>Ga0307436_1000272_pt1 | contig 23784 bp, 23 predicted proteins | sample SalMarWE160440MG_FD_202513 | JGI IMG/M metagenome (GOLD analysis project Ga0307436, IMG submission 202513) | Salt marsh sediment microbial communities from the Plum Island Ecosystem LTER, Massachusetts, United States - WE1604-40 | ecosystem: Environmental > Aquatic > Marine > Intertidal zone >...
TCTCGCTGAAGCGCCTTGACCCGTCCGCCAGTACCGACACCACCAGCACTGTCCACTTGTCGCCCACCCGCGACAACAGCTCGCTCACCGCCCGGCACTCCCCGGGCAGCTCGAGGTTACTCGGTATAACGGGTGTGCCTTCTTGTGACCGATTCATAGTCATCTATATAGCCTTGGTAACATATCGTAACCAAGGCAGGTGACCCATGGCAACCCTTTCCATTGCCGTCATCGTCGGCAGCGCCCGACGCGATTCCATCAACCGCAAGCTGGCTAAGGCCCTGGCCAAACTGGCTGGCGACAGCGCCCGGTTCAGTTTCGTTCAGATCGATAATCTGCCGATGTTCAACCAGGATCTGGAGACCGACCTGCCGGCCAGCGTTGCCCGCTTCAAGGCCGCCGTTTCCGATGCCGATGCCTTGCTTTTCGTCACGCCTGAGCACAACCGCTCCATTCCCGCCCTCCTCAAGAATGCCATCGACTGGGGCACGCGGCCGCGCGGCCAGAACAACTGGACGGGCAAGCCGGCAGCGATCATCGGCACCTCGCAAGGCGCCATCAGCACCGCTGTCGCCCAGCAGCATCTGCGCCAGATCATGGGTAATCTTGGATGCATCGTGACCGGCGGCGAGGCCTACATCAACTTCAAGCCCGGTCTCATCGACGACAATGCCGACATCAGCGACGAGAGCATTCGCAGCTTTCTTGCCGCGTTCATCGAGCGTTTCCTGGCGTTGGCCACAAAAGTCGCTGCCTGATCCTGATCGCCGCGTAGCGACTCCCGCGTTTTCTTCCGCCGCCAGTTCTGGCAAGGTTACCAACGCTAAACTTGATTGTGCGACAGTGGCTTGTTGGACCCGGCTTGTACGGGCAGGCCAATCGTGCCGACAGGATTTAACGGGGGGAACAAAGGATGGCGAATGCAGCGGGCGGACTGATCACTCCGGTCATTCTGGCCGGCGGCTCGGGAACGCGGCTATGGCCGCTGTCGAGCGAGGCCAAACCCAAGCAGTTCCAGACCCTGTCGGGCCGGCGCTCCATGTTCCAGCAGACCCTGCAGCGGGTCGCCGATCCCGGCCGCTTTACCGCGCCCCTCATCATCGGCAATGCCCAGCACGCGCAGCTGCTCACCGACGAGATTGCCGCCAGCGGCATCACGCCGGCTGCCATGGTCTATGAACCCGAAGGGCGCAACACCGCGCCGGCCATCACGCTGGCCGCCATGGTGGCGCTCGCCTTGCATTTGAGCGACAACATCCTGGTGATGCCGTCCGACCATGCGATCGGCAATCCGGGCAAACTGATCAGCGCCATCGACAAGGCCCGCGCCGCGGTGCGCCACGGCTATTTCGTTACCTTCGGCATCACCCCTGACGGACCGGAAACCAGTTACGGCTACATCCGCCAGGGCAAGCCGCTGGGCGATGATGCCGAGGCGGCCGATCATATCGCAGATATCTATTGCGTCGCCCGCTTTGTCGAAAAGCCGCCGCGCGACAAGGCCGAGGCGATGCTGGCCGAGGGCGGATACCTGTGGAACTCGGGCATGTTCCTGTTTCCCGTCAAGGTGTTGCTGGAGGAATTGAGCCGCTTGCAGCCCGCCACGCTGAAAGCCTGCCAACGGGCGTTGTCGGCAGCGCGTATCGAGAAGCGGGTCGTGCATCCCGACGCGAACGCCTTCGCCGCGACGGAATCGATCAGCATCGACTATGCGTTGATGGAAAAGACCGATCGGGCCGCCGTCGTTCCCACTGATCCCTTGTGGAACGATGTGGGCTCGTGGACGTCGGTGTGGCAGCTGTCGGATCGCGACCAATCGCAGAACGTCACCATAGGCGATGTGGTGCTGCACGATGTCACCGGCGCCTATGTGCGCTCCGAAGGGCCACTGACGGCCGTCGTGGGCCTCAGCGACGTTATCGTGGTCAATACCGGTGATGCCGTCATTGTCGCCGCCAAGAGCCATGCCCAGGATATCCGCCGCATCGCCGAGGCGGTCAGGCGCCGGCGCAGCGAAACCGCTGCGACCAAGCCCGACGGCGATACGGCAGACCTCGAGCCGGCGCTGGAAGAAAGCCTCGCCGATATCATTGCCATGCCGCGGCGGGCCGCTTCGGGCTGACCTGGTCCGCGCGGGACGGCGGCCCCGGAAATGACCCGCCGTGTCGCCGCTACCCGGCGGCCCATGGCATAAACGGCCTATTTACGCATCAGGACTAGACTTCGGCGCGCAGGAAAGTGCCGTGCTGCGCCCTGCTGCGGCACGTGGGTGGGTGAGTAGCATGTGTTCTGTCGAATCCAGCCGTCGCGAGAGCCATCGCCAGACCGGCGAAAAGCTTGTCGGCGCCGATGGCAGGCCGCCGCGCATATTGCTGGCTGAGGATTCCGAAGCCGCGCGCGAACTGCTGAAAGCGCTTCTGGAGCGCATGGGATGCCGTGTGGACACCGCGAGCGACGGCCACGAAGCCATCGTACAGGTTTGCGTCGAGTTTTATGACGCCGTCTTCATGGACATCGAGATGCCGGTCCTCGACGGACTCAATGCCGCCCTGGAAATCCGCAAGCTCCACAGCCGGGCCGCCCGCACGCCGATCATCGCGCTTTCGGCGCTCATTACCGACATCTCCAGCCGCCCGGTGCTCGCGGCCGCCTTCGATGCGGCCATCGTCAAGCCGGCCCGCCGCAGTGACCTCTACCGCGTTCTGCATCACTTCTTGACTGGCTCTGAGAGCACCGGTTCCCGCCCCGAACAAGCATCGCTGGGCGAAAGCGGCTCGCCGCCGCCCATCGATCATGCCGAACAGGCGTTCATCTTCGGCAATCTTCGCCCATCCGAACGGCAAGCCCTGATCAGGCTGGCCGTCAAGGAGCTTGAGAACCTGGGCGGCCAGTTGAATGCCGCCGTCGCCCAGCGCTCGTGCGACCAGGTTGTCCACATTGTCCACAGGATCCGCGGCACGGCCGCCAACTTCGCCGCCAAGCCGCTCGCCGTCATTGCTGCAGCGCTTGAAAACGACTGTCGCGCCGGTCTGCCCGCAGACATCACCAGCCGCAGCGCCGCTTTGGGCGATGCCGTCGCTGTCGCCCTCGCGGCGCTCAGGGACCAATGCGCCGTCAAGCCGCAAGACGGCCCGGTGAAAGCGAGGGCCCGTGCCTGAGACGCGCGTACTGCTGGTCGAGGACAGCCCGTCGCTGGCCGCCATTTATCGCGCCCAGCTCGAGACCCGCGGTTTTTCGGTCGATCATGCCGAAACCGGCCGCGCCGCCCGCGCCATGGCCGATCGCACCGACTACAACCTCATCCTGCTCGATCTCGGCCTGCCCGACATCGACGGGCAGGAGCTGTTGCGCGCCTGGAACGCCGACGCCAAGCCGTCGGCGATCATCGTCATCACCGCCAACGCCTCCATCGCCAAGGCGGTGCAGTCCGTGCGCGAGGGCGCTTACGACTATCTGGTCAAGCCCGTTACCCGCGACCGCTTGTTGACCACCATCGACAACGCGCTCGACCGCAACCGCTTGCGCCAGAGCGTCGCCACCGCAAAGGAGCGCCCGCAGGCCGGCTCCTTCTGCGGCTTCATCGGCGACAGCGAGGCGATGCAGGAGGTCTACCGCAGGATCCGTTCGGTGGCACCCTCGCGCGCTTCCGTCTTCATCACCGGCGACAGCGGAACCGGCAAGGAGCTGTGCGCCGAGGCCATCCACCGCTCCAGCCCGCGCGCCGCCGGCCCGTTCGTTGCCATCAATTGCGGTGCCATCCCCAAGGACCTGATGGAATCGGAGATTTTCGGTCATCTCAAGGGCTCCTTCACCGGCGCCATCGCCGACCGCGAGGGCGCGGCTCGACTCGCCCATGGCGGCAGCTTGTTCCTCGACGAGATCTGCGAGCTCGACTTTGGCTTGCAGACCAAGCTGTTGCGCTTCCTGCAGACCGGCCTTGTCCAGCGCGTCGGCTCCACCGCCAGCGAGAAGGTCGACATCCGCGTGCTGTGCGCCACCAATCGCTCGCCCGCTGAGGAAGTGCGCCAGGGCCGTTTTCGCGAGGACCTGTTCTATCGCTTGCATGTGGTGCCCATCCACCTGCCGGCCCTGAAGGAGCGCGGCGACGATATCGCGCGCCTTGCCCGCCACTTCCTCACCCAGTTCGCGCGCGAGGAGATGAAGTCCTTCCGCCGCTTTTCGCCCGAGGCCGAGCACGCGCTCATAACCTATGACTGGCCCGGCAACGTGCGCGAGCTGCAGAACGCCTTGCGCGAGGCGGTGGTGCTCAATGACGGTGAGGTGATCGAGGCCTCGATGCTGCGCGTGGCCGGCATCGGCCAATCGCTTCAGATGAACGCTGAAGCGCATGAGCCGAGGCTGGACGTGGCGCATCTGCGCACCCAGGCAGCGCTCGAAGGTTCGGCAATGGTGGGGCGTGAGCTGCGCGACATCGAGCGCCAGGCCATCGAGCGCACCATCGCCGCCTGCGGCGGCTCTATCCCGCGCGCCGCCAAGCTCTTGGGCGTCAGCCCCTCGACCATCTACCGCAAGCGTGAGAGCTGGTAGCGGCGCGCGTCAGGCGCGGCCGAAATCGTCCTCGATGCGCACGATGTCGTCTTCGCCGAGATAGTCGCCGCACTGAACTTCGATCAGCACGACGTCGGATGTGCCGCGATTGTCGAGCCGGTGCAGGCTGCCCAGCGGCACATAGATGCTCTCATCGCTCTGCAGCACCATGACGTCGTCGCCGATGGTCACGTGGGCCTCGCCTTCCACCACCGTCCAGTGCTCCGAACGGTGCTGGTGAAATTGCAGCGACAGCTTCTTGCCCGGCGCCACCACGATGCGTTTGACCTGGTAGCCCTCGCCGCACATGATCGACTCATAGCTGCCCCAGGGGCGGTGGACCACGTTGCTCGAAAGCCCCTCGCGGTGGTCCGGCACCAGCGCATCGATCCGGCCGATGCTGGTTGATCGCGGAATCGTCGGTACGGCGCTGGTCATGTCCTCGTCTCCCGGTTTTTATTTTGCCGACTCTCTCGCGCCTTTCTTGTCGGCGCTCTGAGAGCCGTGGCAGCCATGCCGTCTGGCATGACAGCAATCCCCGTGCCAGTCCTTGAAGAAACCCGTCGCCATCCCGAAAACGACTTTAATTCAAGGCATTAGCGTGCATTAGCTGAACGCTCCGTTGGCCTGCTGCGCGGCGGTTTTGCAATTTGAAAAGCGCAATCGCGAATCCGTGGCCCCCTTCTTGCTGTTTTGCGAATCTGTCTGACGCGGAGTCAAAAAAAGCGAGGAATTTCAATGGGGCTCCAACTGGCACGGCGCTTGCCAGTCGCGTGCTTGGGGAGGTCCGCCAAGAAAACAACCAGGCGGGCTGAAGAGGCAGATGACGGTCAAGGTACGACGGGAACGTCCGGACCAGCGGCGGTATCACAGGGTTACCGCGCCGCTCTATCTGCGTCTTGGCGACGGCCCGGTGGTCAGGGCCCGCGACTGGAGCCTCGGGGGCCTCAGGGTCGACGGCTACCCCGAGGCCCTGCCACCCGTCGGCAGCGACGTCGAGATCGCCGTCGCCCTGCCCTTCCAGGGTTTCGACATCTCCTTCCGGGTCAAGGCCGAGGTCGTCCGTAACGTCGACGAGATCGCCTCCTTCGCCGTCCAGTTCACCGAGATCGGCGAGCGCGAACGCGCCTTGATGTCGCATTTCATCGAGGACCTGGTGCGCGGCGCCATGACCGAGGTCGCCGACCAGATCCAGCGCATCGACGTCCCCGTCACCCCGGTCTCGACCGAGCCGGCGCCCGCCCCGGGCGAGAAGGACACGCCCAAGAAGCGCCGCCTGCCGATCAAGCAGGTGGCGTGGGTGAGCATCTACGCCACCATAGGCTTTCTGGTCTTCGGCTACATGTCATTGGTGCTCTATTCCAACCTCTTCCGCATGGAAGTCCAGACCGCCGTTGTCACCGCCCCGCTGGTCGATGTGCGCGCCCAGTCCGACGGCGAGCTGGCCTTCGTCCGCGCCACGCCGGGCGAGCATGTAAAAAGGGGCGAAACCGTCATCTATGTCGCCGACTATGGCCTCGAACAGCAGATCGACCAGGCCAAGGTCGAGATCCAGCGCCGCGAAGCCGAGCTCGCCAACGCCATCCAGTTGCGCAACGACGAGATGCAGCGCATGACCGAATACGCCTCGGTGAGCCTGAAGAACATCGAGCAGCTCCAGGTCGACATGACCGCACTGGAAGTCCAGCACAAGAGCGCGGTTGCCCGGTACAACCGCACCAGGAAGCTCAAGAAGGAAGGTTTTGCCACCAACGAACAGCTCGACCAGGCGAGCAACTGGCTGGCCGAGGCGCGCGCCAAGCTGAAGTCGAAGAAGATCGAGCTCGCCGAGCAGAAGCGCCTCGCCGATGCCGGCCTCGGGCGCAACTTCTACAACGGCCGCGAACTGCTCGGAAACGTGGGCGCGGCCGATGCCGCCATCAAGCTCGCACGTTACCAGGTGGCGCTCGCCAACGAGAACCAGGAGGCCTTGCTCAAGCATCGCGAGCGCCTGGCGGTGCATGCCCCCTTCGACGGACGCCTGGCCTCATTGCCCCTGCCCGAGCACGCCGCCATCAAGAAGGGCGATGTCATCGCCGTGTTCGAAAAGGACAAGCAGCGACGGGTCCTTGCCTATCTGACGCAGGACGAGGTGATGAAGATCGGCCTGGGCGACCGGGCCTCGATCTATTTCCCGGCTCTCGATGCCTCGCTCAAGGCGCGGGTGATCAACATCGACCGCACCGCCGGATTCCGCCAGGAGATCTCGCGCCGCTTCTCCTGGCGTGGTGCCGACGATCGCTCTGCCGAAGTCACGCTTGCCTTCGAGGAGGACGATGATTCCGCCGTCGTGCAACAGGCAAAGCCCGGCCTGCCGGCCGTGGTGCTGTTCGAATCGCATTCGACCAACCCGATCCTTGCCGCCATGTGGCGCAAGGTGGCCTCCCTCCTCTTGTAGGTGCTCATGTTTGTGAAGGACGCCACATCCAAGCTCGACGACCCCACTTACTGGCCGACCACGGCCGAGAAGTGGAACACCACCGTGCTGCTGCAGATCGCGCTCTATTTGTCGGTGTGCTTCATCCTCATCTCGCTGGTGCCCAACAAGCTGTTCGACCCGTCGGTGCGCCAGGTGACCTACACCATCGGCATCATCGGCGTATGGCGCTATTCCTGGTGGTTCACCCATGCCGTGCGCGCGGTCATCTACAGACGCTTCGTCTATCCGCGCATGCGCGCCGAGGGCGCCCGCGTCATGGCCTCGGGCTGGCGCCCGCGCCATCTGCATTTCATGATGACCACCTTCAAGGAGCACAAGGAGATCACCGAGGCGGTGATCCGAGGCATCGTCAACCAGGTGCGCGAGGCGGGCTGTCCGGCGACCTTGTGGCTGGGGTCGGGCGACCGCTACGACGAGGACATCATCGAGAACCAGTTGCAGCTGGTGGCGAGCGATCTCGACTTCACCTTCCGCATCATCCGCCAGAACGTCTCGGGCAAGCGCATGGCCATCGGCCTGGTGCTGCGCGCCATGTGCCGCGCCATGGTGCCGGATGACGACATCGTGGTGTTTCTCGACGGCGATTTCATCATGACCAAGAGCGCGGTCGCGCGCTGCCTGCCGTTGTTCAAGCTCTATCCCGACCTCGAGGCGGTCACCACCGACGAGGATGTGATCTGCAACGGGCCGAGGTGGATGCAGTCGATGCTGTCAATGCGCTTTGCCCAGCGGCGGCTCGCCATGCAGTCGCATTCGCTCTCGGGGCGCGTGCTCACCCTGACGGGCCGCATGTCGGTGTTCCGCGTGCGCCATGTCAAGTCGCTTGAGTTCATTCGCCTGCTGGAGGCCGATTACCTGAACCACTGGCTGTGGGGCGGCTTCCGCTTCCTGTCGGGCGACGACAAGTCGACGCTCTATTACATGCTCAAGCACGGGGCCCGCCTGCTCTATGTGCCTGACGCGCTCGGCTACACCATCGAGGTGGTGAGCGGCAACGGTGTGAACCGCATGGTCCAGAACTATCGCCGCTGGTCCGGCAACATGCTGCGGAACGGCGCGCGCGTCATCGCACTGGGTCCGCGCCGGGTGCCGTTCTTCATCTGGTGGTGCTTCGTCGACCAGCGCATCGCCATGTGGACCATGCTGATCAACCCGGCTGTCGCCACCGCCACAGCCATTCTCTATTCGGTCAATTATCTCATCCAGTACGTGCTGTTCATCGCCCTGTCGCGACTTGTTCTGTCGCTTGTTCTGTTCACCTATGCGCGTCGCGTCGACATGAACTTCCCCTGGGTGATGTATGTGAACCAGCTCATCAACGCCGGGGTAAAGGTCTATTCCATCTTCCGCCTGTCGAAGCAGCGCTGGTTCAACCGCGGCGACCAGAAGTCGGCGGTCACCGGCGACCGCCTCCTCACCATGACACGCGAGTACTTCGCCGGCTACCAGACAGCACTCGGCGTTGCCGCGCTGTTCCTCCTGGTCATGCTGGCATCGGGCCTGGTGGAGATGCCGGGCGTGCGCCTGTTCTACTTCCTCAGCCACGGCGCCTGAGCCCGTCCTGTTATGCTTGCGAATTGCTTTCCGGCAAGTGTCGGAACGATACGGGGATTTACGTCAAATATATGTTTTATAAGTCTTTTTCTTAACTCTTCCATGGCATGCTCATCGTCGGTCATTGACGTGCCTACGGGGAGAAAAAACAATGTCAAACAGGGCTGCCGCGCTTGCCGCGGCAACGCCGGTCGCGTCCGGCGGCAAGCGCATGGAATTGCGCGTCGCCGAAGCGCGGCCGTCGATCAGCGTCATCGGGCTGGGCTATGTGGGCGCCGTTTCGGTGGCCTGCTTCGCCAATCTCGGCTTTCGCATGGTGGGAGCCGATGTGGTGGCGGAAAAGGTCAAGTCCATCGCCGAAGGGACATCGCCGATCGTCGAGGAGGGCCTTGAGACCCTTCTGCGCGACGGCGTGACGGGCGACCGCATCACCGCCACCACCGATGTCGAGGAAGCAGTGCGCATGACCGACATCACCTTCCTGTCGGTGGGCACCCCGACGGCGGCCGACGGCGGCTGCGACATGAGCTACGTGCGCGCCGCCGCCCAGGCCATTGGCCGTGCCATCAGGCAAAAGGACGCCTGGCACCTTGTCGTCATGCGCTGCTCGGTGCCCCCCGGCACCACCATGGGCGTGGTGGTGCCCGAGATCGAGGAAGCCAGCGGCAAGAGGCTCGATGTCGGTTTCGGCGTCTGCTTCAATCCGGAATTCCTGCGCGAGGGCGTGGCGGTCGCCGACTTCTATTCACCGCCCAAGACGGTCATCGGCGCCTCCGACGAGCGCGCCGCCCACCTGCTCGCCAGCATCTATCGGCTGGTCGACGACAAGATCCTCATGTGCTCGATCACCGGCGCCGAGATGGTGAAATACATCGACAATGTCTGGCACGCCGCCAAGGTGACCTTTGCCAACGAGGTCGGCCGCCTGTGCAAGGTGGTCGAGGTCGACAGCCACGAGGTGATGGGTATCTTCGTTGCGGACGACAAGCTCAACCTGTCGCCCTATTACCTTAAGCCCGGCTTTGCCTTCGGCGGCTCGTGCCTGCCCAAGGAGGTGCGCGCGGTCGAGCATCTGGCGCGCGCCTACCAGATCCGCACCCCCCTCTTCCACGCTCTAATGGAATCCAATCGCCAGCAGATAGAGGAGGGTCTCAAGCTCATCAACCACTTCCCCGGCAAACGCATCGGCTTTCTCGGCGTTGCCTTCAAATGCGACACCGACGATCTGCGCGAGAGCCCGGCACTGGAGCTGATGGCGGCGCTGCACGCGCAAGGTTCTGAGTTTTGCGCTTTCGATCCCAATCTGAAGCTGGACAAATCCACCCGATCGCATTTCGAGTACATGCGCCATGCGCGCCCGCATCTCGCTCCCTTGATGGACGAGCTGCCCTCGATCCTGCGCTCGCGCATCGAGGATGTGGTGAAAAGTGTCGATGTGCTGGTGGTCAGCCATGCGCGCGACGACTACCGCGAAGTGGTGCGCCGGCGTCCGCAAGGGGTGCACGTGATCGACCTCGTCCGCCTGTTCAAGGAGGTGCCGGACGATTCCACCTATCACGGCATTTCCTGGTGAGATGTTTCGCCTTTTAGCGATCCCCTCCACCCAATCCTAAAATCTCTTCCCTAAGGTGAGAGCAAGGCGGGCGCCTCGGGTGCCCGTTTTTGCGGGAGAGAGAAGAAATCATGGCGACATTCGACGGTACCTCGGCTGCCGATGTCCTGATCGGCCTTAGAGTGGCCGACCACATCGATGGGGCCGACGGCAACGACACGGTCTATGGCCGCCAGGGCTTCGATGCCATTTACGGCGGCAACGGCAACGACTGGATGAACGGCAATGGCGGCAACGATTCGATTCACGGGGATGCCGGCAATGATTCCCTGTGGGGCGGCGAAGCCCATGACTGGCTCTTCGGCGATAGCGGCAGTGACTGGGTTTCCGGCGGCAAAGGTTATGATCATCTTTTCGGCGGCTATGGCACTGACACGCTTTTCGGGAATTCAGGCAACGACTCCGTATACGGCAATGCCGGCAATGACACCGTCAGGGGTTGCTCCGGCAACGACTTTGTCAGCGGCGGCAACGGCAACGACCTTGTTGTCGGCGGCTCGGGCGGCGACACCCTTTCGGGCGGGACCGGCAACGACAAGATCCTGGGCGGCGGCGGCAACGACCTGTTGATCGCCGAGGCCGGCAAGGATCTCTACGTCGGCGGCTCCGGGTCCGACACTCTGGACTTCTCCAGCGTCCATGACGGCGTCAGCGTCGATTTGCACGCCCACAGCATCGAAAATCCCGAGATGGGCAGCAAGGTCTGGGGCATCGAGGTGGTGAACGGCACTTCCCATGCCGACTCCATCACCGGCGACTTGCGCGACAACACTCTCGACGGTGGCGCCGGTGATGACGTTCTGCGCGGCGGCAAGGGCAACGATCTCCTGACCGGCGGCGACGGCAACGACACCTTCCGCTGGTGGGCCAAGGACGTGATCGGCGACGATGGCAAAGGCAACAATGGCACCGGCGACCATGGCATTGTTGCCTATCTCGACCACATCACCGATTTCTCCGCCGGCGACACATTGAATTTCAGCCCTCTCAATGATCTTGCTTCCGGCCAGACGATTACCGATGTCGTACATGCAGCCGCAACGGCCGATGGCACCATGCTCTCGGTCCTCCTGGCCGTGGACCAGACGTTCCACGACGTTGTGGTGCTGGACGGCATCACCGGCGTCGATCTCGCGGCCCTGCACGCTGCGGGCGATCTCCTGATCTGAGGTGACCGGACGTTCCTATCCATGCTAAGCCGTCGGCCATGAAGGTCGACGGCACCCATTACCGCTCCATCTGGCCGGATGAGGACCCCCGCTCGGTGTCGATCATCGACCAGACCGAGCTCCCGCACCACTTCGTCATCGCCCGTCTCAAAGGCCTGGAGGAGGCCGCCCGCGCCATCGAGACGATGCAGGTGAGAGGCGCCCCGCTCATCGGCGCCACCGCCGCTTACGGCGTGTGCCTGGCACTGCGGGATGACCCTTCCGATGCCGCGCTGGAGGCGGCCATTGCCCGCCTCGCCCGCACCCGGCCCACCGCCATCAATCTCAGGTGGGCGCTGGACGAGATGGCGGCTGCCGTGCGCAACCGCCCACGCGATGAACGCTTCGCAACTGCATGGGCCCGCGCGGCCGCAATCTGCGACGCCGACGTCGCCGCCAACCGCGCCATCGGCGAGAACGGGCTCTCCCTCATCGAGGCGCTGGCGGCGAAAAAACCGGGCGAGACGGTGAACATCCTCACCCATTGCAATGCCGGCTGGCTCGCCACCGTCGACTGGGGCACCGCGCTTTCCTCCATCTACATGGCTCACGACAAGGGGTTACCCGTCCATGTGTGGGCCGACGAGACGCGCCCGCGCAACCAGGGCGCCGCGCTCACCGCCTGGGAACTGGGCAGCCACGGCGTGCCGCACTCCATCATCACCGACAATGCCGGCGGCCACCTGATGCAGCACGGGCGCGTGGACATGGTGATCGTTGGCACCGACCGCACCACCTCGGCGGGCGATGTCGCCAACAAGATCGGCACCTACCTGAAAGCCTTGGCAGCGAAGGACAACGGCGTTCCCTTTTATGTGGCGCTGCCGCATTCCACCATCGACTGGAATATGAGCGACGGGCTTGCCGAAATCCCCATCGAGGAGCGCTCGCCGCACGAGGTCACGCACATGAAGGGCCTTGCCGCCAATGGCGAGATCGTGGAGGTGGAAGTCTCCGCCCCGCGTTCGGCTGCCGCCAACCCTGCCTTCGACGTGACGCCGGCCCGCCTCGTCACCGGCCTCGTCACCGAGCGCGGCGTGTGCACAGCGAGCCGCAAAGGTCTTTTGTCGCTTTATCCGGAGCATGGCGATGAGTAACGAGGCTGAACACCGCTTGAGAAAGGAGGTAGCGGCCACCGCCCTTGCCATGTCGCAAAAGGGTTTATCGCCGCAGCGCTCCGGCAATGTCTCGGCGCGCTTTGAAGATTGCATGCTGGTGACGCCCTCCGGCGTTCCCTACGACCAGATCGGCGCCGGTGAGATCGTGCGGGTGGAGAGGGACGGCAGCGTCCGGCCCGGCCAGCTAAAACCGTCCTCGGAAGCCCCGTTCCACCTCGCCATCTACAACGCTTTTCCTGCCGCCCAGGCCATTGTCCACTGCCATTCCATGGCGGCAACGGCGCTGGCCTGCGCGCGCAAGGACATCCCCGCCTTCCACTACATGGTGGCCGTTGCCGGCGGCAAAAAAATCCCGCTCGCCGATTACGCCACCTTCGGCACCGACGGACTCGCCGCCTCTGCTGTCAGGGCCCTGGATGGCTACCGCGCCTGCCTGCTTGCCAATCACGGCCAGATCGCCTGGTCGTCGAGCCTGCCCAAAGCTCTGGAGCTCGCCGCCGAGGTGGAGACGCTGGCGCGCCAGTACATCGACGTCCTCGCCCTCGGCAGCCCGCACATCCTCGATGACGAGGAAATGGAACGGGTGCTGGAAAAGTTCAGGTCTTATGGCAAGCAGGCCTGAGCTTCCTGCTCATTGCGGCTGCATGTGGTAGATGTAGTCGACCAGCGCATCGATCTTCTGCTCGACGGCGCCTTCGGCGGCGGTTTGCGTCTCCTGTCTGCGGCCGAAATAATTCCCCCACACCGGCATAACCCGCGTTCCATGGGCCTTCACTTCCGGGCGCCCGTCGATGACGCCATAGACATAACCGAAGGGGAAGACGCCGCCATGGCGCGCGGCAAGGGTGCTGAGCGGCTTGATTGGCACGGTGAGCGCCGCCGCTACCGGCCCGTCGCCGTTGCCCTGCAGGCCATGGCAGGGGGCACAAATCGAGTTGAACAGCGCCGCGGCATCGAAATCCGACTTGCCCTGCCCGGCCGCCGGCAACGCAAGCCCTGCCAGCAGCATGGCGGCTCCTGCCAAAACGGCTGCGCGCATTGCGGTTCGCTTCAACATGCATCCTCCATCATCCTGACGGGATAAAGGATTACAACAACGACCTCGGCACTCCTTGACCTGCATCAATAGGGGAGCACGGCTGCTCTCACCCGCGCCCGATATAGGGCATGGTCGTCGCCATGATGGTCATGAACTGGATGTTGGCCGAAAGTGGCAGGCCCGCCATGTGCGCCACCGCCTCGCCCACGTGAGCCACATCCATTGTGGGCTCAGGCTTGATCGAGCCGTCGGCCTGCGGCACGCCGTCGGCCATGCGCGCCGTCATCGGCGTTGCGGCATTGCCGATGTCGATCTGGCCGCAGGCAATGTTGAAGGCGCGCCCGTCGAGCGAGATGGAGCGAGTGAGCCCGGTGATGGCATGCTTGGAGGCGGTATAGGGCGCCGAGCCGGGGCGCGGCACATAGGCCGAGATCGAGCCGTTGTTGATGATGCGCCCGCCTTGCGGGTCCTGCCGCTTCATCAGCGCGAAGGCGCCTTGCGCAATAAGAAAGGCGCCGTCGAGATTGACCGACAGCACATGCCGCCAGGCGGCAAATTCAAGATCGCCGAAATTGGTGGCCGGACAGAAGCTGCCGGCGTTGTTGAACACCACATCGAGACGCCCGAACTGCTTTTCGATTTCCGCAAACAGGCCCGATACGGCTTGCGGATCGGTGACATCGGCCGCCATCACATGGCCTCGCCCCTTGCACAGGGCTTTGGTTTCCTCCAGCGCCTCGACGCGGCGCCCGGTCAGCGCCACCTCGAAGCCGGCAGCGCTCAGCGCCCCGGACGCCGCCCGACCGATGCCCGATCCTGCACCCGTCACCAAGGCGATCTTCTTCTCACTCATGACCTCCTCCTTGCCACCAAGAGCTTGCCGGTGAAGCTGATGATCGGCTGAGCCTTCTGGTTAATGCCCTCGTTGTGAAAGAGGACCAGCCCCCAACCGGGGCGCGATGCAAGCGCGCGCTTTGACTTCACCGTCGAGCGATAGGAAATGGTGTCGTCCACATAGACCGGCCGCATCCACTTGAGGTCCTCGAAACCCGGCGACGGCCCCACGGGCGGCAGCGGCCGGCCCGCGGCGGCCACCTCGGCGCGCCCGGCCTGGTCGTTGGCGGCACAGCATTTCATGAAGGCGGCGAGAGTCTGCCAGCCCGAGGCGCACAGGCCACCGAGATAGCTGTTGCGCCCGGCCTCGGCATCGAGATGGAAGGGCTGCGGATCGTATTGCCGGGCGAAGGCGATGATATCCTCGGCGCTGAAACAAAAGCTGCCGTGATCGAGCGTTTCGCCCGGCTCGATCTCCTCGAACCACCTGCCCCTCATTGCGCCCCCCTGACGCGGAAGAGGTTGACGCCGTCGCCGGTGAGCTTCAGCTCGCGCCTTTGATCAAAAAGCTCGAAATGCATGGTGAGGATGCCCATCTCCGGGCGCCGTGACGAGACGCGCCGGTCGGTGACGGTCCAGGTGAGGCTGAGCACGTCGCCGGGGAAAACCGGCTTCAGCCAGCGCACCTCGCTCAGGCCGAACGAGCCCAACGAGGCCGAACGGTTGACATAGCCGTCGATCATCAGCCGGTTCATCATGGCGCACACGTGCCAGCCCGAGGCGCAAAGGCCGCCCATCAGGCTCTGCCGCCCGTCCTCCTCGTCGAGATGAAAGGGCTGCGGGTCCCAGCGGCGGGCAAAGTCCTTGATCTCGTCTGCCGTCACTTCGTAGACGCCGTGCTCGCCTGTCTGGCCCAGGGCGTAATCCTCGTAATGCAGGAGATCGCTCATGCCGCTTCCTCAATTGGCGAAGCGGAAATGCATGACATCACCATCGGCCACCACATAGTCCTTGCCTTCAAGCCGCATGCGCCCTGCCTCGCGCGCGCCCGCCTCGCCATTGAGCGCGACGTAATCGTCATAGGCAATGGTCTCGGCGCGAATAAAGCCCTTTTCGAAGTCGGTATGGATGACGCCGGCCGCCTGCGGCGCCCTGGTGCCGCGCGTCACCGTCCAGGCCCGTGTCTCCTTGGGGCCGGCGGTGAAGAAGGTAATGAGATCGAGCAGCCTGTAGCCTTCGCGGATCACCCGGTTGAGCCCCGGCTCATCGAGCCCGATGGCCTCCAGATACTCCTTTTGCTCGTCCCGCCGCAAAACCGCGATCTCGCTTTCGATCTTCGCCGAGACGACGACGGCACGCGCACCCTCCTCCGCAGCCCGCTCGAATACTTTTGCCGAATAGGCATTGCCGTCGCGGGCCGAGGCCTCGTCCACGTTGCACACATAGAGCACCGGCTTGGAGGTGAGGAGACCCAGCGCGTGAAACGTCTTTTCCTCCTCGGCCGAGCGTTCAGTAAGCCGGGCGGGCTTTCCTTCGCGCAACAGGAAAAGCGCCCGGCCCATGAGATCGGCAAGGGCTCTGGCTTCCTTGTCGCCGCCCTTGCCGCGCTTGTCCATCTGCTCGTGGCGCCGCTCCAGGCTTTCGAGATCGGCCAGCATCAGCTCGGTCTCGATGATCTCGATGTCGGCAACCGGATCGATGGCCCCGGCGACATGGGTCACGTCTGTGTCCTCAAAACACCTGACCACATGGGCGATGGCGTCCACCTCGCGGATATTGGCGAGGAACTGGTTGCCGAGCCCTTCGCCCTTGGAGGCGCCGCGCACCAGCCCGGCGATATCGACGAAGGTCAAGCGGGTGGGGATGATCTGGGCGCTCCTGGCGATCCATGCGAGTTTGTCCAGCCGTTCGTCCGGCACCGCCACGTCGCCGACATTGGGCTCGATGGTGCAGAAGGGGTAATTGGCCGCCTGCGCCGCCGCTGTCTGGGTGAGGGCGTTGAACAGCGTCGACTTGCCCACATTGGGCAGCCCCACGATGCCGCATCTGAACCCCATCAGGATTTGCCCTTTTCCGATTTCGGCGGTTCGGGATTGAGGCTCAGATGCACCTTGTTCTGGAAGGCATTGAAGCGGTGGCGCGCCAGCAGCCCGGCATGTTCAGCGATGGTGCCGAGGAACGGGTCGAGCCAGGTCCGGTCGGCCTTGCCGAAATCGCCCAGGACATGGCCCGTCACCCGCTCCCTGTCGCCCGGATGGCCTATGCCGAGGCGCACCCGGTGGAAGTCGGGGCCGATATGGCGGGCGATCGAACGCAGGCCGTTATGGCCGGCCGCCCCGCCCCCGAGCTTCACCCTGAGCTTGCCGGCGGGCAGGTCCAGCTCGTCATGGAACACCACCACCTCGTCGGGCACGAACGAGTAGAAGCGTACCGCCTCGCCCACCGCGCGCCCCGACTCGTTCATATAGGTCTGCGGCTTGAGCACCAGTACCCGCTCGCCCTCGATCAGCCCGTCGCACAATTTGCCCCGGAATTTCCTGCGCCAGGGCGAAAAGCCGTGGCGGCGGACGATCTCGTCCACCGCCAGAAAGCCGATATTGTGCCGGTTGTACCGATATTTCGGCCCCGGATTGCCGAGACCGACGAAAAGCAGCATGGGCCGTCCTCACCGATTGGGGTCTGACGGGCCGGGGGACGATCAGTCCTCCTCGCCCTCGCCTTCTGCTTCTTCTCCCTCCTCGCCGATGACCTCGGTCTCGACCTCTTCTTCCTCGGCCTCTTCCTCGATCTCCGGTCCGGCGCCGGCGATGGTGGCGATGGTGAAGTCGCGGTCGGCGATGGTGGGCGTCACCCCCTTTGGCAGCTTGATCTGGCTGATGTGGACGGAATCGCCGATGTTCATGCCGGTGAGGTCGACGTCGATCTGGTCGGGGATGGCCTCGGCCGGGCAATAAAGCTCCACCTCGTGGCGCACGACGTTGAGGGCGCCGCCGCGCTTGATGCCGGTCGCCTGCTCATGGTTGAAGAAGTGCACTGGCACCTCGACCGCGATGCGCTGGCCCTTGCCCAGGCGCAGGAAATCCACATGCACCAGCGTGTCGCGCACCGGATCGAACTGGATGTCGCGCGGAATGGTGCGCACCCTGGTGCCGTCGACATCGAGGTCGACGAGGGTGGACAAAAAGCGCCCGGTCTGCACATGCGCCCACAGGCTCTTGTAGTCGGCGGAAATGAGCTGCGGTGTCTTCTTGTCGCCGTAGATGACGCCGGGAACGCGGTTCTGGCGGCGCTCTGCCCGGGCGGCCCCCTTGCCGGCCCGATCGCGCACCTTGACCGCCAACTGGATGGTCTTGGCCATGGTCAACTCCTTCAATGGCAAATGCGAGAAGCGGCCCGGCCATCCTCCAGGGGTGAACTTAAGCCGGCCCGCCCGCGGGGCTTATACAGACGTAATGAGAACGGCGCAATGGCCCGCCTCGGCCACCACGAGCGCTCTCAGGACGCATCGCCCTCCGAAAGGATCAGAAGGGATAGAGCGGTCCCGAATAGACCTTGGTGTAGCCGCTGGATGGACCATCGAGCGCCCAGTCGCGGCTGGTCAGGCGCGGATACCGGCTATAGCCACGCTTGATCACCACCACGGTGACCGTCTTGACCTTGGTCCTGACCGCCTCGTGGGGTCTCTCCTTGACCGGGGTTGGCACCCACACCCTCACGCCCTCGGCCGCCACCGCGCTCGCCGTCCAGCCGGCGATGATCCCGGCGCACAACAGTCCTCGCCACACGCTCTGCATGAGACTTCTCCACTCCACTGACGCCGCATCATAGCTTTTGCCCTCCAGCCTACCCAAGGCGCCCGCCAAGTCAATCACCTGTTCCGCTTCGGGCTGGCCCGCTTCTTGCTCAACGGCAGGCGGGACACCGCATCGAAACACCCCTCGATCGGCATCACAACAACAGCAGGATTGGTACGTGGTGGCCATGACCGTCACTTCAGAGTCCGAGGTTTCGTATTTGCGCCAGCGATATCAATCGCTTGGCCAGATGATCGCGAGTGAGCAGTGGCAGGCGCTGCGCGGCTCCGTGCTCATCATCGGCACGCGTGTCCTCGGCGCGGCCATTGTCTATTTGACCCAGATCGGCCTGGCACGCTGGCTCGGCGGGTACCAATATGGGATTTACGCCTATGCCTGGAGCTGGATAGTCGTGCTTGGCTTCATGGCTCCGCTCGGCCTCAATGTCCTGATGGTGCGCAACCTGCCGGACTATCAGGTGCGCCGCCGGTTCGCACGCCTGGCCGGCCAGATCAGATGGACGCCGCTTGCCGTAATGGTGGCCGGCTCCGCCTTCGCTGGCCTTACGGCATGTCTGATCCTGCTCTTCCGCAATGCCATCGGTCCCGACCGTTGGCTGCCGCTCATCCTGGCTGCTGCCTGCCTGCCGTTCTTTGCCTTGTCGGTACTGTACGAAGGCATTGGGCGCGGATTCGGCTGGCCGCTGGTGGCCTATGGTCCGGGCTACGTCCTGCGCCCGGTGCTCTTTGTTGCAATGCTGACAATGGCGACCGTCTTTGGCATCCGGATGAATGCGGGCTTTGCCATGGGTCTCATGCTTGCGGCCTGCATGGCGGCATTGCTGTGGCAAAAGCTGACGATTGCCAGACACATCCCCGCCACCATCGCAACAGCGACGCCGCGCTACCATCCCGCCGCCTGGCTGGCCGCGGCAATGCCGTTCCTGGCCATCGAGACCTGCTATCTCATTTTGTCGAACGCCGATGTGCTGATGCTCGGTTACTTCGCCCCGCCGGAACAGGTCGGCCGCTACTTTGCCGCGGTGCGCACCTGTTCGTTCCTGGGTTACATCCCCTTCGCCGTTGCCGGCCTGGCATTGCCGCGCTTTTCCGAATTCAACAGCCGCGGCGACCGCGCCGGCCTAGCCCGCTACGTCCGCAGCATGGTGCGCTGGAGCTTTGCAGCCGCCTTGGCCGGCGCAGCGCTCCTCGCCCTCATCGGCCGGCCGGTACTTGCAAGCTTCGGAGAAGACTTCGTTCAGGCCTATCCGGCGCTGTTGATCCTTCTGGCGGGGATCCTCATCAGGGTGTCGACCGGCCCGGTGGAATACCTCGTGGCGATGAACGGCCACCGCGGTCCCACCATGGTGATCATCGCCACCGCGGCCGTGCTCAGCATCGCCCTCAATTTCCTTCTCATCCCGCCCCTCGGCATCGTCGGCGCGGCATTGGCGACGGCGCTTGCCGTTACCTTCAGCGTCACCAGTTCGGCGATCTTCGCCTGGCGCAAGCTCGGAGTGCGCTCATTCATCCTGTGAACGCCCATGCAACACCCATCCATTCACCCAGCGGCCCCAACCCCTACCGCAATAGCAACCAAAGGAGACCATCCCGCATGAACCTGCTCGTTCGCGATACGCCCCGCCCCAGCCCCGTTCATCTGTCGCGTGATGGCGCTACCGCCCCGACCGCAGAGGTCGAGGTCGCCGTCGTCGGTGCCGGCCCCTACGGTCTGTCGCTATCGGCGCATCTCGCCGCCGCCGGAGTGGAGACCCTGACCCTCGGCAAACCCATGTCGTTCTGGCAGAATCACATGCCGAAAGGCATGAAACTGCGCTCGCCGTGGCGCGGCTCGCATTTGTCGGACCCCGATCGGGCACTCACCCTTGACGTCTATGCCCGCGATCTGGGCCTTGAGCGCATGGATCCCCTGCCGCTCGAGCACTTCCTTGCCTACGGACGCTGGTTCCAGCGCCGAGCCGTGCCTGTCGTCGACACCCGTAATGTGTCGCGCATCGAGCACGAAGGCACGCGCTTCCGGCTCAGCCTCGAGGACGGCGAGGTCGCCAGAGCGCGCCGCGTGGTGATCGCGCTGGGCCTGGCGCATCAGGAATATCGCCCGCCGGAGCTCGCCCACCTGCCGGGTGAAATGGCCATCCATACCGCCGAGATCGCAGAGCCGGCCTTGTTCAAGGGCAAGCACGTGGCGGTCATCGGTGGTGGCCAGAGCGCCTGCGAGACGGCCGTCCTCCTGGCCGAGGCCGGGGCCGAGGTCGAGCTCATTGCGCGCGAGCCGGTGCATTGGATCGGCTCGGAGACTCCCGATCCGCCGGCCGGCGCCGCCCTCAAATGGCGCCTGCACAAGTTGCTGTCGCCGCCGAACCCAGCCGGTCCGCTGCCCTTGAGCTGGCTGCCGTGCGTGCCGCGACTCATGCATCTGCTGCCGCAGGCAAGGCGTGATACCATCTCCGAACGCTGTCTCAAGCCGGCCGCCAGCGCATGGCTCCTGCCGCGCGCCAAGGGCATCGTGATGCGCCCCGGCCACGCCATCCTCAGCGCCGTCGCGCGTGACAGCAAGGTCGATCTCGAACTCAGCCGGGGCGTGCGCACGCGGGTCGACCATGTGGTCATGGGCACCGGCTACCACCTCGACATCGCCCGCTACGGCATCATTGATGCAAGCATCGTGTCGGGCCTGAGGCGGCTCAACGGCACGCCCGCCCTTGAGCGCGGCTACGAGTCGTCGTTGCCGGGTCTGCATTTCGTCGGTGCAAGCTCGGTCAGAAGTTTCGGATCCCAGATGCGGTTTGTTTGGGGCGCTGGCGTCACCGCGCGTGCCGTCACCCGCCATATTGCCGGGAGATAATCCGCTATGTACATGCCCGACCTGTCCGCTCTGCCCCGCGGTCCAGCAAGTGGGCAGCACGGCGCTATCGTGCTGGGGGGCGCGCATGGCGCCCTCGCGGTCATTCGCGATCTGGGGCGCGCCGGTATACCCGCGATCTTTCTCGATCATGGTCACCCCATTGCGAGATACTCGCGCTATAACTCGCGCGTCATCGCCTGGTGCGGGCCGCAGGCGCCCAACGCCATCGAGTTCCTGCTCGGCCTGGCCGGGAGCGAGCATCTCGGCGGCTGGGTGCTCATCCCTTGCGCCGACCCCGAGGCGCGCCTGTTGTCTGAAGCCCATGCCAGCCTGTCGCGAGTGTTCCGCCTTCCCGTCACGCCGTGGAGCCGCATGCAATGGGCCTATGACAAGAAGCTGCTCTACGACCTCGCCGGCCGGCTCGAACTTGCCTTTCCCCGCTTGCTGACCACCGGGCAACTCGCGCGACCGGCGACCTCTGGCATCCTCTATCCCGTGGTCATCAAGCCCGGGGTGAGGGAACAGGACAACGCGCTCGCCCGTGACAAGGCCTGGAAGGCCGAGACACCGGATGAACTCGCTCGCCTCTATCAGGATGCGGTGGAGCTGACCGGCCGCGACAACATTGTGGTACAGGAGATGATTCCCGGCGGCGGCGATGCCCAGTTCTCCTATGCCGGTATCTGGCATGAGGGGGCTCCTGTCGCCACGCTGGTTGCGCGCCGCACCCGCCAGTACCCGCGCGAATTCGGCTTCACCAGCACCTTCGTTGAGACGGTCGATGAGCCTGAGGTCGAGAGGGCCGCTCAAAGCCTCCTGCGTGCTCTTGACTATACCGGTCTGGTGGAGGTCGAGTTCAAGTACGACGCACGCGACCGGCGCTACAAGATTCTCGACGTCAACTGCCGCGTCTGGACCTGGGTTGGGCTCGGCGCAGCTGCCGGTATCGACTTCGGCGCCATCTTGTGGCGGCTGGCCAGTGGCGAGCGGGTGGAGCCCAGGCGCGCCGTCAGCGGTGTCGCCTGGGCCCATGTGTCGCGCGACCTGCCGGCCGCACTGCGGGGTCCGCATGCGGCCGTCCCGGGTCCCCTGGCTTATGTGCGCGAGCTGCGTCGGACCGCGACATTCGCGGCCTGGGCCGCCGACGATCCGCTGCCCGGTCTGCTTGATTTGCCGCTCACCGGCCCGCGTCTGGCGCGGCGCCTGTGGCGCAAGTGGCTGAATTTGGGCGACCGGGTGGGCGGTCTGCCGTTGAAGGCCTGATAAGGCGGTTGCCGCGCCAGGATGATCAGTGACGACTTGGGCCGGGCCTCACCCTGTGCCAGAGCCCGGATGTCAATGGTACGGACGGCCGCCTCTACGTGACCGGCTTGCGCCGCGTCCCGCGAACGGCCGGGCATATCAGCGGTGCCGGCCGCCTGCCTTGGTGCAACTGTCGGGATGCGCCTCGATCGCCTGCAGCATGTGCAGGAATTCCTTGACCTCGGGGCTCAGGCGCTCGCTGTTCTTGACGCCGTCATGCGGCTCGGGGCTGGAGCGTTGATCGCTCATGGGTTTTACTCACCTGTTTACGCGTGCGCTCCTTATGCGGGCGCATGTCATGATCATGTCACAGACCTGCTAAGGAAAGCCTAAGAACGCATCCGCTCTCAGCTCCCTTGCGATTGCCGCGGCGGCTGGCCGCGGTTAGGATCGGCCACGTCGTTTGACGGTGGATGTGGACGGAATTTGGGCTTTGTGGGGGCATGATCGTGCTGGACGAGGCGAGCGACTATGCGACCCTGAGGGCGAACTTTTCCTGGAACATCCCGGAACGCTTCAATATCGCCGCTGCCGTTTCCGACCGTTGGGCCGCAAGCGAGCCGGGCCGCATCGCCCTCATCGACCGCCGCGCCGACGGGCAGGTCGTCAAGATCACGCATCTCGACCTTGCCCGCCTGGCGGCCCGCATCGCCAATCTCCTCACCGCCCGCGGCATCAGGCGCGGCGACCGCATCGCCATCCTGCTGCCGCAGACCATCGAGACCGCGGCGCTGCATATTGCCGTCTACAAGCTGGGTGCCGTCGCGGTGCCGCTCGCCATGCTGTTCGGGGTGGAGGCGCTCTCCTACCGCCTCGCCAATTCCGGCGCCCGCGCGCTGGTGATGACGAAAGCCTCGGCGGCGAAGCTGGCCGAAATCCGCATCAGTCTCGACGATCTGCAGCACGTCTTTGCCATTGATGGCGCAGGTGACGGCTTTTCCGACCTGCATGAGGAACTGGAAAGCGCGGCCGAAACTTGCGCCAGCGTCGATACCAGCGCCGAGGACCCGGCCTTGATGATCTACACCTCCGGCACCACCGGCCCACCCAAGGGCGCATTGCATGCCCACCGGGTGCTGCTCGGTCATCTGCCCGGCATTCGCTTCGCGCACGAGTTCCTGCCGCAACCGGGAGACCGGCTGTGGACGCCCTCCGACTGGGCCTGGGCCGGCGGTCTGCTCAACGTGCTGTTGCCGGGGCTTTATTACGGCGTCCCGGTCGTTGCCTTCCGCTTTGAGAAATTCGATCCCGCCTTTGCCTGGCAGTTCATCGCGGATGAGGACATCCGCAATGTCTTCGTGCCCCCCACCGCGCTCAAACTGATGCGGGCGAGCCCGCCGCCTGCCGGGCTCAAGCTGCCTCTGCGCACCCTTTTTTCGGGCGGCGAGGCGGTCGGCAAGGGGTTGCAGGACTGGGCGGTGGAAAGCCTCG
>Ga0307436_1000273_pt1 | contig 23693 bp, 14 predicted proteins | sample SalMarWE160440MG_FD_202513 | JGI IMG/M metagenome (GOLD analysis project Ga0307436, IMG submission 202513) | Salt marsh sediment microbial communities from the Plum Island Ecosystem LTER, Massachusetts, United States - WE1604-40 | ecosystem: Environmental > Aquatic > Marine > Intertidal zone >...
CAGCGCCGCGAATTTTCCGGTGGACCGCGATACCGACATTGCGGCGCTGCAACGCGAGCTCGCCGGCGAGCTCGATCGCATTCGCCGCGAAGCGGAAGGCGATCCCTTCACCAATCCGATTCAGCAACTGGTTCTCTATATCTCGAACCGCTTGACCTCGGGGCGCTTGAGCTTTTCGGCGATCGAGTTGCTGATTCAGCGCCTGACGTTCAGCGCCTATGTGGCGCGCGCCGAACGCCTGCGGCATTACTTGGGCGATTGCGACGTGAAGGCGAACGCGAACAGTATCCGCGCGCTCATCCGCCAATTGGCCGACCGCAGCAATGTCGTCTGGGGCGGGGCCAAGGCCAAAGACATGAAGCCGGGATTGGTCAGCTTCGAGAATTTCAAGGGCCGGATCGAGCTGGAGCTCTTCGGCGTCGTGTTCACCGGCCATCCGACTTACGGGTTGTCCGGCAATTTGATGCGGCATCTGGCCGAGCTTGCCGCTGGCCAGGATGCGGAGGGCCATCCGATGTCGGCGGACGAGCGCGCCGGGATATTCACCTCGGCGCTGACCTCCGAACATCGCCCCGATGCGGATCTCGGCTTGGACCGGGAACATGCGCTGTCGCTGGAGGCCATCGCCAATATGCAAAGGGCGGTGCGCCGTGTTTACGACCTGATTTTCGAGGTCGCCGACGAGCTGTATCCGGGCCGCGCCAAGGAATTGACGCCGAAACTGGTGACCACCGCGAGTTGGGTCGGCTACGACATCGACGGGCGCTCGGACATCTTGTGGACCGACACCTTCCAAAAGCGGCTTCATGTCCAGGAAATCCAGCTGACGCATTACCGCAATCAGGTCCGCAAGATTCTGGCGTGGTGCGGCGAGGCGAAAAACGAGGCCGGAATCCAAAAGACTCTGGAGAACATGGAAACGCGCCTCGAGCTCTCGCTGAACGAGCTGCGCGAGGAGATCGAGGTGTTCAGCGCGCCCGAAGTGCGCGATGCCTCGGGCACGGAACGAATCCGGCGCATCGCCGTCAGCATGCACAAGGGCATGGCGCGGCGGCTCATCTCGACGGAACCGCTCATCGACTCGCTGACACAGGCGATCGAGTCGGCGCGGGACGCCAAGGTGGTGCGGGGCTTGTGCATCTTGCGGGCCGAGCTCGCCAACTACGGCTTGGGCATGGCCCACACCCACGTGCGGATCAACGCCTCGCAGCTGCATAACGCCGTCCGGAAATCCGTCGGCATGGAAACGGCGCCCGACGATCCCAGCTACCGCAACACCTATCTCAAGGCGGTTGACGAGCTCATCGCGGGTGTCAAGCCGGAGACCATCAATTTCGGTTCGATTCTCGCCGAACGGGCGTCGGCCAAGCGCGTGTTCATGATCGTGGCACAGGTGCTGAAATACGTGGATGCAACGACGCCGGTGCGGTTCCTCATCGCCGAATGCGAAACGCCGTTTACGGTGTTGACGGCGCTCTATTTCGCCAAGCTGTTCGGCGTCGAAGACAAGGTCGATATCTCGCCGTTGTTCGAGACGACCAAGGCGCTGGAGCGGGGCGCGCGGGTCATCGAGGATTTGCTGGAGAATCCGCATTACCGCGCCTATGTGGAAAAGCGCGGGCGGCTGTGCATTCAGACCGGATTTTCGGATTCCGGTCGGTATCTGGGACAGACGGCGGCGGCGGTCGCCATCGAGAATTTACGGCTGCGCGCCGGCGAATTGCTCGCCAAGCACAAGCTGCGCGGCGTCCAGTTGCTGATTTTCGACACGCACGGCGAGTCGATCGGCCGCGGCGGACATCCGGCCAGCCTGCCCGACCGGCTGCGCTACGTATCGGCGCCGGCCTGCCACGATCTTTTCATCCGGCACGGCATCCCGTTCAAGGAAGAGGTCAGCTTCCAGGGCGGCGACGGATACTTGTGTTTCATGCACCCGGTCTCGGCCTTTGCGGCGGTGACGCGCATCGTCGAAAACGTGCTGGAAACCCCGAAGGCGGCCGGGGGTGATCCGTTTTACGCGGCGCCGGATTACGTCGTCGAGTTCTTCAACACCATCAAGCAGTTCAACGCGCGGGTGATGAACGATCCCAATTACGCCGCGCTGCTGTCCGCCTGGGGCACGAATGCGATGTATGCGACCGGATCGCGGTCGCTGGTGCGCCAGGGTGAAGCGGAGCCGCGCGTGGGGCAGGGCCATCCCACGCAAATCCGCGCCATTCCCCACAACGCCATTCTGCAACAGTTGGGAATGCTGGCCATTGCCTTGGGCGGCGTCGGCGACGCGATCCGGAAGGACGAGGTCCGGTTCCGCGAGCTTTACGAAAACTCCGACCGATTCCGCCGCCTGATGGGGATGGTGGAATACGCGTTCAGCTTCAGCGACGTGGACGTGCTCAAGGCCTATGTCGACACCTTCGATCCCGGCCTTTGGCTGCTGCGGGCGGCGCGGACCCGAAGGCACGACCGCAGCGAAAGCATGCGCCGCGTTTCGGAATTTCTCGAGGAGCTTGCGCTGCACGAAATGCTGGTGAAAATTTTCCGCGTCATCCAGACGGATTACCTGGACATTCGCGGCTGGCGCTTGAGCAAGGACGATACCGGCGGCATCCCGGGCAGCCGCGGGCGCGTCCTGGACAAGGAAAGCCGCGACAATCTGCTCATGCTCCATGCGCTGCGCATCGCGCTCATCCAGGAGATCTTCGTGCTGTCCGCGCGGGTGCCGGAGTTCAGCATGCAAACCGGCACGACCCGCGAAACGGTGATCGAATCCATCATCGGGCTGAAGGTTCTGCCGGCGGTGGACACATTGGAAAAGATTTTCCCGCGCGTCGGCGAGGTGCGCCTGGGTGAGGATTTCGGCGAGCCCGCGACCTACCGCAGCGATGAGACGCTCGGCTACGATCAGGAGCATGAACAGATTTTCGTGCCCTTGCGGCGCCTTTACGAAACCATGCGCCGCGTTTCCAGCGGCGTGTCCCACATCATCGGGGCTTTGGGTTAGGCGCGGTCCTTTTTGCGCTCGTCCGCGCCGCGGAATTCATCGGGAAGCATGTGCTCGGGAAAGTTGGTGCGCAGATAATTGCGGAAATAATCGTCGAGAACCTTGAAGCCGGTGGCAAAGCGGCGGAAGTCGCCGCGCTCCACGAACAGGACTTTCGAATCCTCAAGCGCGACGACGTCGCCGGTGCGCAAATCGCCGCCGAACAGGACCCGCTCGCCGAAGTGATCGCCGGGCCCGAGAACGCGGTGATAGGGATGCGGCGTGCCGGCGCCGATGGTGGCCTCGAATTTTCCGGACAGGACCGTGTAGAACCCGTCGCCGAGATTTCCCGTCTTCAGGACCTCGTCGCCCTTGCGGAACCAGAGATAGCGGGCGGAGCTGCGCGTCGGCACGTCGATCTGAACGGTGTTGCGCGGGAAGAAGTGATCCAAGATCCAGTTCAAAAGCACGCGCACCTTGGTGGCAAGCCCCGGCAGCATGCCGAGATAGAGGACGCGCCAAAGCAACCAGGCCAAGGTTCCGGAAAACCGCATGCCGAAGAGGACGGCGACGGCCTTGTGGCAGCCGATCGAGGCGAGCGAGCTCATCGGCTTGAATTCGAAAACGCCCGGCTCGGCGCCTTTGATCGCGGCGACGATGTTGCGGGCGAGCGTCTTGGCCTCGCGCACGGCGAACTGCGCGGTGGGGGCCGCGAATCTTTCTTCCGTCCCCGTATTGCCGGGAAGGGGAATCAGAGCCGCATCGCCGACCGCCCAGACGTTGTCGTGGCCCGGCACCCGCATGTATCCGTCCACCTTGATGCGGCCCCACTGCATGTCGAGGCCGAGGCTCTCGGCGAGGGCGCCCGGCGCCGTGCCGATGGTGGCGACGATGGTCCGGGTTTCCACGACCCGCCCGTCCACCATTTCGACGGTGGATTCACTCGCCGATTTGAGGGCGGTTTTGAGCCAAGTCTCGATGCCGCGCTTGGTCAGCTCGCGGGCCGTGTACCGCGCCAGGTCTTCGGGCAGCTCCGGCAAAATGCGGTCGGCATATTCGACCAAAATCATGCGGATTTCGGCGGCCTCGATGTGCGGATAGAACTTGAGCGACTGGTCGAGCAGGTCGGCGACCTCGCCCGCCGTCTCGACACCGGAAAAGCCCGCGCCGACCACCACGAAGGTTAAGAACCGGCGCTTCATCGCGGGGTCTTCGGCGACGTCGGCTTTTTCCAGGCAGTTGATGACGTGATTGCGCAGGCGGTAGGCGTCCGCCAGCGTCTTCATCGTGAAGGCGTGATCCTCCAGGCCCGGAAACCGCGAGAGATCGACCCGCTGCCCCGGGGCCAGCACGAGATGGTCGTAGGGCACATGGGTGAGGTTGCGGTTGGTGTCGTCCGTAACCTCCAGTTGGTTATTGCGGAAGTGCACGGCGCGTACATGGCCAAGGCGGAATTTGACGCCGGGCAGCAACAGGCGGATGGGTGAGACGGCGTCGGCCGCATTGATGTTGCCCGCGGCGACTTCGGGGAGCAGGGGCTGGAAGATGAAGTAATTGACTTCGTTGATGACTTCGATCTCGACGTCCCGGGGTGCGAGTCTGCGCAGGTGCTTGGCCGTGAACATGCCGGCAAAGCCCGCTCCCAACACCACGATCCGCTTCTTTTGAGTCATGTGGTCTGGTCCTTGTTCCTCGGCCGGCGCAGATTATGGAGCGCCCGGCCGCGCAAGGAAACCGTGCCAAAGGCTATGCGCGCGGGCAACGAGTGTATTGATTCAACAACGTTAATAGTATCAAATGCGGGCAGGGACGAGGCCGTCTTCCGCTTCCGGCGAGACGGTCCGGGAGAGCGAACGGCATGGCGCATGACTTGGGCGCCGATGGCCGCGGGGGTTCTCGAAGATTGGACGGGGGTCAAAACGCAATTTCCGACTAGGGGCCGCTCTGCGGTCCGGTTTCGGCGCCGTCGGCCGGCGGCGCGAAGGGGGATTTGGAGGGGAATATGACATCGCACCGGCCCAGCTTTCGGAACTGGGGGCTTCTGGCGCTGATCGGGGTCTTCATGGGCGCCTGCGTTACGACGGAAATCAACCCGCCGCAGCTCTATATGGAGCCGCTACCGCCACGTGTCACGAATTTAAAACTCGAAAACGGCTCGGGCGACGTCTTTTACGACGGCAAGCATCCCGGTTCGGGCAAGGTGATCACGGCAAATCCGACGCCGCAACAGCTCGACGGCACGGTGACGATCACGCGGACCTATGACAACGGGGAGGTCAAGAAGCAAACACTGACCTATCCGGCCGGCAAGCCTCTCAACATCGGTTACCGGGGGAGCACGGATTCGTATTACATCAACGAACAGACAGCCGTCACAATGCCCCGATTCTACGGCGGGCTGAGGCCGACGTATGAATTCCTGAACCGGCCCGATACCGCTATCGTGCGCCAGGACCAGGGCGGTCAGCTAGCCGGATTCGTCAAAGCCGACAATGAAAGCAACAATCCGGCCTTCAACGGGCGCGTCGGCTTCAATATGGACAAGCCCTTCTTCGGATTGGGCCGGCGGTGGGGTTTGGAGCTGTCGGGCAACTATTATTCCTCGACCGCCAAGGACGACAGGGACGTGGTTCCAGCGGGCACGGGGTCGCTTGCCGTTTTCGGGCCTGTCGGGGGTGGCGGCGTGAATTTCGGCAATAACGACATTACCAATCTCAGATACAACAGCGACTACACGTCGTGGGAATCGGACGTCATGTTCTTCAAAGACTACGACGTCGACCTGTGGGACGAGGTCGTGGACTTCCATTCCTATTTCGGCATCGAATTCGGGAAGAACGAGGACGATCAATCTTTGATGGGGGACGTCCCCGGCCTTGGCGTCAACTTCAATTCCGGCAACTGGATCGATGATTGGTTCTACGGCCCCGTGGGCGGCTTCGAGAGCGCCTGGGAGGTCTATCCGCGGGTGAAAGTGACGACCGGCGCATTCGGCAAGCTATTGTTCAACGATCTGTCGGCGAAGCGCATGATCACGCTTAGCAACGGCCTTACAGGCAACGACAAGCTCAGCAATAGCGAATGGACACTCGGCGGCGGCGCGAGTATTGGTCTGAAATACGAAGTGAAGGCCGGGATCACCGCGCAGCTCGGCTATACATTCGAATATGCCAACAATACGCCGGTCATCAATGTGGACCGGACGACCGGCGACGCCTCCGTGGACGCCGAAGGCGCCGACAAGCATGAGTTCTACGTCGGGATCAAAATCGATTACTGACCGCGGATATCCGCGGGCCGGGACTTCGCTCTTCGCTAGCCCCTCTTGTCGCCCTTGATGACGAGGGGACGCAGGAGAAAAGCCGGCAATTGATCTTCCTGCTCGCGGCCCCGTTGCGACTCCTTTTCGGGCTTTCCGGCGCCGCGCGCCGGCTGCGGCTTTCCTTGATGCTTCTCGCCTCCGCCTCGCGGCGCGTGCTGCGGCCGGGGCTGGGCGGGCTTGTGCCCCGTATGTGACGGAGCGGTTTTTTGCTGCGCCCCGCCGGGCTTTGCGTCCCGGCGCCCGCGCCCCCGTCCGCGCCCCCGTCCCCCGCGGCCCCGGGCGCGATCGCCCGAGTCCTCTTCCAAAGCAAGACCCGCCGGGGCTCCGGACAGCTCGATGCGCTTGATCGGCTCGCCGATCAACTCTGCGATGGCGGCGACATAGCCGCCGTCGGCGGGGGTGGCGATGGTGAAGGCCTTGCCGGTGCGCCCCGCGCGTCCCGTCCGGCCGATGCGGTGGATGTAGTCCTCCGGATTGTAGGGCACGTCGAAATTGAAGACGTGGGAGAGTTCCTCGATATCGAGACCGCGGGCGGCGACATCGCTGCAGACGAGCAGACGAATCTGGTTGCGCTTGAAGGCGTCCAACGTTTCCGTGCGCTTGGATTGAGGCATGTCGCCGTGCATCTCGGCCACCGCAAGCCGGTGCTGTTTGAGGTCGCGCACGAGCGCGCCGATGTCGCGCTTGCGGTTGCAGAAAATGAGGGCGTTCTTGACGTTCTCGGATTCGATCAGTTGCCGCAGCGCATCGCGCTTTTGCTGCGCCGGGACGACCACCAGCGCATGCGTGACGTTTTCGGCCGGTTTGGCCGGCGGCGACACCATGATTTCCTTGGGGTTCATCAGGAATTTGTCGGCGAGACGGCGGATCTCGGACGGCATGGTGGCGGAGAAAAACAGCGTCTGCCGGATTTTGGGCAGCAGCCCGACGATCTTCTCCACGTCGGGAATGAAACCCATGTCGAGCATCCGGTCGGCCTCGTCAATGACCAGGATCTTGACGTCGGACAGCAGGATCTTCCCGCGCTCGAACAAGTCAATGAGACGCCCCGGCGTCGCAATCAAGGCATCCACGCCGCGCCCGAGGGCGCGTTCCTGGTCCGTGAACGACGTGCCGCCGATCAAAAGCGCGGTGGAAAGCCGGTGAAATTTTCCGTAAACGGCGAAATCCGCCGACACTTGGGCGGCGAGTTCCCGCGTCGGCTCGATGATGAGCGAGCGGGGCATGCGGGCCTTGGCCCGGCCGGAGGCCAGAATTTCCAGCATCGGCAGGACGAAAGAAGCGGTCTTGCCGGTACCGGTCTGGGCGCAGCCCATTACGTCCCGGCCTTGGAGGATGATGGGGATGGCCTGGCGCTGGATCGGCGTCGGCTCGACATAGCCGGCGTCGGTCACGGCATGGAGCACGTCGGGACCAAGTCCCAGTTCGGAAAAAGTCATTCCTCGCGGCTCTTGCCGGGCGCCAATGGGCGGGTATGGCGGGGGTAGAGCGGCGGCATAAAAGCTGCCATTGCGGCGGATACTAGGTCCCGCCAGGGGGACGGTCAATCGCTCCGCCCCAGGTTTCTGCGCGATTTCGATGTGCCGTTGGCAGGCCGGCCGGCCGCGATTAAGGTGCCCGGCGGCCTGCGGCGGAGGATGCAATGCTTCTCAAACGCGACAACTCCTGTCTCATCATCATCGACGTCCAGGAAAGGCTGATTTCGGCGATGAGCGAGGCCGACGCCGTCGTCGCCAACACGGGGGTGCTACTAAAGGCCGCAGAGCGCCTCGGCATCCCGGTGCTGTTCTCCGAGCAGTATCCGAAAGGATTGGGGCCGACGGTGGCCGCCCTGGCGCCCTACGCGGCCAAGGCCGGGCCGGTGACGAAGACCGACTTCTCCTGTGCCACCGCTCCGGGCTTTGTCGAGAGGCTGCGGGCGACGGGGCGGGAGCAAGCGGTGCTGGCCGGCATCGAGGCCCATGTCTGCGTGTTGCAGACGGCGCTGGGCCTGCGCCAGTTGGGATTTCCCGTGTTCGTTGTGGCGGACGCGATTTCATCGCGCAAGGCGGCCAGCGCCGCCCTCGCCCTGGACCGCATGCGGGCCGCGGGGGTGAGCGTGGTGACCACCGAGATGGTGATTTTCGAGTGGCTGGCCCGGGCCGGTTCTTCCGAATTCAAGGAGTTGTCCGCGCTCGTCAAATAGGCCGGAAAGTTGTACGTCCGGGAGGCGCGGAAACCCTTATAACGCCTCACATTCGCGAGTCTCGTTAAGCATTTACCTGGGGCCAGCGGCGGGGTACATTAGCCCTCAAATTATTGGAATCCCATAACCTTACTGTGGTTATGGACGCGCCTCGGGGGGAGGCCGCGCAAGCGCGCTTGACGAGGGCGGGGAGTTTTTTTTCGGTGTCCGAAACGATGCTTCTAATCGCAGGGCGGTCCAGCAAGCAGGGCACGTCGCTCAATGTCGGCAAGTTGAAGGACGAATACCGCGACGTAACCTCGACCGTCGAGATGAACGCGCTCGATATGGAGCGCCTCGGCCTCAAGGAGGGCGACAAGGTGCGCCTGCGCTCTCCCATCGGTGAAACGGTGGTTCACTGCAAGCCGCGCAAACCCGAGGATTTGCCGGCCGGCATGCTGTTCATAGCTTACGGACCGCCGTCGAGCCAGTTGATGGCGGGCGACACCGCCGGCACCGGCATGCCGATCTCCAAGAATTTCAGGGTCGAAGTCTTACGCGAAACAAGCTGAGGAATTGCCCGACATGGCCGAAGCAGCGAAGGAAGCCGTCAAGACAGCGCCGGAAAACACCAAGCTGGTGGAAAATGCGACCTGCACGTTCTGTGGCTGCGTCTGCGACGACATGAATTTGACGGTGGATCTCGACAATCACCGCATCACCAAGGCGCAGAACGCCTGCGTTCTGGGCCGGGCCTGGTTCACCGAACACAAATTGGAAAAGCGGCCCTTTGCGCTAATCGACGGTAAGGAGGCGACCACCGCGGAAGGCGTCGAGGTGGCGGCGCAAATCCTGGCCAACGCCAAATTCCCCATCACCTACGGATTGAGCGACACCACCTGCGAAGCGCAGCGGCAGGCGGTGGCCATCGCCGACATGATCGGCGGCTGCCTCGATACCACGACCTCGGTTTGCCACGGGCCGTCCGGCATCGCCTTCGAGGGGGTCGGCGAAAGCACGGCGAGCTTGGGGGAGATCAAGAATCGCGCCGATCTCGTCGTCTTCTGGGGCGGGAATCCGGCGGAAGCGCATCCGCGCCTCTTCACGCGCTACGCCCTCATGCCCAAGGGCATGTTCGTGCCCAACGGCAAGAAGGACCGCACCGCCGTTCTGATTGATGTCCGGCGCACGGCGAGCACACCGGTCGCCGACATTTTCATCCAGATCAAGCCGGGCAAGGATTTCGAGGTGCTGTGGGCGCTCCGCGCCTTGGTCAAGGGCCGCAAAATCGGCGCCGACATCGAAGAGGAGACGGGGGTGAAGCTCGAGGTCCTGGAAGACCTCGTGCAACGCATGAAGAGCTGCCGCTTCGGGGCCTTTCTGTTCGGCATGGGGCTCACCATGACGCGGGGCCGGCATTTCAATTCCGGCGCGCTACTGGCGCTGGCCTCCGACCTCAATGCCTTCACGCATTTCGTCGCCAAGCCCGTGCGCGGCCACGGCAACGTGACCGGGGCGGACAACGTGGTGTCCTGGTCCACCGGCTTTCCGTTCGGGATGAGCTTCGCTCGCGGCTACCCGCGCTTCAATCCGGGCGAGTTCACGACGGTGGATACGCTCTCGCGCGGCGACGCCGACGCGGCGCTCATCATTGCCAGCGATCCCGCTTCGAATTTCCCCAAGGCCGCGATCGAGCATTTGAAGCGAATCCCGACGATTCTTCTGGACCCCAGGGAAAGCGTCACCGGGCAGATTGCGAAAGTGGCGTTCACCACGGCGACCTACGGCATCAACACGACGGGAACGGTTTATCGGATGGATGACGTTCCGATTACGCTGCGGCCGGCGTTCGAATCGCCGTATCCAAGCGACGAGGAGGTGCTGATCGCCATCAAAAACCGGGTCCGGGAATTGTTGGCGGAGCAACATCGGCTGGGCTCGCCCAAAGTGGCGCAGAAGGTAGCCTGAGCCGGACACCGCCGAAAAACGAAAAAGAAAAAAGAGCAGGGCGGATGGCGTCACTCAAAATCGTAAATGGACGGGTCTACGATCCCGCAAACGGGATTGACGGCGAAACCCGCGACATCTGCATAACCGACGGTCGGATCACGGCCTCGGCGCCCGCCGGCGCCAAGACGGTCGACGCCCAAGGCATGGTCGTCATGCCGGGCGGGGTGGACATCCATTGCCATATCGCCGGGCCCAAGGTGAATCTGGCGCGCAAGCTGCAGCCGGAGGACCACCGCCACGACGTGCATCCGCGCACTGCGTTCACCCGCTCGGGCACCGGCGGCACGGTGCCTTCGACCTTCGCCACCGGCTACCGTTACGCGACAATGGGTTACACGACGGCGATGGAAGCGGCCGTGACCCCCATTGGCGCCCGCCATACGCTGGAAGAGCTTCACGACACGCCCGTGATCGACAAGGGCTTTTACGTTCTTCTCGGCAACAACGTGCTGCTGCATCAATTGCTGAAGGACGGGAAGCGCGACGAATTACGCGAGGCCGTGGCGTGGTGGGTGAACGCGACACACGCCTACACCATCAAACTCGTCAACCCGGGCGGCGACGAGGCCTGGAAGGGGCGCCGCAATTCGGTCGTGACCGATTTGGACGACAAAAGCGATGTGTTCGGCGTAAGCCCGCGCGAAATTATTTCGGCGTTGGTTCAGGTCGCGAACGAGCTCGGCTTGCCGCATCCCGCCCATATCCATTGCAACAATTTGGGCCATTCCGGGAATTACACGACGACGCTGGAAACCATGCGTGCGGCCGGAGATCAGCGCGTGCACATCACGCATATCCAGTTCCACAGCTACGGCGGCGAGCCGGGCAAAAACCCGACTTCGAAGGCGACGGAAATCTCCGCCTATATCAACGAGCATCCGAACGTCTCGGCCGACGTCGGCCAGGTGATGTTCGGAAAGTCGACGATCATGACCGCGGACGCGCCCATCGCCTACATGCTGCGGCGGCTGGGCAAGGACAAACGCTGGGTCAATGCCGATACCGAATTCGAAAGCGGCTGCGGCATCATCCCCTTCGCCTATCAGGAGCATATCTATACCCACGCCCTGCAATGGGCGATCGGGCTGGAACTGTTCCTGCATTCCAAGGATCCCTGGCGGATGGTGCTGTCCACGGACCACCCCAACGGCGGGTCGTTCATGAGCTATCCGAAGCTCATTCGCCTCCTCATGGACCGGCAATTCCGCGACGAGCAGATAAAGCTTGTGAACAAGAAGGCGATCAAGAACACGACTCTGCTGGACGGGCTGGATCGCGAGTACACACTGAACGAAATCGCCATCGTGACGCGGGCCGGGCCGGCGCGGCTGCTGGGCCTCAAGAACAAGGGACATCTGGGCGAAGGGGCCGACGCCGACATCACGATCTATGAGGAAGACCCGGACAAGGAAAAGATGTTCAGCGCGCCGCGCTACGTGATCAAAAGCGGCGAGTTGATCATCGAAGATCACGAATTCCGCGCCGATCACGAGGGGCGGGTTCTGCATGTCGCGCCGAAGTTCGATTCGCAAATTGAAAAAATCATCAGGCCGTTTTTCGAAAGCTATTATTCGGTCCGGTTCGAGAATTACGCCGTCGCCGACCGTTATCTGCGGCATGGCGAAAAAATCCCAACCGCGAGCCCCGTGGCGGCGGAATAGGCGATAGAGCGCGGACATGCAGATCGCTGCGACCGAAATTGCCGACACCTTCGCCGAAGCCTTCAAGATGTTCGGCGCGCGCATCATCATTACCGCCGAAACCCGCGAATGGGCGATGGCGGCGGCGCGATCGACCACGGGCTTCGCCACCTCGGTCATCGGCTGTAAATGCGAGGCGGGCATCGAGCGGGAGATTCCGGCCTCCGAGACGCCGGATGCGCGGCCCGGCGTCAGCGTGCTGCTGTTTGCGACCAGCGCCGAGAGCATGGGCAAGCGGCTGGTCGAGCGCGTCGGGCAATGCGTCATGACCTGCCCGACCACGGCCTGCTTCAACGGGCTGGATTCGGACCAGACGGTGGTGGTCGGCGGGGCGCTGCGGTTTTTCGGCGACGGCTATCAGATCCGCAAGAAAATGAACGGCCATCGCTTTTGGCGCGTGCCCGTCATGGACGGCGAGTTCGTGGTGGACGACTCGTTCGGCGTGCAGGAGGCGGTGGGCGGCGGCAATATCCTTATCCTCGGCAAGACCCCGGCGGATACGCTGCGCGCGGCGAGCGCGGCCGTTGCCGCCATGCGCGAAGTCCCGGGCGTCATTCTGCCGTTTCCGGACGGCGTGGTTCGCAGCGGCAGCAAGGTGGGCTCGAAATACAAGGCGCTGCCGGCCTCCACCAACGACGCCTATTGCCCGACGCTGCGCGGCTTCACGCCGAAGACGGAGATTCCCGAGGACGTCACCTGCGTTCTTGAAATCGTCATCGACGGGTTGGATGTCGCCAGCGTCGAGGAGGCCATGCGCCGGGGCATGAAGGCGGCGGCGGGCGAAGGCATCGTCAAGATCACGGCCGGCAATTACGGCGGCAATCTCGGCCAATTCAAGATCGGGCTCCATGACCTGTTGCACTGACATCGAGCGGCCCCACCGGGAAGGATGGCGGCCATGGCGCTGACACTGACGCTGCGCGCGGCGCCGGAGGTGCCGCTGGAGGCCGAGTTCATCCGTCCCGACACCCTGTCCGGCAAAGGCGAGAAGGAAATCGCGGCGCTCACCGCCATGCACGGCAACCGCAAGGTCGAGCTGGGCGAGTTCTTCGCCGTATCGGGGAAGGCCAACGGCGAGCTCCGGGTCGAAGGCGACCTGGCCAAGGTCAAATACTTGGGCGCCGGCATGACGGGCGGGACGCTTCACATCAGCGGCAATGTGGGCTCACATTTGGGCGAGGGCATGACCGGCGGCGAGATCATCGTCGCGGGTAACGCCGGCGACTGGCTCGGCCCCGACATGCAGGGCGGCCGCATCACCGTGAAGGGCGACGCCGGGCACATGGTCGGCAGCGCCCAGCGCGGCGCCCGCATCGGCATGCTGGGCGGCGAAATCATCGTCCACGGCAGCATCGGCAATGAAACCGGCGGCGGCATGCGCAACGGACTGATCGCCGCGGGCGGAAATTGCGGCGATTTCGCCGGCGTCAACATGCTGGCCGGGACCATCGTCGTCCTGGGGGAGATCGGCATCCGTTTCGGCGCCAGCATGAAGCGCGGCACGATCGTGACCATGCACAAGGCCGAGCCCTTGCCGACGTTTACCTATGATTGCACCTATCGGCCGCTTTTCCTGCGCATGTATCTTTTCCGGCTTCGGGAACGCGGGCTCGACGTTCCCGAGTCCTGCATAACGGGTTTATACCAGCGGTGGAGCGGCGATTCCGTCGAACTCAATCGCGGCGAGATCCTCATTTACGACGGCTGACCTGGGGAGGAATGCCATGACAACAGTCGTTACCGACAATTGCCAAAAGTGCCGTTTCACCGACTGCGTAACCGTATGCCCAGTGTCCTGTTTCCATGGCGACGACGAAATGCTGTACATCGACAACGATGTTTGCATCGATTGCGGGGCCTGCATCCCGGTCTGCCCGGTGCACGCGATTTTCGAGGAGACGGACATACCCGACGACAAGCGGCAATGGATCGAGATCAACGCCGAGAAGGCTTCGAATCTTCCGGTGATCTCCGACAAGCAAGATCCGTTGCCGACCGCCGAGGCGCGCAAGGCAGAACTCGGCTACTAGCCGGACACGTCACATAAAAGCGCCGCGCGGGAACGACGGCGCACGGAGAGCAGGGGGAAGCAGGACTCATGAGCGAATTGGGATCGGAGGGGCATCCGCTGCGGGTGGCGATCGTGGGCAGCGGACCGAGCGGATTTTACGCCCTGGAAGCGCTGCTCAAATCGGGGAAAACGGTGACGGTCGACATGATCGAGCGGTTGCCGGCCCCATTCGGCCTGGTGCGCAATGGCGTCGCCCCCGACCATCCGAAACTGAAGCAGGCGATCCTGGTCTATGAGAAGATCGCCGAGTCGCCGGCGTTTGCCTTGTTCGCGAACGTCACGGTCGGGCGTGACGTGACGGTGGACGAACTGCGGGAGCTTTACGATGCCGTGGTGTTCACCTGCGGCGCGGAAACGGACCGCAAGCTCGGCATTCCGGGCGAGGATTTGAAAGGCAGCCACACGGCCACCGAATTCGTCGGCTGGTACAACGGCCATCCCGATTACCGCGACCGTGAATTTGACCTGTCTTGCGATACGGCGGTCGTCATCGGCCAGGGCAATGTCGCCGCCGACGTGGCGCGGATACTCTCCAAGACCGCGGACGAGTTAAAGCATACGGATATCGCCGAACACGCGCTGGAGGCGCTGTCGAAAAGCAAGATCAAGGAAACCCACGTCATCGGACGGCGCGGGCCGGCCCAGGCCAAGTTCACGGCCAAGGAATTGCGCGAATTCGGGGAGCTCGCCGATTGCGCGCCGGTGGTCAAGCCCGAGGATCTCAAGCTCAATCCGGAGTCCGAGGCGGAGCTTGCCGATAAGACCAACGCCGGCAGCGCAAAAAACTTCGAAATATTCCAATCTTTCGCGGCCGCCGGCCCCGGCGGCAAGACGCGGCGCTGTATCTTTCATTTTCTCGAAGGCCCGGTGCGGCTCGAGGGCGAAGGCAAGCTCGAGCGCGTCATCCTCGCCAAGAACCGGCTCGAGGGCGAGCCCTTCAAACAGACGGCGCGCGCCACCGGCGTGGACTACGCCTTGCCGTGCGGCACCCTGTTCCGCAGCATCGGATATCGAGGCGTGCCGATGCCCGGCGTTCCCTTCGACGAGCGCCGGGGCGTTTTCGCCAATTCGGACGGGCGCATCACGGAAAACGGCAAGCCCGTGCCCGGGCTTTATGTCGCCGGCTGGATCAAGCGGGGGCCGACGGGAATCATCGGCACCAACCGCGCCGACAGCGTCGCCACGATCGCCTCGCTCATGGCCGATCTGCCGAACATGGCGAGCGGGAGCAAAAAAGGCGGGGAGGCGCTCGGCGAGCTTCTGAAAACCCGAAATATCCGGGTCGTGTCCTATGCCGACTGGTGCAAGATCAATGCCGCCGAAATCGGCCGCGGCGAGCCGAAGGGTAAGCCGCGGGAGAAATTTACCCGCATTGCCGAAATGCTGGGCGCTATCGGCTAAACCGGCAAGACAAACGGTGGATAAACGAAAGCCGCGCCGGGCCTGACGCCGGGAGCGGCTTTTCCGTGACCGGATTTACCCGCGTCAGCGGATGGCGTGCAAATAGCCGCGCAGCGTGGAGGTCTCGCTTTCCAGCTCCAGCAGCCGATTCTTCAAGACATCGCCGATGCTGACGATGCCGACCAGCGTGCCGTCCTCTGCAACCACCGGAAGGTGGCGGATGCGGCGCTCGGTCATTTCGTTCATCAATTCGTCGACCCAGGTTTCCGGCGTGCAGGTGATGGCGTTGGGATCCATCCGGTCCCCGACACGGGCTTCCAAAAGCTCGATGCCCTGCGAAGCGATGCCGCGAATGATGCCGCGCTCCGAAAGAACGCCGGCAACCTTGCCGTTTTCGTCCGTCACCACGAGGGCCCCGATGCCTTCGAGCCACAAAATCCGAAGCGCCTCGGCCACGGTGGCCTGCGGCTGGATGGTGATGACGTTATGACCCTTGGCATCGAGAATTTGGGAAACCAACATTGATTTCATTCTCCTTTTTGGGCGGACGCGAGTTTCGGTCCGGTCCGCCGCGCGCATCCCGTGGATTTTCAGCCACTTGGATGCACGACCCCCGTAACCCACCGGCGGTGGGCTTAAAATTAACAAATTATTATCCCATCAATTTTCCTAAAATTGAAGCGAATTTGACCATGGTTAAACGAAGCCAGATCAAGGCCTTGTTGCACTTGCGAAGGAGATTTTTCGCGTCGCAAACAGCAATCCCTGCATAAGGATGCAGGCATGCATAGGGGCCTAGTTTCGCTGTCCTTGTTTGGGCGCTTGCGCGCCAATGCGTTCACGGCAACAATGAGAAAGCGCTTTATGCGCCGGAATTTGCGGGAGAGAGCGGCCCGACCGGGCCGCCGCCGAAGGAGCAACCGCCCCGGAAACTCTCAGGCAAAAGGAACCGCGAAATTTCGTAACTCTGGAAACTGGGGGGTGAAGCCGCCCCCCGACCGAAGGGGACGTCGGACCGCGCGGCCCGGCTAAGCTCTCAGGTTCTGAAGACAGAGGGGGCCATTCGATCCCGTGCACGGGAGCGAAGGGCTTTACCGCATTGGCCCGATTGTTCGATGCGGCCCCGTGTTGGGAGGAACCGATGACGCAAGAAAAAGAAAACAAAGCTCTCGTCGCAGCCGTATCGACCGCGGTTGCCGGCCTGTTGCCGTTCCGCGGCGAGGGCGGTGCGCCATGATGCTACGCGAGCTGATCGACAAGCTTCAGGAAGCGCCCTGCGGGGACCCCATGCTCGATTTTTGGGTGTGGTGGTGGGGCGAGGAGGCGGGTCCCCGCGGCGACGAACCCGAGGAGACCTTCGCCAACGAGCGCATTCTCTCCTTCGCCGCGCCGCAGTTTTCGTCCAGCATCGACATTGCCGCCCGGCTGGTGCCGGAAGGGTATGAATGGCGGACGGAAAAGAAGGACGGCCGGGCCATCGCGGTTGTAACGCCGCCCTCGGGAAACGTCCTCGTTCAGACCATCACCGCAAACAATCCGGCGCTGGCGCTGTGCGCCGCCGCCTTGCGTTGCCGCATGAGTTACGCCTGCGAGGTGATGCGGGGCCGGCAATAAGCCGGGCTCTCCGGAACAGGGAAGGCGGGTCGCCCGGCCGAACGGCCGGCTAGCCGCCCGCTTGCGCGGCGGCTTGCGCCGCGTCGTCCACCACCAGCGAGGCGAGCGAAGCCGGCGGGGCGGCCGCGCCCGAATCCAAGTCTGTCCAGTCCGGGCTTGCGTCCGGCGAAGGCGCCGAATCGGCGGGGCCGCCGCCCAGCACGTCCGACAGGTCCAGCGGCGAACTGTGGGCGTCGTCCAACGGGGCCGTTGAATCAATGGAGAGGCTGAGGGACGAGGATCCGGGTCCGGTCGAAAGCGAGACGTCATCCAACAGAAGGGTCGTTTCCTCGGTGCGGCCGCTCTTGGCGTTGTTGAAGCCGCCGAGAACCAGCGTGTGATCGCCCGGCGAAAGCACGCCGAGATCGATGGTGACGGTCTGCCAGCCGGTCGAGAAATCGGTGCCGCTGCCGTCCACCGCGTTGACCTGGTCCACATAGTCGTTGCCGCCGGTGCCGTATAGCGTGCCATCCACCTGCGCCAGCACCTGGCTGAAATCGCCCGTGTCATAGCTGGCGTTCATGGTGAGGTCGTAGCGGAACGTCAGGGTCACGTCGGTCGCCTGGCTCAGATTGAAGCTGTGCTCGAAGCCCCCGGACATATCGTCGATGTTGCGGTTGTTGACGCCGCCGAGCGTCACGGCGAGCGCGCCGCCCGTAAACCCGCCGCTGGAGACGTAATCGCCCGACTCATAGCGGCCCTCATTGGTGCCGAAGAACGCATCGTCGAAATACGCGAAGCCGCCGGCGTTCGAATTGAAGTCTTCATTAATCAGAAATGCGGGCGGCGGGGGAGCCGGTGAGATCGTCAGGTCCACCGTCGCCTGGTCAGTCCCGCCGTTACCGTCCGAAATGAAGTAATCGAAGCTGTCGGCGCCGCTGTAACCATTCGTCGGGGTGTAGGTCACGGTTCCGTCGAGGTTGATAACCACCCCGCCGTGGTCCGGCGTCGTCGTGCCGGTGACGGACAGTATGTCGCCGTCGGGATCGTTGTCGTTCGAGAGCACATCGATCACGACCGGCGAATTCTCGACCGTCCCCGCCGTGTCATCGCCCGCGACCGGCGGATCGTTGACGGGATTGACGGTGACGTCCACCGTCGCCGTGTCGGTGCCGCCGTTTCCGTCGGAAACGGTATAAATGAAGCTGTCGGGCCCGTCGTACCCGCTATCCGGCGTGTAGGTCACGGTGGTGCCGTCCACGTTGATGCTCGCGGTGCCGTGGGTCGGGTCCGAAACATCGCTGACGGAAAGCGCGCCGCCGTCGATATCGTTGTCGTTGCCGAGGACCGGAATCACGACCTGCGCGTTTTCCAGGGTGATGGCAACATCGTCTGTTGCGACCGGATTGTCGTTAACCGGGTTCACCGTGACATTGACCGTCGCCGTGTCGGTGCCGCCTTTGCCGTCGGACACCGTATAGGTGAAGCTGTCCGGGCCGTTGTAGTTGGCATTGGGCGAGTAGGCGACGCTGGCATTGCCGCCGTCGATCGACACCGTGCCGTGGGCCGCACCGCCGACGCTGCTCACCGATAGAATGTCGCCGTCATCGTCGTTGTCGTTGCCGAGTACGTTGACGACGACGGCGTTGTCCTCGTCCGTCACCGCCGTATCGTCGCCGGCGACGGGATCCTGATTGACCGGGTTGACGGTGATATCCACGGTCGCCGTGTCGGTGCCGCCGTTGCCGTCGGAAACCGTGTAGGTGAAGCTATCGGGCCCGTTGTAATTGGTGTCCGGCGTGTAAGTGATACTGGTGTTGCCGCCGTCGATCGTCACGGTGCCGTGTGTCGCGCTGCCAACGCTGCTCACCGTCAGCGTGTCTCCGTCCACGTCGTTGTCGTTGCCGAGCACCGCCATCGAAACCGAGTCGTTCTCCGACGTCACCGCGGTGTCGTTGCCCGCCACCGGGCTGTCGTTGACGGAGTTGACGGTCACGTCCACGGTCGCCGTATCGCTGCCGCCGTGGCCGTCCGAGACCGTGTAAGTGAAGCTGTCGGGGCCGTGGTAATTGGCATCCGGTGTATAGGTGACGCTGGCGTTGCCGCCGTCGATGGTCACCGTGCCGTGGGCCGCACCGCCGACGCTGCTCACCGATAGAATGTCGCCGTCATCGTCGTTGTCGTTCGAGAGCACGTTGACGACGACCGCATTGTCCTCGTTCGTGACCGCGGTGTCGTTGCCGGCGACGGGATCCTGATTGACCGGCGTGACGGTCACATCCACGGTCGCCGTGTCGGTGCCGCCGTTGCCGTCGGAGACCGTATAGGTGAAGCTGTCGGGGCCGTTGTAATTGGTGTCGGGCGTGTAGGTGACGCTGGCGTTGCCGCCGTCGATCGACACGGTGCCATGGGCGCCGTTGGTCACCTCCGTCACGGACAGGATGTCGCCGTCCACATCGTTGTCGTTGCCGAGCACGGCGACCGACACCGCGTCGTTCTCGGAGGTCGTCGCCGTATCGTCCCCGGCCACCGGGCTGTCGTTGACGGAATTGACGGTGACGTTGACCGTGCCTGTATCGCTGCCGCCGTGGCCGTCGGAGACCGTATAGGTGAAGCTGTCGGGCCCGTGGTAATTGGCTTCGGGCGTATAGGTGACGCTGGCGTTGCCGCCGTCGATCGAGACGGTGCCGTGGGCGCCGTTGGTCACCCCCGTCACGGACAGGATATCGCCGTCATCGTCGCTGTCGTTCGAGAGCACGTTGACCGAGACCGAATTGTCCTCGTCGGTCGTGGCCGGATCGGTTCCCGCCACCGGCGGCGTGTTGACCGGGCCGGAATTCCAGACGTAGAGGAAATCGGCGAATTGCAGGTTTTCGATATCGAAAAGCTGATCGACGCCGTCGTTGCCGTCCGCGGTGACGTTGTCGGTGACCGTGAGATGGGTCGGGTCCACGACGACAACCGAGTAATCGGCAAAGAAGCCGGAAAAGAGCGCCGTGTCGTCGCCGTTGCCGCCGAGAAGATTGTCGTTGCCGGTTCCGCCCCCCAGCGTATCGTTGCCATCGCCCCCGGAAAGGCTGTCGTTGCCGCGCCCGCCCAAGATCAGATTGTCGGCGATATTGCCGATGACGGTGTCGTTGCCGTCGCCCATGAAGGCATTCTCGATGGTGGTCCCGCCGGCGATCGAGAACGCGTTGCCGGCGATCTGGCCGCTGCCCCCGGGCGTAAGGTCAATGAAGCTCGAGCCGGTGACGGCCGACGCGTTGATGGTGTCGTCACCGCCGTTGCCATCGGTCAATAACCGGTGCGCGGCATTCGCGGCGCCGGTGAAGCCGGCGTATTCATCGGTGTAGACGTAAAGGTCGTCGGCGCTAGCCGGATCGCCGAAAACGCGCAGCTCGAAATTGTTGAGGGTGCCGACGCGTCCCCCGACAACGTCCTGGACCACGACGGTCCAGGTGCCGCCCGAGTCCTCGCCCCAGAACTCATTGCTGGTCAGCGTGAAGTTGATGTTGTCCTGGCTGGTGCCGGAACCGGAGCCGGTGTCGGGGTTGACGCCCGGCTGGTCCACGAGGACGCTTTGGGTCCCGTCCGGGGCGATCAGGACGACCCGCAGCTGGCCGATCCAGGTGTGGCTGATGCTGATGTCGAGCTCGATCTTGTCGATCTCGATGCCCGGCGCGATGGTGACGCTGCGGCTTACGCCGGCGGCGCTGTTGTCGGGAATGGTGACGGGCGTTCCGTAGGACGCGCTGGCCATGACCATGTTCGCGGCCGTGCTTTGATCCGTCCACGTCTCGGCCAGGCGCACGGCGGCATGGGCGTCAACGAGCCCGAATCCGTAATCGGCGCTGAAATGCAGCCCGCCGCCGTTCCAGTTTGTGGCGCCGTTGGTGTGCCAACGCGAATTGGTCGGATCGGTCTTAACTGAGGAATAGGCGAGAATCTCCTGGACGTCGCGGTAGCCGAGGTCCGGGTTGGCCTCGAGCATGAGGGCGATGACGCCGGAGACGATGGGGGCCGAAAACGAGGTGCCGGAGAGCGTGGCGTAGTCGCCGCTGGAAAAGCCGAGCGAGCCGACGCGGTCCACGGTCGTAATGTCCAAGCCCGGCGCCGAAACCAATATGGACACGCCCGGGGTGCTGAAATAGGTGACATCGCCGGATTCGTCGGTAGCGCCGACGGCGATCACGTATTTCGAGTTGGTGAAATTGTGGAAATTCGTGTCGTTGCCGGACGTGCGCGCATTGCCGGCGGAGAACACGAAAACCGTCCCCAACCCGCCGCGGCCGTTTTCGGCCGCGTTCTCGATCGCGGCGCCGCTGGCGGCAAACGAGCTGGAGTTAAAGTTGTCGGGGAAATATCCGTTGTAGCCCCAGCTGTTGTTGGCAATGTCGACATTGAGGGCATGCTGCAGATTGGCGGCGATCTGCGACGTGCTGCCGGCCGATCCGAACCCCATGCGGAAACCGGTGATGGTGGCCCCGTAAGCGACACCGACGACGCCGGTCCCGTTGCCTTGGACGGCCGCGATCGTGCCGCTGGTCGAAGTGCCGTGGGCGTCGCTGGACGACGAGGAGAAGGCGTCGTTGTCGTTGTTGCGGGCGTCGTAATCGAGCGATGTATCGTAATTGGCGGCCAGATCGGGGTGGGTATATTCGACGCCGTCGTCGATGACGCCGATCAGAACGCCGGCGCCGGTGTAGTCGTTCCACACGCTTTCGACATTGATCGCCTGCAGATGCCACTGCTGGTTATAAAGCGGATCGGTCGGAACCAAAGCGGGTTCGGGCGCCGCCGCATTGGCGGCGTTGGCCAGAGCCACGCTGGCGAAGATGGGGACGACGGGGGCAATGCCGACAAGCCGCCCGGCGCCTTCGGTGGCCTCCAGCGTACGCCCCTCAAAGCTATAAACGGGAGCCGGAAGAACGGCCGCGTCGAATGGGCGGAATGCATATCCCTCGTGCTGAGGTCCGGCATCCATCGGCGTAACGTCGCCGGTCTGGACATCGAATGCCGCCGATGCGGTCACATCGGCGTCGTCCGCCGGCAGCGAGCCGCCTTCGGCTCCGAGCACGACGTCGGCGTCAACGACTTCGCCGGCAGCAAGACTCACGTCCGCGGCCGGAACCTCGGCCGCGGCATCGCCGGCATCATTCGCCGCCGGCGGGTCCGAATCCGCCGGAGCGGCGTCGGACAATCTCGGGTCTTCGCTTGCGTCCATCACTCCGGCGCGCCGCTGCGCGTCCCCTTAACCTGCACTCCATACCCATTTGCGGCCGAAAGCCGCTTTGTCCGCAGCCGGCCGCCAATGCGCAAAATTCGATACAATTTTAGCGATTAGCGAATGGTAAAGACAGGATTTTAAATCCCGCAGTCGGCGCCGAATCGGGCGGAATATCTAGGTTAATTGAACCTGCCGCGGCGGCCGCACCGGGCCGTTCGCCGCCCCGTTCACACGTCGAGGTCTTTGGCGAACGAGGCATTTTCCTGGATGAAGGCTAGCCTCAGTTCCGGTTTGCGGCCCATCAAGCTTTCCACCAGCTTTGCCGTTTGTTTGGCTTCGGCGCGCTTGGCGGCTTTGTCGGGAAGCTCGACCCGGATCAAAACCCGGCGGGCGGGATCCATGGTGGTGTCTTTGAGTTGGCTGGCAGGCATCTCGCCCAAGCCTTTGAAACGGCTGACTTCGACTTTTCCCCGGCCCGAAAACTCGGATTTCAGCAAGCGTTCGCGGTGAGCATCGTCCCGCGCGTAGATGGTCTTGCCGCCCTGGCTCAGGCGATACAGGGGCGGCTGGGCGAGATAGAGATGGCCGTTTTCGATGAGGCCCGGCATCTCCTGGTAGAAAAAGGTCATGAGCAGGGACGCGATATGGGCGCCGTCCACATCGGCGTCGGTCATGATGATGACCCGCTCGTAGCGCAGCTTCTTGTCGTCGTAGAGCTCGGCGGTCCCGCAGCCAAGCGCTTGAATCAAATCCTTGAGCTCCTGGTTGCCGCGCAACTTTTCCGACGAGGCGCTGGCGACGTTCAAAATCTTGCCGCGCAAAGGGAGAACGGCCTGCGTTTCGCGCCGGCGCGCCTGCTTGGCCGAGCCCCCGGCCGAATCCCCCTCGACCAGGAAGATCTCGGTGCCTTTGGCGTCCTCGGCGGTGCAATCGGCGAGCTTTCCGGGCAGGCGGGTCTTGCGCGTCGGCGCTTTGCGCAGCGTCAGGGCTTCGCGTTTGCGCAGGCGTTCCTCGGCGCGGGCGATGACATGGGCGAGCAGCGCCGCGGCGGCTTCGGGATCGCCCGCGAGCCAATGATCGAAATGGTCTTTGACGGTGGCCTCGATCAGCTTCTGCGCCTCGGGGTGTGAAAGCCGCTCCTTGGTTTGTCCCTGGAATTGCGGGTCCCGGATGTAAAGGGACAGCGCGATGAAGGCGCCATCCACCACGTCCTCGGGGGTGATGT
>Ga0307436_1000276_pt1 | contig 23601 bp, 18 predicted proteins | sample SalMarWE160440MG_FD_202513 | JGI IMG/M metagenome (GOLD analysis project Ga0307436, IMG submission 202513) | Salt marsh sediment microbial communities from the Plum Island Ecosystem LTER, Massachusetts, United States - WE1604-40 | ecosystem: Environmental > Aquatic > Marine > Intertidal zone >...
AATTTAGTGGTAGACAACACTCTTTCGGCCTTGGCGATCATTCAGGCGCGTGCGGGCGGTGCAAAGCAGGTCAAGCAAATGAGATGCGTCACAGGTTTGCCGGCCGGGACGAGCGACAATGCCGGACATATCCGCCTGGCCATGCCTCGCCGCATGGCGGGATTGGCGGGTCTTTTCGTGCTGTTGCTCCTGGCTGCCTGCGGCTCGCCCGCCCCGCAGGCGCAGCGCGGGGCACCGCCTCCGCCTGCCGTCATCGTCGAGGCGGCGCACATGAAGGATCTCAGCGAGGAACGCAATTTTACCGGTCGCATCGAGGCCATCGACAAGGTGCAACTGCAGGCCCGCGTCCAGGGCTTCATCCAGGCGCGCGATTTTACCGAAGGCACCGAGGTCAAGAAGGGCCAGCTCCTGTTCCAGATCGAGCCCCAGTCGTTCCAGATCGCCGTCGACGCGGCGGAAGCGAACCTGTCGAACGCCAAGGCCGCCCTCACGCTGGCGCAGCAGACCTTTGACCGCACCAAGCAACTGGTGAGCCAGAACGCGCAATCCCAGTCCCAACTCGATTCGGCCGAAGCATCACTGATGCAGGCCAAGGCCACGCTCGAGGCGCAGCAGGCGGCCCTCGACGCCGCCAAGCTCAATCTCAGTTACACGCGCATCGTGGCCCCCATGGACGGGCGCGTCGGCCGCGCCACCTATTCGGTCGGAGACCTGGTCGGACCATCGAGCAATCCGCTGGTGACCCTGGTGGCGCAGGACCCGATGTACGTCACCTTCCCGGTGCCGCAGGAACTGTTGCTGGAGGTCAGGAAAGCCGGCATGAGCGCCAACAGCTTCGCCGTCAAGATCAGGTTGGCGGACGGATCGACCTACAAGCATGAGGGCCGCATCGCCTTTACCGCCGTGCAGGCGACGGCCGCGACCGACTCGGTCATCGTGCGCGCCACCATACCCAACCCGGACCGTCTGCTGGTGGATCAGGAGATCGTCAACGTGATGGTGATCAGGAAAAAGGCACAGCCACGGCTGGTGATCTCCCAGTCGGCGCTGCTGCTCGATCAAGAGGGGCCCTATGTCCTCGCCGTGGGTTCCGACAAGAAGGTGGCAATCAAGCGCATCAAGACGGGCGCGCAGCGCGGCTCCCTGATCGTGGTCGACTCGGGGCTCAAGGCCGGCGAGAAGGTCATCGTCAGCGGCCATCAGAAAGTGCGGCCGGGCATGGTGGTCTCGCCCCAGATGGCCTCTGATGCCTCGGCCAAGGCCAGCGGGTAGCGACCCATGATCTTCGAGCTGTTCATCCGCCGACCGCGCCTGGCGATGGTCATGTCGCTGGTGATCGCTCTCGCCGGTCTGATCTCGCTCCTGGTCATCCAGGTGGCGCAATATCCCGATATCGCCCCGCCCACCGTGCGCGTGACCGCCCAATACAACGGGGCTGATGCGCAAATCGTCGAGCAGAGCATCGCCCAGCCGTTGGAAGAGGCCGTCAACGGCGTCACCGGCATGCGCTACATGAAGTCGACCTCGGCCAATGACGGCTCCTACTCACTCAGCGTGACTTTTGCCATCGGCACCGACCCCGACATTGACACGGTCAATGTGCAGAACCGCGTCGCGCTCGCCACCTCAAAGCTGCCGCAGGATGTGCGCACCAACGGCCTGACCGTTTCGAAGGTCTCCACCGACATCCTGCAAGTCTTCATGTTTCACTCGAGCAATCCTGCTCACGACCAGCTTTTCCTGAGCAATTTCGTCACCCTCAATATCCTCGACGAATTGAAGCGCGTGCCCGGCGTGGGCGATGCCTCGATCTTCGGTGCGCGTGATTATTCCATGCGCATCTGGGTCGATCCGGAAAAGCTCGCCGGCTACAACCTCACCACCGGCGACATCATCTCTGCGGTGCGTTCGCAGAACGTGCAGGCCCCTGCCGGACGCATCGGCGCCGCCCCGCTCGGTCCCGACCAGCGCCTGCAGCTCACCGTCACCACCAGTGGCCGGCTCAGCACGCCGAAGGCTTTCGGCAACATCATCCTGCGCGCCATGCCCGACGGCTCGTTCGTGCGCCTCAAGGACGTCGCACGCGTCGAGCTGCAGGCTGCCAGCTTCGATAGCATCGCACGCTACCAGGGCAAGCCGGTGGCACCCATCGGCGTCTATCTGGCGCCCGGCGCCAATGCCGTCGCTGTGGCGACCGCCGTCTCCAAGCGGCTCGAGGAACTGAAACCCCGCTTTCCCCCCGGCGTCAGCTACTCCTATGTCTACAACACCGCCCAGTTCGTCTCCTCGATGATGTGGAAGGTGGTAACGACGCTCTTGGAGGCCTTTGGCCTTGTGGCGCTGGTGGTGTTCATCTTCCTCGGGCGATTGCGGGCAACGCTCATCCCGCTGATCGCAGTGCCGGTTGCGATCATCGGCACCTTCGCGGTGCTGCTCGCCTTCGGCTACTCTGCCAACACCATCTCGCTGCTTGCCCTGGTGCTTGCCATCGGCATCGTGGTCGATGACGCCATCATTGTGGTGGAAAATGTCGAGCGCGTCATGGAGGAGCACCCCGAGCTCAACCCGCGCGAAGCCACGCGCAAGGCCATGCGCGAGATCTATGCGCCGGTCATCGCCATCACCCTGGTGCTCTTGTCGGTGTTCATCCCCGTTGCCTTCCTGCCCGGAAGCTCTGGTGCGCTTTTCCGCCAGTTCGCCGTCACCATCTCCGCTGCCATGGTCATTTCGGCCATCAATGCGCTCACCCTGTCGCCGGCCCTGTGCTCGCTGCTCTTGCGCCCGGGCCCGCCCCTGCCAGGCATGCGCGGCGTGACCAGTGCCATCGAGCGCATCCGGTCCGGCTATACCGCGGCGGTCGGTGGCCTCGTCAGAGTGTCGCTGTTGAGCATCGTCATTGTCGCGGCCGTGTTCGCTGCCATCTATTTCATCTTCATCCACACTCCGTCGGGCTTTCTGCCGGAGGAGGACAAGGGCTTTCTGATCGCCATCTACAACCTGCCGCCGGGCGCTTCGCTCAACCGTACCAGCGCCGCCGCCGCCAAGGCCGAGGCGATCATCTCCAAGGACCCGGCGGTGGATGGCGTCGTCTCGGTGCTCGGCCTCGACTTCCTCGGCGGCGGCTCGGCGCCCAATGCCGGGGTGAGCTTCATCCGCCTCAAACCCTATGATCAGCGCACCAAGCCGTCGATGAGCGCACCGGTGGTGGCCAGGCGTTTGTTCGGCGCCCTGGCGCAGATTCCCGACGGCAGCTTCTTTGCCGTTAATCCGCCCGCGATTTCCGGCATCGGTCGCACCGGCGGCTTCGAATACATCCTGGAGGCGCTGCAAGGCCAGAATCCGGCCCAGATGGCCGCGGTGATGCGCGGCCTCGTGGTCGCGGCCAACCAGCGGCCGCAGCTTTCACGCGTCTATTCCACCTACGAGGCCGCCACGCCCGAGGTCCGTCTCGACATCGACCGCGACAAGGTTGAGACGCTGGGCGTGAACCTGTCGGATGTCTTCTCCGCCCTGCAGGCAACCCTTGGCGGCTTCTACATCAACGACTTCAACCTGTTCGGGCGCACCTGGACGGTGCGCCTGCAGGCCGAGCGGAAATTCCGCGACACCATCAGGTCCATCGATGCCATCCAGGTAAGAAACTCCGCCGGTCAGATGATCCCGCTGCCGTCCCTGGCGCGCGCAAGCCTTGCAGTCGGACCGCGCACCATCGTGCGCTACAACAACTACCGGGCCATTTCGATCAACGGCAACCCGGGTCCCGGCTACGGCGACGGCGACGCCATCGCGGCCATGCAGCGAGTGTCGGAGGCGACTCTGCCGTCGGGCTACAGCTATGAATGGACCGGCCAGGCGCTGGAACAGAAGCTGGCACAAGGTCAGACACCGCTGCTCATCGGCTTTGCCCTGGTGTTCTCCTTCCTGTTCCTGGTCGGTCTGTACGAGAGCTGGAATGTTCCCATCCCTGTTCTCCTGTCGGTGTCGGTGGCCATTCTCGGCGCCATGTCGGCCTTGTGGCTCACCCACCTCACCTTCGTGCTCTATGTGCAGATCGGCATCGTGGTGCTGATCGCGCTGGCGGCAAAGAACTCCATTCTGATCACCGAGTTCTCGCTGCAGCGCCGCGCCGAGGGCCAGTCCATACGCCAGTCTGCCGTCACCGGCGCACGCCAGCGCTTCCGCCCGGTGATGATGACATCGCTTGCCTTCTGTGCCGGCATGAGCCCGCTTCTGCACGCCACCGGCCCGGGCGCCAACTCCATGTTCGCCGTCGGCCTGCCGGTGGTCGCCGGCATGCTCGCGGCATCGCTCCTCGGCATCTTCCTCATCCCCATGCTCTACGTCACCTTCCAGTCGATGCGCGAAGGCGTCTCGCGCCACAGCGAAGCCGAAGCCGACAGCGCGGGATCTGTCTGAGACGCAGACTTGCCCGGTCTCGCCCGCTGCGGAGTGACATCGATGTCACGAAGGCACCCGAAAGGGGACGCCGTCGGGCTCCACACGAATGGTATTGTTTGACCCGACAGAGCCATTGGGCTGGCGGGTTTGCTGAATAGCTCAAGTCCGTCCAGATGCCGGCCTTTTGCACAAAGCCCCCAAGTCGAGATCGCCACGCGCCATGCTCCGCTGCTGCTGAGCCGGCTTTTGCTCCAAAATCAAATCCAACCATAAGAATGGCTATCGGAGAGAAATTTGCGTTGCGTCAAGGCGTGCTGACGGAAATGGCGTTATTTTCGCCGTCTATGGGGGATGCAGCTGTGGCGAATCGAAAACCTGACGACGGACTTGACGTCACGATTGATCCGCACAAAGCAGGTCCATTGCTTCGGGCGGGATTGGATGCACTCGGCTGCGGATTTGCAATCTTCGATGATCGCCTGGACTTGGTCGCCAGCAATCACGCCTTTCGCGAGTTGCGCAGCTATCCCAAGGTACTCTGCACGCCCGGGACGAACATTGTCGAACTCTACCGCTTCAACGCCGAGCGCGGCGACTACGGCGAGGGAGATCGCGAAGTCCTGATAAAGCTTCGCCTCGCCCGTGCCGAAAGCCGCTCGCGGCATTCTCTGGAATACGAGCTGGCAACCGGGCGGATTCTCAGCATCGACTACATGCCGATCGAGGCCGGTGGATTGCTCATGTCCTACATCGATGTCACCAAGCGCAAGCTTGCCGAGCAGGCCCTGAAGGAAAGCGAGGAGCGCTACGCTCTTGCGATGGCAGGCGCCAATGAGGGGATGTGGGACTGGAATGCCGGCACCGACGAGATCATGGTTTCCGACAGCTACAAGCGCTTGATTGGTCTGCATTCACCGAGCGACCGGATCAAACTGGAAGATTGGGTTGTCATGATTCATCCAGATGACCTTGCCGCCCGCAACGGGGCGCGGCAGGCGCATCTGGACGGGCGTGCCGAGTTCTACGAATGCGAATACCGCGTCCGTTGCGGCAACGGCGAATATCGCTGGTTCCAGGACCGCGCGCAGAGCCGCAGGGATGAACGGGGCGACATTGTCCGTATGAGCGGATCGCTCACCGACGTGACCGAACGAAAGAAAGCCCAGAACGCCCTCGTCGAAGCCAACCAACGTATCCGCGATCAAAATCAGGTGCTCACATCGCTTTCGAACCAGCTTTCCAAATACCTCTCGCCGCAGGTCTACTCGTCGATTTTCAGTGGCTCGCAGCCAGTTGAGATCTCGTCGAAACGGAAGAAGCTGACCGTGTTCTTTACCGACATCGCCGATTTCACGGAGATTGCCGAAGGGCAGGAATCGGAGGAGCTGACCAGTCTGCTCAATCGCTTTCTGACCGAGATGTCAGGGATCGCGCTCAAATTTGGCGCTACCATCGACAAGTACATAGGCGATGCCATCATGGGTTTCTTCGGTGACCCAGAAAGCCGCGGAACGAAGGCTGACGCCCTCGCCTGCGTGGAGATGGCGCTGGCGATGCAGGCCCGGATGGCCGAACTGCAGCGCGCCTGGCATGACCAGGGTATCGAGCGGCCCTTTGAAATGCGGATCGGTATCAACACCGGATTTTGCACGGTCGGCAACTTCGGTAGCGAGAACCGCATGGACTACACCATCATCGGCAACGAGGTTAATCTTGCATCTAGGCTCCAATCCCACGCCCATCCAGGCGGTATCTTGATAGCCCACGAGACTTTTTCGATGGTGAAGGATGAAATCGGGGTGGAGGAACACGCGCCGGTTTCGGTGAAGGGTTTTTCTCGGCCAGTACAATGTTATGTGGTGATCGGCCGCCTCAACGAATTGCGGATGCAGGGGCGAGTTATCCGCGAATATGACGAGGGTGTCCGTATCTTCCTCGATCTATTCCGGGCCGACCGCTCAAAGGTGACTCAGATCGTTGAGGGTATTCTCGAAAAGCTGCGCTCCACCTGAATGTTCGCGTTCCCGTTCTTCTGTCGGTGGCGGTGGCGATCCTCGGGGTCATGTCGGCCTTGTGGCTCACCCACCTCACCTTCGTGCTCTATGTGCAGATCGGCATTGTTGTGCTGATCGCGCTGGCGGCGAAGAACTCCATCCTGATCACCGGGTTCTCGCTGCAACGCCGCAACGAGGGCCACTCCACACGCCAATCCGCAGCAACCGGCGCACGCCAGCGCTTCCGCCCGGTGATGATGACGTCGTTTGCCTTCTGCGCCGGCATGAGCCCGCTTGTGCACGCCACCGGCCCGGGGGCCAACTCCATGTTCACCGTCGGCCTGCCGGGGGTTTCCGGCATGCTCGCGGCATCGCTTTCGGGCATCTTCCTCATCCCCATGCTCTACGTCACCTTCCAGACCATGCGCGAGTGGGTGTCGCGCCGTGGTGCGAACGACATGCAACACGGCGAGGCCGGGACTGCCTGAAAGGCCGGCAAGGCGGGAAAGTCACCGGCAAGCGGGGCGAGAACTGCGCGTACGTTCAAGCGGGGGCACTCTTGACCAGCCACATTGCGCCGGGCAGCCGCACGCTCGCGCCGTCCACATGCGCTGACAGGACCTCGCGCAGGGAAGCAACGGCGGCGGATACGATCTCTGCCGGCTGGTTACGCAGCCAGCTGTTGACAGCACCGATCTGGGTCGACTGGACCACCGCCTCTTCCAGCCCGCGACCGGCGGCGATGTCGAGATCGAGGTCGAGCCTTTCCCACTGCGGCGACGCCCAGCCGGCCGCGCCGAGAATCTCCGAGACATACTGCGGATCGGCGAAGGCAAACATTCCGGGAGCGTTAGGGACCGGTTTCGGCCGCGGTGGCAAGTGGCGCGAAACCGCTTTCATCGGCACCTCCATCCACGGGTTTTCGGCAAGCGGCCTCCAACACGCGAACGCCATCCGCGCGTTCGGGCCGGCGGCATGGCGCATGTTGGCAAAGGCCGCGACCGGCTCGCCGAAGAACATCACGCCGAAGGCCGACGTCAGCAGGTCGAACGCGTCCAGCTCCACCGTGGCGGCGTCGCCCTGTCTCCAGTCGATATTGGTAATGCCGGCAGCCTCGGCGCGTGCCCGTCCCTCGGCCAGCATCGGCGCGGAGATATCCAGCGCCGCGACGCGGCCAGCGGCGCCGACAGCGCGCGCAAACTCGAGCGTCGTCTCGCCGCATCCGCAGCCGATGTCCAGCACCCGTTCGCCAGGGCGCGGCGCAGCGAAGTCGAGCAACGCTTCAGTCATTGGCGCCAGCGTGATGTCCGTGTGCGCCTGCCGCGCCACCCACGTATGCCCGCCCTGCCCGTTCCAGAAAGCAAGTTGATCGGCGTTGATGTGTTCGGGCTCGGCCATAGTCATTATCCTTTTCGATTGGCCCAGTTTGACCGGGAGCGGACTAGATCTCGCCCCACACTTCCTTCGCCGTTTCCACCACGAAGGCGAGCTTGGCCCATTGCTCGTCCTCGGTGAGCACGTTGCCTTCCTCGGTCGAGGCGAAGCCGCATTGCGGTGACAGGCAGAACTGCTCCATCGGTGCGAACTGGCTCGCCTCCTCGATGCGACGGAGCACATCGTCGCGCTTTTCCAGCTCGCCAAATTTCGAGGTGATAAGCCCCAACACCACCCGCTTCTGCCCGTGCGGCAGGAAGCGCAAGGGTTCAAACCCCCCTGCCCGGTCGGTATCGTATTCGAGGAAATAGCCGTCATAGCCGGTGCCGGCGAGCAACAGCTCGGCCACGGGCTCGTAGCCGCCTTCGGAAACCCAGGTGGAGCGGAAATTGCCCCGGCACACATGCGTCGTCACTACCATGTCGTGCGGCTTGGCGGTGAGCGCATGGTTGATCATGTCGGCATACTTGCCGGGAAGCACATCGACGTCCTCGCCGCGCGCCCGCACCGCCTCGCGCTCGGTTTCCGAGCACAGATAGGCCCACACCACGTCGTCGAACTGCAGGTAGCGGCAGCCGGCGTCGTAGAAGGCCTGCACCGCCTGACGATAGGCCTCCGCCGTATCGGCAAAGAATTGATCGAGATCGGGATAGGCCGCCGTCGAGATGCCGGTACGCCCACCGCGAAAATGCAGGACCGACGGCGACGGGATGGTCATCTTGGGCGTCACGGTAGTGATGCCGGCGAGATCGCGGAAATGGTCGAGCATCGGGTGATCGGCCGGAAAGCCGACCTTGCCGGTGACCGCGATCGACTCCGCCTTGGTCTCGACCCCGTGGAACTTGATCGCCTTGGCCTTGACCAAGTCCACCCCGTCGAGCCCGGCGAGGAAGTCGAAATGCCACCATGACCGGCGGAACTCGCCGTCGGTCACCGCCTTGAGCCCGACCCGCTCCTGGTGCTTCACCGCATCGGCGATCAGCCGGTCCTCGATGGCCTTGAGGCCGGCATCGTCGAGCGTGCCTTCAGCATGTGCGGTGCGGGCTGCCTTCAGCTCGGGCGGACGCAGGAGACTGCCGACCTCGTCGGCGCGAAAGGGGGCGCTGGTTGCCATGGATTGAGTCCTCCCTCAAGACGTTTACACTTGGCCTGCCGCCATTTTGGGCGCTGCCACCGGTGCCGACAAGCCCGAAGATATCCGTAGCGCAAAAAGCCCAACAATCGCGTTGTCTTGGGTCCCGTTGACGTGGCATGTTGCAGCCTCCGTTACCTCTTCCGGACCCCGCGACATGCCCCCTGCCCTTGCCAGGGCCGAGTTTCTCGATCTTGCCGACATCGCCCGCATCCAGGCCGAGCGTTGGCGCGACCAGGCCGCCTATGTGAGCGCCAGCTCGGCCTTTTATCGCCATCGCCTGGAAGACCGGCCGCTCACCGGGCGGCTGGATGAGCTCGCCGATCTTGCCTTCACCGACAAGGACATGCTGCGCGCGGACCAGGCCGCCAACCCGCCCTTCGGTTCCTACCTTGCTTCCCACCCCGACACCATCTCACGCATCCACCGCACCTCGGGCACCACCGGCATCGCCATGAACCTCGCCCTCAGTGCTGCCGATGCCAACATGACGGCGCTGGTGGGTGCGCGGGCGCAAAGTGCTGCCGGCCTCGGCCCCGGCCATCGCGTCGTCCATTGCCTCAACTACCAGATGTGGATGGGCGGCTATACCGACCATGCCACGCTGGAGGCGACGGGTGCCACCGTCATCCCTTACGGCGTCGGCGGCACGGCCGGGCTGGTGCGCGTCATCCAGGACCTGAACGTGACGGCGATTTCCTGCACCCCCTCTTATCCGGCGGTGCTCGAACGGGTGATCCGCGAGCATTTCGACGGCCTGAACCCGCGTGAACTGGGCCTGAAACTGGGTCTGTTCGGCGGTGAACCGGGCCTCGATGAGCCGGCCTTCCGCGCCCGTCTCGAGGCCACCTGGGGTTTCAAGGCACGCAACGCCAATTACGGCGTCTCCGATGTCCTGTGCAACTTCGCCGGTCAGAGCGAGATGTCCAACGATCTGCACCTCATCGCGCTCGACGTGCTTTACCCCGAGCTGGTGGACCCCGGGACCGGCGCCCGGCGGCCCTGGAAAGAGGGCGAGACGGGCGAGCTTGTGCTCACCCATCTCACCAAAGAGTGCCAGCCGCTGGTGCGCTTCCGCTCGGGCGACATCATCACCCTGACAGGCACCGGCAAGGCCCGATGCGGGCGCACCGCCCCGCGCTTCCGCGTGGTCGGGCGGGCCGATGACATGGTGGTGGTGCGCGGCCTCAACATGTTCCCGGCCATGGTGGCGGGTGTGGTTTCGGGCTTTGCCGAACTGTCGGGCGAATACCGCATCGTGCTCGATAACCCACCACCTTACGATTTCCTGCCGATCGAGGCCGAACTGGCCGAGGGAAGAGCCGAGGAAGCAGGCCTTGCCGAAGCCGTAGCAGGGCGCATAAAGACGAGCCTCGGCGCCACCGCGCGGGTGCGCCTTATTCCCTTCAACAGCCTGCCGCGCAGCGAGGGCAAGACCCGTCGCGTCACGAGGAGCTTTCGATGAGCGAGACCACCTACGAGACCGTCCTGTCACAGCTCGACAAAAAGGCTGTGCGCACCATCACCCTCAACCGGCCGGACCGCCTCAACGCCATGAACCGCCGGCTCATCGACGACGTGGCACTCGCCTTCGAGGCCGCCCACGCCGATCCTGAAACTTGCGCCATCATCTTCACCGGGGCGGGGCGTGCCTTCTGTGCCGGCGATGATCGTCGCGAGCACGTGCATCCCGAAAACGAGGCCGAGGCGCGCGACCTCGTTACGGCCATCCAGCGCGCCACCCGCGCCATCATGTTCGGCGACAAGCCGGTGGTGGGTGCCATCAATGGCTGGGCGGTGGGCGGTGGCTTTGAATGGGCCATCAACTGCGATTTTCCCATCTGGGCCGAGACGACGCGCGGCTTCTTCCCGGAAGTCTCGCTCAACCTGTTCGTCACCGGCAGCGTCACCTCCCTGCTGCCGGCCCTCGTCGGCCTCAACCGGGCGCGCGAGATGCTGTTTTTCGGCGAGCGTTACGATGCGCGCACTCTGCTCGACTATGGCGTCGCCTGGCGGGTGGTGCCCGATGACAATCTCCTGGGCGAGGCGCACGAGGTGGCGGAAAAGCTGGCCGCCCTGCCCCCGCTTGCCGCGCGCGCCATGAAGCGGGTGCTCAACGCCACCGCCCAGTCGAGCCTCGATGCCGCGCTGGAGCTGGAAACCGAGGCGACCGTCGCCGGCTTCCTCGACCCCGAAACGACGCGGCTGCTGAAGAATTTCTAGCTCAGAGTCCGCTTCAGGTTTCACCTGTATGCCTTTGTCATGACTCCCTCAATGCGCACCGGGCCGTCACGGCGGGGCCTGACCACGCCGACTATAGCGGAACTTTCGGGCGAATTGTGTAATGCTATAACATATGGCATAAACGACATGTCAGCCTGCTGCCCGGCCTTGCCCGGCGTGCCATTGACCATGAGGTTCGCCCATGAACCAGACCCCTGAGCTCACCCGCAACCAGGCGCTGGTGTCTGCCGTCCTCGCCAAGGCCGAGGGGCCCTTGAGCGCCTATGACATTCTCGATGAGGTGCGCGCCGAGGGCATCCGCGCACCCTTGCAGGTCTACCGCGCACTCGATGTCCTGATGGCGGCGGGACTCGTGCATCGGCTGGAAAGCCTCAATGCCTTCGTTGCCTGCTGCCGTCCGCATCGCCACTCCGAGGACGCCATGATCGCCTTTGCCATTTGCGAAGGTTGCGGCCAGGTCTCCGAGTTCTCCGACGACGAGGTCGCCCGCCGTCTGAAGAGCTGGACGGCGGCGCACGCCTTCAGGCCTTCCAAGACCACCATAGAGATCCGCGGCCGCTGCCGCGCCTGCGCCACGGCAGCGTAGGCCGCTTTTCTCGTTCGGCCGGGTCGTCATACCAAAGGAAGCAATTATTCCGGCAGGCCGGCCCGTCGCAGGCCTTCCAGCCAGCGCTCGTGGTCGGCCGCATACCTGACCGGCACGATCTTGGCGACCTGCGAGATGGTCAGCCCCGGCATGCGCTGCAACAGCTTTTCGAGCGCCTCCCTGGCCTCGTCCTTCCGCCCCAGCATGGCAAGCGCGGCCGTGAGCTGGCGCAACGAGGAGGCATAACCGGGATATTCGCGCAGCGCCTCCTTGCAGATATCGACGCACTCCTCGTAGCGTTCGGCGACATAGGCAGAGATCCCGCGACCGGCATACCAGAAGACCTTCGATGAGTCGCGCGGGCTGAGCGCCATGGCGCGCTCGGCTGCCTCGTGCGCCGCCTCGTAGTTGCCCGACACCCCGTGCAAAGCGATCAGAGTGCCATAGGCTTTGGCGAGATTGGAGTTCTGTCGTGTCGCCTGATCCAGATACTGGAAGGCATCGTCATAGCGGCGCGAGAACATGGCCGTCATGCCGAGAGTTGTCAGCGCACTGGCGTCATTGCCATCGAGCGCCACAGCTTGCCGGGCTGCTTCGTCGGCTGCCGCGATCTCCGCGACGGGATCGTCGCTCCACACATGCAGCGAGGCATGGAGATGGCTGTCGGCCAGGGCCGAATAGGCTTCGGCCAGACCGGGGCTGGCGGAAATCGCCTCATGCAAAAGGGCTTGCGCCGTTTCGTTGTCTTCCTTGGTGAGCTTGTTGATGTGCCAGCGCGCCCTCAAAACCTTCTCCCAGGCGCTCAGGTCGTCGACGCGCTTGAACTGTGCCCGCTTGGCCTCGGCCCCCATGGTCTCCGGCGCCACGGCCGTGACGATGGCCTGGGTGATCTCGTCCTGCACCGCAAAGATGTCGTCGAGGTCGCGGTCAAAGCGTTGCGCCCACAAGTGGGCGCCGGTCTCGCCATCGATGAGCTGGGCGGTGACGCGCACCCGGTTGCCGGCCTTCCTGACGCTGCCTTCAAGCAGATAGCGCACGCCAAGCTCGCGGCACACCTGGTCGACCTTCACCGCCTGGCCCTTGTAGGTGAAGGTGGTGTTGCGGGCGATGACGAAGAATTCGCGGAAGTGCGACAGCGCGGTGATGATGTCCTCGGCGATGCCGTCGGAGAAATACTCCTGCTCGGGATCGCCCGACATGTTGTTGAAGGGCAGGACGGCAATCGACGGCTTTTCGCTCAATGGCTTGGCCCTGGCATCGGGTTTGGCCACCGGCCCGGGGCTCCAGCGAAACACCCGGATCGGCCGCGCGATATTCTTGACCTGATGCTCGCCCGCATCGGAAAAATCAACGTCGATGCGGTTGCCAAGGCTTTCGTGCACGATGGAGGAGATGCATATGCCGCCCGGCTCGGCCAGCGCCTCCAGCCGCGCCGCCACGTTGACGCCGTCGCCATAAATGTCATTGCCGTCAATGATGACGTCACCCAGGTTGATGCCGATGCGCAGGCGCATCTTGCCTTCGCCTGCCGCCAGCGCCTGCTGGATGGCCAAGGCGCACTCGACCGCCTCGACGACGGAGGGAAACTCCACCAGCACCCCGTCGCCCATCAGCTTGACAATGCGCCCGCCATGTTTCTCCGTCTCGGGATCGAACAGCTCGGCCCGGTGCATCTTGAGCGCCGCCAGCGTGCCGGCCTCGTCCTCGGCCATCAGCTTTGAATAACCCACCACGTCGGCGGCCAATATGGCGGCTAGTCGCCGCTGCGTGGCTTCGGCCATCATTCCGGCAGTCCTGCCTTGCGCAGCGCCTCGAGATAGATGTCAAGGCCGCCCGGCTGCTTGACCGGCAGGACCCGGGACAGGTAGCTCAGAGACAATTCCGGCAAGGCACGCATGGCCGCCGCGACCTCGTCGCGGGCTTCTTCCATCTGCCCGGCGTGAGCCAATGCCGCGGCCAGCACGGCGTGCGGCCAATAGCCCGTCGCCTGCGGGTTCTGCACCGTCTTGCGCGCCCAATGGATCGCGCCTTCCCGGTCGTCCGACAACAGGCAGGCCAGCCCATGCACCACGGTCGACGCCCACAGGATCGGATCGCGCGGACTCAAGCGTTCGGCCTGCAGTAGGGCCTCCTTGGCCCTGTCCAGTTCGCCTGCCAGTGTCAGTGCCATCCCGAGGCCATGAAACGCCTGGGCGAAACTGGGATTGAGGTCGATCGCCGTTTCCAGCGCCGCGATCGAGTCGTCGTGCCGGCCCTGCATCATGTAAATGCGGCCGGCGGCGAAATAGGCAACGGCATCCTTGTTGTCGAGCGCCAGCGCCTTCTGGGCAAGGGCCGCGCCTTTGCACAGGGAATCGGGCACGTCTTGCGACCAGCCCATGATCACGTTCTGGTAGTGCACATAGGCCCAGTAGGCAAAGGCGGGCGCGAAAGTGGGATCGAGTTCGGTCGCCCGCTTGAGATAGTCCTGCGACGGCGCCCAGTGGTCACGCTGGTATTTCCACATGTGCCAGACGCCGCGCTGGTAGCTCTCCCAGGCATCCATGCTGCCCGGCGGCTTGCTCAGGGCCCGGTCGCGCTCGGCCGCGGAAAGTTCCGGCTCGACCGCCCCGACGATGGTTCGCGTCATTTCGTCTTGAAGGTCGAATATATCCTCGATCTCGCGGTCATATCGCTCGGCCCACACGTGACGGCTGGATGCAGCATCGATCAGCTGCGCGGTTACCCGTACCCTTTCACGGGCGCGTCGGACACTGCCTTCCAGCACGTAGCGCACGCCGAGTTCCCGCGCCACCTGCGTCACATCGACCGCGCGTCCCTTGTAGGTGAAGGTGCTGTTGCGGGCGATGACGAAAAACCAGCGCACCTTCGACAGGGCAGTGATCAAATCCTCGCTGATGCCGTCGGCGAGAAAGTCCTGATCGGGATCGCCCGACATGTTGTTGAATGGCAAAACGGCGATAGACGGCTTTTCGGATCCCTTCGTGCCCGTCGCGCCTGCCGGTTCGGGTTGTCCAGCCGCCCACCGAAAGACCCTGATCGGTCTGGCGATGTTCTTCACCTCGTGCTCGCCGGCATCGGCGAAAGACGCGTCGACCCGATTGCCGAGGCTTTCGTGGACGATGGACGAGATGCAAATGCCGCCCGGCTTGGCCAGCGCCTCCAGCCGCGAAGCCACGTTCACGCCGTCGCCATAGATGTCCTCGCCGTCGATGATGACATCGCCCAGGTTAATGCCTATGCGCAGGCGTATCTTGCGGTCGCTCGCCGCCAGCGCGGTCTGCACGGAGATGGCGCATTCCACCGCATCGACCACGGAGGGAAACTCCACCAGCGCCCCGTCGCCCATCAGCTTGACGATTCGTCCGCCATGTCTCTCGGTCTCGGGATCGAACAGGTCGCGCCGGTGCGCCTTGAGCGCGGCGAGCGTCCCGGCTTCATCCTCAGCCATGAGCTTCGAGTAGCCCACCACGTCGGCGGCAAATATGGCGGCAAGTCGGCGTGCCATCCCTGTTCCCCGTTGTAGGCGACCTTAGCGGGCAGCGCGCTGCTTTTCCAAGGTCAAATCGCCGGATGTATCCGACCCGGCACTCACCGCGATCAGCCGATGTTGCCGAGGGCGGGGAAGGTTTCGAGCAGCCAGTAGGAAACGCTTTGCAGACCCCCCGTGAGGAACAACACGCCGCTGACGATCAACAGGCCGCCCATCACCCGTTCCACCACAACGAGATGGCGGCGGAAGCGCTTCATGATGGCCAGGAACTGGCGAATGCCGAACGCCGCCAGCAGGAATGGCACCCCGAGCCCGGCCGAGTAGACCGCGAGCAGCCCGGCGCCGGAGGCGACGGTGTCCCTGGAAGCGGCGATGCCGAGGATGGGCGCCAGCACCGGGCCGATGCACGGCGTCCAGCCGAAGGCGAAGGCCAGCCCGATGGCGAAGGCGCCGACGAGCCCGGCCGGACGGCTGTCATGGTGATAGCGCGCCTCGCGCGACAAGAAGGCGAGACGGAAGACCCCGAGGAAATGCAGCCCCATGACGATGATCGCCACCCCGGCGATCTGCCCCAGCAGGACCAGGTGGTCGCGCAGGAGTTGCCCAGCCGCCGAGGCCGTCGCCCCCAGCGCCACGAAGACGGCGGCAAATCCGAGCACAAAGGCGACCGCTGGCGGCAGCACACCGCTGAGCGGCACCTTGTCTGCACCCTCTTCGCCGGTCATCTGCTCCAGCGAGGCGCCGGTGAGGAAGCACAGGTAAGGCGGCACCAGCGGCAGCACGCAGGGCGATACGAAACTGAGCAGCCCGGCGAAAAACGCCGCCCCTACCGTCACTTCGGCATTCATGTCATCGTCTGTCCTTGCAGTTCGGGGCGCCAACTTCGCCGCTGGGCAGCAAATGTCAATGGCGAACGCCGTCGCGGGCACCTCACATTGGCGTCAATGCGCACGGGCGCAATCACTCGATCCCGCCATTGCATTCGGCAAGCTGCCGCTCCAGCCGATAGAAAGCCCGGCTCGCCCACCACCCCTCCGGGCTTAAGCGCAATTCCGATCTCGGCCAGACGCAGGGCCCCGCTCACCGGCAAATACATCTCATCGGCCGCATCGCCTTCAGCGGCCGCGATTTTACACGTTATCCAGCAGCCGCCTTGCGAAGCCGCTCTTCGCTTTCGGGCGGCCACAGCGCCTCGCGCTCATAAAACACCTCAAACGTCGGCACATCGGCCGGCAGTCCCACCCACGGCACCTTCGAGCGGGTGTAAATGTGCACGTCGGGGCTGAGCGCTGAAGGATCGTCCAGCGTGCCGATGCGCACGAAGCGCAGAAACGGGCGGCCGCCATAATCGCTCCACATTGCCGTCTGGCATTTCGGGCAACGATAGACGTCATGCGGCCGTCCGCTGTCGGTGGGCACCCCCACCGGCTCGGGCGCGCCTTCAAGCACCTCGATGCGGTCGGTCTCGATCAGGCCGTTGATCACGAAGGCGCTGCCGGTCTGGCGCTGGCAGTCGAGGCAATGGCAGCAATGCACGAACATGGGCGCCGAGGCGAGCCGATAGCGCACCGCCCCGCAGGCACACCCGCCTTCCAGATCATCCGCCATGGGGACTCCTGCAACCGTGACGATCAGAGGCGGCACCATGGCCCAACTGTCCCGCACTTGGCAACATGGGTTGCTGCGCCGGGTCCGGCACTCATGGCTTCTTAATTCATCCGCCCTATGGTTCCTTGCCGCCGCCCGGCGTGAGCCTATGATGGCAAGCCGCCATCGGTGAAGACAACGCGAAATGCCTCCAGTGTCCAAGCTCGTCTACATCCTCAACGGTCCCAACCTCAATCTGCTCGGCAAACGCGAGCCGGAGATTTATGGCCGCGAGACGCTCGCCGACGTTGAGGCGCAGTGCCGCGGAGTGGCATCGGAATTCGGCCTCGACATCGCCGTCATGCAATCCAACGCCGAAGCTCAGATCATCGACTGGATTCACGCCGCGCGCGAAAAGGCCGTCGCTATCGTCATCAACCCGGCTGCCTTCACCCATACCTCGGTTGCCATCCTCGATGCCCTCAACACCTTCGATGGCCCGGTGATCGAGGTGCACATCTCCAACATCCACAAGCGCGAGGCTTTCCGCCACCGCTCCTATATCTCGCTGCGCGCCGACGGGATTGTTGCCGGCTGCGGCGTGGAAGGCTATGCGCTCGCGGTGCGCCGGATAGGAGGCCTTGTTGCCGGCGCCTGACGCTTTCCCGCTCAATCGGCGATGACGGCGCCCGCCACCTCTCTGGCGCTGGAGCGCAAGGGCTGCTCTTTCATCGCCACGAGGAAGACGAAGGCAAAGAAGAAGCCGCCGAAGGTGGCCAGGAACATGGAAAAGAAGGACGACTTGGCGACCGCCTCGACCGCCGCCGCACCATGCCCGTGATGCCCGCTGCCGAGCAGCAGGACGCCGAAGACTGCCACCAGGAGGGCGCTGCCGAGCTGGCGGAAGAAGTTCATGACCCCCGTCGTGGTGCCGAGCTGATGCAGTTCCACCGCGTTCTGGATGGCAACCGTGGTGGTCGGAAGAAGCGTTCCCAGGCCGATGCTGATCAGCATCAGCACCGCCTCGAACTCGGTGAGCGTCAGCCTGGCATCGAAAAAGGCCAGCGACAATGTGGCGCCCATGGCGAGGATGAGGCCGATTATGGGCATCATCTTGTAATGCGTGATGCGCCCCATCAGCTGCCCGGCGATGGTCGCACCGACCACCGTTCCGACCATGAGCGGGATGAGCGCCAGACCTGAGTCCGAGGTCGACAGGCCTCGCGCCACCTGGAAATAGAGCGGCGTGTAGATGGACAGCGCGATGTACGTCCCCATGCCGAAGCAGGCCGAGGCGGTGCCCATAGACACAACCGGGTTCGCGAGGATGACCGGCGGGATCAGCGGTTCGGCGGCTGTCGTGATGCGCCAGCCGAAGCCGAGCCACATGAGCACCGACAGGATCACCATGGCAATGATCGGCGCCGAAAGCCAGCTCAAGCCGTTGCCGCTGTAGTCGAGCGCCAGCATGAGCGTCACGGTAGCGCCCACCATCAACAACGCGCCGGCCACGTCGAGCCGGTGCGGCTGGTCGTGGCGCGGCAGACGTTTGAGCGCCCGGCTGCTGATCAGATAGGCAATGGCGCCCAGCGGCAGGTTGATCCAGAAGATCAGCGACCAGTGCACATGCTCGGTGAGGAACCCGCCGAGCATCGGCCCCACCAGGCTCGCCAGGAGAAAAACGCTGGCGAAATAGACCTGGTAGCGCCCGCGCTCCTTGGGCGCCACGATATCGCCGATGATGGTCTGGGCGAGCGAGATCAGCCCGCCGCCGCCAAGGCCCTGAACGGCACGCGCTGCAATCAGGAACAGCATCGTCGGCGCCATGGCCGAACCGACCGAACCGATGAGAAAAATGGCGATGGCAAGCATCAGAGCGCTGCGTCGCCCATGCATGTCGCTGAACTTGCCGTAGAGCGGCGTGACCGCGGTTGCGGTCAGAAGATAGACGCTCGCCACCCACGACAGGTCGGCGAAATCGCCCAGATCGCGCGCGATCGCCGGCAAGGCCGCAGCGATGATGGTCTGATCGAGCGCGCCGAGGAACATGGCGACGCACACCCCAACGACGATCGCCATGATATCGGCATGGCTCATCGTCTCGGCCGTGCGCGGCGCCTGTGTGGTGTCGTCCATGAAACTCTCTTGGTCGGCCGGGGAGGGGGAAATCGAGCCTCGCCACCGATTACAGACATTCACGGCCCATGTGAATGCCAAGCGGGCAGGTTTCAAGCGCCAACCCAAGGCAGAACGGCCCCGCAGCTTGTGCTGTCGCCCCCCGACGGTCGTTGAACGACGGTTATGGCTGGCGATCAGCAAGCGGGAATCGGCCACGAGAAAAGGCAATGCAGATCACATGGTGCGTACGGGACTCGTCGTCAGAAACAAAAAGACCTCCCGCGCCACGTTAAGAATCGGCATGGTCATCCTCGTTTACAACTTGCAGAGCCTGCATGAGCAAAAATTACTCCCGACGGCGCATTTGAGCGTCAATTAGAGTGCCGATCCACAAACTCACGCGCCGGCCTCTCGTCCCAGCAGGCTCCGAACAGCATCTAACCTGTTCGCCAGGCGGGAATAATAGAGAGATTTCCAGCTGTCAGTACCGCATAGTCAATTTGCATCTTGTCCTTGTGGTAGATTTTCAATAGGCTTTTCATAACACGTTGAGGAGACGGATCCGGCGAACAGTCAATGATCCGGCTATGTGATGGCAACACATCCATCTCTCACCGGCCCGCCGATCGTTTGCGGCCACAATCCCATCGACTTCGGCGAGGAAACGGACCGTCAGCGCAACTGTCGCCGTGTTGACAGCACAGGCGAAGTCGACGGCCACTGTTTCGACGGTCGCCTTGTTTGCATTCATCTGCAGGGCGGAAGCGCAACTTGCGGCTCTTCTCGCGAGGCATTCGGCCAGATTTCAGGTCGACTCTGCCAGGCTCAATCCATCCGATCTGTACATCAACGGCAGCTTTTCAAATCATGCCGAGGCGTTCGTTGGCCGCAGCGAACGCTCCGCAGTGAACGGAGGCGCGGCAACGGCATACCAGTGAGAGCGTAAACGCTTGCGCCAGACATCAACCATCCGGTCCGAGAGAAAAAGGGGAGACAACTGATGACGACCAGGACAGGCACTTTCACGACATGCAGCCGGATCGCTCTGGCAGTCTTCTCGACGCTACTGGCGGGGGGACTGCTCTATGCCGATGCCGCAATGGCGAAAGGAAAGCCCGGCCCGGGGCCAAGCGTGACCTCGGACCCCGTCTTGGCCTACATCGACAGGAAGCTCAGGCTCAATGTCTCCAACGATAACGGCGACGCCAATACGGTGCTGCCGACGCCAACGACGCCCAGGGTTCCCTTCTGGTCGCCTGCCGGCGACGGCAGCCCTGACCACCCCTATCACATTTTCTACTCATGGTGCACAACGATAACGGAGATTGATATTGAGATAAAAAATAACGCCGCTACGGTAATTGATCCACCACATACATTCAGTTATCAAGATATCGATCACCCATTACCAATCACCCTTGATCAATGCGTCAGAAATAGTCTCGCATTTTCACCCTCGGGTGATTATTTGTATTTTGGAACATACACAGCAGGCACGAATCAAACGTCTGGATTGTATAGATTGCCGATAGATACCGTTATCGGCAAAAGAACTGATAATGCTGAACTAGTTACTACTATTGGAGGTAGCGGAGGGTATGATGTACCTTGGCTGGATGTTAGTCCAAATGGAAATAAAGATAGAATTTATTGCTTATAAAGATATTTATCTTTATACAGACGAATTAAGCATTGTCTATTTAAGTAACGGTATCGGCGGATCATTACATATTATTCATTTGCAGTCATTAATTGCAGGTAGCGGATGGATCTCGTGGAAACTAGACAAGTCTTTTGAGCCAGCAGGTGGGCTGAATGGTCACGATGTTTTGGCATATTCTGCCCAAAGAGCCCATAACAACATACAACGTTCTGATCTTTATTATATCGAGTTCGATGACAGCGGGAATGCAATGGCCCCACAGCCTCTTATCCCTCCTACCGACGCTAATAGCGAAGTCAAACCAAGCTGGTCTCCCAATGGCTCCACATTGACTTATTTCGACGACAATGGTGTATGGCTTTACGATCTGGCGTCAGGCAAGAGCAAGATCCTCTTCAGGGGTGCCGCGCGTGGGAGGTTCCGCCGCCCACCAAGCCCATAGGACGCTTTGATATCAGGTGTCTGGCCGGAAGCCGCCGAAGCTCTACGGGCCCGACGGATCATTAGCATCGTGCCCGGTTCCTATAGGGCGGGGCTTTGAATATGGTTCACTGCCGTCAAGCCTCGTGGTCCGCGCCGACAAATCCTATGATGCAAATGCTGTCCCCTCACCAGCCTGACGTGGCACTCGGGGCAGTCATTTGGCGACCACCTCCCGCAAAGGAAAAGAGGGCAACGCAGCATGGGCAGCGGCAAGACCATGGCCAGCGCGGCGGCGAAGCCAACATCCAAGCGCAAAGCCAGCGGCCGCGCGGTGATCGTCGCGTGTTCGCTGCTCACGCTGGTGTTCGGCTCCGTTCATGCCTTTTCCGTGTTGCTCGAGGGACTCGAGACGACGCTTCATGAGGACCGTGCTGCCGTCAGCCTGACCTACTCGCTGGCGCTCGCGGCCCTGACGCTGGCGGTGCTCATCGGTCACAAGGTCTTCGCCCGGCTGCGCCCGGCACTTTTCGTTGCCCTGGTGACGGCTGCGGCAGCGGTGGGACTGATCGCGGCGGCTGCCGCAGGCTCGATGATCGGCTGGTGGCTCGGTTACGGGCTCATTTTCGGCGCCGCCAACGGCCTTGCCTACGGCTACGGCCTGCAGTTCGCCGCGCAGGCCAACCCCGACCGGCCCGGCATGGCGATGGGACTGGTGACGGCGGTCTATGCCCTTGGCGCGAGCCTTGCCGCCCCGGCGCTTGCGGCCGCGCAAGCGGCTGTCGGGCCGGGCGGCGCACTCGTCATGCTGGCTGGCGTCGTCATGGCGGCCGGGCTTGTCGCAGCATTCGTCCTGGCGCGCACAGGCCTCACCTTCCAGAGCGAAGCGCAGCGCCCCGCGCCGGCCGGCCGGGCCGCCGGGGGCATTTTGGCCTGGTGGCTGGGCTACGGCTTGAGCGTCACCGCCGGACTGATGACGGCCGGCCACGCCGCCGGCATGGCCGCGGCCGCCGGACTGTCGCTCGGCTTGGCGGTCGCGGCAACGACGGCCTTTGCCGTCGCCAACATGGCGGGCGGCCTGGCGGCCGGCTGGGCCGCCGATCGCTTCGCGCTCAAGTATCTCCTAGCCCTTTTGCCGCTTGTCTCGGTCGCAGCCGCGCTCTTGCTGTTGACGAAAGCCGGCCTCGTTCCGGTGCTCGTCGCCATCGCCGCCTTCGGCGCTGCCTACGGCGCCCTCATCGCGCTTTATCCCGCCGCCATCGCTCGGCGCTTCGGCGTGCTCGCAGCCCCTCGCGTCTATGGCCGCGTCTTCACCGCCTGGGGGTTGGCCGGGCTCATCGCGCCATGGCTTTCGGCTTCGCTCTATGATGCCACGGGCACCTACGCCCTGCCCCTCATCCTGAGCGCCGCCGTGTCGGTTGCCTCCAGCCTTACAGCGGTGGTGTTCCTCTGAGCGCGCGCTGCCGGCCCCTGTCGCCCAACCCCGGCGGACGTCCGCGCTCATGCGCAACGCCAGGCGGCTAACCATGGATGCAGGATGGTAGCGGAGGAGGGAACCGCCGCGCACGCACCTAAATCATTGATTTAGAACGAACTTTTATCCACCGATAAGGTACCAAAAGGTACCACGGAAGGTTACCACAACTGCGGGGTGGTTCAAGGGACCATCATATACCGTCAGCCCGTTGGCTCACCGTGATCACCCTGTCCAAGGGTGAGCGTTGGTTCTGTTCCGAAAAGTCCGCGCGCGAAGCCGGGTGGCGAAGGGCGAGGCGGTAAGACCCACGTGACGACTTCGGGCTACAGATGGGTTTCGGACGGCGCCTGGAAGCGGGGCGGCAACTTTCTGCTGATTGCTCCGGTCGCTGCGTTCCTCGTTTGGTGGTTCGTGCTCTATCCCGACTTCACCGGCCGCTACAGGCTGGCCGTAACGGTCGATGCCAACGGCAAGACCCTGACCGGTGCGACGGTTTACGACGTCACCTACGTCTGGGACCCGCAAGTCCTTCCCGAGCAGGCGGTGCTCAGGAAGCGGGTGACCGGTGAGGCGCTGTTCCTCGATCTGGGCGAGGGGCGCAACCTGGTGGTTGCCCTCACCGACAGCGGCTCAGGTCGGCCGACTAAGCGGGTCGTGCCAGCTAACACGCCTGAGAACCTGTGGAAACTGTCGAGCGCGCTATCCGCGGAAGATCTGCCATCCATTGCATTGCGGCTTCGCCTGGCAAGTTGGCAGACTTTCTGGGACCTCCGCGCGTCGCGAAACAGGGGCAAGGTTGAAATCCCGCCCGCGCGTCTGCCCACGACGGTGACCTTCACCAACCTTGCCGATCCCAAATCGGTGAAGCTGGTCGATCCCACCGACCTCGCAGGCACCTTCGGCCCCGGCTACCGCATCACCAAGGCCACCATCGAGGTTAAGCGGAACACCCATTGATAAGCATTGCTGCCTTCGATCCGCACGCCGGTCTCGTCGGAGGCAACGACCCTGGCCTGACGCAACGCCGCCATGGCGGCGTCGCGCTCGGGCACGAA
>Ga0307436_1000277_pt1 | contig 23588 bp, 17 predicted proteins | sample SalMarWE160440MG_FD_202513 | JGI IMG/M metagenome (GOLD analysis project Ga0307436, IMG submission 202513) | Salt marsh sediment microbial communities from the Plum Island Ecosystem LTER, Massachusetts, United States - WE1604-40 | ecosystem: Environmental > Aquatic > Marine > Intertidal zone >...
TGTATTTCTTGCCCGAACCGCAAGGGCAGGGGTCGTTGCGTCCCACCTTCTTGCCTTGCCGCACGACGGTGGTCTGCTGCGGCGTCGCCTGGGCTGGCTGTTCGGCGCGCAGGTAGCGCTGATTGGCGGGTGCACGCTGACGTCTCCGGCGCTGCTCGGCCATCTGCTCCTCGCTGATCGGTTCGAGCCGGAAGAGCGTCTTGAGGATGGTGTCCTCGATGCGCTCTTTCATCGCCTGGAAGAGCTCGAAGCTTTCTCGCTTGTACTCGTTCAGGGGATCCCGCTGACCGTAGCCGCGCAGGCCGATGCCCTCCTTGAGGTGGTCGAGCGCCAGCAGATGGTCCTTCCACGACTGATCGACGACCCGGAGCATGACGTCGCGCTCGAAGACGCGCATCAGCTCGGCGCCGAGACGCTCCTCTTTCTCAGCGAACTTGCCCTCGATGGCGTCGCCGATGGTGTCGCGCAACTCTTCGATGCCGAGTGATTCCAGCTCGACGTCGAGCTCGCTGGTGGGGAGATTGAAGTAGGCGAGCAGATCGGTGGCCACCTCGGAGAGGTTCCAGTCTCGCGGGTCGGCCTTCTCGGGACAGTGCGTTTCGATGATGTAGTCGACGAGATCGCGCGCCACGCGAATCACATACTCGCGTCCTTCGGCACCTTCCAGGATGTCCTTGCGCAGCTGGTAGATCGCCTCCCGCTGCTTGTTCATCACGTCGTCGTACTCGAGCAGGTGCTTACGGGTCTCGAAGTTATGTCCCTCGACCTGGCGCTGGGCACGCTCGATGGCGCGGGTCACCATGCGAGCTTCGATCGGTTCTCCCTCTTCCATGCCGAGTCGGCCCATCAGGCCCTTGACGCGGTCGGTGCCGAAGATGCGCATCAAGTCGTCTTCGAGCGACAAGTAGAAACGCGACGAGCCCGGATCGCCCTGTCGCCCGGAGCGGCCACGCAACTGGTTGTCGATCCGCCTGGACTCGTGTCGCTCGGTGCCCAGGATGTGCAGACCACCGGCCTCGAGCACCTGAAGCCGTTCCTTTTCGCACTGTTTCTTGTACCGTGCGAGTGATTCGGCGTAGGCCTCCGGCTCGCTCTCCGGATCGGCCTCCGAACGGGCCAGTCCCTGCGGATTGCCGCCGAGCACGATGTCGGTGCCGCGGCCGGCCATATTGGTCGCGATGGTGATGGCGCCGCGGCGTCCGGCCTGGGCGACGATCGAGGCCTCGCGCTCGTGATACTTGGCGTTCAGCACGACGTGTTGCACCCCGGCCCGCTTGAGCTTCGAGGAGAGCATCTCGCTCTTCTCGATCGAGACCGTGCCGACCAGGACGGGCTGGCCGTTCTTCTGCGCCTGCGCGATCTCGTCGACCACCGCGTTCCACTTCTCGCCCGCCGAGCGATAGACGAGGTCGGGCCGGTCATCGCGAATCATCGGCATGTTGGTGGGGATCACGACGACGTCCAGATCGTAGATCTCGGCGAACTCCTTGGCCTCGGTCTCCGCCGTGCCGGTCATTCCGGCCAGCTTGTCGTACATGCGAAAGTAGTTCTGGAAGGTGATCGTGGCGAGAGTCTGGTTCTCCTTCTCGATGCGAACGTCTTCTTTCGCTTCGATCGCCTGATGCAGACCGTCCGACCAGCGGCGGCCCGGCATCATACGGCCGGTGAACTCGTCGACGATGATGACCTGGTTGTCCTTGACCAGGTAGTCGACGTCGCGCTTGAAGAGATGATGTGCCCGCAGCCCCTGATTGACGCCGTGCAGCAGCTCCATGTTCTCGATGTCGTAGAGGTTCTCGATGTTCAGGAGCCCCTCGGCCTTCGCCACGCCATCCTCGGTGAGAGTGACGGTGTGCGCCTTCTCGTCGACCAGGAAGTCGCCGGTGGTGTACTTGCGGCCATCCTTCTCCTCGATCTCCTCGCCCCGTTCGAATCGCGGGATGATGCGGTCGATGGAGTAGTACTTGTCGACCGACTCTTCGGACGGACCGGAGATGATGAGCGGCGTCCGCGCCTCGTCGATGAGGATGGAATCCACTTCGTCGACGATGCAGTAATGGTGGCCCCGCTGCACCATCGATTCGAGGTCGAACTTCATGTTGTCGCGCAGGTAGTCGAAGCCGAACTCGTTGTTCGTCCCGTAGGTGATGTCCGCCCCGTAAGAACGCTTTCGATCGGCGTCCGGCATGTCGTGCTGGATTGTGCCGACCGTCATGCCGAGGAACTTGTAGACCTCTCCCATCCATTCGGCGTCCCGTCGTGCCAGGTAGTCGTTGACGGTGATGACATGGGTTCCGCGTCCCTCCAGCGCGTTGAGGTAGACGGGCAGGGTGGCGGCCAGCGTCTTGCCCTCGCCGGTCTTCATCTCGGCGATCTTGCCTTCGTGGAGCACGATGCCGCCGACCAGCTGGACGTCGAAATGCCGCATCCCGACGGTGCGAACGGCCGCTTCGCGCACGACCGCGAAGGCTTCCGTCAATAGATCGTCGAGCGACTCTCCTTGCTCGAGTCGACGCCGGAACTCGGCGGTCTTCGCCTGCAGCTCCGCGTCGGTGAGCTTCTTGGTCGTCGGTTCCAGATCGTTGATCGCCGCTATTTGCGGCTGCATGCGCTTGACCGTGCGCTCGTTCTGGCTTCCGAAGACCTTGGTGAGAACCTGATTCAGCATGGCAAATTCTTCGATCCGGGGGTCGAGCCGCGAGATCCCGCGGCGAGAGGGTACCGCGTGCTCAGTCTAACAGAGGGAACAGTGAATGCCCGGTTCGAATTCCAGCGACTCAGCCGTGCCCGAGGTCCAGCATGTAGGCGAGCGGATTGACCGGCTTGCGGTCGATGCGGACCTCATAGTGGAGGTGATAGCCGGTGGCGCGACCGGTGCGGCCGACGTCGCCGATCACTTCGCCCCGATGGACGACCTCGCCCGGCTTCACGAGCACCCGGCTGAGGTGGCCGTAGCGTGTCGTGATGCCGAAACCGTGCGAGATGTAGATCGCATTGCCCAGCCGGCCGATGCGCCCGGCGCGGATGACGACGCCGTCACCGGGGGCCACCACGGGGTGTCCCGGGGTCGAGCCGATGTCGACGGCGTTGTGAAAGGCGCGACGCCCGGTCAGTGGGTCCTTGCGAAAGCCGAAACCGCTGGTGATGACGCCGTGTACTGGCGCCAGCGTGGGGGCGGAAGCGATCCAATCGAGTTCCTTGCGGAGCTTCAACGTCACGCTGTCGAGTTGGGTCGACAATGCTTGCTCGCGTTGCTTGAGCTGCGCGAGGCGGGTCGGCTGATCGTCACTGGAAGCGAGAGGCTCCTCGCCGCCGACGCCCGGGTCGGCACTCTGCGAGAGGTTCTCTACGCCCGCGACGATCGCCAGCTCCCGAGTGCGATCCTCGAACTCCGTCAGCCGCGCCTGCACGTCCTGCAGGTTGGACTCGAAATTGGCGTTGATCTGTCGCAGCTGCTGATTCTCGTGGCGAATCCGTTGCAGCTCTTGCGGATCCACCCGTCGGCTGGTCAAGATCCACGTCGTCCAGGCGCTGACGGCGACCAATACCACCACGATGGCCAGGAAAGAGAGCAGGCGTCGGGTGGTGAAGCGGGCGCGCCTCGACTGCGCGCCACCATGCGGTAGCAGTATCAGCGTGTGACGTGGGCGATCCATCAGGTCGTCGGCGGCAAAGCTGTTGCGCTGGACTGACACGTCGTGTCAGGTGGGTGCATTCTGGCGGCGCGGCTCGGGCAATGTCAAGGATATTTGGCGGCGACGATACGGCCACTGGTCTGTGCTGCCGGAAGCTATCCTATTCAGCCGCACTGGCGATTCGGCGGTCGAGGCTGCGATATTGAATCGCCTCGGCGACGTGTGCCGCGCCGATGGCCTCGACGCCGGCCAGATCGGCGACGGTTCGCGCCACTTTCACCACTCGGGTGAGAGCCCGTGCCGATAAGCCGAGGAGCCGGAAGGCTCGCTCCAGAAGGTGTCGCGCCGTAGCGTCCAGGGGACAGAGACGGCGTGTCAGGGCATCCGGAAGTCGTGCGTTCAGCGCGATGGAGTACCCCTCGTCGAGGCGCTGCGCTTGCCGCTCCCTGGCCTCCAGAACTCGCCGTGCGACCGCTTCGGTGCTCTCTCCACGCGGTCCCTCGAGCTCCTCCAGCGACACCGCCGGGACCTCCACGTGCAGGTCGATGCGGTCGAGCTCAATCGTGTTCGGAGTACATCGGCACTCGTGGCGCGGGTCTCCGTAGTGGCCGCAAGGACAGGGGTTCATTGCGGCGACGAGGCAAAAGGCGGCCGGGAAGCAGAGGCGAGCCCGGGTCCGAACGATGCTCACCACGCCGTCCTCCAGGGGTTGACGAAGCGCCTCCAGCGTATTGCGCTGGAACTCCGGGAGTTCGTCGAGAAAGAGTACGCCGCGATGAGCCAGGCTGACTTCGCCAGGCCGCGGCATCGAACCACCCCCGATCATTCCCGCGCAGCTGACGCCGGGATGGGGGGCGCGAAATGGTCGACGGGTGACCAGGCCGCAGGGAGGGCTCTCCGCTGCACGGGAGTGGATCTTGGTCACTTCGATGGCCTCCTCACGGCGCAGCGCGGGCAGAATGCCGGGTAGACGGCGGGCCAGCATCGTCTTGCCGGATCCGGGCGGCCCGATGAAGAGCAGGTTGTGACCGCCCGCCGCCGATATCTCGAGCGCTCGCCGGGCCGTCTCTTGGCCGCGGACTTCGGCGAGGTCGGGCACCGCGTCGCCGGTTGACTCCGCCGCTGCGTGGAAGGAAGCGGCGGTTACGGGTTCGGCTCCGACGAGGTGTCCCGCCGCGGTCGCCAGGTGGTCGATCGGAATCACCGGGACGGAACGCAGGGCGCTCGCCTCCTGGGCGTTGGCCGCCGGTAGCAAGAGCTCGCGTGCCTCCAGGCCCGCGGCCATGTCCGCGAAGGCGATGCCGCCGCGCACCGGCCTGACCTCGCCGTCTAGCCCCAGCTCGCCGCACAGGACTCGACCCTGCAGGCACTCCTGCGGCAGCTCGCCATAGGCGACCAGGAGTGCGGCGGCGATCGCCAGGTCGAGATGGTTCCCGGCCTTGCGAAGATCGGCCGGTGCAAGATTGACCACGACGGCACGTGGTCGCAGGTCGAAACCGCAGTTGCGGATCGCCGAACGGACCCGTTCACGGCTCTCACGCACCGCCGCATCCGGCAGGCCGACGATCTGCATCTGCGGCAAGCCGTTGCGCACTTCGACCTCGACCTGGACCGGCCGGGCGTCGATGCCCCAGGGGGTCGCGGCGGTACAGCGAGCCAGCATCGCCGATCAAGACGAAAAAGTGAGGCGGGACCTTTCGGGGCGTCACCCCGAAGGGCTACCCGCTGCCGGCTACCCGCTACCCGAGGGAAAGGGAGCGCAGGACAAGTGGGGAGTTCATCTTTCGACTTTGAGTTCCATCAGGCGTTCTCCCTCTCCTTCCTGGGAGGGAGGGGGAAACGGGCAGCGGGCAGCGGGTAGCGGGCTCGTCCGCTACCGATAGTTGATGAACTGCAGATCCAGTTCGAAATCGCCCGCCTTCAGCAGCGCAATGACCTCCTGCAGTGCGTCGCGGCTCTTGCCGGCCACCCGCACCTGATCGCCTTGGATGCTGGCCTGGACCTTCAGCTTGGCGTCCTTGATCGTCTTGACGATCCGCCTGCAGGTGTCCTGTGGAATGCCCTGCTGTAGGTCGAAGACCTGGCGTACGGCGCCGCCCGCCGCAGGCTCGATCTTGCCTGGCCGCAGGGCCTTCAACGAGACGCCGCGGCGTACCAGTTTCTGTTTGAGCACGTCGATCACCGCCGCCAGGGTGAAGTCATCGCGTGACGTCACCGTCAAGGCCGGCGCTTTGTCGTCGAATTCGATCGCCGAATTGCTGTTCTTCAAGTCGTATCGCTGGCTGAGCTCGCGGCTCGCCTGCTGCACGGCGTTGCGCACTTCATTGAGGTCGATCTGTGAGACCACGTCGAATGAGTTGTCCTTCGCCATTCCTTCCGTCCGTTCGAGTCAGAAGAGAGTCCAATCCGAGAGTCTACTGGGGGGCACATTCTACGGCACCGGACCCTCGGCGTCGGTGGTAGCATCAGCCGCGCAGGAACTGGTCCACGAATAGAGGGAGCGGCACGATGGCAAAGACACTGGGGTGCCTGGCGGTGATCGGAGTGGTAATCGTCGGGCTGGTGGTCTACCTCACCGGCGAATACAACGGCCTGGTGCGCCAGCAGCAGGCCGTCGAGGCGCAGTGGGCTCAGGTCGAGAACGTCTACCAGCGCCGCGCCGACCTGGTTCCGAACCTGGTCTCCACGGTCAAGGGCGCAGCCAATTTCGAACAGGAGACTCTCACTCAGGTTGTCCAGGCACGCAGCCGGGTGGGGCAGATCTCGGCCCAGGCGACCCAGGCGATGATCAACGACCCGAAGCAGCTGGCGCAGTACGAGGCGGCGCAGAATCAGCTCTCTTCGGCACTGTCACGCCTTCTGGTGGTGGTCGAGCGTTACCCGGAGCTCAAGTCGGTGGCCGCATTTCAGGACCTGATGACGCAGCTGGAAGGGACCGAGAACAGGATCGCCGTGGAGCGCCGCCGCTTCAACGAAGTCGCGCGCGATTTCAACACGCGCCTCAAGCGCGTGCCGACCAGCTGGTTCATCAGCATCCTGCACTGGAACTTCCAGGAGAAGGCCTACTTCCAGGCGCAAGCGGGGGCCGAACAGGCACCGAAGGTGAACTTCGATTTCGGCAACGCGCCGCCGCAGCAGAATCAGCAGCAGGAGCAGCAGCCCGTCCAGTAGCGGGATTGGGCGAGCGTGCAGCTCAGGCGGTCGTGGCGTGGACCGCGTCGACGAACGCCCGCGCGTTCTCGACCGGAGTGGTCGGCAGAATCCCGTGGCCCAGATTCACGATATGCGGCCCGGCCGTTTCGCGAACCAGTCTCTCGGCCTGCTCCCGAATCACCTCGACTGAGCTCAGCAACGCGGTCGGATCCAGGTTGCCTTGCAGACAGATCGCGGGTCCGACTCGCTGGCGCACCTCGGGGAGAGGAACCCGCCAATCGACGGAGAGCGCTTGCACTGGCAAGTCACGCATCGCCTCGAGAAGGTGGGCCCCGCCATTGACGTAGTAGATCAGGGGGGCGCGGTCGCTCAGGGCCTCGAGCACGCGCTGCAGCGACGGCCGGCTGATCTCGCGCCAACGCGGCGCCGAGAGCAGCCCACCCCAACTGTCGAAGAGCTGAACGGCCTGCGCGCCTGCCGCGATCTGGCCGGCGAGGTAGTCGATCGAGACCTCGGCGATTCGATCCAGTAGCTGGCGCAGACCCTCCGGATCGGACCAGCTCCAGCCCATCAGGTGACTGAAATGCTTGGATCCGCCGCCCTCGACCAGGTAAGCGGCCAGGGTCCAGGGGGTGCCGCCGAAACCGATCAGCGGCACGCGCCCCTGCAACGCGTCTTTGACCTGGCGAATGGCGGCGAACACATAACCCAGCTCGCGATCCACGTCCGGCCGTCGCAGGGCGGCGACGTCGGCGGGTTCTCGGACCGGGCGCTCGAACACCGGCCCACGGCCCTCTTCGAAGTGGAGCTGCGCTCCCATCGCTTCCAGGGGCAGCAGGATGTCGGCGAACTGAATGGCGGCGTCTACCCCGAGGATGTCCACGGGTTGCACCGTGACCGCCGCGGCGAGCTCCGGCGTCTTGCACATTTCGAGGAACGTGTGACCGGCGCGAACGGCCCGGTACTCCGGTAGATAGCGGCCGGCCTGCCGCATGATCCACACCGGCTTGCGCGCAGTGGCTTCGCCCCGGCAGGCGCGCAGCAACAGGTCGTTCATGGCGCGGCAGGATAGCAGAGGCATTGCGCCTATACTTAGCCGGATGGTGGAGATCGACGGGGAAAGCCTGTCACTAGAGGACTTCGAGGCGGTGACCGTGCAGGGCGCGGACGCCCGTCTCGCTGCGTCGGCCCGAGAGCGCATGCGGCAGAGCCGCGAGGCGGTCGAGCGCGCGCTGGCCGGTAAGAGCCCGATCTATGGGGTCAATACGGGTTTCGGCGACCTGGCGACGGTGCGCATCGCCCCGGATCGACTGCGCGAGCTGCAACGCCGCCTCCTCTTGAGCCACGCCGCCGGAGTCGGCGTGCCGCTGCCCGGCGCGGTGGTGCGCGGCATGTTGCTGTTGCGCGCCAACGCCCTGGCGCGGGGACATTCCGGGATCCGAGCCGAGGTCGTGGAACGGCTTCTGGATCACCTGCGCCATGACCTGCTGCCCGTCGTACCGAGCCGAGGCTCGGTCGGAGCCAGCGGCGATCTCGCCCCGCTGGCCCACCTCGCGCTGCCCCTGATCGGCGAAGGACTGGTGCAGCGGGATTCGGAGCACGTCCCGGCGAGCCAGGCACTCGAGGCAATGGGCTGGGCGCCGTTGGATTTGCAGCCCAAGGAGGGCCTGGCGCTGATCAACGGCACCCAGGCGATGACCGCCTCGGTGGCCATGAGCGTGCTTCGAGGCCGGCGCCTGGCACGGGTCGCCGACCTCATCGGGGCGCTCTCGACCGACGGCCTGCGCGGTGCCGATACGGCTTTCGATCCGCGCATCCATGCCCTCCGTCCGCACCCCGGTCAGATGGCCAGCGCGTCCAATCTGTGGCGCCTCCTGCAGGGATCCGGGATTCGGGAGTCGCATCGCGTCGCGGACGTGCGGGTGCAGGATCCTTATTCCATCCGTTGTATGCCGCAGGTGCACGGGGCCGTACGTGACGTTCTGGCGGACGGCGAGCGGCGGCTGCTCATCGAGATGAACGCGGTGACCGACAACCCCTTGGTGATCGATGGCGAGACGATTCTCTCCGGTGGCAACTTTCATGGTGAGCCCGTGGCCATGCTGGCAGACTTCTTGGCGATCGCCTTTGCCGAGCTCGGGTCGATCAGCGAGCGCCGCATCGAGAAGCTGACCAATCATCACTTCTCCGGCCTCCCCGCTTTCCTGGTGGAGGATGCCGGAATGAACTCGGGATTCATGATCGCTCAGGTGACCGCCGCCGCCCTGGCCAGCGAGAACAAGGGCCTGGCACACCCCGCCTCGGTGGATTCGATCCCGACCTCGGCGGAGAAAGAGGATCACGTGTCGATGGGGATGACGGCGGCCCTGAAGCTCGCGCGAGTCCTCGACAACGTCGAGCAGATTCTCGCCATCGAGTTGCTCAGCGCGGCACAGGCGATCGACTTGCTGCGCCCGTTGCGCTCGAGCGCGTCCCTGGAGTCGCTGCACGGCACCGTGCGGCGGGTCATCCCGGCATGGGCCGAGGATCGCTGGATGAGCCCGGATCTGGACAACGCCGTCGGACTGTTGCGAGACGGCCTGGAGGAGTCGCTCTCCACGCTGGACTAGGAACCACCATGCCGCTAGAACGCCTCGTCGCCTACGCTCCGGATGGAATCCAGCGCTTTGCGCTGCAGGGGGACGACCTGGTGATCGGCAGCGGCCGAGATTGCGACATCCGACTGCGACCGCATCATGTGGCACCTCGTCACGCCCGCTTGCGGCGCAAGAAGGGCCGGCTGGAGATCGAAGCGCTGAGCGACAAGGCCGCCATCGAGGTCAACGGGCGGGCGGTCAAACGCGCCCGCATCGGGTCCCTGGATGAGATTCGAATGGGCGACGTGACACTCATTCTGGACGACATCGACTGGGAGGCATCCGCATCCGATCCGGCGGAGGACGATGAGGCGTTCGAGGGCGTCGAGAAGGAGGCCTGGCCTTCCATGCTGGGAATGGTCGCCGAGGTCAGTGACTGGGTGGTCGGTGACTACAGCAGCAAGCGGTCGCTCGAATCGATCCTGATCAGTCTGTTGCGACGCCTCGGCGGCGGCGTCGTCTTTCTCTTCGTAGCGGCGCAGGACGGCAAGGATTCCTCCGTCAAGTTCGTGGTCTCGACCAAGGCCGAATGGATCGGCCGGGGAGACGAGTTGCTGGCGGTCGTTCAGGGCGCAGAGGAGATCGAAGAGGACGACGGCAGATCCGGCACCGGAGTGGCACTCGAACTCGAGAATGGCGTCGGCGGGGCGCTGACCCGTGTCTATTCGACGCAGATCCACGCTCTCGACCGGCACTACCGGATTCTCGGCGCCTTTCCCAACCTCGAACACGAGCGTCGGCGGCATGAGATCCCCGGCCTGGTCCACACCCTGGGCAACCTGGTGATTTTGGGCTTGATTCACCACGTCGGCCACTTCGAACCGATCCTCCCGGGCAAAGAGTCGGGACAACAGCTCACTCTGGCGCCGGGCCTCGTCCTGGGGGAATCTCCGGCCAGTTTGCGATTGCTCGAACGCCTCCGAGACCTGGTGGGCGAGCCGGGGCCGATCCTGATGCTGGGAGAGGATGGTTGCGAGTTCGCGTTGCTGAGCCGTTCGCTTCACCTGTCCAGCGAGCGCCGTGAGGGGCCCTTCGTGGTGACGAATTGTGACGGGGCGGAGTCACGTCAACTCGAAGTCGATCTTTTCGGCGCGGAGGTCGCGGGTCGCAAGGGGCCGATCCGGCGCCAAGGCAAGATCGAAGAAGCCAACGGCGGCACCCTGCTGATCGAGAATGTCGACCGCCTGCCGTTGGCGCTGCAGGCCAAGCTCGTTCGGTTCCTGCGTCTGCGCCAGGTCGCGATGTCGGGTTCCGAGACGCTGACCGACGTCGACGTTCGGCTGGTGGCCACGGCCACGTCGCGATTCCAGCATCTGCTCGACCAGGGTTCAGTCCGCATCGACTTGCTCTTCCTGCTCGATCACGCCCGCCTGGACGTGCCGCCGCTACGGGCGCGGCGCGAGGATCTGCCGCTGCTCATCCAGTGGCTCACCAATCGCTTCTGTCATCAAGCGGGCAAGCGTATTCAGGGCATTACGTTGAAGGCGATGGAGGCGTTGACCGAATATCAGTACCCGGGCAATTTGCTGGAGCTGGAGAACACGGTTCGGGAACTGGTCTACGCCTGTCCTTCGGGCCAGCCGGTGCACCTACAGGACCTGCCTACGCGACTGCGCAGCCCGCGCGAGCGGCGCACGGGTTCTGCGGTCAGCGGCGTCTCGGATCTGCGTCTCAGCGATCTGCTGGGGCGGGAGGAGAAGGCGGCGATCCGCGAGGCCTTGCGCCGCACCGACGGCAACAAGTCGCAAGCGGCACGTCTGCTGGGCGTCTCGCGCAACGGTCTCGCGATGAAGATGGAACGACACGGAATCGACGGCTAGGAGTGCACCGATGAGCGAAGAACCGGCGACAGGACGGACGATACGCGCCCCGCGCGGCAACGAGTTGAGCTGCAAGGGCTGGCTGCAGGAAGCCGCCCTGCGCATGCTGATGAATAACCTCGATCCCGAGGTCGCGGAGCATCCGGAGGAACTGATCGTCTATGGAGGCTCGGGGAAGGCCGCCCGCAACTGGGACTGCTTCGATGCCATCGTCGCATCGTTGCGCCGTCTCGAAGCGGACCAGACCCTGCTCGTGCAGTCGGGCAAGCCGGTGGCGATCTTTCGCACCCATCCCGACGCGCCCCGGGTGCTGATTGCCAACTCACTGCTGGTTCCGCACTGGGCGACGGTGGATGAGTTCCGCCGCCTGGAGGGCCTCGGACTCACCATGTACGGGCAGATGACCGCGGGATCGTGGATCTACATCGGCACGCAAGGCATCCTCCAGGGCACCTACGAGACGCTGGCCGAAATGGCTCGCCAGCATTTCGGCGGCAGCCTGAGCGGGCGCCTGGTGGTCACCGCGGGGCTGGGCGGAATGGGTGGAGCGCAACCGCTGGCGGTAACCATGAACGAAGGGGTATGCCTGGTCGCCGAGGTGGATCCGTCGCGCATCCAGCGGCGGCTGGAGACCCGCTACCTGGATGAAGTGGCCGACAGCGTGCAGGCGGCGATCGAACGGGCGCTGAGCGCCAGAGAGGCCGGCGAGGCGATCTCGGTCGGCGTCCAGGCCAATGCCGTCGACCTGCTGCAGGCGCTCATCAAGCGCGACATCACACCGGATGCGCTCACCGACCAGACTTCGGCGCACGATTCCCTGAACGGATACGTGCCGCACGGCATCAGCTTCGAGGCGGCGCTCGCTCTACGCAAGTCGGACTCGAAGGCGTACGTCGAACGCGCCATGGCCAGCATGGCGGTGCACGTGCGCTCGATGCTGACGCTGCAGGAGCGCGGCGCGGTGACGTTCGACTACGGTAACAATCTGCGTGGTCAGGCGCTCGAGGCGGGGGAGAAGAACGCTTTCGACATCGGTGGATTCGTGCCGCTCTTCATCCGTCCGCTGTTCTGCTCCGGGAAGGGTCCCTTCCGCTGGGCGGCCCTGTCGGGTGATCCGGAGGACCTGCGAGCCACCGACGAGGCCATTCTGGAGCTCTTTCCCCACGACGAGCCACTGCACCGTTGGATCCGCATGGCGCAAGAGCGGGTCGCCTTCCAGGGTCTCCCCAGCCGCATCTGCTGGCTCGGATACGGGGAGCGCGCCAGGGCCGGAGCCGCCTTCAATGAGCTGGTCGCCAGTGGCCGCGTTTCGGCGCCGATCGTCATCGGGCGGGATCATCTGGATTGCGGCTCGGTCGCCTCGCCGAATCGAGAGACCGAAGGAATGAAGGACGGCTCCGACGCCATTGCGGATTGGCCGATCCTCAACGCCCTGCTCAACGCGGTCAACGGCGCCACGTGGGTTTCCGTGCACCACGGCGGCGGGGTGGGCATCGGCTATTCGTTGCACGCCGGGATGGTGATCGTGGCCGACGGAACGCAAGCCGCCGCAGCGCGGTTGCAACGCGTACTCACTGGAGATCCCGGCTCGGGCATTGCACGCCATGCGGATGCGGGCTACGAGGCGGCAGTGCGTTTCGCCGCCGAGCACGACATCGATCTGCCCATGATTCAATCTTGAGATCCAGATAGCGGCCGCCGTGCGCATACGCCACGTCCCCGTCCTCTTGCTTCCGCTGGCGCTCCTGGCGCCGTCGGCCTGGAGTGGGCTGATCGTCGCCGTCATCGTCATGGTGGCCTGGAGGAGTGGGCGAGGCGAGTGGCGTCGTCTGCTCTGGATCTTGTTGGCCCTCGCGATCCTCGCCTTCGCCACGCCCGCGGGCTTGAACCTGCGCACGGAGACCTCGGCCGGAGCGCTGGAGCGCTTGCGAGTCAACTACGACGAGTTGTGGGTCAGCCTCGATCGGGACGCCGAACGGGCGGTCGCCGGGCTGCATGGGCTCGATGCCTCGAAGAGCGAACGAGCGACGCTCTTCGGGAGACTCGAGGCCGATGTCGAGAAGAATCAGGACGGCAACACTCTCCTGCTTCTGGATCCGAATCGCTCGCCCGCCGCCTGGGCGGGGGAGGGTCTGCTGCACGAGATCATGCCGGCGGACCTGCCTTCTTCCGGCCCGACGTGGCGGCTCGGATTCACCGCCGCGACGATGGTGACGCTCCGCCCCGTGCCCTCCTCTCCCGGTTGGAGCGTGTTGGTGGGCCGCAGCTTCTCGACCGGCAGCCTGCCGAAGGAACTCTTGGGCAACGTCGGGTCGGCGCAGAACCATTGGACCCTGGCTTCGCCGGCTGACTCGCCGCCGCAGGGCGTGACGGCGATTCCGGGGCCACCCGACGGGCCGTCGCTCTGGCTTCAGCTGGACTCTCTGCGCAACGTGGGCGAGAGGCGAGTGGAGAGCCGGGTCTTTCGGGCCAGCGGTGCGGTGATCCTGGCGCTGGCTTTGATCGTGGCGGCGTCCTCGCGCCGCGCGTCCGTCTTCGCCGTGGCGGTTCTGGTCTTCGACGCCGCATTGTGTGGCGCGAACGGTTGGGGCCTCTCCTGGCCCGGGGCCGTCTTTCTCGGCCTGGCAGCCGCTGCTGCCTGGCTGGTTTGGAAATTGGCGCGCGCCGAGTTCAGACCGGGCCCGGCGGGCGGTCGCATCGTCATGCCGCTCCTGCTGAGCTTGCAGTTTGCCGCGCTGGGCGGGTGGCTATGGTCTTCTGCGGCGGGGCACGGATTCGACGTGCACTCCCTGGCGGTAGGCGCGTTGATCGGTTCGACGATGCTCTTGCTGGCCGCGGGTCTGTCTCGCGGGCTCGGGCTGGTGCGGCTGAGGAGTGCCTGGTTGCTGGCGTTCTTCGTGGCGGCGCTGATTGCGGCGGGTGGGCTGCAGATCGGGGTGATGAATCGTCTCCTGTGCCTGGCCATCGCAACGCTGGCCGCCTCGGCCTACCTGGGGCGACGGCCGGGAGGCGTGGCTCCGGCCGTGACCCTCCTACTGCTCGGATCGGCCCTGGGCGGGGCGGGCTGGATGGCGCTGGGGCCGTTCGCGCCGGTCCCGCCCGCGACGACGGTTTCGTCACGGCCGCCCTCGGCCGATGAGATGGCGACGGAGCGCCGAACGCTGGGACATGCCCTGGATCTGGTGTCACCAGCGTCCTGGATCGTGCCCGACCTACGCCATCTCGACCCGCAGGATCTCGCACTGTACGTCTGGCGCCACTCACCATTGGCCCGTACCGGGTTGCTCTCGGCACTCTCCGTCTACCAGGATCAGCGACTGGTCTCGAGCTTCTCCTTCGGACTGCCGATGCGCGAAAACGGCGCGCTGGACCGCTCGCCGAGCCGCTGGCAGGATCTCCAGCTTGCCGGCTGGGAGAACTCGCTGAGCGAGGGTCAGGGCCGCCTGCTCGGCTTGGGCGGCCCCCTGGCGCTGCATTACTGGGCCCTCCTGAGGCCCGGATTCCGGCTCGATGGGGGCGTCGAGGGCAACCTGGCGGCCGGCTTGCTCCGGGGCTCGGCGCGGGAGAGCACCGGCGGGCTGACTGCCGCCGACCTGCAGCGCGGCGGCGGGGAAGCGGCGCGACTGCGACCGAGTCGTTTCGGCGACGTCCTGCACAGCGTGACCGATCGCATCGACCGTGACCAGCTGGTCAACGCCGGTGTGACGGCGGCCGCCGTTCTGCTCGCCGCCTGTGCGGCGCTTGGCGTCCTCCTGGTGCTCTGGGTGCCACCCGGCCGGCTGCGCGACCACTGGCGCACGGCCTGGCACTCCTATTCGCAGCGTCTGGTTCTGGTGTTCGCGTTTCTAGTCCTGCTGACTCTGTTGCCGCTGAACGCGGTGATGGTCAGCGTGGTCAGTCGCCGGCTCGATGCGCAGCAGGTCGAGGACGGCCTGGCCTCCCTCGAGTCGACCCAGCGCGTGTTGGGTGAGTACGTTCTCTCGCTGGAGCCTGGATTCAGCCTCGACACGACCCTGAATGATGAGCTCCTCAGCTGGTTGTCGCGCGTCGTACACCACCAGGTCAATCTGTACTGGGGCAGTTCGGTCTACGCGTCCAGTCGTCCGGAGCTGTTCACCGCCGGTTTGCTGCCGGTGCGGATTCCCGGTGAGATCTATTCCCGCCTGGCCCTGCGCGGGGCGAGCGTGGCATCGCGCCGCAATCGCGTCGGGGAGACGTCCTACCTCGAGCTCTACGCGCCGCTGCGCATTCCGGGCGCCCCGAGCCAGGAGAAGCTCTTCGTCTCGCTTCCCTTGCTGGCTCAGCAGGAGGCCGTGGCCAACGAGATGGCGACGCTGCGCCGTCGGACCCTGCTCTCGGCTGGGTTCCTCTTCTTGCTGCTCAGCGCGGTCGGGGCCCGGCTGGCGCGTTCGTTCACCCGACCCTTGCATCAGATCGTGGAAGGTACGAGGCGCATCGCCGGCGGTGCCGAGTCGATCGACGTGGCGCCGCAGGACGTCGAGCTCGCCGCACTCGCCCGCGCCATCGACGAGATGGCGGCACGCATCGCCGAGGGCCGCGAGCGGCTGATGGGGGAGAAGCGACTGATGGAGAAAGTGGTCGAGAACGTGACCTCGGGAGTTGTCTCGCTCGACGCCAAAGGCCGCGTGATGATGTGCAATCGGGTGGCGCGTCAACTGCTCCACGTCGAGCCCGGAGTCGAGCTGCGCGGCGCCCTGGTGGCACGACCGGAGTTCGGGCCGGTTTTGGCGGTGCTCGAAGAGGCTTCCGCCCAGCCGGCGACGCGCACCCTGCAGTTGGAGGAAGGCGACGGCGGTGCGCGCGAGTGGACGGCGATCCATGCGGCGCTTCCCGGCCCCGGTGATCCGGCGTCTCTGCTGGTGGTGGAGGATGTCACCGAGGTGCTGCGCGGACAGCGCCTGGCGGCGTGGGCGGAGATGGCTCGCATCATCGCGCACGAGATCAAGAATCCGCTCACCCCCATACAGCTCTCGACCGAGCATCTGCGCGAGGTCTGGAAGGCAGAGCCGGCGGAGTTCGGACCGGTCCTGGAACGTTGCACCGGCAACATCCTGCGCCAGGTCGATGAGCTGCGCCAGATCGCCGGCGAGTTTTCCACCTTCAGCCAGATCCCGCGGCTCGAGCTAAGGCAGACCGACTTGGTGGCGACCATCCGTGAGATCGTCGAGAGCTATCAGCGGCCCGGCGCGCACCGTCCGATGGTGGAGCTCATGAGCGCCCCGGAGAGTTGCCCGGCGCACTTCGACGCCCGGTTGCTGGGTCGGGCGGTCCGCAACCTGGTGGAGAATTCGCTGCGCGCGGTGGGCGAGAGCGGCCGGGTGATGGTGCGCGTCGAATGTCAGGCCCGGGAGGCGCGCGTCATCGTGGCTGACGAAGGCCCGGGCGTGCCGCCGGAGAACCTGTCGCGGATCTTCGACCCCTACTTCTCGACGCATGAGGGCGGCACCGGCCTGGGCCTACCGATCTCACGTCGTATCGCCGAAGAGCACGGCGGGACGCTCACCGCGGCGAATCGGGGTGCGGCCGGTGGGCTCGAAGTCGTCTTTCGCCTGCCGAGAAACCCTGGGGGCGGGCGGAGCCCCGCCGAGGACGATGACAGAGAGCCGGGAGGTAGCGCTTGAGAAATCGAATCGAGAGGGTATTGCCCCGGGTGGGGCTGGGTCTCCTGGCGGTCACGGTCTTCGTGGTCGCCGTAACGACCGGCTGGCTGCACGCGGACACTTCCGGCGGCGGAGTTCAGGCGCTCCGCGTCCGCGTGCTGCGCCGGCTGCCCCACGACCCGCAAGCGTTTACCCAGGGCCTGCTCTGGTATCGGGGCAAGCTGTATGAGAGCACCGGGCTGTACGGAGAATCCACGCTGCGGCGGCTCGACCCCGCGACCGGCGCGGTGGAGGAGAAGATCGATCTGCCTCCCGAGCTCTTCGGCGAGGGTCTGGCCCGCCTCGGGGATCGCCTGGTCCAACTGACCTGGAAGGAAGGCATCGCGCGGCGCTATCGACTTGCAGACTTCACGCTGCTCGGGCAATGGGAGTACTCGGGCGAAGGATGGGGCCTGTGCACCGACCATGGGACGCTGGTGATGAGCGATGGCAGCGCGAAGCTGTTCTGGCGCGACCCCGAGAGCTTCGCGCTCCGCCGCCGCGTGACGGTGACGATGAACGGATCGCCGGTGTCACAACTGAATGAGCTGGAGTGTGCCGAGGGCTGGATCTACGCCAACCAGTTGAACAGCGACTGGATCTACCGCATCGACCCGAGCTCGGGCCGGGTGGTGGCGCGCATCGACGCCAGCGGGCTCGATGCGGCCGACGAGCAGCAGCCTGAGCGTGTCCTGAACGGCATCGCGTACGACGACACGTCGCACCACTTCTACCTGACCGGGAAGAAGTGGTCGGTGATGCTGGAAGTGATCTTCGTGGAACCGTGAAACGGGGCGGTCAACGTACGCCGGCCTCGATACCGAGCATGCGGGCCCAGGCGTGGCGCAGGTTCTCGGGCAGGTCCAGGTCGGGAAACACCTCACGCGCCTGCTCGCGGCTGATGTAGGACCAGATGTCCTCCCACTCGGCGTAGCGCAGGAGATGCGAGATGGCCCAGGCGCGCCGTTCGGCGTCCTCGCCGGCCAGGATCTCGCGCAGCCCCGCCTCGGTGATCTCGTCTTCGGGGAAGAAGTAGAGGTTCTCCCCGTTCGAGGACGCGGAACCGGAGCCGGATGTGGCCATGACGAGCTGAGTATACCCACGCCGGCCCGGAGGGCAAGAGAGTCTCGGAGGTTTAGATCGCTGCCCGCTTCCCGCTACCCGAGGGAAGGAGAGGGCGGAGGAGGCAAGCTCCTCTTCCATTCCTGCTTTCCGCTCATCGTTGGTTTGGGGTGGGGGGGAACCGGAAGTGGGTGGCGGGAAGCGGGCAGCCCTCTGCCCCCTTCCGTCCCCTTGACCGGGTGCGCGGCGTCACGTAGATTCTCTAGCGCTTCTGCCGACGCTGAGCGGGCATAACTCAGTTGGTAGAGTGCAAGCTTCCCAAGCTTGATGTCGCGGGTTCGAGTCCCGTTGCCCGCTCCATCTCAATACCATCGTTTCAACCGGTGGGGCAGTTCGAAACGGCGCCGACGCGTGCCATGAGGAGAGCATCGTGAAGATCGGAGTTCCCACCGAGATCAAGGACCACGAGTATCGCGTCGGGATGATTCCGGCCACCGTCGTCGAACTGGTGGAGGCCGGGCATGACGTGCTGATCCAGCGCGGCGCCGGCGTCGGTAGCGGCATCGAGGACGAGGAGTACGTCGAGGCCGGGGCTCACCTGGTCGACGGGGCACGCGAGATCTACGGCGATGCCGAGATGATCGTCAAGGTGAAGGAGCCGATCGAGGCGGAGTACGACCTGTTGCGTGACGGGCAGACGCTGTTCACCTATCTCCATCTGGCACCCCTGCCGGAGCTCACCCAGGTCCTGCTGGACAAGAAGATTGCAGGGGTCGCCTACGAGACGATCACCGATCGCAAGGGGCAACTGCCGTTGCTCACCCCGATGTCGGAAGTGGCGGGTCGCATGTCGGTGCTGGTCGGGACGTACTTCCTGCAACGCCCGCTCGGCGGCCGCGGCACCCTGCTGCCGGGCGTACCCGGCGTGCCCCCCGGCGACGTGGTCATCATCGGCGGCGGCATCGTCGGCCTCAACGCCGCGCGCATGGCGCTCGGCCTGGGGGCCAGGGTCACTATCCTGGAGACCAGCGCCGATCGCATGCGCAATCTCGATGATCTCTTCCTGGGCGCGGTGACGACGCTGGCCAGCAATCGCCACAACCTGCTCTCGGCGATGAGCCGTGCCGATGTCCTGGTCGGGGCGGTTCTCATCCCGGGGCACTCGGCCCCCAAGCTGGTGACTCGCGACATGCTCGGCGAGATGAAGCAGGGCTCGGTGGCGGTCGACGTCTCGGTCGATCAAGGGGGATGCTTCGAGACCACTCACGCCACCACGCACTCCGATCCGGTCTACGACGTCGACGGGATCATCCACTACTGCGTCGCGAACATGCCCGGCGCGGTCCCTCGCACCTCCACCTTCGCGCTCAACAACGTGACCATGCCGTACGCGCTGGCGCTGGCTCGGTATGGCGTAGCCGAGGCGGCACAGCGCGACCCTGGGCTGCGCGCCGGCGTGAACACCTACGCCGGGCACATCACCTGTGAACCGGTGGCCGAGTCGCAGGACCGCGAGTACACCGACCTGGCTGAGCTCATCTGACCGGATTCAGTCGATCGGCGCCGTAGGGAAGGGCGGGAGCTCCGGGAAAGGCGTTGACGTCGTCGCGCTCCACAGGCGGCGCAGATCCTCCGGCAGCGGCGCCTCGATCGCCAGGGCCTGCTCACGCAGCGGGTGCTCGAAGCGCAACCGCCAGGCGTGCAGCGCCGGTCGCGGGAAGTCGCGAAGCGGTCCTCGGACTGCGGGGTCGAGACTCTTCCAACGGGATTCACCGTAGACCGGATCGCCCACCAGAGGGTGATGAATGTATTTCAGGTGGACGCGGATCTGGTGCGTGCGGCCACTCTCCAGTGAGATCTCGAGCAGGCTGATTCCCGCCCCGGTCGCCAGGCGGCGGATGCGGGAGGTCGCGGGGCGACCGTCCGGACGAACGGTCATCTCCTTGCGTCGCGTCGGGTGCCGTCCCACCGGCGCCTCGACCAGTCTCTCCTCGGAACCGGGGTCGCCGTACGCGATGGCGAGATAGCGTTTGTCGACTTGCCGGCGGCTGAAGGCTCGACTGAGGCGTCGATAGGCCTGGTCGGTCAACGCTACGACAAGCGCCCCCGTCGTGTCCTTGTCCAGCCGGTGGACGATGCCCGGGCGGCCGGCGCCGCCGACGCCTTCGATGTTCGGATAGTGGGCCAGCAGGCGGTGCACCAGAGTTCCCGAATCGTGGCCGGCGCCGGGATGAACGACCAGCCCCGCGGGCTTGTTCAGCACGACGATCGATTCGTCTTCGTAGAGCACGTCGAGCGCCCCGGCCTCCGGCTCCAGGTCGTCGCTGCTGGGCGGTGGGGGCTCGCAGGTCACGCGATCACCGGCGTGCAGGGCGTAGGAGGTCTTGGCCGGCTCGCCGTTCACTCGCACGGATCCGTCACGAATCCAATGCTGGACACGATTGCGCGGCAGATCGAGGTGGGCGGAGATGTGGCGGTCGAGTCGCTCACCGGCGGCGGACGCCTCGACCGACCATTCTCTTCGGGCCATCAATCGCCGCTCGGGGACGGGGAGGGCTCGGGCGAATGCCGTTTCCGGGCGGGCAGCAAGATCTCCGCCGCCATCAAGATGATACCGATGGTAATCGCGCTGTCCGCCAGGTTGAAGGTGTGCCAATGCCAGGTGCCGACATAGAAGTCGATGAAATCGGTCACCGCGCCGGAGGCGATCCGATCGACCAGATTGCCTACCGCCCCTCCGAGGATGAGGCTGAGCGAAGTCAGCAGCAGCGGCTGGTCGGCCGGCGTGCGGCGAAAATAGATCGCAATGACCACGAGCGCGAAGAGGCCCAGCGCCGACAGCCCGATCGTTCCCGCCAGACTACCCCGGGCCGCGAACAGGCCGAACGCGACGCCCGTGTTGCGAACGTAAATCAGATTCAGGCAGCCCGGCAAGAGCGACTTCACGCCGAACGGCGCCAGATGCTGTTCGACGCCCCATTTGGACCACTGATCAACGACCAGAACGGCCAGGGCGAGGAGCAAAAAAGGGGCCTTGCCGGACAAGCGGGAAGGGCGCGACGACATGAGCGGGAGTGTAGCAGGGGGAAGAGGGGAGAGGCCCCCGCGCGCCCGCCCCGAGTAGCGAGTGGCGAGTTCGGGCTTCACTGTTCCTGCGTGAGCGGCGTACCCTCTCTCGGGTAGCGGGTAGCGGGTAGCGGGTAGCGGTTTCCCCTGGCGACTGGAGACCGGAGACTATTCCGCCACCGCAATGGCGGCGGCGACGCCGTGATCGTGGGTGATCGAGACGTGGATGGCGCCGACGCCCAACTCAAACGCCCGCCGGTCCGCCGCCTCGTGCAGCCGCACGCCGGGTTCGCCCCGGCGCGAGCGAATGATCTCCACCTGGCGCAGGGTGAGGCCGTCCGCCCATCCGGTGCCGAGTGCCTTGAGGACCGCCTCCTTGGCCGCGAAGAGTCCGGCGACGTGCTGGGCCCGAGCGGTCGGGTTCGAAATCGGGCGCACCTCATTCTCCCGACAGAAGCGCCGGATGAAGCGCTCGCCATGTCTCTCGAGAGCCGTCGCGATGCGGTCGATCTCCACCAGGTCGACGCCGATGCCGCGTACGCTCATGCGCCTTCGAACGCCTCCACGATGCGGCGGACGCCGGCTTCGAGCTCCGCGCCCCCGGTTTGGAAGAGCCGAATGGCGGCCACGCCTCGTGCCCCGGCGTCCGCCAGCTCAGCGAGTCGTTCCACGCTGATCCCGCCGATGGCGAGTACGGGCACGCCGATTGCTGCCGCCCGTGCCAACGTCTCCAGGCCGAGGGGCGGGCCGAACTGTCCCTTGCTCGGCGTTTCATAGATCGGTCCCAGCGTCACGTAGTCGGCGCCTTCCTCCTGCGCCCGGTGGACGGCCTCGACGCTGTGGGTGGAGCGGCCGATGAGCGCCTCCGGTCCCAGGGCCTCGCGCACCGCCGCGAGCGGCAGTCCTCGCTCCGGCAGGTGAACGCCGCCCGCCTCCACGGCCATGGCGATGTCGAATCGGCCGTTGATCAGCAGGCGAGTCGCGGTGCCGGAGAGTGCGGCCGCGACGGCGCGACCGCGCTCCAAGCGTTGCACATCGGAGAGCGTCTTCTCGCGGACTTGGACGGTGTCGACTCCCACGGCGGCGAGTCGCCTGGCCCAGCGCGCCAGCTCGGTGGCCGGCCTACCGGCGCCCTCAGAGATCGCCAACGCCATTGGAGGCCTCGGTACGGCCATCGTGTTCACGCGAGAAGAAGCCGAAATAGAGATCGTGTAGGCCCCAGACGAGGTGAATCACGCCAAAAGCGGAGAGGCCGGCTCGGAACCATGGGTTCAACATCACCCCGGCGGCGAAGGGAAGGGCTCCGATCTGGCGTTCCCAGGCAGGCCCCCACGGCAGGATGAGCAGCAGGATGCCGATCTCCAGGCAATACAGGATGAACAGCCCCTGCACCAGGGTGACTGAGCGCATCGAGGGCCATTCTAGCCCGCCGACCGGACCTTCTGGCTTAGCGGTGGCCGCGGGAACGGGAGGCGGCCGCACGCCCGTGCGCCGCGCCGTGCGGCGAACTGCTCGAGGAGCGATTCGAGGCTCTGCCCTGCACGGCAGACGAGCTGTGGGGGGCAGGCCGTGGCGACACGGTGTGGGGTGTCACCGAGCGGGAGGGCGCGGAGGGGCCGCTGCCTGGGCTCAGCGAGCGCCCGGTCACCCTCGAGCCACCGGGCACCGGCGCGATCGAGCGCATGCCGTCGATCACCCGACGTACGACCGGGACACGATCCGATGACGGCGCGCTCACGCCGCCGGGAACGGGTACCGTGCGGACCGAGGCGCCGCCGGTGCGCCAGTTGTTCGGCGTCACCGTGGTGAGGGGCGAGTTGCCGCGCTCGGGGACGACCGGTCGCTGGATTTGCGGCCGGTTGAGCAGCGGCCGATCGAGAACCGGCCGGGCGAGCTCGGCATTGTTGCGCGGCAGCGTCACGTTCGGCGCCAGGGCTTCATCCGTGGTGCCGATCGGCGGCCGGGCGGCTCGCGGCTGGCGGTTGGGAAGCGTCGGCTTGACGATCGACACGGTGCCGCCGGAGACGCCGCCGCGCACCACGCGGCGATCCGAGCCGCGCCAGGTGCTGGCCGTTCCTGAGACGCCGACAGCGGTCCGGCCGCCTCCGTCGGTCACGTCGACGGGCGCGAAGCTCTCGCCGGCCGGGCTACGAACCCCGGATCCAGGCGTCACCGACACCGAGGAGGCCCGCTGGCCCTGCGGCCTGGAGGCGACGGCTCGCGTCGGGGGCGCGATGACCCGATGTTGGGATTCGCGGGTGAAGATCTGGCGCTCGAGCGCTCCGCCCAGGGTGTCGCGGCGAGCCACGAAGGCGGTCGCGTCCGGCAGATTGCCGCCGGTGGTCGTGCCCGGGCGCGTCTCAGCGGCCCGATCCGTGATCACCTGGACGGCGTGCTCCGGATTGTGCAAGTCAGAGCGAGTGAGCGCCGTCGTGTCCGTGGTCAGCAGACCGCGTTGCATGGCGACCCGGCCGTGTTCACGGGTGATCCAGGCACCGTTGTGGACGCGGCGATCAAGGTCCCTGGCGCCGAAGTATCGAGTCGGTACGAAGTTCC
>Ga0307436_1000278_pt1 | contig 23581 bp, 20 predicted proteins | sample SalMarWE160440MG_FD_202513 | JGI IMG/M metagenome (GOLD analysis project Ga0307436, IMG submission 202513) | Salt marsh sediment microbial communities from the Plum Island Ecosystem LTER, Massachusetts, United States - WE1604-40 | ecosystem: Environmental > Aquatic > Marine > Intertidal zone >...
TCGGGGTCGGTTGACGCACTAGGAATACACTTCGGATTAACAGCTTATGGTTGTCTTTAGTTAGTATAGACAGCTAGAAGTTGTCAATCGTCCGATCGCTGAATTTGACACCGGGGGGCGGAGACACCATTTTCGGCGCGTACCAGGGTCGATTCCGAACACGCGGCCCTCAGCCGGACGCAATTTGCGCGGCTAGGAAGTCTCAATGAACATCGTCATCGTCGAATCGCCAGCCAAGGCAAAGACTGTCAACAAGTACCTCGGGCCAGGTTACCGCGTGCTCGCGTCCTACGGGCATGTGCGCGACCTGCCCTCGAAGAACGGGTCGGTCCTGCCGGACAACGACTTCGAGATGCATTGGGACGTCGATCCCAAGTCCGCCAAGCGGCTGAACGAGATCGCCCAAGCCGTCAAGGGCGCCGACAAGCTGATCCTCGCGACCGACCCCGACCGCGAGGGCGAGGCCATCTCCTGGCACGTGCTTCAGGTGCTCGACCGCAAGAAGGTCTTGGACAAGATCCCTGTCGAGCGGGTGGTATTTAATGCCGTCACCAAGGAGGCGGTGCTCGACGCCATGCGCCACCCGCGCGAGATTGACGGGCCCTTGGTCAACGCCTACCTCGCCCGCCGCGCGCTCGACTATCTCGTCGGCTTCACCCTGTCGCCAGTCCTGTGGCGGAAACTGCCGGGCGCCCGCTCTGCGGGACGCGTGCAATCGGTCGCGCTGCGGCTCGTGTGCGATCGCGAGCTCGATATCGAGAAGTTCAAGGCGCAGGAATATTGGTCGATCGTCGCCGAGCTCGCGACGACCAAGAACGAGACCTTCCAGGCGCGGCTCGTCTCCGCCGAAGGCAAGAAGCTCGAGAAGTTCGACATCCCTGATCAAGCGAACGCCGAGCGGCTGAAGGCGGCGCTCGAAGGCGGCCGCTTCACGGTCAGCAATATCGAGAGTAAGTCGCAGCGCCGTAACCCGGCCGCACCTTTCACCACCTCGACGCTTCAGCAGGAGGCCTCGCGCAAGCTCGGCTTCTCGCCACGCCAGACCATGCAGCTCGCCCAGCGGCTCTATGAGGGCATCGACCTCGGCGGCGAGGCCGAAGGCCTCATTACTTATATGCGGACCGACGGCGTGCAGATCGTGCCCGAGGCGGTCGCCGCGATCCGCAAGCTCGTGACCGGTCTCTTCGGCAATCGCTACGTGCCGCCCTCCCCGCGCGAATACGAGGCCAAGGCGAAGAACGCGCAAGAAGCCCACGAGGCGATCCGTCCCACCGATTTCTCAAAGGCGCCCGAGACGGTCAGCCGCTATCTCGATGCCGACCAGCTTAAGCTCTACAAGCTGATCTGGCAGCGCACGCTGGCGAGCCAAGCCTCGAGCGCCGAGATCGAACGCACCTCCGTTGACATCGCCGTGGCAGGCACTGACGGCAAGCCTTACGGTGTCCGCGCCACGGGCTCCGTCATCCGCTTCGACGGCTTCCTCAAAATATACGAGGAAGGCGTCGACGACGCGGTCGGCGAGGACGGCGCGCTGCCCGCGCTCAATCAAGGCGATGCGCTCAATCCGCGCGCTATCGAGGCGAAACAGCACTTCACCGAGCCGCCGCCCCGCTACAGCGAGGCGACCCTGATCAAGAAGCTGGAGGAGCTCGGCATCGGTCGCCCCTCCACCTACGCATCCACGCTGAATGTGCTGCGCGAGCGCGACTACGTGCGCATCGACAAGAAGCGTCTCTATCCCGAGGACAAGGGCCGGCTGGTCACGGCCTTCCTCGAAAGTTTCTTCAAGCGCTACGTAGAGTACGACTTCACCGCCGATCTGGAGGAGAAGCTCGATCTCATCTCAAACGGTGAGCTCGAATGGAAGGACGTGCTCCGCGACTTCTGGCGCGACTTCATCGGTGCGGTGAACGACATCGGCGATCTCCGCATCGCCGAGGTGCTCGAGGCCCTCAACGATCTGCTTGGACCGCACGTCTTTCCCGACACCGGCAAAGGCGGCGACCCGCGCGCGTGTCCGGCTTGCAACGAAGGCCGCTTGAGCCTGAAGGTCGGCAAATTCGGCGCCTTTGTCGGTTGCTCCAACTATCCCGACTGCCGCTTCACACGCCAGCTCGCCGAGACCGGCGACAAGGCGGCACTCGCCGAAGGCAAGGTGCTCGGCACCGACCCGGAGACCGGGCTCGAGGTGAGCGTCCGCACGGGACGCTTCGGGCCCTACATCCAGCTCGGCGAGGCCAATGGTGGCGAGAAGCCGAAGCGTGCGTCAATCCCCAAGGGCACGGATCCCGAGAGCATCGAACTGGAGCGCGCGCTGGCGCTATTGTCGCTGCCGCGCGAGGTGGGCCTGCATCCCGAGACCGGCAAGCCCATCACCGCCGGCTATGGCCGCTACGGGCCTTACGTCCAGAGCGACGGCAAATATGCGAGCCTCAGCACGCCCGAAGAGGTGTTCGAGGTGGGCGCCAACCGCGCCGTGGCCCTGCTGGCCGAGAAGGCGGCGAACCGTCGCCCGCGCGGTGCGAGCGTCATCAAGGAGCTGGGCGAGCACCCGGAAGGCGGCGGCAAGGTCCAGGTCTTGAACGGCCGCTACGGTCCTTATGTGAAGCATGGCAAGATCAACGCCACCTTGCCCAAGGACCGCGACCCTGAGCAGGTCACCATGGAGGAAGCCGTGGAGCTGATCGCTGCGAGAGCGGCGAAAGGGCCTGCCAAGAAGAAGCCAGCGAAGAAAGCAGCCGCCAAGAAGACCGCGAAGAAATCCACGCGCAAGACAAGCAAGACCAAGGAGGCCGCCGAGGAGGCGGCGAGCTAAGCGGCACACGTGGCGAAACCAAAGAAGGCTGCCCCCAAGAAGAAACCGCCCTCTGCCAAAAGCGCGGGCAAGCTTCCCTCCAAGCAAGAGATCCTCGATTTTCTCGAACAATCGACCGCGCAAGCCGGCAAGCGCGAGATCGCCCGCGCCTTCGGCGTGAAAGGCGCCGACCGCATCACGCTGAAAGCGCTCCTTCGCGACATGGCCGACGAAGGCCTCATTGCCGGCTCGCGGCGCAAGCTGACGCGGCCCGGCACTCTTCCACCTGTGACCGTGGTCCAGATCGTCTCCCGCGACCGCGACGGCGAGTTCATCGCCCGGCCCGTTACATGGGACGAGGAGCATGGCGCCCCGCCCCGCATCCTCATGGTCGAGAGCAAGCGTGAAGCGGGCCCCGCCGCCGGCATCGGCGACCGCGTGCTTGCCCGTATCACCGCGCTTGGTGCTGACTCGGACTATCCCTATCAGGCCCGCACTATCAAGCGCCTACCGCGCACGGCACAGCACCTGCTCGGCATTTTCCGCTCGCTTAAGGATGGTCGCGGCGTCATCGATCCCGTCGACAAGAAGCAGCTGAAAGAGTGGACCGTGCCGCGCGGCTCGACCGGCGAGGCGGAGGATGGCGAGCTCGTCCGCTTCGAGATCGCGCGCGCTGCGCGCTACGGCGTGCCCACCGCGCGCGTCACCGAGCGCCTCGGCAATCCGACGGCACAGCAGGCGATCAGCCTGATCGCCGTCCACGCCCACGGCATTCCCGATGTCTTCCCGCCTGCGGTGCTGGCGGAAGCCGATGCCGCCAAGGAAGTGGAGCTCGGACGCCGCGAGGACCTACGGCACATCCCCTTGGTCACCATCGACCCGTCGGATGCCCGTGACCATGACGATGCGGTGTGGGCGGAACCGGACCCAAACCCGAGGAATCGGGGCGGCTGGGTGGTGATCGTCGCCATTGCCGACGTCGCCCACTACGTGACACCTAAAAGCGCACTCAACAAAGAGGCGCGCAAGCGCGGCAACTCGGTCTACTTCCCCGATCGCGTGGTGCCGATGCTGCCTGAGCGCATCTCCAACGATCTCTGCTCTCTGAAGGAGGACGTGTCACGCCCCTGCCTCGCCGTGCGCATGTTTTTCGACAAGGACGGACGCAAGCTCAACCACCGCTTCTTCCGCGGGCTGATGCGCTCCGCCGCAAGCTTGAGCTACGAGCAGGCACAGGCTGCCATCGACGGGCGCACCGATGAGACGACAGGCCCCCTGCTCGACATGGTCTTGCGGCCGCTCTGGGGCGCCTATGCGAGCCTCCAGCTTGCGAGGACCGAACGCGGACCGCTTGAGCTCGATCTGCCGGAGCGGAAGATCCTCCTCGACGATAAGGGACAGGTGCGCAGCGTGATCACGCCGCCGCGCCTCGATGCCCACCGGCTCATCGAGGAGTTCATGATCGCCGCCAACGTCGCCGCCGCGGAGACGCTGGAAGCCAAGCGCTCGCCGCTAATCTACCGCGTCCATGATGCGCCCTCGAAGGAGAAACTCACAAGTCTCGGCGAGTTCCTGGCGACCATCGGCATGAAGCTCCCCAAGGCGGGCACGCTGAAGCCGGCCCAGTTCAACCGCATTCTCGCCGATACGCGCGCAACACCGACCGCCGAGCTCGTCGGCGAGGTCGTGCTGCGCAGCCAGTCCCAAGCGGAGTACAGCCCGCACAATTTCGGGCACTTCGGTCTCAACTTGCGCCGGTACGCACACTTCACCTCGCCGATCCGCCGCTATGCCGATCTCATCGTGCATCGCGCCCTAATCCGCGCGCTCGATTTCGGCGCCGGCGGCCTGACCGATGTGGAGATGGAGGAGCTCGAGGAGATCGCCGCCGCCATCTCCGACACTGAGCGCCGCGCCATGGCAGCCGAGCGCGACACTGTCGACCGCCTCATCGCCGCCTATCTCGCCGATCGCATTGGCGCGAACTTCCACGCTAGGGTCTCGGGTCTCGTGCGCACGGGCCTCTTCGTACGGTTGATGGAAACCGGCGCCGACGGGTTCGTGCCGGCCTCAGGGATCGGGCACGAATATTTTTACCATGACGAGGTCCGCCAAGCTTTGGTGGGCGAGGATACCGGCCTCGCCTATCAGCTCGGCGACCCCGTGGAGGTGCGCCTGGTCGAGGCGATCCCCACGGCCGGGGCGCTTCGCTTTGACATGTTGAGCGAGGGGCGCCAGATCGGTATCAAACCAGGACGCCCCGCCAGCAAAGGGTTCAAAGGGCGCCCGCAAGCTCGGGGAAAAGGCCGCGGCGGCAAGCCTCGCGGCGCCAAGCCCCGCAAGCGCCGGTAAAGAAGGATTGGAGTTGATGCAAAAGAGTCTGAGCCCCTCGGGCGCCTATCACCATGACGGCCGGTCGACCGGTCCCCGCCCGCTCCTGCAATCGCTGCTGCGCGGCGCGCGGCTCAAATGTCCGGCCTGCGGGACCGGCGCCTTGTTCCACCGTTACTTGAAGGTCGCGGACGCCTGCCCCCATTGCGGCGAGTCCCTTCATCATCACCGTGCCGACGATGCGCCGGCCTATTTCACCGTTGTCGTCGTCGGCCATATCGTGGTCGCCATGGTGCTGTCGGTCGAGATGGCCTTCCGGCCGCCTCTGTGGCTGCATGCCGCCCTGTGGCTGCCCCTCACCATCATCCTGGCGCTCGTTGTGTTGCCGCCCATCAAAGGCGCGCTAGTATCCCTGCAATGGGCCCTCCTCATGCATGGCTTCGACCCGGAATACGAAGGGGAAATTGGCGACCAGCTCGCCCCACCCTCAGCTTCTTGACTTCCGCCCGCGACCGATTAGGTTCGCGCAAAATTCGCTGATACCGTTCATCCGAGGACGACATGGCCAAGCCCGTCACCCAGAAGATCAAGCTCGTGAGTAGTGCCGGAACGGGCTACTACTACGTGACCAAGAAGAACCCGCGCAACCAGACCGAAAAGCTCGTCTTCAAGAAGTACGACCCGGTCGCGCGCAAGCACGTCGAGTTCAAGGAAGCCAAGATCAAGTAGCGCCGGGCCGGCGGGCTCTCCGCCGGCGCGCTCGATTGCCCGCCTTCTCCAGGCGCGAAAGCCGCCGCCCCTCTCTGCTGAGGGCGCGCAAGCACATCAAAAAGCTCAAGATAAAGAGGTGGACCGCCTGAATAAGGTGGCCGGCCGAAACGCGGCGCTAACGAGGAGGCCACTCAACCGCGCTCCGGCCGGCCGAACCCCACGGACCCAGGAGATGCGGCGGACCTGAGCATTCCGTAGGGTTATTCTGGTCAGGGAAGAAAAACTCAGCAAGGCGCGCTTGCTATCGCGCAGGCCCCCTCACTCAATTTTCGCCTCCCACGCCAATTCGTCGGAACCAAGTCAAATCATAAAAACAACCGACGGAGGAACGAAATCAATCACTCTGTTTAGCTTAATACGACAAAATATTAGGCATTGTAAAGTGTTAAGCATAGGGCCTCAGTTACCAGATAAAGAAGCAAACTGAGACCATTAGCCCGCCTGAAGGGCCTCGGTGAGCCAGTCTGGTCGGGTGATTCGCGCAACCACAACCTGAGGCCGTGGCATCAAGGCCTGGAGGGCTGGCTTAAGCCGCGTCGGCGACGACCCTGTTGCGTCCGTCGCGCTTGGCGCAATAGAGCGCTTGATCCGCCCTCTTCAGGATAAGTTCGGGCGTGTCGTCCGGAAATTCGAGCGCCGCCACGCCGACGCTTGCCGTGACATCGAGGCCGCCGACCCGCTCGCCGGCGAAGAACGGTGCGGCGGCGATGCACTGGCGCAGCCGCTCCCCCACAAGATAGGCCTTAGCGAGATCGGTGTCGGGCATCACCACGACGAACTCCTCGCCGCCGAGGCGGCAGGCAAGATCGATGCCGCGGATATTGCGCCTGAGCCGCATCGCGAATTCGCGCAGCACGGAATCGCCGGCGTCATGGCCGTGACTGTCATTGATCGTCTTGAAGTGGTCGATATCGAGCACCAGCACCGAGAGCGGCTTGCCCCGCTGAGCCGCCTCTTCGAACAACGTCTTCAAGTGACTGTTCAGGTAGCGGCGATTGTGCAGTGCGGTCAGCGGATCCAAGATCGCCATCTCAACGGTCTCTTCGAGCCGCGTGCGCAAATGGTCCGTGTACCGCTTACGTTTGATCTGCGTGCGCACCCGCGCCAATAGCTCGTTCGGGTCGACCGGGCGGGCGATATAGTCGTTCACGCCCATATCGAGGCCTCTGAGCAGACGCCCCTCCTCGCCCGGCTCCACGATGATCATGATTGGCAGGTGCCGCGTGCGATCGAGCGAGCGCACTTGCGAGCAGAGCCGCAAGCCGTCGGCGTTCTCCAGGCTGAGGCTCACGATCATGAGATCAAAATTGCCGTCGGGGACCTGCAGGAGGGCCCGCGCCGGGTCGGCCTCCCGCTCCACATATTGCTCGGCTTCGAGCGCGTGAACAATGCGCTCGGCGGAGCGCTCGCGATCCTCGACCAAAAGGATGCGTCCGTCGCGCCCGGCTTCCTCGAGCCTCGCGCCCATGGTCGCGGCGAAGCCCATCTGTTCCTCGGTCGAGGCGCGCATCAGCATCTCGTCGGTCAGCAGCTTGAGCCGCGCCAAATTCTTGACCCGCGTGATGAGGGCAAGATCGTCGACCGGCTTGGTGAGGAAGTCGTCGGCACCTGCGTCCAACCCCTTCACGCGGTCCCCCGGCTGATCGAGCGCCGTTACTATGATGACCGGAATATGCTGCGTGCGCGGCTCAGTCTTGAGCCTGCGGCAAACCTCGAACCCATCCATGCCGGGCATCATCACGTCGAGCAGGATGACGTCGGTTCCCTCGCGGGTGCAAATCTGGAGCGCCTCCGGACCGCTACGCGCCGTGCGCACCTCGAAATACTCGGCCGAGAGCCGCGCTTCGAGCAACTTGACGTTAGCGTCAACATCGTCGACCACGAGAACGCGCGCCGTCATATCCCCTACCGTGCTTCGCCGATGAACTGTTTGACGGTGTCGAGGAACATCGACACGGAGATCGGCTTCGAGATGTAAGCCTCGCAACCACCCTCGCGAATACGCTCCTCATCGCCCTTCATTGCGAAGGCCGTGACGGCGACCACCGGGATCTCGCGCAGATGATCGTCTTCCTTCAGCCACTTCGTCACTTCGAGACCCGACACTTCGGGTAGCTGAATGTCCATCAGGATGAGATCGGGGTGGTGTTCGCGGGCGAGCTCAAGCGCCTCCATGCCGTTGCGCGTCTGGAGCGTCCGGTAGCCATGTGCATCGAGGAGGTCGTGGAAGAGCTTCATGTTCAGCTCGTTATCCTCGACGATCAAGACAGTCTTGGTCATTGGCATCGGCCCCGGCGATTCGGTCCGTCCATGATCGATGATCTGGTCATAATGTTCCATGGCAGTCGAGGCCGACCTGACCCTCCAGAACATTGTGGTTCTCCCCCCGTGTTGCGGGGAGTGTCACCGCAAACCCGTAACCAAACCCTTTAGAGTTCAGGTGAGACGGCGCGGAAAACTGGCCTTTTCGCTGACTCTGCGCAGTTAACCACACGCATCGCGTGCGGGTGCTCGAGCCGCAAGGGAAGCCCCTAGGTGAGTCACCCACGCGCGCTACTTGCACGCTTTGGCTTTGAGATATTCCAAAGAGGTGAGCGTGCCTTGGATCGAGAAGTCACCGTAGTCGATCAGGAGATTACGGCTGACGCCGTTCTCATAAAGGCGGAAATCGATTTGATAGCTCGGCATCAAGTCGCCGCTCTTGGGCTCGAAATAGCCGATCGACACCGGCCACGAGGGAAGCTCACCGAGCTTCTTTTCCTTGGCCGCCGGTTCGAGCTTTGCCTCATCGGTGCCCGGCTTGACCAGCTTCCCGATAAAGGAGGTCGTGTCGTAGACCTTCCGCCCTTTCTCCGACCCGTCATAGATCCTCGCCTGGAACATATGCTGTCCGGCGAGCGCCTTGTCGATCAGCGCGATGCTGTGCTGCGTGGGAAAGAAGATCGGGCCTGAGAGATCGAGCTCGGCGCGAGCCGGCTGGCTCAAATTGACCTTGACCGTATCGCTCGGGGCCGCGCGCACCGCGCGACCCATAGTGACGTCGCCGAGCTTATCGTTCAGATATTGCGCCGACTGAAAACGGAACTTCTTGCCGTCCCCCTGCTCCCAGGTCGACGACCTGAGATCGGTGAGATTGGTCTGACCCTGAGAGTCCGTCATCTCCGTGACCATGCGCATATTGAGCGAATAGCCGTCGCACGGCGAGCCCGTGAACTCGAACACCATGCGCCCGTCGATGCCCGTGATACCGGATGCAGATCGCGCCTGGTCGAGAGTCATCTCGTAGATGGCGCGATGGGGAACAAGCTTGGTCGCAGCCAACGCCCATGCCTGCTGGGGAACCGCGCACGCAACGCCGACGACCGCTATGAGCGCCCGTGCCCGAAATCCAATTCTCATGCCTTGCCTCGTTTCTCCCAGCCCGCCAGACCGGCAGGACGGAGATTTTTGACACCAACCGGCAATCCCCACAAGAGCCCCGTTCATGGGGGAAATCCTCTAGGGACGCTTGCAGGATGGCCTGATTTGCTCAATGTTCGTCGGAACTTCGCCAGGGGAGGCAACATGGCAGGCACGATCGAAGCCAGGCTGAAAGCGCTCGACCTTGTCCTCCCCGAGGCCAAGGCCGCCATCGGCACCTATGTGCCTTTCGTCCATCTCGGTGGCCAGCTCATCGTCTCGGGACAATTGCCGCTAAAGGATGGCGCCATTGCGGTCACGGGCACGCTCGGCGACGGCGTCGAGATTCCTGACGGCCAGGCGGCAGCGCGGCTCTGCGCCCTCAATATCCTCGCCCAGGCGAAGACCGCCCTCGGCGACCTCGACCGCATCGTGCAGCTTATGCGCCTCAATGGCTTCGTCGCCGCCGCGCCCAGCTTCGCCGACCATCCCAAGGTCATCAACGGCGCCTCGGATCTGATGGTGGAGATCCTCGGCGACAAGGGACGTCACACCCGCATCGCCGTGGGCTGCGCGAGCTTGCCCCTAAACGCGGCGGTCGAGATCGATGCCGTTTTTGCCATAGACTAGTCCCCGGAACAGGGGACCGATGAGATGGCCGAGCTCTACTGGCTGAAGCGGCCGATCGCCCATCGCGGCTTGCACGACGCCGCGCGCGGCATCATCGAAAACAGCGCGTCCGCCGTAACGGCTGCCATGGGCAAAGGCTATGCCATCGAGGTCGACCTGCAATGCGCCGCCGGCCACATGCCGGTCGTGTTTCACGATGCCATGCTCGACCGTCTCACCGATGAGACGGGCCCTGTGGCGGCGCGCGATGTCGAGAACTTGCGCGCAATTCGCCTCAAGGCCAGTAGCGATCATATCCTCTCGTTGCCGGACCTTCTGGAACGCGTGGGCGGCTACGTGCCGCTCGTACTCGAAGTGAAGAGCACCTGGGCGCGCGACGGCAAGTTCGAAGCGAACATCGCCAAGCAGCTCGCGGACTATGCCGGACCCGTGGCCGTCATGTCGTTCGACCCCTATTCGGTGGCCGCCTTCCGGGCACCGGCTCCGAACCTCCCCCGAGGTCTCATCGCCAGTCGCTTCGAGCAGAAGCATTGGCCGGACCTCACTTCCATGCAGCGCTTTGCCATGCGGCATCTCCTCACATCGGCATTCGCACGGCCCCACTTCATCGCGTACGATATTGCCGCGTTGCCGGCGCTTGCGCCGTTGATCGCGAAGGTTCTGTTCGGGTTGCCGCTTCTGACCTGGACCGTGCGGACTGCGGACGATCGCGAGCGCGCGCTTCGCTATGCCGATGCCATGATCTTCGAAGGGATCGAGCCCTAGCCATGGGCGATATCGAGAGAGCTCCAACGGACCGCGACGAAGCGGGTGCCGAGCCGCAGGTCGTGGTGCGGGTGGCGCGGCGCATCGCCGATGTCGCGCCGGAAGACTGGAATGCCTGCGCCGCCGGCGGCACAGAGTTCGAAGCAACCTCAATTCGGCCGCCTAACCCATTCGTCTCCCATGCCTTTCTGAAAGCTCTGGAAGAGAGCGGCTCGGCCACCAAAGAGACCGGCTGGCTCCCCCAGCATCTCCTTTACGAGGACGGGGACGGCCGCCTGCTGGCCTGCATGCCCTGCTATCTGAAGTACCATTCCCAAGGCGAGTACGTCTTCGACCACGGCTGGGCCGAGGCCTATATGCGCGCCGGCGGCGACTACTACCCGAAGCTCCAGGCGTCCGTGCCGTTCACGCCAGTCACCGGCCCTCGCCTCCTGGCACGCGCCGGTTCGGACCCCGCCGAGCACCAGGCGATCCTGCTCGCAGCCGGACGCACGCTGACTGAAGAACTCGGCGTCTCCTCACTCCACATCACCTTCATGACGCGCCAGGAGTGGGAGCTCGCAGGCGCCCTCGGCTACCTCCAGCGCACCGACCAGCAGTTCCACTGGCTGAACCAGGGCTACGACACGTTCGACGACTTCCTCGCCGCGCTATCCTCGCGCAAGCGCAAGACGATCCGCAAAGAGCGCCGGGCGGCGCTTGAGGACGGCGTCGAGATCGAATGGGTGACGGGACGCGACCTGACCGAGGCCCATTGGGATGCGTTCTTCGACTTCTACATGGACACGGGCGCGCGCAAATGGGGCACGCCCTATCTCACCCGCGAATGCTTCAGCCTGCTCGGGCAAACCATGGCCGACGAGCTCCTGCTCGTACTCGCCAAGCATAACGGCCGCTACATCGCCGGCGCGCTGAACGTCATCGGCGCCGATACGCTCTACGGCCGCTATTGGGGCGCGACCGAGGTCCACTACTTCCTGCATTTCGAGGTCTGCTACTACCAGGCCATCGACTACGCCATTCAGCATCGCCTGGCGCGTGTGGAGGCGGGCGCGCAAGGCGGCCACAAGCTCGCCCGCGGCTATCTGCCGACCGAGACCTATAGCGCGCACTACATCGCCGACCCGGGGCTCGCCCGGGCCGTGGCCGACTACCTCGTGCGCGAGCGGCACGCGGTCGAACACGAGGCGGAACTCCTCAGCGAGGAGTCGCCCTATCGACGTGATCGCGACGCGTGACGTCGCGCGCTAGCCTTCGAGCAGGAAGGAGATCTTGGCGTTGATGCGGTATTTCTTGATCTTGCCGTTGTCGACCTGGGCCTCGAAATTCTTGATGTAGATCGAGCGGACATTGCGCACGCTCTTATTGGCCGTGTCCACGGCGGATTGCGCGGCGTCTTCCCAGCTCTTGTCGGACTCGGCCAGGACTTCGATGACTTTCAGCATGGACATGGGGGCTTCCTCCTTGGCGCTCGTTTGGAGCTTTGCAGTTCTCTCAGGGCTAATTCCACAAGCGTATCGGAGCCTTGATGGGAATCAATGGACCGAATGGGGAAATAGCGACACAAGCCACCCTGACGGGCGAATATCCTCATTATCCGGTTGACCTCATGGGGCTAAGGAATCGAAATGATTCCGAAAATGCGGAAGGCAGGAGGAGCGATCGCCATGGCGGCTTACGATCCGGACAACATCTTTGCCAAGATCCTGAAGGGCGAGATCCCCTGCCACAAGATCTACGAGGACGACGACACCCTCGCCTTCCTCGACATCATGCCGCGCACCGAAGGCCATGCGCTCGTCATCACCAAGGAGAAGGCGGCGGACCTCTACGGCATCACGCCGGCAGGCCTCGGCAAGCTCATGGCGGTGGTGCAGAAGCTCGCGCCGAAGATCAGCCAAGCGGTCGGCGCCGACGGCGTGCTCGTCCAGCAGTTCAACGGCGCGGCCGCCGGCCAGACCGTGTTCCACCTGCATGTCCACATCGTGCCGATCAAGGAAGGCGTGCCGGTGAAGCCCCACGCGGGCGACATGGCAAACCCTGACGACCTCGCCGGTACCGCAGAGAAGATCAGAAGCGTGCTTTCGGCTTAGTCCTCGCCGAGGGGAACCTTGGGCACGATGCTTGGGCCGGCCTTGGGGGCACCACGGGGCTTGCGCGCCCGCTTGGCACGCGGCTTAGCCGCCTTGCCCTCGCCGTCAGCCTTCTGGGGCTCGCGCGGCTTGATGGGCGCATCAGGCTTGATGTACTCGAAGCCGAGCGCCTTCTCGCCGTCCTTCTCCTCGACCACCACGCGCACCGTGCCACCATCCTTCAGCCTGCCGAACAGGATCTCCTCGGCCAGGGGCTTCTTGATGTACTCCTGGATGACGCGCGCGAGCGGCCGGGCGCCGAACTTGTCGTCGTAGCCGCGCCCGGCGAGCCATTCATTGGCCTCCGGCGTCAGCTCAATGGTGATGTTGCGGTCGCCGAGCTGCGCCTCCAGCTGGAACACGAACTTCTCGACCACCTGCGAGATGACCTCCGGCGGCAGGCTGCCAAAGGGGATCACCGCGTCGAGCCGGTTGCGGAACTCCGGCGAGAACAGACGGTTGATCGCCTCCTCGTCGTCGCCCTCGCGCTTGGACCGGTTGAAGCCAATCGCCGCCTTGGCCATGTCGGTGGCCCCGGCGTTCGTGGTCATGATCAGGATCACGTTCTGAAAGTCGATATGCTTGCCGTTGTGGTCGGTCAGCTTGCCGTGGTCCATCACCTGCAACAGGATGTTGAACAGATCCGGATGCGCCTTCTCGATCTCGTCGAGCAGCAGCACGCAGTGCGGGTGCTGGTCGACGCCGTCGGTCAAAAGACCGCCCTGGTCGAAGCCCACATAGCCGGGAGGCGCGCCGATCAACCGCGACACGGTGTGGCGCTCCATATACTCGCTCATGTCGAAGCGGAGCAGCTCGACGCCGAGCAGCAATGCGAGCTGCCGCGCGACCTCTGTCTTGCCGACGCCCGTGGGCCCGGAGAACATGTAGCAGCCGATCGGCTTGCCCGGCTCGCGAAGCCCGGCGCGCGACAGCTTGATCGCGGCGCCCAGCGCCTCGATGGCCTTGTCCTGGCCGAACACCACGCGCTTCAGGTCATCGTCGATGGCCCGCAGCACTTCGGCGTCGGTCTTGGAGATCGTCTTCGGCGGGATCCGCGCCATGGTGGCGATGGTCGACTCCACCTCCTTGACGCCGATGGTCTTGCGCCGCTGACGCTCAGGCAGAAGCATCTGCGAGGCGCCGGTCTCGTCGATCACGTCGATCGCCTTGTCCGGCAGCTTGCGGTCGTGGATGTATTTCGCCGACAGCTCCACCGCCGACTTGATCGCCTGGTTGGTGTAGCGGATGCGGTGGAAGTCCTCGAAATAGGGCTTCAAGCCCTTGAGGATCTCGATCGTATCCGGCACCGACGGCTCATTCACGTCGATCTTCTGGAAGCGCCGGACAAGCGCCCGGTCCTTCTCGAAGTGCTGGCGATACTCCTTGTAGGTGGTCGAGCCGATGCAGCGCAGCGATCCCGACTGAAGCGCAGGCTTCAGCAGGTTCGACGCGTCCATGGCGCCGCCAGAGGTGGCGCCTGCCCCGATCACCGTGTGGATCTCGTCGATGAACATGATGGCGCCGGGGAAGGCCTCGATCTCGCGCATGACCGCCTTCAGCCGCTCCTCGAAGTCGCCGCGATAGCGCGTACCGGCGAGCAGCGCGCCCATGTCGAGCTGGAAGATCGTGGAGTCCATCAGAACGTCGGGCACGTCGCCCATGACGATGCGCCGTGCGAGACCTTCGGCGATGGCCGTCTTGCCCACGCCGGGATCGCCCACGAACAGCGGGTTGTTCTTCTGGCGGCGGCACAGCACCTGAATGGTGCGCTGGATCTCCGGCCCGCGTCCGATCAGAGGATCGATGCGGCCGGAGCGCGCCTTCTGGTTCAGGTTGATGCAGTAGACCTCGAGCGCATCGGCGCCGCGCTTCTTCTCGTCGGCGCCCTCGACCGTCGCCGCGTCGTCGTCGACGCCCCGCACCGTGCGCGGCTCGGACATGCCGCCGCGCTTGGCGATGCCGTGGCTGATATAGTTGACCGCGTCGAAGCGGGTCATGTGCTGCTCTTGCAGGAAGAACGCAGCGTGGCTCTCGCGCTCGGCGAAGATGGCAACGAGCACGTTGGCGCCGGTCACCTCCTCGCGGCCCGAAGACTGCACATGGGCGACGGCGCGGTGGATCACGCGCTGGAAGCCCGCCGTCGGCTGGGCGTCACCATGGGTGTCGAGCACCAGGCCCGAAAGCTCGTTATCGATATAGCCAGTCAGCTTGTCGCGCAGGAGATCGAGGTCCACGTCGCAAGCGCGCATCACTGCCGCCGCGTCGCGGTCGTCAATCAACGACAGGAGCAGATGCTCCAGCGTTGCATACTCATGGCTACGCTCGTTGGCATATTGCAGAGCGCGCCTCAAAGCCTGCTCAAGACTGGTCGAAAACGAAGCCACTTAGTTCCTACTCTTTCTCCATCGTGCACTGTAACGGATGCTCGTGCTGACGGGCGAAACTTGTCACCTGCGCTACCTTAGTCTCGGCCACCTCATAAGTGTAGACCCCGCAAATACCCACGCCCTTTTGATGCACGTGGAGCATGATACGGGTGGCCTCTTCCGGAGGCTTGTTGAAGAACCGCTCGAGCACGTACACGACGAAATCCATCGGCGTGTAGTCGTCGTTGAGCAGCAACACCTTGTAGAGGCTCGGCCGCTTGGTCTTCGGCCGCGTCTTGGTGATGATATGGGTGCCGGTGTCGTCGCCCCGGCGATTGTCGCCGTTTCGCGCCATCGTCAACCTCTATGTGGCGTCGCGTCTATCATCTTCCAAGGGAGCGGAATCGCTCATTCGTAAGACCATCCAAAGGCCATTCTAGCTTCATCGTGCCGCGCCCGGCAAACTGACCAGATGCCTCATCCATAACATAGAGTGTGTTGCCGACAGGAAAACGGCAACAAAAAAGGCCCGGTGCGAACCCGGGCCTTTTTCGTTGGGAGAAAGATGGAGCTTGATTCGCGCGTCCTACGGAGCCTTCTTGGTCATGGCAGCCTCGACCGGCTTGTAGGCGTCCTTGGCCAGGCCGACATACATCTCGCCGATCTTGGACATCTCGGCCATGTAGGTGTCATAGGCCTTCTTGGCGAACTGGGACTGAATCTCGATAGCCTGCTCAATCGACTTGCAGCCGACGAGCTGCTCGAAAGCACGGGTAGAGTCCTCGAACGCCTTCTTGGAATAATCAGTGACCTCGGCGGCAATCGCCTGGAAGCCCTTGTTCATCTCTCCGAACGAACGGACGTAAGCATCGAAGCCGTCTTTGCCTACTTTCTGGAACTCTTCAAAACCTTTGAGCATGTCGCCCTCTTCTAGAAATCGGGTTGGCTGGGATTGCTGCGAACGCGAAGGCATATATATGCGATGCACAAAAAACGTCAACGATAAATTTTTGCACTGCACAATCCGTTCGCGTCGCCAGGCTTAACGCTTTGGCAACAGCCCGATTTTAGCCTTTCCCTTTCACCGGCCTTGGAGTCCGCGGCGGCACGCTCGACGCGCCCCTAAAGGCCGGAACGCGCACGGGAATCGCGCGAGGGACGGATGTCAGACGGGGGAAGGCGCACGCCTTCGAGGGGTCGTGAGAGTCGAAAAGCGTAAATACTGGGCGTGGTTGCGCGGGTTCGCCTGCCTCAACCTTACGCTCCTGCTCAGCTTTGGAGCAGTGCTCGCCCCCGTTGGCCAGGCGGCCGCCAGCAGCAACATCAAAGCGGCCATCATCGTCGACGCCAATACCAACCAGGTCCTCTATTCCCGGTCCGCCGACGTCTCAATACCCCCGGCCTCGCTCACCAAGATCATGACGCTCTATGTGCTGTTCGCTTATCTGCGGGCGGGCAAGCTCACTTATGACACGGATCTCGTGGTGACCCCCCACGCAGCGGCCCAAGCCCCGACCAAGCTCGGCCTGAAGCCCGGCTCCACCATCAAGGTTATCGACGCCATCAAAGGGCTCGTGACCAAGTCGGCCAATGACGCCGCCGCGACCGTTGCCGAGAACCTCGGCGGTACCGAAACGAACTTCGCCCGCATGATGACCCAGACGGCGCACAACCTGGGCATGAAGAACACGACCTTCAAGAACGCGTCCGGCCTGCCCGCCAAGGGGCAGCTGACGACGGCGCGGGACATGGCCATTCTCTCCATGCATATGATGCACGACTACCCGGAATATTACGGGTTCTTCAAGACGCGCTACTTCACCTATCACGGCCGGCGGTACCGCAACCACAACCGGCTCCTCTTTGGCTACAAGGGCACGGACGGCATCAAGACCGGCTACACGCGGGCCAGCGGCTTCAACCTGACCGCCTCGGTCCAGCGCGGCGACAAGCATCTGCTCGGTGTCGTGCTCGGCGGCCGCACGGGAGCCCGACGCGACGCCGCCATGCGCGCGCTCCTGGACAAGCACTGGGCCATGGCTTCGACTGGCAAGTCCAAATCGAGCTCTTTGATCGCCTCGCTCTTTGGCTCGTCCTCACCGCCGCCGCCGGATCGCAAGCCCCGCCCCTACGCCCTTGCCGCGGCCACGCCCTCACCCGTCATGCCCCTATCTTCCCTGGAAGCTCCCATGGAAGAAGGCGACACCAGCAGCCCCGGGGATACCGTGCAGGCAAGCCTCTCGCCGAACCGACCCACACCCCGCAAGAGCGCGAACAGGCCCCGCTATGCCGGCACCTACCATGTCCAGGTGGGCGCCTATACCTCCGAGACCGACGCCCAAAATCGCCTCGGCATGGTTGAGCAGCGCGCCGCTAAGCTCCTGCACGGCCATCTACCGTTCACGGCAACCTTCACCAAGGGCGATACGGAATGGTACCGGGCGCGCTTCGCCGGCTTCTCCAAGAACGACGCCCAGGCGACCTGCGCTGCCCTGAAGCGCATGTCCCTCGACTGTATCGCCATGTCGGCTGAATAGTCGCAAAGGGCCTTGGCGGCCTCGGTCTAGTGGCCGAGCAGGACTTCCTTCGCCTCGTTGATCCGCGCCGCGAGATAGGTGGAGCCGCCCTGATCGGGGTGCATCTTCATCATCAGACGGCGATGCGCCTGCCGAATGTCTTCGTCGGATGCATCAGGTCCCACTTCCAGCACGGCGCGGGCCTCCTCACGGCTCATGCGGCCCCCTTTGGACCGCGCCCGGCCTCGGTCGGCCCGGGCGCCGAACTCGTCTTGCCGGTCGCGCCAGCCGGAGATGCGCCAGTCGAGATAGGCCTCCATCAGCGCGGCCTCTTTGAGGCGGTCGGCTTCAAACTCCAGGTAGAGCTCGATCGCCTCCCGGTCACTCAAAGAGGACAGGACGCGCCCTGCAAACCGGCCGGTGAGGCACTTGCCGTCCATATGGCCGCTGTCGTGATCGAGCTCCATCTCCAGACGCTCGGTCGCCACATGGGAGGTCTGTCCCGGCGACTTTTGCGAGGACCCGCCGAAGATGCCGCCGAGGCTGCTTGCGCTCCCGCCGCTGAGTAGTGCGACGGCAAAGGCGGCGATCGGAATGGCGATGGGAAGCGCGCCGCGTATGGCCAGGAACCCAGCCACGGCGAGGAGCACGCCACCGCCGCCTTTTCGCAAAATGCCGGCGAGCTTGCGCGGGTCGACATTCGACAGGAACCGCGCGCCGAGAATGAGAAGCACGAGAACCGCGCACCCAGCCAGGAAGTAGACCATGGCGCCCGTCAGCCGAGCTGCTGAAGGAGACGCACTGCCGCGTCGCTCTTCGACGTCTCGAGCGCCTTGCGGCCGCCTGTAGCGTAGACCGCCACGGCCGTGAGCAGCTCGCGAAGCTGCCCCGCCGAGCCGGCGTCGAAGCGGCAATAGGCGCCGCGCGAAAGCCGGGCGATCTCCTTGAAGGCCCGCTCGGCCCGCGGCTCATGCCCTTCCTGGAACAGAAACACGGGTACGCCGATCATCCCAAGCTCGCCGGCAAGCTGGCTCAGCTGGTCGATGTCCTCCTCCATGCAGTCGCCCACATAGACGAGCGCGTTGACCTTCTGCTTCTCCGTCTCGTGGCGAGCGTGGGACAGCACCTTGCGGATCTGGGTGTGGCCACCCTCGCAATGGACCTGGCGCATCAGCCGCGCCAGCGCGTCTGGGTCGCCGACCCATTTGCTTGCCTGGCACTCATTGAACCCGCGGAAATAGACGAGCTGGACGTGGAGGCCGCCCACGTCTTTGACCGCCTGGAACATTTCGGACTGGAGCTTCAGCGCGAGGTCCCAAGAGGGCTGCCGGCTCATGGTGGCGTCCATGGCGAAGATCAGCCGGCCCCGGCCCGAGGCGGCGGGCTGAAGCCCCCGCACCTGCTCCAGGAACGCGTCGACCTCGGCGCGCGAGGAGGGCTTGCGCGCCACCTCGCCGGTCTCGGTCTTCGCTGGGGCCTTAGGGTCTGCCATGTTTAGGCTCTGGGACGATCGGCTCTGCTATCCGGCTCAAACGCCACGGCAAAATTAGTCTCCCGCTATAGATGGACCCTTAATCCACCCGCGACAATGCTGGGAATCAAGCCTCGTCACCGCCGGCCGCGAGGAGGCTGGCATTGCCGCCCGAGGCGGTCAGGTCCGTCGTCCGAACCCGCTCCACCGCGAAGGCTTCGAGGTAATGCGGGCCCCCGGCCTTCGGTCCGGTGCCGGACAGGCCCTCACCGCCGAAGGGCTGGACGCCGACCACGGCGCCGATCTGGTTCCGGTTCACGTACATGTTGCCGACCTTGACCCGCGCCGCCACGAAGTCGGCCGTCGCCGTGATGCGGCTGTGCAGGCCGAGCGTCAGCCCATAGCCTGTCGCATTGATGGCCTCGCACACGGCACCGAGGCGTTCACCATGGAAGCGGACGACATGCAGGATGGGCCCGAACACTTCGCGTTTCAGCATGCCGATCTTCGGGATCTCGTAGATGGCCGGCGCCACATAGGTGCCGTGCGCATGGGAGGCCCCAAGCGGCAGATCGAGCAGCTCACGGGCCTCGCTTCTCATCTTGGCCTTATGGGCCTCAAGCGTCGCCCTGGCGTCAGCGTCGATCACCGGGCCAATGTCGGTGGCGTAATCGAGCGGATCGCCGATGGTAAGCTCCCGCGCCGCCCCGACCAGCATTTCGAGGGTCGCATCGGCGATGTCTTCTTGCAGGAAGAGGACGCGTAGCGCCGAGCAGCGCTGGCCGGCGCTGTCGAAAGCGGAAGCCAGCGCATCGTCCACCACCTGCTCGGGCAGCGCCGAGGAATCGACGATCATGGCATTAAGTCCACCGGTTTCGGCGATGAGCTTCGGGATCGGCCCGTCACGTGCGGCCAGCGCCTGGTTGATGGCCCGGCCTGTGTCGGTGCCGCCGGTGAACACCACGCCGTCGACACGGGGGTCGGCAACAAGCGCCGCGCCGACCACCTCGCCGCGTCCCGGCAGGAGATGCAGCACCTCTCCCGGAACGCCCGCCTGATGCAGAAGGCGCACGGCGCGGGCCGCGACCAGTGGTGTCTGCTCGGCCGGCTTGGCTACCACCGCGTTGCCGGCGGCAAGGGCGCCTGCCACCTGGCCGGTGAAGATGGCCAGCGGGAAGTTCCATGGCGAGATGGCCGCGAACACGCCGCGCCCGTGCAAGCTCATCGTGTTGCGCTCGCCGGTCGGCCCCAACATGACTTGCGGCGACTCCAACTTGGCGCGCGCTTCAGCGGCGTAGTAACGCAAGAAGTCGACCGCCTCGCGCAAATCGCTTTGCGCATTGGCCAGCGTCTTGCCCGCCTCGCGCACCATCAGCGCCATGAGCTGGGCGCGGTCCGCCTCGAACAGATCGGCGGCGCGTTCCAAGAGCTCGGCCCGCGCCACGCCGCTACGCCGGTCCCAAGCCTCGCTCGCCGCCGTCGCCGCGGCGAGCGCCGCATCGATGGCCGCGGGGTCGGCCGTGCGGCAGGTGCCGACGACGACGCGCCGGTCATGAGGCGAGGTGATGTCGATCACCTCCCCGCCCGTCTCGACTACGCGGCCCGACACGATGGGACCCGCGCTCGCCGGCGCCTTGAGCGCATCCGTGATGGCGCCGACCAACGGCGCGCGGACCGATGTCTCCCACAGGGGCAGGCCGAGGCTGTTCTTCCGCGCCGGCGCGTAGAGCTTTGGCGGCGGCGGGATCAGCGGGTTCGCTTTCTCCGGCAGCGCCGCCGCCTTCTCGACCGGGTCGGCAACGATGCTTTCGATCGGCGCTTCGTCGTCGGCCAGGCGGTTCACGAACGAGGTGTTGGCGCCGTTCTCTAACAGCCGCCGCACGAGATAAGCCAGCAGGTCCCGATGACCGCCCACCGGCGCATAGATGCGGCACGGCTTGCCCAGTCCCTCAGGATGCACCACCTCGTGGTGGAGCGCCTGGCCCATGCCGTAGAGACGCTGGAACTCGTAAGGGCGGTCGCCGGCAAGCTCGGCGATTGCCGCGATAGTCTGGGCGTTGTGGGTGGCGAATTGCGGGTAGAAGCAGTCGGGGCGCGCGAGAAGCGCCCGCGCCGCCGCGAGATAAGCGACGTCGGTATTTACCTTGCGGGTGAATACCGGATAGCCGGCAAGCCCCTGCTCTTGCGCCCATTTGATCTCACTGTCCCAGTAGGCGCCCTTGACCAGCCGCACTGGGATGCGGCGCCCGGTGGCTTCCGCCACACTGGCCAACCAGTCAATCAGCGGCAGCGCGCGCTTGGAGTAGGCCTGGACCGCAAGCCCGAGCCCGTTCCAGCCGGCAAGCGCCGGATCGGTGAATAGCGGCTCCAGAAGTGCGAGCGAGAGATCGAGCCGCTCCGCCTCTTCCGCGTCGATGGTGAGCGGCAGCCACGCGTCCCGCATGGCGCGCGCGAGCGTGACGAGCCGCGGCAACAGCTCTTCGTGCAGCCGCGCTTCTTGCGAGGGCTCATAGCGGGGGTGTAGCGCCGAGAGCTTCACCGACAGTCCCGGGCGCGCGTGCAACGCCTCCTCGGTCCGCGCCGAAGGCTTCCCAGCCCAAGCGGCGATGGCCGCCACCGCCTCTTCATAGCGGGCGGTGTAGCGCGCGGCGTCCTCGCTTGTGCGCGCCGCCTCCCCCAGCATGTCGAAGGAGAAGCGATAGCCCTCCCGCGCCTCGTCCTCGGCGTTCTTGAGCGCGGCCGCGATGGTCTCGCCCAGCACGAACTGGTCACCGAGAATGCGCATGGCCTGGCGCAGCGCCTGGCGGATCACCGGCTCGCCGCTTCGGGCAATCAGGCGCTGGACCCGGCTGCCGAGGTCCCTGACCTTGCCGAGGCCCCAGTCGACGATATGGCCGGTCAGCATCAGCCCCCAGGTGGAGGCGTTGACCAGCACGGAGTCCGAATGGCCGAGATGGCGCTCCCAGTCGCCGGTTCCGATAGTACCGGCGATGAGGCGGTCCGCCGTGGCGGCATCGGGAATGCGTAGCAGGGCTTCGGCGAGACAGAGCAGAAGCACCCCTTCCTCGCTCGACAGCCCATATTCGGCGAGGAAGGAATCGACCCCGCCGGACTCGTGCCGCCCGGCCCGCGCCGCTTCAACCAAGCGCACGGCGACCGCCTCGATGCGCTCCCGCTCGGCGTCACTGAAACGCGCCTTGTCGATAAGGGCCGCGACCAGGGCGTCTTCGTCCGCGAGCAAGGCTTCGCCGATCGCCTTACGGCTTGGCAGTTGGGCAGTGGCGGCGATGTTGAGTCGAGGCGCGCCCATGGCGTCAATTTAGTCCTTCCGGCCGTATCCTTCGAGACGCTATGGTCGCGGCCCGCTGGAGACCGGTATGACGCGCGCTATCGATATCGTGAGGACCGTTCGCGACTTGCGGACCCGTATAGCCGCATGGCGCAAGGCTGGCGAGACGGTTGCGCTCGTGCCGACCATGGGCGCGATCCATGCCGGCCATTTGTCCTTGGTCACGCTCGCCAAGGCCCAAGCCGACCGCGTCATCACCTCCCTCTTCGTCAATCCGCTGCAATTCGGTCCGCGGGAGGACTTCCACGCTTATCCTCGCAACGAGTCCCATGACGCCACCGTCCTCGCCGCCGCCGGCAGCGATCTCCTTTACGCGCCTGAGGCGAGCGAGATGTATCCGCCGAGCTTTTCCACCAAGGTGAGCGTCGGTGATCTGACCGAGGACCTCTGCGGCGCCGCCCGGCCCAACCATTTCGACGGCGTCGCCACCGTGGTCACCAAGCTCCTTCTGCAATGCGCGCCCGACAAGGCGATCTTCGGCGAGAAGGACTACCAGCAGCTTCTCGTCATCAAGCGCCTCGTCCGTGATTTGAACATTGAGGTCGAGATCCTGGGCGGCCCCATCGTGCGCGAGGACGACGGGCTCGCGCTCTCTTCGCGCAATGCCTATCTCTCGCCGGCGGAGCGCAAGACCGCGCCGGTGCTCTATCAGACCATAAGGGGGGTCGCCGCGGACCTGGCGCAAGGCACGGGGGCTGACGCCGCCGCGGAAGCCGGGCGCTTCAAGCTCGAAGCAGCGGGCTTTCGCGTCGACTATGTGGCGGTGCGCGACCCCGACACGCTGGCGCCGTTGCATGGGCCGGTGAAGGCGGCGCGCGTGCTGGCCGCCGTCCATCTCGGCGCGACGCGGCTGATCGACAACGTGCCCGTGCCGCCCGACGCCTAGGTCCCCACCTATCAATCGATCAGACGAAGCTCGCGCAGATCCTCGCGCATGCCCGGCGGGATATCGGCCTCTGCGCCCGCGAGTGTGCGCATGTCCGCCGGGGCATCGGCCGCTTCGAGATACCGCCAGCCCTGGAAGGCGCGGCGCGGCTGAGGCCGCGTCGTCACGAGC
>Ga0307436_1000280_pt1 | contig 23464 bp, 17 predicted proteins | sample SalMarWE160440MG_FD_202513 | JGI IMG/M metagenome (GOLD analysis project Ga0307436, IMG submission 202513) | Salt marsh sediment microbial communities from the Plum Island Ecosystem LTER, Massachusetts, United States - WE1604-40 | ecosystem: Environmental > Aquatic > Marine > Intertidal zone >...
CCCTGTCAACGATACAAAGAGCGAGGCATGACGGCGCACAAGAGCATTCGCCCGGCGAGCAGCCCGGATGGCGATATCGCTTCGCGGGTAAAGGTGAGCCTTGGCGAGCGCAGCTACGACATCATGATCGGCGAGCATCTTCTGAGCCGCGCCGGAACGCTGCTCGCTCCCTTCTTCCGCCGCCCAAAGACAGCCATCGTTACCGATGCCAATGTCGCGCGCCACCATCTCGGCACGCTGGAGAGCGCCTTGCGCGATGCCGGCTTTGAGGCCGGCTCCATCGTCCTGCCCGCCGGCGAGGCCACCAAGAGCTTTGCCGCCCTCGCCGATCTGTGCGACCGGCTGCTTGAGGCCGGCATCGAACGTTCGGACCGCATCATTGCGCTTGGCGGCGGCGTCATCGGCGATCTCGCCGGCTTTGCCGCCGCCATCCTCAGGCGCGGCATCGACTTCATCCAGATCCCCACCAGCCTCTTGGCCCAGGTCGATTCATCCGTCGGCGGCAAGACCGGGATCAACTCCGCACTCGGCAAGAACCTCATCGGCGCCTTCCACCAGCCGCTGGCGGTCATCGCCGACACCGCCCTGCTCTCGACCCTGCCCGACCGCGAGCTCTCGGCCGGCTACGCCGAGGTAGCAAAATACGGCCTTCTGGGCGATGCCGCCTTCTTTGCCTGGCTGGAGCAGAATGTCGGGCGGCTGATGGACCGCGACGCAAAAACCCTCATTCACGCCATCACTGTGTGCTGCACCGACAAGGCCGATCTGGTGGCGCGCGACGAGCGCGAGGCAGGCCCGCGCGCCCTGCTCAATCTCGGCCACACTTTTGGTCACGCGCTGGAGGCGGCGACCGGCTATGGCGCCCGGCTGCTGCATGGCGAGGCGGTAGCCGTCGGCATGGTCGAGGCGTTCAGGTTCTCCGCTCGCCTGGACTTGTGCGATCCCGGCCTCGCCGGCCGCGTTGCCGCCCATCTCAAGGCCGCCCGGCTGCCGGCATCGCTCGGCGACATCGAAGGCGAGCTACCCGACGCGCATGGCCTGCTCGCAATAATGCGCCAGGACAAGAAGGCCGAGGCCGGCCGCCTCGCCTTCATCCTGGTGCGCGGCATCGGCGAAGCGTTTGTCTCCCGCGATGTCGACGAGGCTGAACTGACGGTCTTCCTTCACGACGAACTGGCTCAACGACAATGACCATGGCCATCGGCATGATCGCCGGGACGGTGATCGGTCTCATCCTCGTTTCGGCCTTCTTTTCTGGCTCCGAGACGGCGCTGACGGCGACTTCGCGGGCGCGCATGCACGAACTGGAGCGCCGCGGCGACCGCCGCGCTGCAACCGTCAACCGCCTGATCGCGGCCCCTGAGCGCCTCATTGGATCGGTCCTGCTCGGCAACAACCTGATGAACATCCTGGCGTCTGCCCTTGCCACCACGGTGTTCGTCGAGCTCTTCGGCAATGCCGGCGTGGCCCTGTCGACGCTTGCCATGACCGCCCTGGTGCTGATCTTCGGCGAGGTGATGCCGAAAACCTACGCCATTCTCCATCCCGACCGCTTCGCCCTTGCGGTCGCTCCCCTCATACGCGCCTCGGTGGCGGTCTTTGCGCCCTTCGTCACCGGCGTGGAGGCGATCGTCAGGGTCACCTTCAAGCTGTTCGGAGTCGATATCAGCGATGCCCGCAAGTTGCTCACTGCGCAGGAGGAATTGCGCGGCGCCATCAACCTGCACCACCGCGAAGGCGCCTTCATCAAGCGAGACCGCGACATGCTGGGCGGCATCCTCGATCTCAGCGAGCTGGAGTTGTCAGACGTGATGGTACATCGCACCAACATGCACACCATCGATGCCGCCCAGCCGCCGGGCGAGATCATCACCGACGTGCTCAAGTCCGGCCACACCCGCATCCCCGTATGGAAGGACAACCAGGACAACATCACCGGCATCCTGCACGCCAAGGACCTGCTCGCCGCCCTGCAGGCATCGGGCGGGGATGCCGGCAAGATCGACATCGAGGCGATCACCACCCCGCCCTGGTTCGTGCCTGACACGACGTCCGTTGACGACCAACTCAACGCCTTCCTCAGGCGCAAGGTGCATTTCGCCATCATCGTGGATGAGTACGGCGAGGTCATGGGGCTGGTGACGCTTGAGGACATCCTGGAGGAGATCGTCGGCGAGATTTCCGACGAGCACGACGTCGCCGTCTCCGGTGTCAGGCGCGAGGCGGCCGGCTCTTATGTGGTCGATGGCTCGGTGCCGATCCGCGACCTCAACCGGCTCAACGACTGGCACCTGCCCGACGAGGAGGCGACCACCATCGCCGGCCTGGTGCTGCACGAGGCGCGCATGATCCCCGAGGTCGGACAGGCCTTCACCTTCCACGGCTTCCGCTTCGAGGTCCTGCGCAAGCGCCGCAACCAGCTCACCAGCCTGCGCATCACGCCGCTGAAATAAGCCTTGCTGCTCAGTCCGCCGGAGCCTCGGCGGCAATTGCCAGCGCATGCACCGGCCCGGCCAGTTCGTTGGCCAGCACGGCGTTGATTCGCCGGTGCCGCTCGATACGGGTGAGGCCGGCAAAGGCCGGCGAGACGATGCGCACGCGGAAATGGCTCTCGCCCTCCGGCCGGGCCCCCGCATGGCCCTTGTGCTTGTGGCTCTCGTCCACCACCTCGAGCTCCGAAGGGCTGAAGGCTTGTCTTAATTTCTCGGTGATTAGCTGACCGACTGGACCAAGGCTCATGATGCGATCTGACTATAGGCTCAACCGACAAGAATGCACCCGGCAGGGGTTGCGGTGCAAGCCTTGTTGTGCGGCTCAGCGACACCCATAATTGCCTCCATGCGCTTGAATTCGAAATATTTCGACCGTATCAGGGTCAAGCCCGACGAGGAGCGCCGCGCGCGTGAGCGCTTTCCCGCCTGCGACCATCCCGGCTGCGGCAAGGCCGGCGGCTACCGTGCCCCCAAGGGGCGCGAGCGCGAGGGCGAATACCATAATTTCTGCCTCGAGCACGTGCGCGCCTACAACAAGGCCTACAATTATTTCTCCGGCATGGACTCAGAGGCCTTTGGCGCCTACCTCAAGGACCAGGCGACCGGCCACCGCCCCACCTGGCGGCTGGGCGAAAACTCCTGGGCCACCCATAATGGCGGACGCGATCGCACCGCCGGCTTGCGCTATGACGCCCACTATCACGATCCCTTCGGGGTTCTGGGCGCCGATGCGGTCCCCGACAGCGCCGCGGCGCGGCGCGGCCGACCTTTGCGCGGCCCTGAGATCACCGCCCTGCACACCTTGGGACTTGAGGAATCGGCCGCGCCACACCAGATCAAGGCCCAGTACAAGAAGCTGGTGAAGCGCCTGCATCCGGACGCCAACAACGGCAGCCGCGACAATGAGGACAAGCTGCGCGAGATCATCCAGGCGTATGATCGTCTGCGCGTTGCGGGTTTGTGCTGATTTGCCGGCGAGTCGCCCGCTTGTGCAAGCCTCGATCAACCATTAGAAACGCCGACGAACAGCAACAGGCGGCTGCACCATGCGGCCGGCCCCCCGGGACACGCGAACTGGAATGAACACAACCGTCAATGGAAATGGCGCCGATACGGCCCTGCCGGACATCAAGGTCTCGGTGCGCCAGCTTTTCGGCTTCGACTCAAAGCTGGAGGTGCCGGCCTTCTCGCAGGGCAACGAGCATGTGCCCGATACCGACGAGGACTACCTGTTCAACCGCGAAACCACCCTGGCCATCCTCGCCGGCTTTGCCTACAACCGCCGCGTGATGGTCACCGGCTATCACGGCACCGGCAAGTCGACCCATATCGAGCAGGTCGCCGCCCGCCTCAACTGGCCGTGTGTGCGCATCAACCTCGACAGCCACATCTCGCGCATCGACCTCATCGGCAAGGACGCCATCGTGCTCAAGGAAGGCATGCAGGTGACCGAGTTCCGCGAAGGCATTTTGCCGTGGGCCTATCAGCACAATGTGGCGCTGGTGTTCGATGAATACGACGCCGGCAGGCCCGACGTGATGTTCGTCATCCAGCGCATCCTCGAATCCTCCGGACGCCTCACCCTGCTCGACCAGTCGCGGGTCATCCACCCGCACCCGGCCTTCCGGCTGTTTGCCACCGCAAACACCGTCGGCCTCGGCGACACCACCGGGCTCTATCACGGCACCCAGCAGATCAACCAGGCGCAGATGGACCGCTGGTCGATCGTCGTGGCGCTGAATTACCTGTCGCACGCGCAGGAATCGGCCATTGTCCTCGCCAAGAACAAGTCCTACGACACCGACGAAGGCCGCCGCAGCATCTCCAACATGGTGCGCGTCGCCGATCTCACCCGCAACGCCTTCATGAACGGCGACCTCTCCACCGTCATGAGCCCGCGCACGGTGATCACCTGGGCCGAGAATGCAAAAATTTTCGAGGATATCGGTTTCGGTTTTCGCATCACCTTCCTCAACAAGTGCGATGAGCTGGAGCGCGGCCTGGTGGCCGAGTTCTACCAGCGCTGCTTCGACCAGGAGCTGCCGGAATCGACAGCTCACATCGCCCTGTCGTGAACGGATGAGGGGCAATGGCCGCTGATCGCGAAGGACCGGCCGGCAAGTTCAAGCGTGCCCTCACGACCGCGATGAAGACCATCGCGGACGACCCTGAGCTCAATGTGACGTTCGGGGCGGAAACGCCCTCGCTTGCCGCCCACCGCGCCCGCCTGCCGCAGGTGAGCCACGACCTGCCGGCAGGCGAGGTCGCGGTCACGCGCGGCATGGCTGACAGCTTCGCCTTGCGCCTAGCCAATCACGACGACGGGCTGCACAACCGCTATCGCCCGCAGGGAAAACTCGCCCGCGCCGTGTTCGAGGCGGCCGAGCAGGCCAGAGTGGAGGCCATCGGTGCCAATGCCATGCCCGGCATGAAGAACAATCTCGGCGCCATGCTGGACGACCGCTTCGGCAAGCTCAGTCTGCCGGATGTGCTTGACAAGAAGGATGCCCCGCTGGAGGACGCCATCTCCCTTCTGGTGCGCGAACGCCTCACCGGCGCCAAGCCGCCTGAGGCAGCCGAGACCCTGGTCGATCTGTGGCGCCCGTGGATCGAGGACAAGGCCGCCGACAAGCTCGATCATCTGCGCGATGCGCTCGACGACCAGGCGCGCTTTGCCCGCGCATCACGCGAGATGATCGCCGCTCTCGACATGGCCGACGAGCTTGGGGAAGACCCGGACGAGAACGAGGACGAATCCGAAGAGGACGAAGAGTCCGAAACCGGCGAATCGGAGGATCAGCAGGAAAGCGACGAGAGCCAGGAGGCCTCCGCCGAGGAGATGGAACAGGGCGAGGGCGAGAGCGAGGAGAGCATGGAGGAGGCCGCCGAGATAGACTCCGACATGGTGCCCGAGGACATCGACGAGGAACAGGCCCCCGAAGGCGAGGAGCCCTGGCGCCCGCAGCTCCCCTTCTCCAGCCTGTCGAATGAGAATTTCTACCGCGTCTACACCAACCAGTTCGACGAGGTGATTGGCGCCGAGGATCTGTGCGACGCCGACGAGCTGGCGCGCCTGCGCAACTATCTCGACAAGCAGCTCGCCAACCTGCAAGGGGTGGTGGCGCGCCTCGCCAACCGCTTGCAGCGCCGCTTGATGGCGCAGCAGAACCGCTCGTGGGAGTTCGACCTGGAAGAGGGCCTGCTCGACGCCGCCCGCCTGTCGCGGGTGGTCATCGATCCCTTGCATGCTCTCTCCTTCAAGATTGAGCACGACACCCAGTTCCGCGACACCGTGGTGACGCTGCTGCTCGACAATTCCGGCTCCATGCGCGGCCGCCCGATCACCGTGGCGGCGACCTGCGCCGACATTCTGGCGCGCACGCTTGAGCGCTGCGGCGTCAAGGTGGAAATCCTCGGCTTCACCACCCGCGCCTGGAAGGGCGGCCAGTCGCGCGAAAAATGGCTGGCCGACGGCAAGCCCGCCAATCCCGGCCGTCTCAATGATCTGCGCCACATCGTCTACAAGGCCGCCGACACGCCGTGGCGGCGCGCCCGTCGCAGCCTCGGCCTGATGATGCGCGAGGGGCTGCTGAAGGAAAACATCGACGGTGAGGCCCTCATCTGGGCCCACAATCGCTTGCTTGCGCGCTCTGAGCAGCGCCGCATCCTCATGGTTATCTCCGACGGGGCGCCGGTGGACGATTCGACCCTTTCCGTCAATTCCGGCAATTATCTCGAGCGCCATCTGCGCCAGGTCATCACCGACATCGAGCAGCGCTCGCCTATCGAGCTCATCGCCATCGGCATCGGCCATGACGTCACCCGCTATTACCGCCGCGCCGTCACCATCATCGATGCCGAGGAGCTGGGCGGCGCCATGACCGAAAAACTGGCCGAACTGTTCGAAGAACAGGCAGAACCCGCCCGCGAGTCCCCCCGCCCGCAAGCCCCGCGGCGCAAGGTGGGTTGACCGCCGCACATCACCTTCGTTGTTCCAGCGGAAGCCGGAATCCATTGGCGAATCAATACGCTAAGACCGGCGGTCACTTGATCTGATCTTTGGCCTTTACCTCGTCATTCCCGCGGAAGCGGGCATCCAATGGCCCATCAGCGCGCACGGCTGACGCCATTGGATTCCCGCTTCCGCGGGAATGACGGCAAAGGCTAGCCCCGCCTTGGGGCTTTTCGGTGAGGCAACGTGATGAGCTCCTTCAGAAGCATCATGGCGAACCTCCTTTCTGCCATCACTAGGAATGGCAACATCTGTCTAACACTGTCTAACGTCGTCTAGCATGCCGACGCCGAGAAAATAGCGCGAACATCCACAACAGCGATATTCGGCCCTTGATCGCGTCAGGCAATGGGTGCTAGATGGCGGTGGAACAGTCGGAGGCGAGTCGCCATGCGGACACTAAATAGCATCATTTCAGCGGCCAATGAGGCGCTGCGGCCGCTGCTAGAAGAGGCCTTTGAAGCGGGACGGGCGCTCGGCCGTCATGAAGCTACCGACGAAATGAAGGTTAGGCTTGCGTCGGTGCTGAGCGGCGACCACGTGATACCAAAGCGCAGCCTCATTGGAGGTGCCGGCCAGACGGAGCCATCCCCGCGCGAGGCGGCACCAGAGGAAGAGGGACGGGCCGCGCCTGGCACCGTGAAGCCTCGAATCCTCAAGCTCATTCAGGATACGCCGGCGGGCTTGGCCACGCGCGAGATTACCAACCGCACAGGCTTCAAGCACAATTCGGTGCGGGGAACGCTTTGGACCCTCAAGCGCGAGGGCAGCATCATAGAGCGGGATGGGCGTTGGGTGGTAAACCCCACCAACGGATTGAGCAATGGAGAAGATAATGACCATACCCATTCGACTCTCAACGGGTAGGTCCGACCGTTGCGAGTAGCTAGGGCTGGCACTTCCAATGCCAGCCCCAGCGAGGACCGCAAAACCATGCTTCCGGGTTAGGAACCATGATCAGACTGCGAGCCTTCCATGTTCAGAATCGCATGTCTGCGCTTGGTTTTCAAGTCCGGAAGCTCCTTTCACCGCGCGAAGAAGGAGACTTCAAACATGCGCACCCAAAATCATTATCCCTGTAATTTCGCCAAAGCTTGCCACGCGCACTGGTGCATCAAGGTCATGGGCTGGTCGTTAACCAGGACAGCCATTGTCCTTGAACTCAATGTCGGCACCGTTTGGTATGTCATTCATCGCGAGCGGTTTCCGGATGCATATCCGGTCCCTCTTCCGGGCTATGGAGCTGCGTAGCGGTACCTGACGATAGGCGGGCATCATCTATCAAGGTGATGCCCGTCGCCGCCTTCCCCGCGTCGTCAAATGTGAGCGATATGGCGGCTGTACACATGGCCCTCTAGTTCGAGAGGCGATCGTCGCCAATCAGTATGCCCCAACTTCTCTCAGAGTCTCTGACGGCAGAGGGTAGCCCGACTTATCCCGGCATCTGCCGGATTGATGGAAGCCGTTAGGGCGCGAGGCGCCTGCCCCGCCTCAGGCCGCGCTCGGGGCGGCCTGCTTCTTGGCGATCAGGCGCTTGAGGCGCCTGGCCTTGAGGGAAAGCTCTTGCGGCCGCGCCTTGGCAAGGAAGGCATCGAGACCGCCGCGATGCTCCACCGACTTCAGCGCCCGGGCGCTGATGCGCAGGGAAATCGACTGTCCCAGCGTGTCGCTCAACAGCGAGACATTGACCAGATTGGGCAGGAACCGCCGCCGCGACTTGTTGTTGGCATGGCTCACATTGTTGCCGGTCAGGACGGCCTTGCCGGTCAGTTCACACACACGCGCCATGATCTTTTGCTCCAGAATCTCGAAATTCAGCTGGCTTGGCCGAAAACGCGTTGCCGACACGCCATCGGGCGGGCAGCGGGCAAAGGCCAACGGCCGCGAGAAGACCTCGCGGACGAATTCGCGCGTTGCTATAGGCAACGCCTGCGCCCCCGTCAAGCCGCGGCGTTGCATGTCGAAGTTTGGCCTCATTGGATCACTAGGCCGTGGGCGAACCCTGCCTCGAGAGCGGGCAGACGGAAAGGTAGTGTTGAGCAATGAGCCTGGAACGCTCTACGCAGTCACGCCGCATCAGCCGGGCAGCGGCGGTCTTGCTTGCCGTCATCGCCGCAACAGCACCCGCCCGCGCCGGCGAAGTGGTGGACATGCGCTACAAGGTGGAGATCGCTGGCACCCGCGTCTTGGACCTCGACTACCGCCTCGATCTCGACAAGACCAGCTACCAAAGCGCCCTCACTGCGCAGTCGCGCGGCGTGCTCGACATGTTTTCCTCCCTTGACCTCGACATGAAGGGCAAAGGCCGCATCGCCGACGGCGAACCGGTGCCACAGTCGTTCGTGTGGGGGAAATCGCACAACGACAATGACAAGAAAATCACGGTGACGTGGCGGGCCGACCGACTGCCCGTCGCCAGCCGCTCCTTTACCATGAAGGAAAGTCGCGCAAAGGCGGTCACCGAGCATTTGAGCCGCGGCATGCCCGACCCGTTGACCGCGCTGCTGATGCAGGGCGTGCTGGCCGGCGTGAAGCCGTGCACCGGCACCGAGCGGGTGTTCAACGGGTGGGAAATCTACGATCTCGCCTTTTCGTTCGAAAAGTCCGACACGTTTTCCGCGCGCGACGGCGGGGTTTATCGCGGGCCGGCGGTCAAGTGCCTTGTCACCTACCGCCCGGTGGCCGGCGTGTCGCCGGACAAGTTACGCAAGCAGCAAGCCGACCCGCCAAAGTTCGACATCTGGTTCGCGCCGGTCGCGACACGCAACATGGGCACGATCCATGTGCCGGTTGCCGTTGCCGGCAAGCTGAACGGGACCGGCGCGGTCTTCACCGCCCTTGCCTCGCACGCAACGCTGGCCGGCGCGCCGCTCAACGCCGAGTCGCTGGCCAGCCAGTAGGGGGTTGATTCAATCCGGCACTCAAGTGTTAACAAGCCTTACCGGAAGCCGCTGGCGGGACGAAGAAAGGCATCCCATATGTTGCGATTGGCACGCCGGGCCCGCGCCATGGATAGTCAGAACACAAGCAGAATCTCCCATGATCCGCTCTTCGTTCACACGCTGTTCGGGTTGTATTCCGAACGTTAACATGGGCGCGTTTGCGCCTGTTCGGCCGCTTAAGGGGCCGTTCACCATTCTCAGGCCGCGTCAACCATTGCGGCCGTGGATAGCCGCATCCGACCCCCTTGCACCGGGCGCATCACGTACTAGGCTTCGCCAGGCAACCGCCCTCAAGCCCGGCGGATGCCGTGTTTTACTGGCCTGTGTACCGAACAAAGTCTGAACTTGAGCGGAGTCAGCGATTCGGACGGCGTTTGTTCCCGATCGGTTCCAGACATGACCAACCTGTCCCGAAATCACTCAAAGTCGGCGCCGGCCAAATCCGGTGAAGCGGAGGGCGCATGAGCCGCGGCGGTCAGGTAACGGCGGTGCTCGGGCCGACAAACACCGGCAAGACCCATCTGGCGGTCGAGCGCATGCTGGCGAGCCCCACCGGCATGATCGGGCTGCCGCTGCGCCTCCTGGCGCGTGAGATCTACGACCGCGTCCGGGCGCGCGCCGGTGATGCGGCCGTGGCACTGGTGACGGGTGAGGAAAAGATCGTGCCCGCGGCCCCGCGCTTCTGGGTCTCGACCGTCGAGGCGATGCCGGATGTGGATGTTTCCTTCCTCGCCGTCGATGAGGTGCAGCTCGCCGGCGATTTCGAGCGCGGCCATATCTTCACCGACCGGCTCATCACCCGCCGCGGCCGCGACGAAACGCTGCTGCTGGGTGCTGCCACCATGCGCGGGGTGCTGGAGGACCTGATCCCCGGCCTCAGCTTCGTGTCGCGCCCGCGCTTTTCGCGGCTTGCCTGGGCCGGCCAGCGCAAGATCACCCGCCTGCCGCCGCGCTCGGCCATCGTCGCCTTCTCCGCCGAGACGGTCTATGCCCTGGCCGAGCTGGTGCGCCGCCAGAGGGGCGGAGCAGCCGTGGTGCTGGGGGCGCTGTCGCCGCGCACCCGCAACGCGCAGGTCGAGCTCTACCAGTCCGGCGATGTGGACTATCTGGTGGCAACCGATGCCATCGGCATGGGGCTGAACATGGATGTCGACCATGTGGCCTTTGCCTCCACCCGCAAGTTCGACGGTTTCCAGTATCGCAACCTCACCCCCGCCGAGCTCGCCCAGGTCGCCGGGCGGGCGGGCCGCTTTCTGCAGGACGGTACTTTCGGCGTTACCGGCGAGGCGCAAAGTTTCGATGAGGAAACGGTCGAGCGGCTCGAAAGCCATCACTTCGACCCGGTGAAGGTACTGCAATGGCGCAACCGTGCGCTCGATTTCTCCGACATCGACAGCCTCAAGGCCACCCTCAACCAGTTCCCTACCCATCCCCGCCTCACCCGCGCCCAGGCCTCCGCTGACGTGACCGCGCTCGATTACGTGAGTCGCGACGAAGAGGTCGCCCGGCTCGCCGCCACACGCGCGGCAGTCGAGCGCCTGTGGGAGGTGTGCCAGATCCCCGATTACCGCAACATTTCCGCCGCCGAGCATGCCGGCATCGTTTCGCGTATCTTCCGCTTCCTGCAAGCACCCCCAGAGCGCATTGCGACCGACTGGTTCGAGCGCCAGCTCGGCTACTGCAACCGCGCCGACGGCAACATCGATGCCCTCGCCAACCGCATCGCCCATGTCCGCACCTGGACGTTCGTTGCCAACCGCGCCGACTGGCTCGACGACCCGCTCTACTGGCAGGGGCGTGCGCGCGAGATCGAGGACCGGCTGTCGGATGCCTTGCATCAGGCGCTCACACAGCGTTTTATCGACCGTCGCACCTCGATCCTCATGAAGCGGCTGCGCCAGAAGGAAGACATCATGTCGAGTGTGGAAGACGATGGCACCATCCTGGTGGAAGGCGAAAAGGTCGGCCGCATGTCGGGACTCACGTTCATCTCCGACGTCCCCGCAAGCGACGAGGCCAAGACGCTCAAGGCCGCTGCCCTGAAGGTGGTGCATCAGGAACTCGTCAACCGCGCCCAGTCGATGGCGGCTGCCCCCGACCCCGATTTTTCGCTCACCCGCGAGGGCGACATCATGTGGCACGGCGCACCCGTCGCCCGCCTTACAGCCGGGCCTGAGCCACTCAAGCCGCGCGTCCGGCTGATCGCCGATGCCCAGCTTACCGGCCCCGACCGCGAAGCGGCCGAGGCGCGGGTGGGCAAGTTCATCGAGCGCCATATCGCCGGCCTGCTGGAACCGCTGGTGGCCTTGTTCGAGGCCGAGGATATCAACGGACTGGCGCGCGGCATCGCCTTCCGGCTGATCGAGTCCATGGGCATCATCGATCGCGCCGGCATCGCCACCGAGCTGAAGGAACTGGGCCAGGACGAGCGCGCCAAGCTGCGCCGTCGCGGCGTGCGCTTCGGCGCCTTCCACGTGTTCGTTCCCGCCCTCCTCAAGCCGGCGGCGAGCGAGCTGCGCATGCTGTTGTGGTCGCTGGCCCACGCCGGAAGCGGCGAGGCAGTACTTCAGCCCCTGTCGCCACTGCCCGGCCAGGGCTTGACCTCCGTCGTCGTAGAGGACGGCATCGAGCCGGCCTTCTATCTGACCGCCGGCTACCGCCCCTGCGGCCGCCGTGCAGTGCGCATCGACATGCTGGAGCGGCTGGGCGACATGATCCGCGAACGTGCGTTCTGGAAGCAGCCGAGCCCGGAGGCGGTGCGCCCTGAAGGCTCGGTTGATGGCGGCGGCTTTTGCGTCATCCCCGACATGATGTCGCTGGTCGGTTGCTCGGGCGAGGATTTTGCCGACATCCTCAAAAGCCTCGGCTTCGGGCTGGAACGGCGCAAGATGCCGCCGGCCCCGGCGTCCTTTCCGCAAGCGACGAGCGAGGCCGGCGAAACAGCCACGCCGGCCTCTGAGGACCAAGCGCCGGAGGCAGAAACGGAAACGCCTGCAGATGCGCAAGCACCAACGGCCGAGACGGTCGCGGCAGACACCTTCACCAGTGATACCCCGTCCGAGGGCGCCAGCGTTCCGGCCGAACCGCCCATCCTGGAAGTCTGGTGGCCGCATGGCACCGGCCCTTTCCGTCGCCGCCAAGAACGCAACCGGCACACGTCCAAGCCACGCCGGGGGCCAAAGTCCGGAGACGGCGGGAAGCAGCACCCGTCGCGCGGCAAGGACAAGGATCATCGCCGGCCGCCGCGCAAGGCCCGCGAGCGCGGGCCTCGCAAGGACGACGAGCCCCGCATCGACAAGGATTCGCCCTTCGCCGTCCTCGGCCAGTTGCGTTCCGAGCTCGCCGCACGCGCCCGCCGCGGCAACTGACCGGCAGGCCCCCGCCCCCCGCGCCATTCATGGCTGACACGCAAACGCCCTCGCACCGCCTCGACAAATGGCTGTGGTGCGCCCGCGTCACGAAGTCGCGCACCCTTGCGCAAGGCCTCATCGTCGCGGGCCATGTGCGGGTCAATCGCATCCGCGCCAGCCGTGCCAGCCATGAGCTGAAGCCCGGCGACGTCCTCACCATTGGCCTGATCGGCCGTGTCAGGGTCTTGAAGGTGGTCTCGTTCGCCCCGCGTCGCGGCCCGCCAGCCGCTGCCCGCGAGCTGTACGAGGACCTGGCGCCGCCGCATGGTCCCGTCCCGGCCGGCATGCCAGAGGTGTAGAAAAAGGGGATGCATCGCCGGGCCGGTCTTGCTATAGGGCCTCATCGACAAGACCGGCGCCCCGTGCGCGGCCCGCCCGCAAAGACTGACAAACCCGAAACTGTCTCGATCATGACTTACGTCGTCAACGAAAACTGCATCAAGTGCAAATACATGGACTGTGTTGAGGTGTGTCCGGTGGACTGCTTCTACGAAGGCGAGAACATGCTCGTCATTCACCCCGATGAATGCATCGACTGCGGCGTGTGCGAGCCCGAGTGCCCGGTCGATGCCATCAAGCCAGATACCGAGCCCGATCTCGAACAGTGGCTGGAGGTCAACGCCAAATATGCCAGCACCTGGCCCAACATCACTTCCAAGAAGGAGCCGCCCGCCGATGCCGACGAATTCGACGGCAAGCCCGACAAATTTGAGAAATATTTTTCACCCGAACCGGGCGAGGGCGATTAACCAGTTTGGCACGAAAGTGCCCCAAAGGCAGCCATTTGGGGCCTGAGGGCGGCTAAACCCCTTTAAAATCGCCGCAGGCTGTGCTATATAAGTGCCGATGTCGTCTTGACTTTTAGGAAATCCGGCCGGGCTGTGGCAAGCTCGGACTTTTTTTGGCCTCGAGGAACCCATTGGGCGGGACTTGGAGGGCATAGGCCCTTGCTGGGGACGGGCGTTCGCCTGCAAGAACCCGCAAGGCCGGACCGCTTCTCGGCGGTGAAACGTTGGCCTGCGCCCGTGCGGCGCGAGGAGAGTTTCTTTCCGGTTTCTCGTCGGGTCGGCGCGCCAGAATTGTTTTTGCGAGGTGAAAAAAGCATGTCGATTGCCAAGAAGTCCCCGGTCAGGAGGCTGAAGTACAAGGCCAACGAGTTCGTCGTTTATCCCGCTCACGGCGTCGGCAAGATCGTCAACATCGAGGAGCAGGAGATTGCCGGGGCACGGCTGGAGCTGTACGTCATCGACTTCGACAAGGAGCGCATGCGTCTGCGCGTGCCGACCGGCAAGTGCGATGCGGTGGGCATGCGCAAGCTGGCCGAGAAGCCACTCATCGAGCAGGCGCTGAAGGTGCTCAAAGGGCGGGCCCGGGTGAAGCGCACCATGTGGTCGCGCCGCGCCCAGGAATACGAGGCCAAGATCAATTCTGGCGACCTCATCGCAGTGGCCGAGGTGGTGCGTGACCTCTACCGCTCCGAGCGTCAGCCCGAGCAGTCCTATTCCGAGCGCCAGCTCTACGAGGCCGCCCTCGACCGCATGGCCCGCGAGGTGGCCGCGGTGAAGAAGCTGAGCGACGAGGCGGCCGTGAGCGAGCTCGAGCAGGTGCTGGAAAAGTCCTCGCACCGCGCCGACAAGAGCGAGACCGAGGAAGCCGCCGAAAAGGCCGCGTGAGTATCGAGTGCAAGTAACGAGCGCAGGAAGGCCCGCCCGATGGCGGGCCTTTTGTCATTTTGGCGAGCCGAGATCCTCGCCCGGCTTGATTGCGCGCATCCTGCCGGGCTAAGAGGGAAAGCGCTGCCGACAATCCCAACGGCCCCGTAGCTCAGCAGGATAGAGCATCAGATTCCTAATCTGAGGGTCGCAGGTTCGAATCCTGCCGGGGTCACCATTTAATACTTTGTTTTCGTTAAAAAGTTTATCCACACGAGGCGACACAGTCTCCTTACTTGCGGACGGGTCGCCACGGAACTCAAATTCAAGCGTCTTAAGCCTCGCATTAGCGTCCTTCAACTGATGCGGTTGGAACCGATTTCCCCTGATGGGTGTCTTGCCCCTTGGGGCGTCGCGTCCTATTCGGTGCTCCTCAAGCTATCTTCGCTGACAAATCGCCCAGATGAACGATGATCCCGTCATCAGCCTGCCAGCCGTGGCACGTTGATCATCCCGGCTCTGCCGGAAGGCGTGGAGGCCACACCCCAATTATACCACGCAACGGGACACGATCCCCGAATTTCCACAAAACACGAAAATCGAACTACTCCCGTGCGTCATGTTTGTGAACGCGGTTCGCTCGTCTGGGACCGCGGTGATTATCTCAGTTGGGCCAAGAACTGGCATGTGAGGTCAACTGGCGCAGCAGTCGGTCGAATTGGCTTGTGCAGGGCGGCTGCGAGGCTCAAAATTGACTAATAAGCGGCGATCGAGACGGCAAACCGATTTCGGCAAATAAGGGAGGTGGCTATGCCAGACTTGCAGGCGGTACTGAACGACGCGGTCCAGGCAGAAGATGTGCCCTTCGCCGTCGCCATGGTCGGTGACAAGAACGGTGTGACCTGGTCGGGAGCGGCCGGCAACCGTTCGCCCGGTCATCCGGCGACCGTTGATACTGTGTTTCGCATTTTCTCAATGACCAAGGCCGTCGGAAGCACGGCTGCAATGATCCTTGTCGATCGCGGCAAGCTCGACCCTGAAAGAGCGGTTGAAGAGATCATCCCGGAGTTCGCCGACATTAAGGTGCTTGACCATTTCGACGGCGATAAGCCGGTGCTGCGCGCGCCCAGGAACAAGGCGACAGTGCGCAACCTGGTGACCCACACCAGCGGCCTGGAGTACGAATTCTGGAATGACCAGATCCTGAAATATCTGACGGTAACCGGTCACCCGGGTATTTTGACCGGACAGAAAGCGGCTCTCTTCTATCCGATGGCGAGTGATCCCGGCACCCGCTGGGCGTATGGCATCGGCATCGACTGGCTCGGGCAAATCGTCGAAAAGATCGATGGCCGTCGCATCGACGACTTCTGCCGGGAGGAGATTTTTGAGCCGCTGGGTATGGCGGACACGGCCTTCGAGGTCTCCGACCGGATGTAGGCTCGGCTGGCCGTGGCGTCGATGCGCGGCGAGGATGGCCATTTCGCGCCTTTCGACATTGCGCCTCCGCCCCATCCCGAATTCTACGGCATGGGCCATTCGCTTTATTCAACGGCGCCGGACTACATGAACTTCCTGCGCATGTTTCTCAACCGCGGAGCCTTGAGTGGCGAGCGGATGCTCTCGGAGAAGTCGTTGGAATGGATGCTGCAAGACCACACGCACGGTCTCGTCTTCCGCAAGATGGTGACGGCCATGCCGGCCATTACCGCTGATTGCGACCCATTCCCTGACACAAGGCGGACGCACAGCTTTGGATTCCTGCGCCTGGAAGACGACGTGCCGGGCATGCGTTCAGCCGGTTCGCAGACCTGGGCGGGTGTCCTCAACACGCACTTCTGGTTCGATCCGAAGAAAGATGTGGCTGCCCTTATCATGACCCAGTCGCTCCCCTTCGTGGAGCCGCGATTCGCGAAGACATATGAGAGCTTTGAACGCGCGGTCTATGCCGAGCAGCAATAAAGAATAGAAGCAGCCTCATCGTTGCCGGTCAGGATCGATCCGGTCCTGTCTGATTGACGAGGAGACCGACGGTTACCTTGTTTCGCACCTTCTTGGAATGCATCATGAGAGTCTCAACGGGGTCAAAACCGACCGTTCCCGGCGCAACTCGAAACGACCGCTTTGGTGCCAACACGGAACGAAAGTGGCGCAAAAGCAGACATCCTTGGGGAATGGCTGCTTTTGGGGCCAGAAGCCGCCGTCACCACCTGTCGCTCTATTGATATCAATCCATGGCAATGCGCGTTCCGGTGGCGCCGTTGAGGAGGCGCTTCAAGTGAAAGCTCGCCAAATGGTCGTCCGCCCGATTGCCGACCAACGCGGCAAACGCTGCCATGGCGCCGGCATCGCTCGCCTCGAGCTTGGCAAACGCTTCCAGATAGTCCTCCCTCGCCGCTTCCCGATACTGGGCCTGGCTGAGCGGCTCGAAGGCCCGCAACGCGTCCGAACGGCCCCTGAGCACGAGGTCGCCCACAGGCCGCCCGCGGAAGTTCTTGACCCGCGCCGCCAGATCCGCGCTCACGCAAATGCGGGTGCCGAGTTGCTTGTTTGCGACCTCGAGGCGGGCCGCAATATTGATGGTGTCGCCATAGGCGGTGTAGTCGAAGAAACGGCTGCCGCCGAAATTGCCGACGATTGCCGGCCCGGCATGGGCGCCAATGCGGGTAATGCCAACCGTGACGCCCTTGGCCTGCCAGGTGCGTTGAAACTCTTCGGCATAGTCGTCCAGCGCAAGGGCGCAGGCGATGGCGCGCTCAGCGTGGTCAGGCTGCTCGCCCGGAGCGCCAAAGAGAACATGCAGCGCATCGCCGACGACCTTTGTCACTGTCCCTTCATGCGCGAAGACGATATCCGTCATCCCGGTGAGGTACTGGTTGAGAATTTCTTCCAAAAGGCCCGGATCGAGCGTTTCGGCCAGACTGGTGAAGCCGGCGATATCGGTGAACAGCGCGGCGACATCGCGCCGCTGGCCGGCCAGGTCCAGGGCCTGTCTGTTGCCGGCCAGCCGTTCGGCCAGGTTAGGCGAGAAATAGCGTGAGAGCGAGGCATAGGCCTGCTCCGCCGCGGCCTGCCGACGTTGCGCCTCACGCAACAGCTCGATATGGCGCACGGTCTTGGCAATGGTCGCCTCAAGGTCTGCAAAATCGATGGGCTTGGTGAGGAAGTCGAAGGCGCCCCGGTTCATGGCGGTGCGGATGTTGGACATGTCGCCATACGCCGAGACGACGATCGTCGACAGTGCGTCCTCGCCTTCCTGCAGCTTCTGCAAGAGCGACAGCCCGTCCATGCGCGGCATGTTGATGTCGGTCACCACGAGATCGACATTGCAATCGTCCTCCAGGCGTTCGAGCGCCTCGATACCGTCACGGGCGAAGAGGAAGCTTATGCTCCCATCGCGAATCTGCCGGCGGAACTTCTGCAGCACCAGGGGCTCGAGGTCGGCCTCGTCATCGACGAACAGGATATGGGCAGTCATGCAGCCATCCCGGTGCGCGACAGGATTTCGTCGCGCAGCTCGACAAAATCGATGGGCTTGGTCATGAACCCTTCGGCACCGCCCTCACGCGCCTTGCGCTCGGTCTCGGCATCGCCATAGGCGGTGATCATGATGACGGGCACGTCGGGCCGCGCGGCCTTGGCCTTCGGCAGCAATTCGAGACCGCTCATGCCCGGCATGTTGATGTCGGAAAGGATGAGGATAAGCTTTGCGTCCGCAGCATCCACGATGCGCTGCAGCGCTTCCGCGGCGCCTTGCGCAAACTCCATGGCGAAGTGGCCCGCGCGCAGATCCTTGCGGAAATGCTGGCGGAACAGCATCTCGACATCGGGCTCGTCATCGACCACGAGAACAAGACAGTTCATGCCTGATTTTCTCCTCCCGCAGGGGCCTGCGATATGCGCGACAAGGTGATCCTGAACTCGGTGAACGCGCCTGGCTCACTGTCCACCTCAAGCGTGCCGCCGTGCTGCTTGACGACGATATCGTGGCTGATCGACAGGCCAAGTCCGGTGCCTTCGCCCACTGGCTTGGTGGTAAAGAAGGGGCTGAACAGCTTCTCCCTGACCTCCGAGGGAATGCCGGTGCCATTGTCGCGGATGCACAGCTCCACCCTGTCGCCCAGATCGCGCGTGGCCGCCGTGACTGTCGGCTCGTAGCCGTCGGTGTCCGGCTGCTGCTTGCGCTTCATGGTGGCGTAAAAGCCGTTGGAGATCAGGTTGAGCAGCACCCGCGTGATGTCTTGCGGATAAAGATCAGCCTCACCGGCTTTCGGGTCGAAGGCCCGCTCCAGCGTAATATTAAAACCCTGCCGCTCGGCCCGGGCACCGTGGTAGGCGAGATTGAGGCTCTCCTCGACCAGCGCGTTGACATCGACCGGCCGGTGTTCCGCCGAGCCCTGGCGGGCATGCATGAGCATGTTCTTGACGATCGAGTCGGCGCGCTTGCCGTGCTGGACGATCTTTTCGAGATTTCCCTTCAGCATCCCGGCCAGTTCGCCTACCTCCTCGCGCGCCTCGCCCTCCAGCTGAAGGCCGGCGAGCGCCTCGACGAGTTCGCCAATCAGCTCGGCTGAGACTGATGAGAAATTGTTGACGAAGTTCAGCGGGTTCTTGATCTCGTGCGCGATGCCGGCGGTGAGCTGGCCGAGGGAGGCAAGCTTTTCGGTCTGCACCAGCCGGTCCTGGGCGTTGCGCAGCTCTTCCAGCGAGGCCGCAAGTTCGCGCGAGCGTGCCTCGGCGTTTTCGAACAGGCGCACGTTCTCGATAGCGATGGCCGCCTGGTCGGCGAAGGTGTGCACAAGCTCGATCTGCTTGTCGGTGAAGGGTCTTGCCTCCTTGCGCGTCAGCACCAGGACCCCGATGGCCACCCCTTCGCGCAACATGGGAACGGCGAGTGCAGTGCGAAAGCCGCCCAGCTTCTTGGCCTCGGCAAAAGTGTATTCGGGATCGGACTGGACATCGGGGATATGGACGATGCGGCCTTCGACCAGCGCCCGGCCGGTGGCGGAGCCGCGCTCGAGCTCGATCGGCAGTCGCGCTATGGCAGCGTTGAACTCTTCGGAAAATCCGTAGCTCGCCACCCGGCGGAAGGCGCCGTCCTGCTCGCGCGCAATCGTGCCCTGGTCAGCCTCGCACAGACGGCCGGCCGCCTCCACAAGTGTGTTGAGGACGGTCCTGAGGTCGAAGGTGGAGCGGCTTATGGCCTTGAGGACATCGGATGTGGCCGTTTGCTGCTGCAAGGACTCGCGCAACTCGTTCAGGAGACGGGCGTTTTCAAGAGCAATGAGGGCCTGATCGGCAAAGGTGGCAACCAGTTCGATCTGTTTGGGAGTAAACGGCTGCGGCAATGGCTTCGCTACGAAAATCACCCCCGTGACACTGCCATCCCGCAATAGAGGGACTCCAAGCGCAGCTCTGTAGCCGCCGATCTTTTGCACCTCGACAGTCTTGTATTCGGGGTCCGCCAGCACGTCAGGGACATGGACAACACGCCCCTCCAACACCGTTCTTCCGGTGACGCTGCCTCGATCCGTCGGAACCTGAAACGTCCTGAAGTGCTCCTTGATGCGAGCATGCACATCCGCGGCATGTCCGTAGCTGGCAAGCCATGAAAGGCGCTCTCCATCGCGCTGGAACAGCCAGGCGTGTTCCGCCTCGCAAAGTCGCGCAGCCGATTGGAGCAGCGTATCGAGCACGGTCTGCAGTTCGAAAGTCGAGCGGCTGATGACCTTGAGAACCTCCGCCGTGGCCGTCTGCTGCTGAAGCGCTTCGTTCAGTTCCGCATTGCGGGCCTGCACTTGCGTGAACAGCTCGGCATTCTCCACCGCGATCGCCGCCTGGTCGGCAAACGTCTCCACCAGCGCGATCTGGTTGGCGGTGAACGGCTTTACCTCCAGCCGGTAAATGGTGATGACACCCAACAGGTCGTCGCCCTTGAGGATGGGCACGCCCAGATTGGTGTGCATCGGGTCCACCTCGCGCGCACCATAGGAGTATTCCGGGTCCGCGGCGACGTCCTCTATTTGGACGACCTGGCGTTCGAGCGCGGTGCGCGCGGTGCAGCTGTGGCGCCCGGGGCGCATGGGATTGTTCCTGACGAACTCGATCAGCTCTTGCGATGCATTGATCGAAACCACCGAATGCAGAAGTTCGCCGTCGTAGCGGAAGACGAAGGCCCTCTCGGCCTCGCACAACCGCACGGCGCTCTCAGCCACGGCCTCGAACACCTTTTTCACATCGAAGGCGGATCGCGAGATCACCTTCAGCACTTCGGCGGTTGCGGTCTGCTGCTGCAGGGATTCGCGTAGTTCCTTCAAAAGCCGGGTGTTCTCGATGGCGATGACGGCTTGGTCGGCGAAAGTCTTTAGGATCGAGAGCTGCTTGTCTGTAAGCGGTCCCGGCTTGCGCCTGACCACGCTGAGGGCGCCGATCGCTTCGCTGCCACGCATGAGGGGCACTGCGGTCACGGCCCGGTTGCCGCCGGCCAGCGCATTTTGAGCGCCGGTGGCCAGCTCCTTAGGCGCCGCCTCGAGATCGGGAATGTCGATCATGCGACGATCCAGAATAGTGGAGCCGTGCAGGTATTCGCGCGTGAGCGGAATGGGAAACACCTTGCGCACCGCCGCTTCGCTCTTGGGATCCCTGGCGGCAACCGCAACGGCGTGCATCTGGTCCCCCCTCGGTATCACGATGTTGATTGCCGCGTCGGGAAAGAGTTTCTTGCCGCTTCTCACGATGGCATCGAACACCGGCTGGGTGTCGCTGAGCGAGTTGGATATGACGGTCAGGATTTCCGCCGTCGCTGTCTGCTGCTCCAGCGCCTCGCTCAGCTCTTCGGTGCGCGCCTGGACTTCGTCAAACAGGCGCACGTTCTCGATGGCGATCACGGCCTGATCGGCGAAGGTGGTGGCGAGTTCGATCTGCTTTTCGCTGAACGGGCGCACGACGGTGCGTGTCAGGGCAAGGATGCCGACGGTCACGCCGTCGCGCAACAGCGGCACCCGCATGGAGGTGCGATAGCCGCCGATCTCCTGCAGTTCCCGCCAGCCATATTGCTCATCGGCAGTGACATCCTCGATCTGCACCGGGCCACCCTCACGCGCGGTGCGACCAATCAGGGTTCCCGGTCCCGGCCTGACCTCCTGAGGGGTCAGAAACGCCTTGATCTTCGCATGGGTGTCGGCGCTGAAGCCGAAGCTGGCGGCGAAGCGGTAGATGTCGCCGTGGCGGCGGAAGATCCAAGCGTTTTCCGCCTCGCACAACCGCGCAGCCGACTCGGCCAGCGTGTCGAGCACCGTCTGAAGGTCGAACGCCGAGCGCGAGATGACCTTCAGCACCTCCGCGGTGGCAGTCTGCTGCTGGAGCGACTCACTGAGGTCGCGGTTGCGCGAGCCCAGCTCCCGGAAGAGCCGGACGTTTTCGATTGCGATGACGGCCTGGCGGGCGAAGCTCGTGACCAGATCGATCTGCTTGTCGGTGAAAGGCCGCATCTCCTGGCGAAAGATGGCGATAGCGCCAACCAGTTCGTCCTGCTTGAGCATTGGAACACAGACAACGGTCCGGATGCCGCCCAGTTCGACGCTGGCAACGCGGTTCGCCTCGCGCTCGCTATAAGCACGGCCGGTGGAGGCATCCTTGACGTGAGCCGGCTTTCTGGTGCGGACGATCTCACCCAACCCTGTCTCCGGTCCCCAGACGCGCTTTTGCTTCACGTATTCGGTCAAGGCGGGCGGTACGTTGAGTGTGGACAGGGCACGATAGGCGCCGTCGGAATAATCGAACAGGATGCCGAACTTGGCATCGCAAATGCGCGTGGCACGGACCAGCATCGCCTGAAATACCGGTTCCAGCTCACCCTGCGAACTGGAGATGACCTGCAGGACCTCCGTGGTCGCAGTCTGTCGCTCCAGCGACTCGCGCAACTCCCTGAGCAGGCGGGCATTCTCGATGGCAATAACGGCCTGCTTGGCGAAGTTGCTGACGAGCTCGATCTGCTTCGATGTGAAGGGGGCCACCTCCTTGCGGTAAATGGTAATCGCTCCGACCACTGCTCCTTCCTGCAGCATGGGCACCGAGAAGATGGTGCGGGCACCGCCGAGGTTGATGCTCTTATTGCGGAGGTCTTGGTCCTCCTCTCCAATTTCTGCCGCGAGATCGGCAATCTGGGCCACCTCGCCGGTGAGAATGGCGCGGCCCGTCGCGGTACCGCTGGAGACCGCGATAGGAGGTCTCGACTCGAGCTGCTTGCGCCAGGCCTCTGGCACGTTCAGCATGGCTGTGGCCTTGTACATCCCCTCGGCATGGCGGAACAGGATGCCGAATTCGGCTCCGCAGATGCGCACCGCGTTGCTGAGTACCGCATCGAAAACCGGCGCCAGGTCCCCGGGCGAACTGCTGATGATCTTCAGAACGTCGGTGGTCGCCGTCTGCTGCTCCAGCGCCTCTTTGAGATCGCGGTTGCGCGCCTGCACCTCCTCGAACAGGCGTACGTTCTCGATCGCAATCACCGCCTGGTCGGCAAAGGTCGTGAGCAGGCGGACCTGCCTGTCGCTATACGCGCCCGCCTCGGCCTTGCCGACCGCTATGGCACCCAGAGCCTTGCCGTCGCGCATCATCGGAACGGAGAGCGCGCCGCGCCAGCCGCCTTTCTTGGCGTATTCTGGCGAATATTCGGGATCCTTGCGGACATCGGGAAGGTGCACGATTGCCCGGTCGAGCACGGCGCGGCCAGTGACGCTCCAGCGCGGCGGTGGCCCGACACTTTGCTTGACGATATCGCGGGCCTCGGGCGAGAAATTTCGCGACGCGGCGGGGTGGAGATTTTCGCCGTCATAGAGCTGGATGTTGCTGAACGTCGATCCGCAAAGCCGCCCGGCACTTTCCGCGATCGCCTCGAACACCGGTTGGGCATTCTTGGGCGAGCGCGAGATGACGGAAAGCACCTCACTGGTTGCCG
>Ga0307436_1000281_pt1 | contig 23463 bp, 22 predicted proteins | sample SalMarWE160440MG_FD_202513 | JGI IMG/M metagenome (GOLD analysis project Ga0307436, IMG submission 202513) | Salt marsh sediment microbial communities from the Plum Island Ecosystem LTER, Massachusetts, United States - WE1604-40 | ecosystem: Environmental > Aquatic > Marine > Intertidal zone >...
GGAGCTGTGCATGGACTGGCAGGAGATCGTCGAGCTCGCCGCCGACCCGCTGGCCACCATCGGCGCCCACACCGTCAATCACAAGATACTCAAGAAGGTGCCGGACGCCGCCGCCGTGCGCGCGGAGATGGCGATGAGCCGCGCCGTGCTGGAGGCGGCCTTGAGCAAGCGGCCGGATCATCTGGCCTATCCGGTGGGCGACGCCACCTCCGCTGGTCCGCGCGAATTCCGCATCGCCGCCGAACTCGGCTTCAAGACCGCCGTCACCACGCGGCCGGGCGTGCTGTTCAAGGCGCACCGCGATCACTTGACCGCGCTGCCGCGCATCTCGGTCAACGGCGAATTCCAGCAGCAGCGTTATCTGAAAGTGCTGATGTCGGGCGCCGCCACCGCTATGTGGAACGGCTTCCGCCGCGTCAACGCGGCTTAGGTTTTAGCGCAAGATCCCGGAAAGTGGGAATCGGTTTTCGGACAAGATCATGCGCAAACGCTAAACTCTATCCGGCCGCACCATCCAGCGCACCAGCAACATGGCCGGCAGCACCCAGCCGAGCCCGGCGACGATATAATAGATCGCCGCCACTAGGCCGTTGATGTCGGTCAGCACCGACTGTGCCAGCGCCATGGCGACAAGGCTCCACAGTGTTACCAGCAGCAGCAGGCCGAAGGCGCCGATCAGTTTGCGGGTGCGCATGGACATAGCAGCCTTTCGTTCAACGTCATTTGCAGTAAGCCAAGCCTGACTATATGGTTCGCGCCGTTCCCTGCAAGCAGACCATTCCATGGCCGAGCCGACCTCAGTTCCAAACCATCACGCGCATGCCGTGCGCAGGTGGCTGCTCTGCGTCGCCGCCATGATCTTCCTGACACTGCTGGTGGGCGGTGCCACGCGGCTGACTGAATCCGGCCTCTCGATCACACAATGGAAGCCGGTTACCGGCATCGTGCCCCCGCTGTCGGATGCCGCTTGGCAGGCGGAATTCAACGCCTATCGGGCGATCCCGCAATACCAAGAGCTCAACCGCGGCATGAGCCTCGATCAGTTCAAAGTGATCTACTGGTGGGAATGGACGCACCGGCTGCTGGCGCGAGCGACCGGCGCAGTGTTCCTGTTGCCGTTTCTTTTTTTCTTGTGGCGCGGCTGGGTGCCGCCGCGCTTGCGCATCCGGCTGTGGGCGATCTTCGGCGCCGGCGCGTTCCTCGGCGCGGTCGGCTGGTGGATGGTAGCGTCGGGGCTCGCTGGCTCCGGACGCATCAGCGTATCGCAATACCGGCTCGCGTTTCATCTGACGCTCGCCTGCGCGATCTATGCCGCGGTGCTGTGGACGGCGCAGCAGACCACGCCGCAGCCGCCGGTTGGGCAGCCGGCGCGGCTGCGGATGGGCGCGCTCGGCATCGTTGTGCTGGTGCTGGTGCAAATCTATCTCGGCGCGCTGGTCGCCGGCCTCGACGCAGGTCTGGTCTTCAATACCTGGCCGCTGATCGACGGCTCGTTCATTCCGGACCCGTCGCGCCTGTGGTTCTTGCATCCGGCCTGGCGCAATTTCTTCGAGAACACGCTCACCGTTCAGTTCGACCACCGCATGATGGCCTATGCGATCTGGATCGCGGCGATGTTTCACGCCAACGATGCCTGGAACATGCGGCGCGAGACCGCCGGCGCGCTGATCCTCGCCGGCGCGGTGACCTTGCAGGCCATGCTCGGCGTTGTCACTTTACTGGAGCAGTCGCCGATCGAGTTGGCGCTCGCGCATCAGATGGCGGCGATCCTGGTGTTCACCATCGCGGTCGTACACGCCGAGCGGCTGTGGCATCGTTCGAGTTTGCTGGCGCCGCAAGCGCAGGGGGCAAACGCATGATCGAGATCAAGACCAGCGGAGGCGTTGCGGTGATGACCTTGCGGCGCGGCAAGGTCAACGCGCTCGATATCGAGCTCTGCGAAGCGATTGCGGCGCGCTTCGAGGAACTGCGCATGTCAGACGCCAAGGCGGTCGTGCTGACCGCGCAGGGTAAAGTGTTTTCCGCCGGCGTCGATCTCGTCCGCCTCAGCGAAGGCGGCGCCGACTACATCCGCAAATTCCTCCCCAGCCTGCACAAGCTGTTTGACGCGGTGTTCTTTCATCCCAAGCCAGTGGTGGCGGCGGTGAACGGCCATGCGATTGCCGGCGGCTGCGTGCTCGCTTGTTGCGCCGACCGCCGCATCATGGCCCGTCAAAGCGGGCGCATCGGCGTCACCGAATTGCCGGTAGGCGTGCCGTTTCCCGCTCTGGCCTTCGAGATCGTGCGTGCCACGGTTCCAGCGCGCTATCTGGCGGAAGTGACCTATAGCGGCGCCACCTACGACGGCGATACCGCGCTTGAGCGCGGCTTTATCGACGAGATCGCCGAGCCGAGCGAATTGCTGGAGGACGCTTTCGTGGTGGCGCAGGAGCTCGCTGCGCTATCGCCGGCGGCCTTTGCCCAGAACAAGATGCAAATCCGCCAGCCGGTGAGCGAGCGCATGGCCGCGGGCGGCGAGGCGACCGAGAAGACCGTGACCGAGATATGGTGCGCGCCGGAAACGCTTTCCTACATCCGCGCCTATGTCGCGCGCACGCTCAAAAAATAGTCAACTTGCGTAGCGCTGTCTCCGCCTCATCCTGAGGTGCGTGCGCAGCAGCGCGTCTCGAAGGGTGGGCGGCCACCCGATCTCGAGTTTACTCGAGATCGGGCAAGCAAATGATGTGGCGCAAGTCGGCTATAGCCAACTTGCGCTGTTCGAGACGCATCGCTGCGCGATGCTCCTCACCATGAGGCCTCTATCCCGCCAGCCCCTGCTCCAGGTCGGCGATGATGTCCTCCTTGTCCTCCAGCCCGATCGACAGCCGCACGACGTCCGGGCCGGCGCCGGCCTGCACCTTCTGCGCGTCGGACAATTGCTTGTGCGTGGTGGATGCGGGATGGATGATGAGTGAGCGGGTGTCGCCGATGTTGGCCAGATGCGAGAACAGCGCAACGTTGGAGACGAGTTTCACGCCGGCATCGTAGCCACCCTTGAGGCCGAAGGTGAATACCGCGCCGCAGCCCTTCGGCACGTATTTCTTGGCCAGCGCATTGTACTTGTCGCCCGCCAGCCCCGGATAGCTCACCCAGGCCACTTCCGGCCGCTGCGACAGCCACTCCGCCACGAACAGCGCGTTGTCGCAATGACGCTGCATACGCAGCGGCAGCGTCTCGATGCCGGTGAGGATGAGGAAGGCATTGAATGGCGACAGCGCCGGCCCGAGATCGCGTAAGCCCAGCACGCGGCAGCAGATGGCGAAGGCGAAATTGCCGAAGGTCTCGTGTAGCACGATGCCGGAATATTCCGGCCGCGGCTCGCACAGCATCGGGTATTTCTTGTCGCGCGACCAGTTGAAGCTGCCGCCGTCAATGATCATGCCGCCGATCGAATTGCCGTGGCCGCCGAGGAATTTGGTGAGCGAATGCACCACGACGTCGGCGCCGTAGTCGATTGGCTTGCACAGATAGGGCGTGGCGAGCGTGTTGTCGACCACCAGCGGCACGCCGGCTTTGCGCGCGATGTTGGCGACCGCCTCGATATCGGTGATGATCCCGCCCGGATTGGCGATCGACTCGATGAAGATCACCTTGGTCTTGTCGGTCACCGCCTTTTCGAACGTGGTTATGTCGTCGGGATCGGCCCAGGCCACGTTCCAGCCGAAATTCTTGTAGGAGTGATTGAACTGGTTGATCGAACCGCCATAGAGCTTCTTGGAGGCGACCAGTTCGTCGCCCGGCGTCATCAGCGCGTGCATGACCACAATTTGCGCGGCGTGGCCGGAGGCGACAGCCAGTCCTGCGGTGCCGCCTTCAAGCGCGGCCACGCGCTCCTCCAGCACGGCGCAGGTCGGGTTGCCGATGCGCGTATAGATGTTACCGAAAGTCTGCAGGCCGAACAGAGATGCTGCGTGATCGACGTCGTCGAACACGAAAGATGTGGTCTGGTAGATCGGCGTTGCGCGCGCGCCGGTCGTGGGGTCGGGCTTGGCGCCGGCGTGAATCGAAAGCGTCGAAAAACCCGGAATGCGGTCTGCGTCGGCCATTTTCCATCCTCGTGTTTACCAGAAGCAAGTTTATCGGGGCGGGGAGGCGCGGCGTCAAGACGACCAAGCAACAGCAGCAAGCAGCGACGGCCGCCGGCTAGGCGATCACTGCCTGGTGGAAATTCATTTCGCGGCTGATTGGGTACTCAACCGTTGCCTTCTTTGTCCTTTGGCGCAGCCGAGCCGAGGCTCATGCGCTGCACGCCTTTGCCGAAGTTTTGCGCGCGCTTCGACGACAGCGTGCGCGAATTGACGCCCATCCAGGAAATCTCGCTAGACAGCCGTCCGTACTCGATCTTCACGCAGCGGTTCATCACCACCTTCAAGCCGGCGTCCTCTGCCAGCTTCGCCGCCTCGTCATTGCGGATGGTGAGCTGCATCCAGATCACCTGGGGCTTGGGCTTGAGCGTGAGCGCCTCCTGCACGATCGGCAGGACGTGCTCGGAGGCGCGGAAAATGTCGACCATGTCCACCGGCTCGGGTATGTCCGACAATTTGGCATAGACCGTCTGCCCGAGAATCTCCTTGCCGGCGTAACCGGGATTGACTGGGATGACGCGGTAGCCGCGCTCAAGCAGATATTTGAAAACGAAATAGCTCGGCCGGTTCTCCTTCGGCGAGAAGCCGACCATGGCGATGGTCTTCACCGTGTTGAGGATGCCGCGGATGTAACTGTCGGGATACTGGTCGTGGTTCATTGTGAGGGTTCTGACGGCGCCTGCTGCGCAAGCGCGGCGCGTAGGCGCGCGTTCTCGCCTTCGAGTTCGGTGATTTTCGCTTGCACGGTCTTGAAGGCGTCTTCCAACTCGGCCTCGGTAAAGCGCGCGACAATATGCGAGGAACAGTTGGGGTCCCAGGCCTCAATCGTAAATAAAATAGCGCGTTCCGGCTTGGCCTTGTAGCCGTGGTCGAACAGCTTTTCGACCAGCGCCGCGTCATTTTCGACGACGCGTGCGCGGCCCCACAGCTTAATGCGTTGCTTGCGCGCCGGATCAAGCAGAAACAGAAAAGCGCGGTCGTTCTCCGACAGATTGGCGAGCGTGATGTATTGCCGGTTGCCGCGATAGTCGGCGAAACCAAGCGTGCGCTCGTCGATGACCTTGATGAAGCCCTTCGGCCCGCCGCGGTGCTGGATGTAGGGCGCGCCGTCGGTGGTCGCGGTGGCGAGAAAGACGGTGTCCTGCTCGGCGATGAAGGCGGCCAGCTCCGGCGTCACGCTGTCCGGAAAACCTTCCGCCAGACGGCGCTCATAGGCCTTGGCCGAGCCGCGTTCGGCTTGCGCGCGTTGTGCGGCGGGCGTGAATACCCGGCTTGAATTGTTCATAGGCGTTTCAGCGCCGCCCGGCGAAAGCGGCGAACGGCCCGATCGTGAGCAGGCCGGTGCCGACGCAAATCGCCGTCGTGACTGCGACATCGGCCGGGCAGGGCAGGCCGCATGACGGCGTATTGATCGCCACGAAGAAGGCTGCGAGCGTCAGCCCCCAGGCGCCACCCGCGGAAGACCAGCGCAGAAACGCGCCGCGGTCGAGGCGGCGGGCGATTGCCGATGCCATCAGCGATCCTCCCAGGTCGGCGCGCGCTTCTCGATGAAGGCGCAGATGCCTTCCTCGGCGTCGCGCGCCATTAGGTTCTCGGTCATCACCTCGGAAGCGTAAGCATAGGCCTCGGCCAGCCCGAGCTCGAGCTGGCGATAGAAGGCCTGCTTGCCGATCTTGACCACATGCAATGATTTCGAGGCGATCTGGTGCGCCAGCGCGAGCGCGGCCTTGCGCTCCTCGCCCGCCGGCACCACGCGGTTGATGAGGCCGATTTGCGCAGCCTTTTCCGCCGGCACCATGTCGCCGGTCAACAGCATTTCCATCGCCGCTTTACGCGGCACGTTGCGCGACAGCGCCACCATGGGCGTCGAGCAGAACAGGCCGATGTCGACGCCGGGCGTGGCGAACTTGGCGGCCGAGGAAGCAACCGCAAGATCGCAGCTTGCCACCAGCTGGCAGCCGGCGGCGGTGGCAATGCCCTGTACCACGGCGATCACCGGCTGCGGCAGGTTGACCATCTGCTGCATCATGGCGCTGCAGGTGGTCATGATGTGTTTGAAGTAAGCGCGGCCGCCGTCGGCATCGCTGCGCCGCGCGGTCAGCTCCTTCATGTCGTGGCCGGCGCAAAAGGCCGGGCCATTGGCCGCCAGTACCACCGCGCGGATGCCGGGGTCGGCCGCGATGTCGCGCCAGGCATCGCTCAGCGCTGCGAGCAGCGCCTCCGACAGGCTGTTGCGCGCCGGCGGACGGTTGAGCACCAGCAGGGCGATGTCCTTGTTGCGCTCGCGCAGCAGCACGGGAGCGGTCTCTTCGGCGGTGCTGGCGGCGGCGGTGCGCAGGTTCATGGCCTTGCCCGTTGGTTTCGATTTCGCCCCGATACTTAACCCGAAGCAGGGCCCTTGCAAGTCCGGGGAACACGCGCGACGCTTTGGGCGTTGCTCCGCCGGGACGGATGCGCATGGCAAAGCGCAAGCGCAAAGAGTCGAAAAGCAAGCGCGAGAAATCGAAGCGCTGGTCGCAGCGTGTCACGCAGGAAAGCCATGCGCTCGTGCTGGAGGAGGGCGTGTTCACGCTCGACAGCCCGCGCGCGATCGCTGCTTCGCTCAAGCGCTCCGCCGACGAAAGCCGGCAACGCAAGTCCGAGCCATTTCGCTCGGCCATGTCGATGCTGGTGTTCTACATCAACCGCGCCGGAAGGGGCCTTTCGAAAACCCGCAAAGCAAAGCTGGAGAAGGCGAAGGACGAATTACGTGCGCTCTACGGCAAGGACTGAAAGCGGTTGACGCCCGCGCCGCTCCGTTGGGAGCCTTTTCGGTTTAGATGGAACGCCCTGCGCCGCTAACATTTTGCTGGCGCATCATCTTTCCCGAAAACCGGTTCCCACTTTTCGGGATCGTGCGCTATGACGGAGCGCCGGTTTGGGCCGGCGGGGGAGGGCGCATGCCGGCACCGGCGTTGAATATCGAACAAATCGGCGAATTGCTGCACGAGGTGTTCCCGCAGGCCTTCTTTCCCGGCTGCGGCTTGAGCCTCGAGCGCGTGGACTATGGCGATGTGCGCGTGCGCCGGGCCTATCATGACGACTTCATCCGCCCCGGCGGCACAATTTCCGGCCCTACCATGATGGAGCTCGCCGATTTCGCCATGTACGTCGCGGTATTTTCCGCCATCGGGCGTCAGCCGCTGGCCGTGACCACCAATCTCAACATCAATTTCCTGCGCAAACCGGGGCAGGCCGACTTGATCGCGGACGCGCGGCTGCTGAAGGTCGGGAAGCGGCTGGCGGTCGGCGAGGTGACCATCTATTCCGCAGGCTCGGACGAGCCGGTCGCCCATGTCACCTCGACCTATTCAATTCCTTAAGACGGGCAGTTAGTCGATGGTGCTAAAATACCATTTATATAAGCCATTGATATAATTATTATAATTATGTTATTCTGCCGTTGACCGGGCCGGCCGGCTCGGCTAGAGAACCGCCACTTCGGCACGCCTCGGGCGTGCTTGATTTCAAGGATCCATCATGACGACCTATTCGGCCAAGCCTGCCGAAATCGAGAAGAAATGGGTGACCATTGACGCCACCGGCCTGGTGGTTGGGCGCCTTGCCTCGATCGTGGCCATGCGGCTGCGCGGCAAGCACAAGGCGAGCTACACCCCGCACGTCGACGATGGCGACAACGTCATCGTCGTCAACGCCGCCAAAGTGGTGTTCACCGGCCGCAAGCGCGACCAGAAGGTCTACTACCATCACACCGGCTATATCGGCGGAATCAAGGAGCGTTCGGCCAAGCAGATCATGGACGGCCGCTTCCCCGAGCGCATCGTCGAGAAAGCGGTCGAACGCATGCTGCCGCGCGGGCCGCTCGGCCGTGTGCAGCTCGGCAATTTGCGCGTCTATCCCGGCCCCGAGCATCCGCACGAGGCGCAGCAGCCGACCAAGCTCGACGTCGCCGCCATGAACCGCAAGAATGTGAGGAGTGCCTGACCGTGGCCGAGACCGTACAATCGCTGGAAGGATTGGCGAGCCTCAAGCCGGCCGCGCCGGAAGCTCCGAAATACGAGCAGAAGCTGGACGCGCAAGGGCGCGCTTACGCGACCGGAAAGCGCAAGAATGCGGTCGCCCGCGTCTGGATCAAGCCCGGTGCCGGCAAGATCCTGGTCAACACCAAATCGGTGGAAGTATTCTTCGCGCGGCCGGTGCTGCGCATGCTGATTCAGCAGCCGCTGGTCGCCACCAACCGTAACGGCCAATACGACGTGATTTGCACCGTTTCCGGAGGCGGCTTGTCCGGCCAGGCCGGCGCGTTGCGCCATGGGCTGGCCAAGGCGCTGACCTATTTCGAGCCGGAGCTGCGCGCTGCGCTCAAGCGCGGCGGCTTCCTGACGCGCGATCCGCGCGTGGTCGAGCGCAAGAAATACGGCCGGGCCAAGGCGCGGCGCTCTTTCCAGTTCTCCAAGCGCTGATCGCGCAAGACATTATCGACCCGCAAGAGGGGCGGGCACGCGCATGTCGGGTGTTGCCGACATGCGCCTCGTTCTATGCCAATCTCGGGTAAACCCGAGATCGGGTGCACGCAAAATTTGCTTGGCCGAGGCTTTTTTGGATTCGCGACTTTAGTTAGAACTGTCGCTAATTTTTCAGATAAGCAAGCGCAAACCCACAACGCTTTTCCTACGCAGGCGTGCTTATTTCTTCCGCTGCGGTTTGCTGCGCAACATTTGCGCGCCGGGCGGCAGAGGAGCGTGCATGCCTATTTCACCGAGCGTCGACCTATCGTTCCTGGACGGCCCGACTGTTGCGTTCGTTGCGGTCTGCATCGTCGCGCTGCTCGGCCTATTGCTGGTCTTGGCGTGGCTGCAGCAGCGCGATGCGCGCGAGCTCGCCTGGTGGGGGGCGGCCTACCTGATCGGCGCGTCCTCGCTGGCGCTGTGGGGCGCTCCGCGGCCATGGTTCACGGTGCCGCGGGAAGTACCGTTCGCGATAATTTTCGTCGCTTGCGGCATGATCTGGAATGGCGTGCGCTTGTTCCGCGGGCGGCCGCTGTTGCCGATCTCCGCTTTCGCCGGCGCCGTCGTTTGGCTAGCGCTCTGCCAACTGCCAGTGTTTTCGGAAGGCAGTCCGGCCCGCATCGGGCTCGGAGTCCTGGTCGTCTCGGTCTATACGTTCTTCATCGCATTCGAGCTGTCGCGCGAGCGGCGCAAATCGCTCCAGTCGCGCACCGCCGCGGTGGTGGTGCCATGCCTGTACGCGGCGGTATTTCTGATGCCACTGGCCATGCGGGCGTTCACGCCCGAGGTGATTGCCGCCAGTTGGCTGACGGTGTTCGCGTTGGAGACGATCCTTTATGCGGTCGGCACCGCCTTCATTGTGCTGCTGATGGTCAAGGACCACCACGTCGGCTATTACCGGCACGCTGCCGCCACCGATTTCCTGACCGGCCTGCTCAACCGGCGCGCCTTCCTGGAGAACGCGCTCCGGCTGTGCGCGCACCAAGCCGACAGCAGCGGCCCGGTGACGTTGCTGATGTTCGATCTCGACCATTTCAAGTCGATCAACGACCATTTCGGCCATGCGGTTGGCGATGAAGTACTCCGCGTGTTCGCGCAGGTCGCGCGCCGCAGCACACGCGCGAACGACATCATCGGCCGGATCGGCGGCGAGGAGTTCGCGGCCATCATCCCGGAACCGATGGAAGTGGGTGCGCGCATCGCCGAGCGCATCCGTGCCGGTTTTGAGGCCGCCGCGACAGAAGTTGCCGGCCAGCCGCTCCACGCCACCGTCAGCATCGGTGCTGCAACGTCATATGAGCTGGTGACGAATATCGATGCGCTGATCGCCCGCGCCGACGTGGCGCTCTACCGCGCCAAAGGCGCAGGCCGCAACCGGTTGCGCGCGGCCGATGCCGAGTCGGCGAACGAACGGGCCCGCCTGATTGGCGCCGTCGGCGGCCAGGGTAGCAAGCTGGGGCGTTTGTTGCGCCGCGAGAACGCCGCCTGACGCCGGTGCCCGGCCGCCTAAGCAAGCGCCGAGAGCCGGCAACGTATCATTTACCCTATTGGCGCTAGCATGGCGGCCATGTTGCGTTCCGCCGCCAGCCTGCGCCCCGACAGCGACCTGATCGCGCTCGAAGCCTATGCCGAGCGCGCCGGCGCTGCGTTGGCCTGCGCCTATTCGTCGTCGGCCGAATTCGACGCCGCCCTGATCGCTGCTCGCCGCGCCGCCGGCGCCTATGGGCCGCGCCGCCACCGCCGGCCCATGCTGGTAACCGCCGCCGCCATCGCCGCCGGGCTTACGATTATCGTCTTCCTGATGGTCTGAGCGCGGCTCGTGCAACGGGCAAAGAAAAAGGGCGCCCCTTTTACGAAGCGCCCGAAAAGTTGCATCGCTTGCGCGATGATTGGGAGGAACGCTTACGCCGAGTAGTACATCTCGAATTCAACTGGATGCGGCATGTGCTCGAAGCGGATCACTTCCGTCATCTTGAGGTCGATATAGCTATCGATGAAGTCGTCGTCGAAAACGCCGCCGGCTTTCAGGAACGCCCGGTCCGCGTCTAGCTCACCCAGCGCTTGGCGGAGCGAGCCGCACACCGTCGGAATTTCCTTGAGCTCGGCCGGCGGCAGATCGTAGAGGTCCTTGTCCACCGCCGAGCCCGGATCGAGCTTGTTTTTGATGCCGTCGAGGCCGGCCATCAGCATGGCCGCGAAGGCGAGATAGGGATTAGCCAGCGGGTCGGGGAAACGCACCTCGACGCGCTTGGCCTTCGGATTGGCGGTGTAGGGGATGCGGCACGAGGCGGAGCGGTTGCGCTGCGAATAGGCGAGCAGCACCGGCGCTTCGAAACCCGGAACCAGCCGTTTGTAGGAATTGGTAGTCGGGTTGCTGAAGGCGTTGATCGCCTTGGCGTGCTTGAGAATGCCGGCGATGTAGGACAGGCATATTTCTGACAGGTCCGCATATTTGTTGCCGGCGAATACCGGCTTGCCCGCCTTCCAGATCGATTGGTGGCAATGCATGCCCGAGCCATTGTCGCCGTAGACCGGCTTCGGCATGAAAGTCGCGGTTTTGCCGTAGATCTGCGCCACCTGCTGGATGCAGTATTTATAGATCATCAGCTGGTCGGCCATGACCGTGAGTGGCGAGAACTTCATGCCGAGCTCGTGCTGGGCTGAGCCGACTTCGTGGTGATGCTTCTCGACCTTGACGCCCATACGCGCCATGGCGCCGAGCATCTCCGAGCGCATGTCCTGCGCGGTGTCCTGCGGCGGCACCGGGAAGTAGCCTTTCTTGGTGCCGATGTGGTGGCCGAGATTGCCGCCTTCGTATTCGGTATCGGAATTGATTGGCAGCTCGATGGAGTCGAGCTTGAACCCGGTGTTGTACGGCTCGGCGGCGTATTTGACGTCGTCGAACACAAAGAATTCGGCTTCCGGGCCGAAATAAACGGTGTCGCCCACGCCCATCGACTTCACCAGCCCTTCGGCTCGCTTGGCGATACCACGCGGGTCGCGGTTGTAAGGCTCGCCGGTGGTCGGTTCGAGCACGTCGCAGACCAACGACAGCGTGGTCTCGGCGAAGAACGGATCGATACAGGCGCTGGCCGGATCCGGCATCAGGTTCATGTCGGATTCGTGAATCGCCTTCCAGCCGGCGATCGATGAGCCGTCGAACATCTGGCCTTCGGCGAAAGTCTCTTCCTCTATCATCGAGATGTCGAAGGTGACGTGCTGCCACTTGCCGCGCGGATCGGTGAAGCGGAAATCGGCGTATTTGACGTCGTTATCCTTGATCAGCTTGATGACATCTTTGGCTGTCGTCATGGATTGCATTCCCCCTTTTTTGAAAAATACCCGCGAAAGCGTTGTGCTCGCGGTTTAGATAGCGTCGAGCCCCGACTCTCCAGTCCTGATGCGGATGGCTTCCTCGATATTGGACACGAATATTTTGCCGTCTCCGATGCGGCCGGTCTGGGCGGCGCGCCGGATCGCATCAACTGCTTTGTCCACCATGTCATCGCCGAGCACGATCTCGATTTTTACCTTGGGGAGAAAATCGACCACGTATTCGGCGCCGCGATAAAGTTCTGTGTGCCCCTTCTGCCGGCCGAAACCCTTGGCCTCGGTGACGGTAATGCCTTGCAAGCCCACCTCCTGCAACGCTTCCTTCACCTCGTCGAGTTTGAATGGCTTGATGATGGCCTCGATTTTCTTCATTGCTTGTGTCCTTCCTCCCGAGCCCGCCGCACTAATCGGGAGAGCCGCGCTACCGGGTAGCAGGTCCCGTGCCAATCCAGCGACCGAACGAAAGTGCTTTCGCCGCAAAGAGTTACATGGTGGCAGACTCGATTGCGAACGGATTGCCTAATGTTCGACGCCCAGCAATTAAGCATTCTGCATAAACTTTTGCCAGAGAGCGAAGAAGTACCGCACCCCAGCCTCTTAGAGCGAATTGTCGGTCTAAAGGCCGCCCGATAGTCTCGACCGCGATGATCGAACTGCTCACAACCGCCGAAATGGCAGCGGCCGACCGGCTGACGATCGCGGGCGGCACCGCCGGCATCACGCTGATGGAGAACGCCGGCCGCGCTGTTGCCGATGCGGCCAGCCGCGTGCTGCATGGCCGGCGCGCGGTCGTGGTGGCTGGGCCGGGCAACAATGGCGGCGACGGCTTTGTGGCGGCGCGTCATCTGGCCGAGCGCGGCCATGCGGTGCGGGTCAGTTTCGTCGGTGACCGCCAGCGGCTCAAGGGCGATGCCGCGCAGGCGGCGGATCACTGGCGCGGCCCGGTCGAGCCGGCGTCGCCGGAAGCGGTCTCGGGCAACGAGGTCGTCATCGACGCGCTGTTCGGCGCCGGCCTCGACCGCGAGGTCGCGGGCCTGCCGCGCGCCATGATCGCGGCGATGAACGCGAATAGGGCGCCAGTGATCGCGATCGATCTGCCGAGCGGGGTGAACGGCACCACCGGCGCGGTGATGGGGGCCGCGGTCAACGCCAGCCACACCGTGACGTTCTTCCGCCGCAAGATCGGCCATCTGCTGCTGCCGGGGCGGCTGCATTGCGGGACGGTTCAAGTGGCCGATATCGGCATCCCGGCCGCCGTGCTGGAGGAGATCGGACCCTCCACGTTTGTCAACGAGCCGTCGCTCTGGAGCCAGGCCTTGCCGCGGCCGCAGCCGGAGGGACACAAATATTCGCGCGGCCACGCGGTAGTGGTGTCCGGCGGCATGTCGACCACCGGCGCGGCCCGGCTGGCGGCGCGTGGCGCCTTGCGGGCGGGGGCGGGTCTAGTGACCATCGCCAGCCCGCGCGAGGCCCTCGGCGTCAACGCGACGGCCAGCCTGGCCGTCATGGTGCGGCCAGTGGACGGCGCAGCGGAATTGGCTGAATTTCTCGCCGACAACCGCCGCAATGCGATTGCAATGGGGCCCGGCGGCGGCGTCGGGGCGGCAATGCGGGAGCTGGTCATGGCGGCGCTCGCCAGTGAGGCCGTCGCTGTGCTCGATGCCGATGCGCTCACCAGCTTTGCGGATGAGGAGGCGGCACTGGTTTCCGCTATTACCAAGCGGGGCGAGCGGAGTGTGGTCCTGACGCCACACCAAGGCGAATTCGCAAGGTTATTTAAAGTGATAGATCAAAATAATAAAGTTAATAATAAACTTGAAAAAGCACGGCTAGCTGCCCAATCCAGTGGAGCAATCCTATTGTTCAAAGGCGCCGATACCGTGGTGGCCGCCCCCGATGGCCGCTCCTCGATCGCGGCCAACGCGCCGGCCACCCTCGCCACTGCCGGCTCCGGCGACGTGCTTACCGGCATGATCGCCGGCCTGCTGGCGCAAGGCATGCCGGCGTTCGAGGCGGCCAGCGCCGCCGTCTGGCTGCATGGCGAGGCCGCCACCAGCTTCGGCCCGGGCCTGATTTCGGAAGATTTGCCGGACGAGCTGCCGCGCGTGTTCCGGCGGCTGTTTGCGGATCTCGCTCGCTAGGTCACCTGAAACCAGGCCGCCATGCCGGTCGCCATGTGCTCGATCATGTGGCAGTGGATCATCCATTTGCCGGGGTTGTCGGCCACGAAGGCGACGCGCTCGGCGCGGTCCACGTCAACGATCACGGTATCGAGCCAGTAGGGCCGCCAGCCCTCGCCACTGGGATCAAGCTGGCGGAAATGGTGGCCGTGCACATGCATGGCGTGCGGAAAGGCGGTGCGGTTGGTGAAATTGAGCATCACTGTGCGACCGCGCGGGACCGTGAACATCGGCGGGCCGTCATGGCCGCTCGCCGAAACCCCGGCCAGCGCCCATATGCGCTGTTGCGGCCGAACGCCGTAACCCTGGAAGCCGCCGCGGCCCATGCCTCTGCCCATGCCGCGTCCCATCATCATGGCCATGCCGCCGCCATCGAGTGGCACGTCGAGCTTGAGGGCGTTGGCGACGTCCAGCTTGCCGGGGATTGGATTGTCCGGCAGCGGTTTGGGCTCGCGCAGCGGGTTTTCGCGCAGCGGCGGGCCGGCCTCATAGACCAGCCTGCCGATCTCCAGTTCGCCGCCGCGCAAGTCATCAACCGTGATCGGCGCGCGTGCGCCGGCTTTGAGCGTGGCGTCGAGGAACAGATCGATGCGATTGCCGGGTGCCAGCCGCAACACGCCGTTGGGCGCGACATTAGGCGGGCAGGGCTGGCCGTCGACCGCCACCACCCGCGCCGCGTGCTGCGCGATGCGGAACTGGAAGATGCGTGAATTGGCGGTGTTGACGATGCGCAGCCGCAGCCGCTCGTTGGTCTTCACGGCCAAATCGAGCGTGTCCGCGCTGTTGAGCGTGATGTACTGGCCGAGCCGCCCCGCCATCATGGCGTCGTGGAAATTCCCAAAGCTCGGCTGGATGGTGCCGTCATCCATCAGCCGCCAGTCGTCGAGCACCAGCACCAAGTCGCGGTCGACTTCGACCGGCTCGCGCTCCTCGACCACCAGCACACCGTACAGCCCGCGCGCCAATTGTTCGGAGGAGCCGAAATGGGTGTGATACCAGAATGTGCCGGCATCGGGCGGTGCGAAGTGATAATCGAAGCTCTGTCCCGGCTCGATTGGCTTTTGGGTGAGAAACGGCACACCGTCCATGGCATTGGGCAGACGCAAGCCATGCCAGTGCACCACCGTCGATTGGTCGAGATCGTTGACCAGCCGCACCTTCAGCGCGTCGCGCTGTTTGACCCGCAGCGTCGGGCCGGGGCTCATGCCGTCATAACCCCAGATCGGTGTCGGGCCAGCGTCCTTGCCGCGCAGCCGCGCTTGACCGGCACGCGCATGCAGGAGGCGGTAGCGGCCGGCCGCCCTGTCCTGGCCAAAAGAACGCGCGGGCAGCGCCATAGCCGTCAATGTCATGCCGGCGCCGGCGAGTAGCCGCCGGCGGCTGAGCGGGAACAAGTGCGAAAGCGGCACGGTTGTCATCGGTTGAAGCTCGTTTGATCGCGGCGCCGCCCCGCGCCCCGCCTCGGTTGTTGCACCATGGCTAGAAAGAGCCCTATTGAGGCGGCGCAAAGGCCGCCTATTTATATTGCAGTGGCTGGGATTTCGCGTGCTATAAGCCTGCCGCCCGAAATGGCAGGGTTCGCCGCCTTGCCCTTGCGGGCCGCGGCGTCTAAGCCCTGCCGGATTGCGGCGCCGGAGGGCTCCCTTTATTTGCCCTTTGCGGGCGTGGCGGAATTGGTAGACGCGCGGGATTTAGGTTCCCGTGACGAAAGTCGTGGGGGTTCAAATCCCTCCGCCCGCACCATGCCGAGGGTTTAGCGATCGCGGGCGCCAGCCCTTGAATTTCGACAAGGCGCGAGGCAGCAAATCAACCGGGTCCGCGCGCGTGGCAAGCAAAGAAGTGTGTGGTCAATGCAAGTTACCGAAACGTTGTCCGAAGGTCTCAAGCGTGAATTCCAGGTGGTCGTTCCGGCCGCCGAACTGGACGCCAAGGTCAATGCGCGCCTGGACGAGCTGAAAGGCCGCGTCCGCCTCGACGGCTTCCGCCCCGGCAAGGTGCCGGTCGCCCACTTGAAGCGCGTCTATGGCCGCTCGGCCATGGCAGAGGTGATCGAGGCGACGGTGCGCGACACCAACAACCAGATCGTCAGCGAGCGCGGATACAAGCTCGCGGCCGAGCCCAAGGTGACCTTGCCGGAGGAGAAGGACGCGATCGAGCAATTGATCGCCGGCAAGAGCGACCTCAATTACACCATGGCGGTCGAGATCGTGCCGCCGATTACGCTTGCCGATTTCAAGACCATCAAGCTCACCAAGCTGACCAGCGAGGTGACTGACGCCGAGGTCGAGGAGGGCATCGCTCGCATCGCCGAGCAGAACAAGCCGTATACGGCGAAAGGCGAAGGCATGACGGCTGCCAAGGATGACCGCGTCGTCATTTCCTATGCCGGCACCATCAACGGCGAGCCGTTCGAAGGCGGTACCGGCGAAGACGCGGCCGTATTGATCGGATCGAATACCTTCATCCCCGGCTTCGAGGACCAGCTCATCGGCATCGCCGCTGGCGAGACCCGCACGCTCAAAGTGAGATTTCCGGAGCACTATCAAGCTGAGCATCTGGCCGGCAAGGACGCCGAATTCGTCGTCACCGCCAAATCGGTCGAGACGCCCGGAAAGGTGACGGTCGACGACGCGTTCGCCAAGTCGCTCGGCCTTGAATCCATCGCCAAGTTGCGCGACGCGATCAAGGATCGCATCACGCGCGACCACGCGGGCGCTTCGCGGCAGAAGCTCAAACGCGCGTTGCTCGACGAGCTCGACAAGCGCCACAAGTTCGAGCCGCCGCCGTCGCTGGTCGAGGAGGAATTCAACCGCGTCTGGAAGTCGCTGCTGCAGGAAATGGAGAATGAGAAGAAGACCTTCGCCGACGAGAATACCACCGAGGAGAAGGCCAAAGCCGAATACCGCGCCATCTCCGAGCGCCGCGTGCGGCTCGGCCTGGTGCTGGCCGAGATCGGCGAAAAGAACAATATCACCGTGGCTGAGGACGAAATCAGCCGCGCGGTCATGGAGCAGGCGCGCCAATTCCCGGGCCAGGAGCAACGGGTGTGGGATTTTTACCGGCAGAACCCGCAAGCCGTCGCCGGCCTGCGCGCGCCGATCTATGAGGAAAAGGTTGTCGATTTCCTGCTCGAGCTCGCCGAGGTGACCGAGAAAAAGGTCGCGCGCGAGGAGCTCTATAAGGAAGACGACGAATCGGCCGCCTGAAGCGCCCCATTGCGCTCGCTGCTTGCCGAAAATAGATCATGCCCGGCGCGGGAGCGGGGCTAATCTAGCCATCGTGATTCGCGTGAAGGAAATGATATGAACGATCCGGTCGAAAATTACATGCAGCTCGTCCCCATGGTGGTCGAACAGACCAACCGCGGCGAACGAGCCTACGATATCTTTTCCCGGCTTCTGAAGGAGCGCATCATCTTCATCACCGGGGCCATCGAGGACGCCATGGCCACGCTGGTGGTGGCGCAACTTCTGTTCCTGGAGGCCGAGAACCCGAAAAAAGAAATCTCGATGTACATCAACTCGCCGGGCGGGGTGGTGACGGCGGGCATGGCGATCTACGACACCATGCAATTCGTGCGCCCGCCGGTGTCGACGCTTTGTGTCGGGCAGGCGGCCTCGATGGGATCGCTACTTTTGGCCGCAGGCGCCAAGGATCAGCGTTTTGCGCTACCCAACGCCCGCATCATGGTCCACCAGCCGTCCGGCGGGTTCCAGGGGCAGGCCACCGATATCATGCTGCACGCCCAGGAGATTCTGAACCTGAAGAAGCGGCTCAACGAGATCTACGTCAAGCACACCGGCCAGTCCCTGAAGAAGATCGAGGATGCGCTCGAGCGCGACTTCTTTCTCACCGCCGACGCGGCCAAGGATTTCGGCCTGGTCGACAAGGTTATCGACAAGCGGCCGGAGGAAATGCTTCCGAAACCCGCCTGATTGCCCCCAAGGTCATAATTTCAGCGGTTTCTCCAGGCCGGGTGGTACCCCGGGATGCCCGCTTTCAGGCGGGGCTTGCGCGGGCATTATCGTTAATAGATTCTTGATTATCACGTCGTTAGCATGCTTGGCTTATGATGTGGGGGAGAAGCAGGGGCAGCGGGCCTCCCGGACCTAAGGCCCGCCGTGCTGGAGTTCCGGCGCGAAACTTGCTTGGCTTATTGTGGTGCGTCTAGGCGGGTGCACGAGGCTTTCGCCGACCAGGAAGTACGACGGCAAGTTCGAAAGAGTGTGACGGAGAATGGAATGAGCAAAGTCGGCGGCGGCGATTCCAAGAACACCCTCTACTGCTCGTTCTGCGGCAAGAGCCAGCACGAAGTGCGCAAGCTCATTGCCGGCCCCACGGTCTTCATCTGCGATGAATGCGTCGAACTGTGCATGGACATCATCCGCGAGGAGAACAAGTCCTCGCTGGTGAAGTCGCGCGACGGCATTCCGACGCCGAAGGAAATCCGCAAGGTTCTCGACGATTACGTCATCGGCCAGGACCACGCCAAGAAGGTGCTCTCGGTCGCCGTCCACAATCACTACAAGCGGCTCAACCACCAGACCAAGCACAACGACGTCGAGCTGGCGAAGTCCAACATCTTGCTGATCGGGCCGACCGGCTCCGGCAAGACGCTGCTGGCGCAGACGCTGGCGCGCATCCTCGACGTGCCGTTCACGATGGCGGACGCCACCACGCTCACCGAAGCGGGTTATGTCGGCGAGGACGTGGAGAACATCATCCTCAAGCTGCTGCAGTCGGCCGATTACAATGTCGAGCGCGCGCAGCGCGGCATCGTTTATATCGACGAAATCGACAAGATTTCGCGCAAATCCGACAACCCCTCCATCACCCGCGACGTGTCGGGCGAAGGCGTGCAGCAGGCGCTGCTCAAGATCATGGAAGGCACCATAGCCTCGGTGCCGCCGCAGGGCGGGCGCAAGCACCCGCAGCAGGAATTCCTGCAGGTCGACACCACCAACATCCTGTTCGTGTGCGGTGGCGCCTTTGCCGGCCTCGAAAAGATCATCTCGGCGCGCGGCAAGTCGACCTCGATCGGCTTCGGCGCCAAAGTGGTGGCGCCCGAGGACCGCAAGCAAGGCGAAATCTTCCGCGAGGTAGAGCCCGAGGACCTGCTCAAATACGGGCTGATCCCGGAATTCGTCGGGCGCTTGCCGGTGGTGGCGACGCTCGAGGACCTCGACGAGGCCTCGCTCAAGAAGATCCTGGTCGAGCCCAAGAACGCCCTGGTCAAGCAATACCAGCGGCTGTTCGAGATGGAATCGATCGATCTCACGCTGGCCGAGGAGGCGCTTGGCGCCATCGCCCGCAAAGCCATCGACCGCAAGACCGGCGCGCGCGGCCTGCGCTCCATCATGGAGGGCATCCTGCTCGACACCATGTTCGACCTGCCCAGCCTGGAGGGGGTCGAGGAGGTGGTAATCTCCAGGGAAGTTGTCGAGGGCACCGCCCGGCCGCTCTACATCTATGCGGACCGCGGCGACCGCACCGCCGAGCAGGGCGGCGCCAGCGCCTGATGTGTCGCCGGCCCCGGGGCTCGCGAGCCCCGATAAAGCCCCGATTCGCGCGGTTCCTTGTATCGATCGCAGCGTCTAAGGCCGTTTTAACTTGAAAAGCAGGCCTTGCTTGCGGACCTTAGGCCGTCATCATAGGTATAGTGTCGCAAGCGAGTTGGCGTACGAAAGATCGTAGTATTCGGCTGGGTATCCTTGCGTACCCTCCACGTATGGCACCTCGGGCCGCTAACCGTTCCTACTGGCACTGTTCTTGCGATGCCGCATCGGCGGGTCTCTGGAACAGGGGCACAACAAAAAAGGACAAGACCAATGACCAACAAGCCACGACCCACGCTGCAGCCGGGCGAGACCCGGGCCTATCCGGTTTTGCCGCTGCGCGACATCGTGGTGTTCCCGCACATGATCGTCCCGCTCTTCGTCGGCCGTGAAAAGTCGATCAAGGCGCTGGAAGAAGTGATGCGCTCCGACACCTTCATCCTGCTCGCCACCCAGAAGAACGCTTCCGACGACGATCCGGCGACCGATGCAATCTTCGAGGTCGGCACGCTGGCGAGCGTGTTGCAGCTGCTCAAGCTGCCCGACGGTACCGTCAAGGTGCTGGTCGAGGGCGTCGAGCGCGCCAAGGTGCTAAAATATACCGACCGCAGCGACTACTACGAGGCCGACGCCAGCGTGCTGGTCGACGACGTCGGCGAGCGCGTGGAGGCGGAAGCCATGGCGCGCTCGGTGGTCACCGAGTTCGAGAGCTATGTGAAGCTCAACAAGAAAGTGTCGCCCGAGGTGGTGGGCGTGATCCAGCAGATCGAGGATTACGCCAAGCTCGCCGATACGGTGGCTTCGCATCTCGCCGTCAAGATTCCCGACAAGCAGGACATTCTGGAGACGCCGATCGTCACCCAGCGTTTGGAGAAAGTGCTCAGCTTGATGGAGAGCGAGATCTCCGTCCTGCAGGTGGAAAAGCGCATCCGCACCCGCGTCAAGCGGCAGATGGAGAAGACCCAGCGCGAGTACTACCTCAACGAACAGATGAAGGCGATCCAGAAGGAGCTCGGCGACGAGGAAGGCCGCGACGAGCTGCAGGAGCTCGAAGACAAGATCAAGAAGACCAAGCTCTCCAAGGAAGCCCGCGAGAAGGCGACCCACGAGCTCAAGAAGCTGCGCCAGATGTCGCCGATGTCGGCGGAAGCCACCGTCGTGCGCAACTATCTCGATTGGCTGCTCTCGATCCCGTGGAACAAGAAGAGCAAGGTCAAGAAGGATCTCAATCTGGCCGAGCAGATCCTCGACGCCGATCACTATGGCCTGGAGAAGGTCAAGGAGCGCATCGTCGAATATCTCGCCGTGCAGCAGCGCGCCAACAAGCTGACCGGGCCAATCCTGTGCCTAGTCGGTCCTCCGGGCGTCGGCAAGACCTCGCTCGGCAAGTCGATTGCGCGCGCAACGGGGCGCGAATTCGTGCGCGTGTCGCTTGGCGGCGTGCGTGACGAGGCCGAGATCCGCGGCCACCGCCGCACCTATATCGGCTCGATGCCCGGCAAGGTCATCCAGTCGATGCGCAAGGCCAAGACCTCGAACCCGCTGTTCCTGCTGGACGAGGTCGACAAGATGGGCGCCGATTTCCGCGGTGATCCTTCGTCGGCCTTGCTCGAGGTGCTCGACCCCGAGCAGAACCACGCCTTCAACGACCACTACCTCGAGGTCGACTACGATCTGTCCAGCGTGTTGTTCATCACCACGGCAAACACGCTCAACATCCCGCCGCCGCTGATGGACCGCATGGAGATCATCCGCATCGCCGGCTACACCGAGGACGAGAAGGTCGAGATCGCGCGCAAGCATCTGATCCCGCACGCGGTTACCAAGCACGGCCTTGATCCGAAGGAGTGGTCGATCGACGACGAGGCGCTGCTCACCATTATCCGCCGTTACACGCGGGAAGCGGGCGTGCGCAATCTCGAGCGCGAGCTCTCCACTTTGATCCGCAAGGCGGTGAAGGAACTGATGACCTCGAAGCAGAAGAGCATCACCGTTACCGCGACCAGCCTTGGCGATTATCTCGGCGTGCCCAAGTTCCGCTACGGCGAGATCGAGGCCGAGGACCTGATCGGCGTGGTCACCGGGCTTGCTTGGACCGACGTCGGCGGCGAATTGCTGACCATCGAAGCCGCGATGATGCCGGGCAAGGGCAAGATGACCGTCACCGGCAACCTGCGCGACGTGATGAAGGAATCGATCTCGGCGGCGGCGTCCTATGTCCGCTCGCGCGCGGTCGCCTTCGGCATCGAGCCGCCGCTGTTCGACAAGCGCGACATCCACGTGCACGTGCCGGAAGGCGCAACGCCGAAGGATGGGCCCTCGGCCGGTGTCGCCATGGTCACGGCCATTGTCTCGGTGATGACCGGCATTCCGGTGCGGCGCGATGTCGCCATGACCGGCGAGATCACGCTGCGCGGCCGCGTGCTGCCGATCGGCGGTCTGAAAGAGAAGCTGCTCGCTGCCTCGCGCGGCGGCATGAAGACCGTGCTGATCCCGGAGGAGAACGCCAAGGACCTGGTGGAAATCTCCGACACGATCAAGAAGGGCCTGGACATCATTCCGGTCCAACGCATGGACGAGGTGCTGGAGCGCGCGCTCACGCGCAAGCCCGAGCCGATCACCTGGGACGAGGAGGCCGCCAAGCTCGCAGCTGCGGCGGCGGCGGCCGAGCCGGTGGTCGAGGACGACGGCTCGGGCCTGACCGCGCACTGAACGGTTCGGCCAGCTACGAAAACGCGAAACGGCGCCGCAAGGCGCCGTTTTCGCGTACTTGCATCGCCGTGCGATCGGGCGCTATTGGAAATAGAAACGGGCGGTTAGCTCAGTTGGTAGAGCGCCTGCTTTACACGCAGGATGTCGGCGGTTCGAGTCCGTCACCGCCCACCAACCTTCGCCGTAGCTTTAGCAAAGGCGGACCGGTGCATGCTGCCCGCGGCTTCGGTTGGTAAGCCAGCCCTCGCGGCTTCGCCGCTTCGGCTCGGCAAGCTAGTGTGCGCAAAGACTGCCACGCGCCGAAGTCGCTTTAGCGACGGAAGCGGGCCAGTCAATTCCTTAAAAACAAAACGGCAGGCGAGAGGCTGATCGCTCCACGCCTGCCGCTTTTCCCCGGAGGGTCCGGCTTTCTAAAAAGCCGTCAGATCGTTTCTTTCAATTCTTTCGACGCGCGGAAGGCGACCTTCTTGCTCGCCTTGATCTGAATTGCTTCGCCGGTCGCCGGGTTGCGGCCCATGCGCGCGGCGCGCCGGCGCACCTGAAGGATGCCGAGGCCGCCGATGCGGATGCGCTCGCCTTTCTTCAAGTGTTTAACGATATTGCCGACCAGATCGCCGAGCACGGTTTCGGCCTGCTTCTTCGACATCTCGTGGGTTTCCGCGAGTGCCGCGGCGAGATGTTTCAATGTGACGGTCGGTGGTGTCGGGGCCTTTCCAGGAACCGTAGCCATTTGTGGGACCCTCCTCGTGAATCCGCGAGCTTGGCGGAGCGCCAAACACGCCGTCCGAATAGACGATTCGGGGGCGGTCTGACCATCGATTCTTCGCGTCAAATAAGGCTTTTTCGCAGTTTTGGTAGCCTGGTCCGCTTAACCTTGACTAGGGGTTAGCGCGCCTATAACTCGGTCCCACGCCCGCGGGGGCGTAGCTCAGTTGGTTAGAGCGCTGCCCTGTCACGGCAGAGGTCGCGGGTTCGAGTCCCGTCGCTCCCGCCATCTTTTCAATGACTTAGCCACGATTGCCGGCTCCCAGAGCGGTGCCTTTTCCAACCC
>Ga0307436_1000284_pt1 | contig 23377 bp, 13 predicted proteins | sample SalMarWE160440MG_FD_202513 | JGI IMG/M metagenome (GOLD analysis project Ga0307436, IMG submission 202513) | Salt marsh sediment microbial communities from the Plum Island Ecosystem LTER, Massachusetts, United States - WE1604-40 | ecosystem: Environmental > Aquatic > Marine > Intertidal zone >...
AAATGCAGTTATAGCAGGATTTAATCAAAAATCCAAAGAGGTTCATGATCAGATTATTGAACATCCTGCACTAGGACTTGATGTAGTTGCGTATGCTGCTGTAAATCCAAAGTATACTGGAAAATTTTATAAGGATACAGAAGTGCTTGGTACGATAGAAGAAATACTTCCTATTGTAGAAAAAACAAATTCCAAAGAAGTTATCGTTGCTTTTCAAAGGGAAGATCACGAAAGGTTAATATATATAATTTCTGTTCTGGAATCTCAAAAAGATGTAGGTATTAAAATCGTTCCGGATTTGTATGAAATTTTAAGCGGGCAGGCAAAGACTTCACAAATTTATGGTATGCCGCTCATCGATATTATGCCTGAACTGATGCCTGAATGGGAGAAAAAATTAAAACGACTTCTGGATATTATAATTTCATTAATAATTTTGATAATCACTTTGCCAGTTACAATTCTTACTGCTATAGCAATTAAAGTGGATAGCCGGGGTCCTTTACTTTTTAAACAGGACAGGAGCGGAATGAATGGTGAAACTTTTAAAATTCTTAAATTCAGATCTATGATAAAGGATGCTGAAAAATACACAGGTCCGGTTTGGTCAAGGAAGGACGACCCACGCGTGACAAAAGTTGGAAAGATCTTACGAAGAGTAAGATTGGATGAAATCCCTCAGATGTTTAATGTGTTGAAAGGTGAGATGAGTATGGTAGGTCCAAGACCGGAAAGACCATATTTTGTTGAAAAACTTGCAGAAGAAATTCCTTATTACAAAAGGAGATTAAAAGTTCGTCCGGGTATTACAGGCTGGGCACAGGTAAAACATAAATATGATGAATCTGTAGAGGATGTAAAAATAAAACTACGTTATGATCTTTTCTATATTGAAAATATGTCGCTTCGTATGGATTTTAAAATTATTATCAGAACTATATTCGTTGTATTATTTGGAAAAGGTCAATTTGGTAAGTGATAAACAGTATTTGATTTATCGAAAATAATTTTATGGAAAAGAAAAAAATATTGATAATAATTCCCACGTATAACGAACTGGAAAATCTGCCAAAATTAATTCCGGAAGTCTTATCGAAAAACGAAAACATTGATATACTTATTGTTGATGATAATTCGCCCGATGGAACCGCAGATTTTGTTCAGGATGAAGCAAAAAAAAATTCGCGTATAAAATTGATTAAGCGCGAGAAAAAAATGGGACTTGGTACTGCATACATTGACGGATTCAAATTTGCCCTCCAAAATAATTATGATTATATATTTGAAATGGACGCCGATTTTTCTCATAATCCCAAAATGATCCCAAAATTTTTAAAGGAAATAAAAAAATATGACCTTGTGCTTGGTAGCAGGTATAAAGAAGGTGTGAATGTAGCGAACTGGCCCATGAGCAGATTAATGCTGAGTATGTTTGCAAATATTTACTCGCGGGTGATTACAGGTTTACCTGTACATGATGCAACGGGAGGGTATAAATGTTTTCGGAGAGAAGTGCTTGAGGCGATTAATTTAGATGCGGTAAAATCTAATGGGTACGCTTTTCAGATTGAAATGACATTCAAAGCATGGAAAAAAGGATTTAAAATAAAAGAATTATCTATAATTTTTATTGATCGTTTAAAAGGTACATCTAAAATGTCCAGGAAAATAGTGCGTGAAGCTATTGTTATGGTTTGGAAACTAAGAATTTGGAGTATGTTCGGATTACTAAAGTAGGAAAGCATTTGGATCTTTCAGTAATAATAGTGAATTATAATGTAAAAGAATTTCTGCAGAATCTTCTTTACTCCGTCGAAAAAGCATCTACAAACATCACGAAGGAAATTATAGTTGTTGATAACGCCTCAGACGATGGAAGTGCTAAAGTCATAAAAGAAAAATTCTCATCTGTAAAACTAATTAAAAATCAAAGTAATGTTGGCTTCGGTATAGCTAATAACCAGGCGCTAAAAATGGCAAGTGGGGAATTTCTCCTTCTTATCAATCCTGATGCTGTAGTAAGTGAGGATACCTTTGATAAGATGATTTCCTTCTTTAAAAAAAATCCGGATGTAGGATTAGCTGGATGCAAAATTTTAAATCCGGATGGCACACTTCAGCTTGCATGTAGACGAAGCTTTCCCGGACCGTGGACTTCATTCTGCAAAGTTACCGGGTTAAGTAACCTCTTTCCCAGTAGTAAATTATTTGCCCGCTACAATCTAACTTATCTTAATTTTGATCAAACATACGAAGTTGATGCAATTTCAGGTTCATTTATGATGATGAGAAGAGAAGTGTACGAAAAAGTCGGTGGATTCGATGAACATTTTTTTATGTATGGTGAGGACCTTGATCTAAGCTACAGGATAAAACAAGCAGGCTACAAAGTTTTTTACGTTCATTCAACTCAGATCATTCACTACAAGGGTGAAAGCACAAGAAGAAGCAATCTGGATGAAACAAAAGTTTTTTACGAAGCTATGCATTTGTTCGTTAAAAAGCATTTTTCGAGTTCATTCATTGTTGAGGTGATTCTTAGGTCGGCAATTGTTGTACGAAGCGTTCTGGCATTTCTTGGTAAAAGAAAATTATCCATACTCTCTGCATTAATGGATTTCGTGCTTTTTGATCTTTGCCTTCTTCTTGCTGAACGAATTTATGTAAATTATTCAGACTGGCTTGGTTTTCAGCCGTACCACTATATGATTATTTATACCCTTCCTGCTTTTCTGCACGTGTTTATTTCATCGATTGTCGGTGTTTATAAGAGAGATACCCTTTCAGTTTCAAGAAATATTATTTCTGTTGTAACGAGTTTTATAATTCTTACATCGGCAACTTTTTTCTTTAAACAGTTTGCATATAGTCGTGCAGTTGTACTTATAACTTATCTGCTTTTAATTTTTATAACTTCTTTCTGGAGAATTTTCCTAAAACTGTTCTTCAGGATTGGCGTTAACATTGATGATATAAGAAAAAGAAAAACATTGATTGTAGGAATAAATTCTCATGCAATTCAGGTTGCTGAAAAACTTAAATCTAAAAGGACAGATTACAGAAACGTTGCGGGGCTTATCGGTAAATCTCATGGCGATTTAGGAAAAATGATTTCAGGATTTGAGGTGATTGGTAGTCTGGAAAATATTAAGAGGATTATCGGGGAATATAAAATCAGCGAGGTGATTTTTTCTTCAGAGGAATTGAGCTATGGCGAAATGATGTCGGTTGTTGCCAACAATCAGAATGAAACTGTAGAATTTAAAATAAGTGGAACTGGTTTGGATTTTATTATTGGCAAGACATCCGTTTCAATGGTTGATGATATCCCGCTTATCGATGTTCAATACAATATTTCAAATCCTGTGTTAAAAGTTATTAAACGCTTGTTTGATCTCATTATTGGTCTGTTTGTTTTGTTTTTCATATATCCTTTCATATATTTCATTTCTAAGCTTGGTAAAAAGAAAACTGAATTCCGATCGTTTATCTTATCAATTCCTGAAGTTGTGACAGGAAAATTAAGTTTTGTCGGTCCCAACAAAAATCAAACGGATAAAAATATTTATCTGGGTAAAAAAGGATTAACTGGTTACTGGTATATCGATTCTACGGCTGGCACGGAATCAGATAAGCTTGATTTTTATTATGCGAAAAATCAGAATATATGGCTCGACCTTGAAATACTTGGTCGTTCATTAAATAAGATGTGGAATAAAAAAGTTTAGCAATGGGAAAAACAGTTTTAGATTTTGAAAAACCGATATTCGAGCTTGAAGAAAAACTCGAAGAGATGAGGGAATCTTCAGGAAGCCTTAAAATTGAAAAAGATATTGCCAGACTCGAAGCAAAAGTTGCTCAGTTAAAAGAAGAATTGTACAAAGGATTAACAAGATGGCAACGGGTTCAGTTAGCACGTCATCCCGACAGACCTTTCACGCTTGATTATATAAACCTGATGACCGAAGACTTTATAGAATTGCATGGTGACAGACATTATGCTGATGATAAAGCTATTGTTGGAGGCTTTGCGAAATTGGATGAGTTTAAGGTGATGATAATAGGACAGCAAAAAGGAAGAGATACCAAGACTAATGTTTATCGTAATTTTGGAATGGCTAATCCTGAAGGATACAGAAAAGCTTTACGCCTGATGAAACTTGCAGAGAAATTTAATAAACCTGTTATAACAATGCTCGACACACCGGGCGCATATCCGGGACTTGAAGCTGAAGAAAGAGGACAGGCTGAAGCGATTGCAAAAAATCTTTTTGAAATGAGCAGACTTCGTGTACCTATTATTGTTGTTATAATAGGTGAAGGTGCAAGTGGTGGTGCACTTGGGATTGGTGTTGGCGATAAAATTTTAATGATGGAAAACTGCTGGTATTCTGTTATAAGTCCTGAATCGTGTTCAAGTATTTTATGGAGAAGCTGGGATTATAAAGAACAAGCAGCCGAAGCTTTGAAACTAACAGCGCCGGATCTTTTAGAACAGGGCATTATCGATAGAATAATTCCAGAACCGCTTGGTGGTGCACACAAAGACCATAAGCTAAGTGCTGATACGTTAAAAAGTGCATTACTCGAAGAGTTGGAAAAATTAGTGAAGATAAAAACCGAAAAATTGATTGAAAACAGGATGGAAAAATTCGGTGCGATGGGTGAATACATAGAATAGATTAAAATTACAGTGGTTTGTTGGAAAATAAGTTATTTTATATCCCGAATTATTCGGGATTTTTTTTACCATTTGGAATGACCAATTGAATCGAACAATAACAATTACTTGTTCCTGAACTATTTAAAAATGTTAAAACATAAAACATATATTCGTGTTCGATACGCAGATACAGATCAAATGCAATACGCATACAACGGAAAGTACTTTGAATATTTTGAAGTAGGCCGAACAGAAATGATGCGAGAACTTAATCTGCCTTATAAAATCATCGAAGCGAACGGATATATTATGCCGGTGCATGCAGTTCATATCCAATATAAAAATCCGGCATTTTATGATGAAAATTTAGAAATCGAAACACGGGTAGAAAAACTACCCGAACTAAAAATTCATATTGATCATACAATAAAATGTGTTGAAAGAAATATTCTGATTTGTGAAGGATATGTTGAACTTGTTTTTATTAATAAAACTACAATGAAAGTGTGCCGACCACCTGAATTTTTTATGAAGGTAATAAGACCTTTTTATGAAAATGAGAGTTAATAATTACTGATAAGCATACGAAGCAATGTTTGATAAATTAAAACAGTTGGGAATGGATACTGCCATTTATGGTATTAGTACTATGGTTGGCAGATTTCTGAATTTCTTACTTATTCCATTCTTTACAAATATTTTTGTTCCTTCCGATTATGGAATTGTTCAGATACTTTTTGCTTACATAGCAATCCTGAATATTTTTTACGTCTACGGAATGGATTCTGCATTTCTTAAATTTGCAGCATTCAAAGATGCAGCAGACGAAAAAGACAATTTCTCAACGCCTTATATTTCAGTTTTTACAACTTCATTATTATTCAGTCTGCTGATTGTAATTTTCAAAGATCCAATTTCATTAAAGCTTGGAATACCTGCAAAATATGATTATCTAATCTACGCTTCTGCTGCGATAATTTTCCTGGATTCTAATGGTGTAATTCCTTTTTTAACTTTAAGACTGAACAGGGAAGCAAAAAAGTTTTCCCTGTTTAAGATTCTTAATATTGTTACCAATTTAACTTTAAACTTATTTTTAATTTTAGTTTTGCATTGGGGAATTGAAGCGATACTGTTCAGTAATATAGTTGCATCGTTTGTTTCGCTTCTTCTTCTCTTACCTACTATTATCAGAAATTTTAGATTTAAATTTAATTTACCATTATTCAAACGATTGATAAAATTTGGATTCCCATATCTTCCAGCCGGATTAGCGGTAATGGCTGTACAAGTAATAGATGTACCTATTCTTGAAAGATTAACAGACTTAAAGACCGTGGGGATATACAAAGCAAATTATAAGCTTGGCATTTTTATGATGCTATTTGTAAATATGTTTCAATATGCGTGGCAGCCATTCTTCCTGCAGAATGCAAAAGAAAAAAATGCAAAAGATATGTTCTCAAAAGTTCTTACTTACTTTACTCTGGTAGGAAGTATCATAGTTGTAGGTCTTTCATTGTTTATTGCCGATCTTGCACACATTAAAGTGATTGGATTTTCTTTAATTGGTTCAGCATACTGGCGTGGTCTTGATATCGTTCCTATTGTTTTATTTGCTTACTTGATTAATGGTATTTATGTGATTTTTACTGCAGGAATTTATATAGAAGAAAAAAGCCTGTATGTTCCATTCATTGCCGGTGCTGGTGCAATTGTAAATATCGTTGTTAACATTCTTTTAATTCCAATATTAAATATTTACGGTGCAGCATTAGCAACACTTGCCGCTTACTTTGTTCTGGCTTTGGGGTACTATGTAGTTACACAAAAGGTTTATTTTATCCGATATGAGTGGGATAAGATTTTAAAGATATTGATTGGTGTTTCATTGAGCGCAGTTATTTACTATTCATTTTCTCTGGAGACTTATTACTTAGAACTACTACTTAAAATAATACTATTTGTTGCATTTATAGGTTACCTGTATTTTATAGCTGTGGACAGGAAAGAAATTGCAGTGATAAAAACAAAACTGAAAGAATCCCGAAGTAATTGAATATGGCAGAAAAGGTTACTATAAAGTTTAAAAGAATCAGCGAAGATTTTAACAACATTGCAGAGCCAGCTTATGCTACGGAGGGCAGTGCAGGTATGGATATTAGGGCTGCTATCAAAGAAAATCTAACGATTTTGCCAATGCAGGTCGGAATGATACCGACAAATATTTCTGTTGAAATTCCGGAAGAGTATGAATTGCAGGTAAGACCGAGAAGCGGTTTAGCAGCTAAAAATGGAATCGGAATTTTAAACTCGCCCGGAACAATCGATTCCGATTATCGCGGGGAACTAAAAATTATACTGATAAATTTTGGAAGAGAAGAATTTACAATTCAACCAGGTGATAGGGTTGCACAACTTATTTTATCAAAAGTTTATAAGGCAGAAATGAAAGAAGAATCAAATCTAAATCATAGTAAAAGAGGTAAAGGGGGATTTGGTCATACCGGTAAAACATAAAAAATAATTAACTAATCTATAATTGATAAGTCATCTGAAAATTTAATATTGAGTTTTTGGAATTTCCTGTTTTAATTCTTTAAACTTGATATAAGAATTTTACAATTCTGTAAGTTCATTTTTCTCATCAAAATATTATTTTTTGATTGAATTCATGTCCGACTTTATCCATTTACATAATCATTCACATTACAGCTTGCAAGATGGTGCTTGTACCATCGATGGACTGATCGAAGCTGCGCTGGAAAATAATATGCAGTCTGTTGCATTAACAGACCACGGAGTTATGTATGGTATTGCTGAATTCTACAGAAAAGCCATTGCAAAAGGAATTAAGCCAATTGTGGGAATGGAAGCCTATATAGTGAAGGAAGGAAGCCGGTTTGAACGGGGCACAGGAAATGAGACAAATGGCAGAAAGAAAAGCAAACATTACAATCATCTAATTTTGTTGGCTAAAAATAAGGAGGGGTATAAAAATTTATCAAAACTATCTACTCTGGGACATACCGAAGGATTTTATTATAAACCTCGAATTGATCTTGAGCTTTTAAGAAAATACAGAGACGGTTTAATTTGCACCTCAGCTTGTGCTGGTGGGATTGTTTCTTCTTACCTTGTTATTGGAAACATAGATAAAGCAAGAGAAGTTGCAAAAACTTACAAAGAAATCTTTGAAGATGATTTTTATCTTGAGATACAGGATCATGGAATGGATATCGATAAGCCCATCCTAGAATGGATGCCGAAATTTTCAAAAGAATTGGGAATAAAATTAGTTGCTACTAATGATTGCCATTATATCAAAAAAGATCATGCAATAGCGCACAATATACTACTTCTACTTTCGGATAAAAACGGAGCAGATTATAACCAGCTAAGATATGGAACAGACCAGGTTTATTTTAAATCATCTGATGAGATGATAAAGCTTTTTAAGAATTACAAGAGTGCCATTGAAAATACACTGGAAATTGATTCGAAAATTGATTTAAAGATTGATTTTAAAGGTCATCATTTTCCCCGGTTCCCGATTCCAGAAGATAAAAAAGCAAATTCACTTGATGATTACTTTGAATTGCTTGCAAGAGAAGGCTTAAATAACTGCGGCATAGAAATTACCCCGGAAGTTGAAGAAAGATTTAACTTTGAGATCAACACAATTAGGGAAATGGGTTTTGCTGGTTATTTCCTGATAGTACAGGATTTTATAAATGCAGCAAAGAAAAATAATATACCTGTCGGTCCCGGGAGAGGGAGTGTTGCAGGAAGTTTGGTTGCCTTTGCATTAGGAATAACCAGTATCAATCCTCTTACTTATAATTTACTGTTTGAACGGTTTCTAAATCCCGCCAGGAAATCTATGCCCGATATTGATGTTGATTTTGCGGATGATAAGCGGAATGATGTTATTGAATATGTAAGGAACAAGTATGGTGAAAAAAGCGTTAGCCAGATAATTACTTTTAACCGGTTGTCATCAAAAGCTGTAATAAGGGATGTTGCACGTGTTCTTAAAATTCCGATTCCTACCGTTAACAAAATCACAAAATATATTCCATCGAAATTCGGCAAAGTCTTTACAATCGATAGAGCACTTAATGAGGTTCAGGAACTTCAGTGGGTTAAAAATTCTAACGACAAAGAAATCCAGGATTTGATAAAGTATGCAAAAGTGCTTGAAGGCATGAACAGAAATGCATCTAAACATGCAGCAGGTGTTGTCATTACTCCCGGCGATGTAAGTGATTATGTTCCTCTTGCAAATGCAGTTTCACAGCAGGATATTGTTACTCAATTTAATATGAAAGAAATTGAGCGCGCCGGTTTATTAAAAATGGATTTCCTTGGCTTGAGAACACTGACAATAATCAGGGATACGTTGGACTTAATTAAGAAAAATCATGGAATTGAAATAGATATTGATAAAATACCTCTTGATAATGTAAACACCTACAAGTTATTTGCTAAAGGACAGACAACCGGTGTATTCCAGTTTGAATCTGCACCAATGCGCGAGTATCTAAAAAAATTAAATCCTACTTCCTTAAACGATTTAGCGGCGATGAATGCTCTCTACCGTCCGGGTCCAATGGATTTTATTAACGATTTTATTGATAGAAAATTTGGTAGAAAAAAAGTTGAGTTTTTGCATCCATTATTGGAATCAATTCTAAAGGAAACTTATGGAATAATTGTCTACCAGGAACAGGTAATACAAATTGCAAATAAAATAGCAGGAATGAGTCTTGCCCAAGCTGATCTTTTAAGAAGGGCAATGGGTAAAAAAGATCTTCAGGCAATGAAACAGCAGAAAGTAAAATTTGTAGAAGGTGCAGTAAGTAAAAATATTAATAAAAAAATTGCAGAGAAAATTTATGATGCGATAGATAAATTTGCCAATTATGGTTTCAATAAAAGTCATGCTGTTGCGTATAGTTATATTGCTTACCAAACCGCATATCTTAAAAATTATTATACAGCGGAATTTTTAGCAGCCAACCTGACTAATGAATTTGGTAATACAGATAAAGTAACCAAGTTTCTTGAAGATTGCAGAAAGTTAAAGATTGAAGTTCTGCCTCCTGATGTTAATCACCCAACTGTTGACTTCGATGTTGTTAATAATAAAATCAGGTTTGGAATGTCTGCGATAAAAAATGTAGGTAAAAATGCAGTCGAGGAAATCATTAGAGTCAGAGAAAAACTTGATAGAGATTTTACCAGTATCTTTGATTTTTGTATGCAGGTAGATACACGTGTAGTAAACAAAAGGGCTCTTGAAGGATTAGTACTTGCCGGCGCATTTGATTCAATCGATAAAAGAAGGGCAGCCTTGTTTGAAGCAGTTGAATACGCGCTGGAGTTTGGACATAAAGCACAAAACTCGAAGCTGGTTTCCAGTAATAGCCTGTTTGGTGATACGGATGAGATCCAAATTTCTGAACCGGAGTTAAGAAAAAGAGAGCCTTGGTCCGAAAAAGAAAGATTAAAAAGAGAAAGAGATGTTATAGGATTTTATGTAACAGCGCATCCGTTACAAAAGTATGAAACTGAATATTATTCTTTTTCTGATTTTCGTCTTGGCGAAACTGAAAGATTAAATGATATGTCGAACGTTAGAGCATGCGGAATTATTACAGAGCTTCGTACTAAAATAGACAGGTCAGGTAAAAGGATGGCATTCTTTACAATAGATGATTTTTCCGGTTCTTGTGAATGTTTGATGTTTTCAAAAATCTATTCCGAATATGGAAAATATGTAAAAGAAGAAGAGCCTGTTTTTATATTGGGAAATATTGAAAGCAGCGGCGATGCTGTTAAACTTCACGTAAATAAAGTTATTCCGATTGAAAGTGCAAGAAATGAATTAATACAGAGTGTTAAGATTATGATCGACAGAGAGAAGAATAGTATTGAACAGGTAGCAGAATTAAAAAACATCTTAGATAAATATGAAGGGAAAATTCCTGTTTTTATTCATTTAAATAATAATGGATCGAAAGAAAAATTATACTCCTTAGAAAGCAACAGGATATCGGTATCTGAAAAACTTATAAGTGATATTAAAACACTTTTAGGGAACGAATCTATCTTATTAAATAGCAGATGATTAACAGTCTTGATTTTTTACCCCACTTGTTACAGTTGTTTCAGTAATGCCTATTTTGTATTATTGAAACCTTTGATTAACATAAATTTGAAAACAAAAATATATTGATGGCCACAGGAGAAAACAGTAAATATTGGGCAATAATCCTTGGTGCCTCATCAGGTTTTGGCGGTGCTACTGCAGTACGTTTAGCAAAAGATGGTTATGGTATTATTGGTATTCATCTGGATAGACAGGCAACTATGCCTCATGTTCAACAGATTGTAGAAGATATTCAGAAAGCTGGTTCCGAATCTATATTTTATAATATTAATGCTGCCGATGTTATAAAGAGAAGAGAAGTAATAGAAGAACTAAAAAAGAAATTCGATAATAAACCTTTCATTAAAGTCATAATGCATTCACTTGCATTCGGAACACTCAAACCTTTTATTTCCAAAGATAAAGAACAAATGACGAAAGCCCAGATGGAAATGACTCTTGATGTAATGGCACATTCACTTGTGTACTGGGTTCAGGATATTTATTCTAATAATCTGCTGGCAGAAAAATGCAGGATCTTTGCAATGACAAGTTCAGGTGGACATACAGCCATCCCTTACTACGGTGCAGTGTCGGCTGCAAAAGCTGCTCTGGAATCACATTGCAGACAATTGGCAGTAGAACTTGGACCATTGAAAGCTGGAGTAAATGCTATAATGGCTGGCGTTACTGATACACCCGCATTAAGAAAAATTCCCGGTAATAAAGAAATGATCGAAATAGCGGAAAGGAAAAATCCCCACGGTAGACTTACTACTCCTGAAGATGTAGCTAATGCAATTGCACTTCTGTGTAAGGAAGGTGGTGAATGGATTAGCGGAGGGGTAATTAATGCGGATGGCGGTGAGGATATTGTTAGTTATGTCGGATAGCAAAATATTCATATAAAGTAAAAATTAAGGGAACGGAAAATGGAACTTACTACTATAACAGATGATAATTTTGAAGAAGAAGTTATAAAATCTGATAAACCGGTACTTATAGATTTTTGGGCTGTGTGGTGTGGTCCATGTAGAATGATTGCACCGATAGTAGAAGAGCTGGCAACAGAATATGAGGGAAAGGTAAAGATTGGGAAACTGGATGTTGATTCTAACCAACAAACATCAATAAAATTTGGTGTAAGAAGCATACCAACAATACTAATATTTAAAGATGGGAAAGTAAAAGAAACAATAATAGGAGCTGTTCCTAAAAAGAACATAGTTGAAAAACTTGATGCTCTTATTTAAAAACGGTTTTTTTTCTTTTGTATTTATATTAAATTTGATGCATAATATTATTTAAAATACGGCATTTTTTAGCTTACGTGATTTTTGGGATGATAAAAGAATAATAAGTTTTTTAAACCTTTGTTATTGCAAAAATCTGTTTGCAGATGAATTGATATTTGCATGGACAAAAAATCAGGATGGAAGGTAATATTTTTGTATAAAAGGATACAATCTAAATTTAACGGAAAATTATCTATGTTGACATTTAGGGTGAAAAGTACTATTTCTGACACTCTAAATTAGAGAATTTATTACTTGACATCCAAAATTGCTTGTAGTATTTTGACTAGTAAATTATTTAATTACACGCTTGTAATACAGTAATTTAAACTAATTAATCACATTTCTCATAAACCGAAGGAGAACGTTATGGTAAAAAGAACTTTTACCGTTTTATTTCTTTTGTTGGTATGTAGCATGATGCTTTTTGCACAAAACAAAGTAGTCTTAAAGCCAATTGGAGCTACATACATAAGTAAAAGCGGTCATGCCCCCGAGATTGAGGTAGTTAAAAATGAAAAGGGATCAATTGTAACCCAGAACAGCATGGTTCCTCAAGTACATATTTCTGATGTTCAGGGAACTATTGATACGCTTTCTTATAGGAAAACTCTTCCTGGAACCTGGAATACAAACTTTGGTTTGTTTGGTCAGGATGTTATGGTGCAATGGTTTGAAGCACCTGCTGACCTGACTATTAAAGCTGTCGGCGGTACATTCTCAGATAATAACAATGATACTCAGGGTAGTTTTAAAATCTACAAGGTTGGAAATGGTATTACCTTAGATAGTCTTATGAATGTTGGACCGGATGCTGTAAAACAAGGTCGTTTTACTGCTCTAGACCCGAGTTATGTACTCGGATACGCTGCTTTTGAAGATGAATCTGATGGAAATGGTTATGAAACTGCTGATGGTTTATCAGCATTCCCATTTGCTGAAGATATTTGGAGTGATGTTGGTTTTGGTTATCCTTTTACTCCTGTTACATCTACAAGCGACGCTCCGGTTTATCAGTATGTTGAAACAATTAATTTAGGTTTTGAACCTACAGTTAACCGCGGTGAAATTTTTGCACTTGTATTCAAAAATGAATCACAGGACACTGCCCAGGGATCAACTGATGATAGAATAGGATTCTGGTCGAGAGGTACAGGAGGTAATCCGGATGTTTATGGCTGGAAATTTTATGTTAACGGACGTGATTATTCAGGTGATGTTAGCACAGCTTATTGGTTCTCAAGGGAATATACATGGGATATGTCTGTAATTGTTGATTTAACCGGAGACAGACCACCTCAAATTTCTAATGTTTTAGCATTGGGAACCACCGCATCAACTTCCGATCGTGAAGTTACGGCAAAAATTGTTGATGACAATCCATCAGGATCTACACCGGGCGGTGTTACTGCAGCAGCATTACAGTGGAGTACCGATGGTACTAATTGGAATGACGTTTCAATGTCAAATAGTGGTGATAATTATAGCGGGATGATTCCAGGACAATCTGCGGGAACAGATGTTACTTACAGGATAAGTGCTACAGATGATAACAGTAATACCAGTACGTCTCCAAATTTTTCATATAGCGTATTCCAAAAACAAAATGATGTTCTGTTACTCTATAATGATGCAGCTCCATTTGGTAATAATACAGCCAAAGCACTTTATGTGGGTTATCCGGGCGGGTATATAATCGATCCTGTTCCTTGCGATATATGGACGGCTGCAGATGGTACTCAGGAAGCAGCAGGAGTAATGGCGTTGTACAATTACGTTATTCAGATAGATGGACAGTATCCTGCAGTTGATTTTACAGATGCCGCAAAAGAATATCTTGACGGTGCCAGCGCTGGGGATGAGCGTAATTATCTGTTATCGTCACAGGATTATGGATGCTATATAACGGGTGACTGTAGCGATATTACATTTGCAGCAGGCGATTTTCAGTACGACTATCTAGGTGTTGAAACATTAGGACCACAGGATCTTCCTGGAGATATAGTTGGAATTGAAGGAGTCTCAGGTGATCCAATTAGCGGATGGGTTACAGATTATGAATCTGCTAACAGTGTAGGATACTTTTTTGATCCCTTTTTTGAATTAGGATTCACAAGTTATATAGATGCATTAACCCCAACATCCGGCGCTACAACTACATTTACCACAGATGGACAGGTTTGTGGTGTTCGGAATGAAGGTGCTAATTGGAAGACAACATTTATGACCTACGATTATGCAGCATCAAATTTCAGATCAGATACATCTATGCATGGTCACGACGATGCGGGTTATGCGTGGGGAATTACTGTAGCAAACCAGGCATTAAAATTCTTAGAATGGGCAGGATATGTACTTGATGTAAAACCGGTTGACGGTGTAACACCTACTACATACAGTTTACGCCAGAATTATCCTAATCCATTTAATCCTAATACAACTATAAACTTCTCAATTCCAGAGCAGTCCAAGGTTGTAATTAAGGTTTATAATATACTGGGTAGCGAAGTTGCTACATTAGTGAATGAAGTAAAGAATGCCGGAAGTTACAATGTCGATTTCAGAGCATCTAACCTGGCATCGGGTATGTATATATATACTATCAACGCAGGTAAATTCACTGAATCAAAGAAAATGATGTTATTGAAATAATAATTTCAAACATTATTCGAAAGATAAAATAAAATTGGATGGGTTTATTTGAATAAAATAAACCCATCTTTATGATAACGAAATAATATCTTCAAAACAGGTTCCTCTTAAAGGACCCTAACAATTAACAAAATGGATGGCTAAATACTAATTATTTTATTAACTCTTTTAGAGGAGAGGAAATGAATAAATTTTATACTATTTCTTTTATTTTCTTGATAGCTATCTTCTCCGCTTTACCCAACCTATTTGCACAATCCAACGTTGGTAAACTTGCCGGACGAATTATCGATGCAGATACGCAGGAACCGCTTATTGGTGCTAATGTCGTTTTGCTTGGAACCGAATTAGGCGCTGCTACTGATATAAACGGTAATTACTTTATCCTAAATATTGAACCAGGTGAGTATGATGTAAAGGTAAGTTATGTCGGTTACGGAGAAAAGGTAATTCAAGCAGTTCGTATTGTAGGTGGTATAACCTACGAATTAAACGTTCAACTGACTTCTGGTATTGAACTAAGGGAAGTTGTTGTTACAGACAAAAAATTGTTCGAGGAAAAAGCAACTAACACAGTTAAAGTTTTGGATTCGGACCAGATAAATCAATTACCGGTCAGGGGAGTTGAACAACTCGCCTCACTACAGGCAGGAGTTGTAATGGCTGAAGGTAGTGGTGGTCAGGGTGGAAATGCTGTACTTAATGTACGCGGTGGAAGAGGCACCGAAGTTACCTATATAGTTGATGGTGTTATTCAAAATGATCCTTTATGGGGTCGAAATTTTTCACAGGTTAGTAATTCAGCTATTGAGCAATTATCATTTCAGGTTGGTGGCTTTGAAGCCAAATACGGTCAAGCACAATCTGGAATAATAAGTGTTACAACTAAAACCGGAGCCCCTGATTATTCAATCTTTGCTGATGTCTCCAGTTCCACATTTACTGATGATTATGGTTCTAATCTTTATACTGTAAATCTAAGTGGTCCACTTGTTCCGGGACTAACAAATCATACTATATTTCTTTCTGCGGAAAGAGGTTGGTATCTGGATGGTAATCCATCAGCTATCGGGATCAACTTTCCATCAATAGGTTATTCTTCCCCGGTGTTCCCGGGAAAATCTGAAGGATTATGGCGCTATACAGGAAAAATCACTTCAAATCTTGGGAATCAATTTGTTCTTAGGTTAAGTGGTAACTATAATACAAGGGATTTTAGGGGTAATGTTGCAGGAAATGGTTTAGGAAGTACTCTTGCAGAAGCTGATTATTCGTTTGCCAAGAATAATTCTGATCATATAGGAAAAATGGAAAGAGATAATCTTTCTTTAACCGCAAAATTGTCCCAGAACCTTGGATCCAACTCATTCTATGATATTACACTTGGATATAAAACTTATTTTCAAGAGCAGGGCGATGGCGTTTTCTTTAACAGAGTAGAGGAGTATGGAGACACACTTACAAATCCATATATGCCGGTTCAGGGTGATGACGCTACTTTAGCACAGGACGCTGCGGGAATTTTTGCTGCCAAAGGATATCTGGAAAATTATTATAGAAAAATTAATAACAAAACTTATTCCACTGATATAAGTTTTACATCACAGGTACAAAATCATCTTTTAGAATTTGGCGGCGGTTTTAACTATAATGAAATGAGATACTATTCGATAGGAAATCCTGAAAGATTAGCATATCGTAATAGGGATTTTATAGATGCAAATGGTGATACCACACTTGCGTTAAGCCGTCAGGAAAGATATGAAGGCAGACATCCTAACCGTTATGGTTATGATCTTTACGGAAATGAAACCAGTTCTGGCGATCTTGGACCAAAAAATCCTCTTCTTGGTTATGGTTATTTGCAGGATAGATTTGAACTTGAAGATCTCGTGTTAAATTTAGGTATCAGGTTTGATTATTTTGCAACCCGTTCAAAAATCTTCGTAAATCCGGAATTACCTTATGGTGGTGGTTCTAATCCTAATGATTTTGATGATGGCGATTATAAAACCAAAGATCCTGAATTTTATGTATCACCCAGAATAGGTCTTGGATTCCCTGTTACTTCCTCCACAGTATTTCATGCACAATTCGGAAGATTTATTCAGGAACCCAGATTACTTGATGCTATACTGTTTGAAACACGTGATTATTTATTAATACAAACTGATAATTTCCAATTTAATGATGGACATATAAACAGTGAAAAAACCACGCAATATGAAATTGGTTTCAGACAAATTTTGGGTAATAATGCTGCAGCATTAAATATCACTGCTTTTTATAAAAATATAGAAGGTTTAACAAATACTGAAGCACGTTTCTGGTACAGACAGGCTGGCGGACAACAGTTTATTATCTTTGGTGCTACAAATTCCGATTTTGGAACTGTTAAAGGTTTAGCATTAACAGTTGATGTACCAAGAGTAAGTTACTTTTCACTTTCAGTCAATTACACTTTTTCATTATCTGAAGGAACCGGTTCTTCTACGAACTCATCTTACGTTTCAGCGTTTAGAAATGTGAATGGTGAAATCCCAAAAGTAATTGCTCCTCTGGATTATGACCAGAGACACACTGGTGTGGTCAATTTGAACTTTTATGTTCCTGAAGGTGATTTAGGAATATTTGAATTGACAGGTCTCAATATCCTGTTCTCATTCAACAGTGGAAGACCATATACTCCTCTTGATAACCAAGATCTTACAGAAAACTATACAAATTATGGACAGACAAAAGGTTATCTGAACTCTGCGTATGGGCCGGGTAGTTTCAGAATTGATCTGAAGTTAGAAAAATCATTTAAGTTTGGTAGCACTCTTATTACACCTTATGTTTGGGTACAAAACCTCCTTGATGCAGATAATCCAGTAAATGTATGGCGATCAACCGGTTCACCATATACAACAGGTTTCTTAGAAACTGAAGCTGGGAAAACAAAGGCTAAAGGTTATGGTGAAGCGTGGACACAGGATTATATGAGTCTTGAACGTGATCCATCAAATTTTGGTATACCAAGACTTATCAATCTCGGATTAAAAGTTAATTTTTCTAATTTATAATTCGCAGATATTCATATTTCAAAACAAAGGGTTTTAATAATGTCAATAAATATAAAACGTAAAATTATTCCAATTGTAATTATTGCTGCGTCTTTGGTATTATTATCCTTTTCATCGATTGGTGAAGGGAATAAGAATAAGTTGAACAAGACTGCAGGAATAAACGCAGGTGATGCGTATTTATTACAAGTTAACAGACTCCATATTCCGTTGAACAATAGAGGAGTTCTTGCCAATGTTACTATCGGTGATCTTACCGATGCTCAAATAGATGGGAAAGGATTTCTATTCAGCGGTGGCTTTATGATAAGCGGAAAAAATGGTGGAAATCTTTGGTCCAGTGCAGTTGCTTCTGCATCAAGAATTGAAGACTATTTACCTGGTGTTGTAGGTGCTGACCCTAACGATCCAAGAGCACACATTTATGTAGTAAATGCAAAGGATGAGCCATTTGGTGATTCATGGCAGGAATGGAAAGACGCTGTGGATTTGGGTGCATATTTCTATGATGGAGATGGTGATGGTACTTATAATCCGGTAGATAAAAATGGAAACGGAGTATGGGATGAGGATGAGGATATGCCCGATCTTCTTGGTGATGAAACTGTTTGGTGTGTTTACAATGATCGTTTGGAATCATCGTCACGCGCATTTTCAGATCAGGAGCCAATGGGTATAGAAGTAAGACAAACAGTATGGGCATATGCTACTTCCGGTGATCTGGGTAATATTGTATTTGTAAGATATTCCGTTAATAATGCAGGCACAGTAGCTAATGTTCTTGATTCTGTTTATTTTGGTGTGTGGGACGACCCCGATATTGGCGGCGGTGATGGTTATACCGATGATCTTGTAGGGTGCGATACTACATTAAATGCAGGATTTACCTATAACGATGGACCTGACGCAACTTTTGGTGTCGATCCACCTTGCTTTCTTGTGGATTTCTTCCAGGGACCCTGGGTTGAAACCGGCAATCCAGACGATTTAGCCTTTAATACAAAGGGTCCTCTTCTGGGAATCGATACAATTCCCGGTGCTGTAAATTTACCTCAAACTTCATTTGTCCATTATATGCAGAGTCATCCGACGCAGGGTGATCCTGATAATGCTCAACAGTTAAGAAATTATGTTCTTGGTAAAAACCAGCCGGGTGATTTTGTCGATCCGTGTAATTGGGAGTTTGGCACTGTACTCGGTGGAGTTGATTGTTCAATGATTCCCGGTCAATTTATGTATTCCGGTGATCCAGTAGCTCTGTACGGATGGATAAATAGCTATCCAACCGATCAACGACAGATGTTAAGCACGGGACCTTTCATTTTAGAAAAAGATAAACCTGTTGATATAGTTGTCGCGTATGTTGTTGGTAGATCGACATCTGCACTTAATTCGGTTGTATTAGCTAAACAGATTGACAGAGCAGCGCAGTTTGTGTTTAGCAATAACTTTAATTTTCCTCCCCCTCCCCCTGCTGTTAACCCGATTATAAAAACAACCGATAATACAATTGAACTCATATGGGAAACCAAACCGCAATTAGATTACAGAAAAATTGGTCAGGGTTATGATATGGTTTTTGAAAGTTATGATGTATACATGCATCAGACTAATTCATTAGCTGATAAAGAAGGTGGGCGTACAAACACTATGCTCATAGCCAGTTACGATGTGGCTAATGACATAAATAAAGTTATTTATGAAGATCCGGTATCATTAGAGAGAAAATTAATTTATAATGGTGGTATACAACTTGATTCCGCAACATATTCGAATGCACAAACTGGTAGAATTAGTTTAACTATCACAACTGATCCTTTTACTCAGGCTCCACTCATAAAAGGTAAACCATATTTTATCTCGATCGTTCCAACAGCTTACAATAGGGATGAAATAGAAAAACTAGATGCACTTGGTAATTATCTTATTCCTAAAACAGCTGCGGTTGGAAGTATTGCCGGTATACCGGTGATCTTAAGTGATGGTAAGAGTCCTGTAGGTATTGTTCCCGGTAAAGATACATACACTCCATACTATACAGGTGTAAAAGCAGAACATGTTACAGGAGGTTCAGAAGCTGTAGTAACTTATGATGTAAAAGATAAATCAAAAATAGATGGTCATAAGTTTGAAGTTAGCTTCTTCCAGGATAGTTCAACTTCTCTATATAGCTTGTTCTATAGAATAACTGATTTAAATACAAATCAGATTAAACTTGATTCATCTAAAGATTATGGTACCGGAATAATCAATAATCTTTATAGCGGTGCTGTTGTTAATGTTGAATGGGTAGATCCTGGCGTTAGAGATGTAGATTACACGGGCGGTACACAGTGGTACACTGGTTCATTTAAGCATGATAGTCTTGGGGTATTTTATCCCGGTGCCGATTTTAATGATCCGAACGGATTACCCGAATTAGTCTCTCAAAAAAGATCAACTGTTATTAAGATAACAGATACAAGAAGAGTTGAGATCAGGTTTGGAGAACCCGGGAAAGCCTATAGATATGTAAGAAAACCAGTCAGATTTATTGCCGGTGGAGGAGATCTGGATTCTGCATTTGTTGATGTACCGTTTCAAGCTTGGGTTAAAGATGACGCTTTTGGAGAGGAATATCAATTAGCAGTTGGGTTTACTGAAACTGCAAACCTTCAGGATACATTAGGGAAACCTGATGGTGTATATGATCCAGGAACCAATATTGGTGCTACAAAGGAATATATAATTATATTCAATACTCCTTACGATCCAACCGGATCTCAGGTAGAATATACCGGTACGGGTACAGGATCACCAGCACAAAGAGTTGCTGATTTAGGAAATGGTTATAAGATGGATCCAAACAGTCCACTAACAACCGATGAACGTAGTGCTATTGCAGAAAGTCCGTATTTCAATGCTATGTATATAGTTGGATTACAACGGATTTCTGATGCTGAGAATTTTGATCCGGTTGGTAATTATAATATTAATATTAATTCTCCATTAACTACTGAAGATACATATACTTTTGTAGTGACAGCCGACCTGAGCACTAATGAAGAGAAAGAATTATTTGATAAGATTAATGTATTCCCGAATCCACTTTTTGCGTATAATCCAGGAGTAAGTTATACAGGAGGTGCTGCTGACGCACCATATATAACATTCTCCAATTTACCAAATGTAGCGACTATTAAAATCTTTTCATTAAGTGGAAATCTCGTTAGAACGTTAAATAAGAATGATAATTCTCCATTTATGACATGGGATTTATTAAATCAGGATCAACTGAGGGTTGCTTCAGGTATGTATATAGCAATAGTCTCTGTCCCAAATATGGGAGATAAAGTACTTAAATTTGCTATAATTCAACCACAGAAGCAGATCCAAAGATATTAATGGATTTTTTAACTGGTACGGTAATAACATTACCGTACCGACTTAATTTTTATTGACGACATTAAATAATGGAGATTATAATGAAAAAATTATTACTAACAATTTTGATCGCAGGCTTTTCGGTATCTACCTTTGCTGGTGATCAGACAAGGAAAGGAACTTCGGGCGCTGATCAGTTGCTGATTCCTGTTGGTGCAAAATCAATTGCCACCGGCGGGGCTTTTCTTTCACGGGTTACCGGAGTAGAATCTATTTACTATAATCCTGCCGGTCTCGATTTAATGACTGGTACACAAGCTATGTTCGACTACCTGAATTACGTGGCGGATATCGGTCAGGCATATTTTGCAATTGGTACTCAGTTGGGTGACCTGGGATCAATAGCAATAACTTATAAGACCCTTGATTTTGGTGATATTCCGGTTACAACATTTCAGGATCCTGATGGTACGGGTCAAACTTATTCCCCCAACTTTTTTGTTGCTGGTTTGACATATTCAAAATCTGTAACCGATCGTGTAGCTGCGGGATTTAACTTTAAGATTGTCAATGAATCAATTATGAATGCCAGTGCAACCGGAATCGCTATAGATTTTGGTGTACAATATCAGTTTGATAATAACCTGTCTCTTGCTGCCGCTGTTAAAAATATCGGTACAAATATGGCATATTCGGGTGAAGATCTTAAAGTAAAGACTGAGGTGCCTAGTACAGGTTATGGAAGTGGAAATGGCGTATACCAGGCGGATACGGAACCATTTCAAATACCCAGTTATTTCGAGCTGAGTGTTGCCTATGATTATTTTATGAGTGATGATAATCAGTTGGCAATTGGTACTACGTTCAGAAATAACAATAATTTTGAAGACCAAATGATGTTTGGAATGGAATATGGATTTTTAAATACATTTTTCCTGCGTGGTGGATATGATCTTCTTTTGCAGAATAGTGATCAATCGATATATGATTATACTTTAGGGGCAGGTATTAATTATGAAACATCTGATGGCATATCGATTGGTTTTGATTATGCTTATAGAAATGTTAAAGAATTTCAAAACGCAAATCATGTATTTACTGTAAAACTTGGTATAGAATAAACCGAAAATCCCCCGGAATTAAGCGTCTGTTGATTTTTCAGCAGACGCTTTTTTATTTTATTATTGTAAATAATTCTATTTTAGGGATATGAAAAAGATAATTTTTTTAACCGCACTGTTTTTATCACACTATTCATTTGCTCAATCCAATTTTGGGTTTGAATTTGATTTTGCTCAATTTGGTTATGACTCAACATCAAATTACCTGGAATGTTATTATTCTTTCAATCAGGGAACAATGAGCGTTGAAAAAACCGATACAGCCAACTATGTTCAGGGGAAGCTTCATATAACTTTGCAGGATACAACTACAGGTGAAGTCGCGGTAGATAAGAACTGGTTAGTATCCCATATTGTTTCGGGTGACACTATTCAGAATTACCAGAGTTTGATTGGTGTTCTAGGCTTTGTGCTTAAAACGGGTACATACAAATGCGTTGTGACGGGTATTGATGCTTTGTCTCCTGAGAATCAACGTACTATAACAGAGTATATTAAAATTCGACCGTTTCTCTCTATGCCACTAGCTATGAGTGATGTTCAATTAGCTTCAAATATGATACAGAACAGTGAAAACAAAAACTCTATCTTTTATAAAAATACTTATGAAGTAGTTCCTTCACCAACTGCTATATATGGGACGGTTCAACCGGTATTATTTTATTATGTCGAATTATATAATATGAATAGAGATAATTCTAATTTTTATTTGTATCAAAATGTGCTGAACAGTCGGGGACAGGTTGTCAGTCATAAATCCAGATATATTAAGAATACTGCAAATGCAATTGTGCAAGTAGGTAATGTTATGGCATACAAGCTGCCAACTGATTCATATTCTCTTGTTATATCGTTGGTAGATAGTACCATTAACTTCGGTATTTCTTCTGCAAAAAAGTTTTTCGTATATAATCCTTCTGTAGAGTATGTAGATACGTTCAGTACAGGTAATAAAAATGTAGTTGCAGGTATGTTTGGATCGATGTCTGACGAAGAACTTGACGATTTCTATAATAAATCTAAATATATTGCCTCAGGCCAGGAGAAACAAAAATATGAGTCAT
>Ga0307436_1000285_pt1 | contig 23347 bp, 17 predicted proteins | sample SalMarWE160440MG_FD_202513 | JGI IMG/M metagenome (GOLD analysis project Ga0307436, IMG submission 202513) | Salt marsh sediment microbial communities from the Plum Island Ecosystem LTER, Massachusetts, United States - WE1604-40 | ecosystem: Environmental > Aquatic > Marine > Intertidal zone >...
CGTCTCCCTTATCTCCCAACCCACTGTCGACCAGGACCAGCTCGTCACCGCTCTCCACCAGCACACAATTGGTCGCCATGTGGATCCGATTGCGTTCGTCGGCCGGCTTCTTTCGCTCCCAGAGCGTCTTGGGAACGACCCCGAACATGGCACCCCCATCGAGTCGGAAGCCGCCGTCGCTGACGATGTGGAATTCGAGCTCACCCAGACGCATGAAAATTCAGTCTACCGAAAAGCGAACAGCCCCGCATCGACCCGTTTCACCAGGTAACGGCGCAATCTGGAGATGGGACCCTGCACGGCCGGTATCCCACGCCGGCGGGCGTGGGAGCCCTCCGTCCGTTACCCATCTCCAGACTGCGCCGTTACCTCGTCTTGCTCGCGGCGGTTGACCGCAGTCGGCCGGATCGTGACAATGGAGTGCCGCTTGGGTCGACAAGGCGATGAGCATCCCCGTCCAGTCCACGAAACTGCAACCCGATCCGGGAGAGTTCGGCATCGTCCTCACGGGAGGTGGTGCCAGGGCCGCGTATCAGGTCGGATTCCTGCGCTGTCTGGCGCATGCCATGCCGGAGGCGCGAATCCCCATCATCACCGGCGTATCGGCCGGCGCGATCAATGCCGCCTTCCTCGCCGCCCACCCGGGTGCGCTGAGCGAGGCGGTGAGCGACCTGTACGACCTATGGAGCAATCTGCGCGCCGAGAAGGTGTTCCGCACTGACCCGCTGAGCCTCGGCCAGAGCTTCGTTCGCTGGGGCATGAAACTCGCGTCGGGCGGCCGGCTGACCAACGGCATGATAAGGAGCCTGGTCAATGCCAAGCCGCTGCACCGGCTGCTGTCGCGCAGTCTCAGCTGCGTGGACGGGGAGATCCGCGGTATCGCCAGGAACTTGGAGGACGGTCGGCTTCGTGCCCTCGCCTTGACCGGATTGGATTACGCCACCGGCCAGACGGTCACCTGGGTTCAGGGGCAGGGGATCCCAATGTGGGAACGACCTCACCGCCGCAGCTGCGAGACCCGGATGACGGTCGATCACGTCATGGCTTCGGCGGCGCTGCCACTCATCTTCCCCGCCGTCCGGGTGGGCGACTCGTGGTACGGGGACGGGGGCATCCGATTGGCAGCGCCCCTATCTCCGGCGCTGCACCTGGGAGCCACTCGTATCCTCGCCATCTCGACACGTTATGAACGCTCTCGGGAGGAGGCCGCCCGTCCCCACATTCGCGGCTACCCGCCTCCGGCGCAGATCATCGGTCAGTTGCTCAACTCGGTCTTCCTGGACGTACTCGACCAGGACGTGCTGCGGGCGAAACGCTTCAACGAGTTGATCCACCTGCTGCCACGCGAGGATCGGCTCGGCATGAACGTCGTCGACGTCATCGTGCTGCGTCCTTCCCAGGACCTCGGACGTCTGGCCGCCGAGTACGAGCCGGAGCTCCCGAAGACATTTCGTTTCCTGACGCGAGGCCTCGGCACGCGCGAAACCGAGAGTCCCGACTTCCTCAGCCTCCTGATGTTCCAGCCCGACTATCTGAAGAAGTTGATCGAGATCGGGCAGGCCGATGCCTATGGCATGCGAGACCGGCTGGTGCGTCTCGTCGCCGGTGACCAGCTCGAGGAGGCACCCACCGCCGCGGGCTCACCGGCCACCGGGCCCGATGGCTCGTCCTCGGTTCAGGCGACCGAGACGTCGGGGGACAGGAAAACGTCTTGAATCGCGTTCAACAGTTCGATGCCCTCGATCATCGGCCGTTGAAACGCCTTGCGTCCTGAGATCAACCCGCAGCCGCCGCCACGCTTGTTGATCACGGCGGTGCGCACGGCTTGGGCCAGGTCGCCCTTGCCCTTGGAGGCGCCACCCGAGTTGATCAGTCCGACGCGACCCATGTAGCAGTTCGCCACCTGCCATCGCACGAGATCCACGGGGTGCTCGCTGGCCAGCTTCTCGTACACCAGGGGGCTCGTCCTGCCGAATGCCAGTGGCCGGTAGCCGTCGAGGTGCGTTGGCTGCTTCTGCTTGACGATATCCGCCTCGATGGTGACGCCGATGTGATTGGCCTGGCCGGTGAGGTCGGCGGCAGCATGATGATCCACTCCGTCCTTCTTGAACTCCGGATTGCGCAAGTAGCACCACAGAATGGTCGCCATCCCCAACTCATGGGCACGGCTGAAGGCTTCTGAGACCTCCTCGAGCTCGCGGTCCGCGTCTTCGTTGCCGAAATAGATCGTCGCGCCGACCGCCGCCGCGCCGAGGTCCCAGGCCTGCTCCACCGCGGCGAACATGGTCTGGCGATAAGAATTCGGGTAGGTCAGGAGCTCGTTGTGATTCAGCTTGACGATGAACGGGATCCGGTGCGCAAAGCGGCGCGAGACGGAGCCCAAAACGCCCAGTGTCGAGGCGACCCCGTTGCACCCGCCTTCGATGGCGAGCCGAACGATGTTCTCGGGGTCGAAGTATTCCGGATTGGGGGCGAACGATGCCGCCGCGGAGTGTTCGATACCCTGGTCCACGGGCAGGATCGACAAGTATCCGGTACCACCGAGACGACCGGAATCATAGAGCCGCTGTAGATTCACCAGGACCCCGGGCTTGCGGTCGGACTGGGCCCACACTGAATCGACATGCTCCGGGCCGGGACGATGGATCATCTCCTTCGGCACCCCGGTGCAAACATGTTCCAGCAGCGACTCGGCCTCATCACCGAGCAGTTCTTCGATGCGATCAACCCGGTCGGTTTCCAGCGTTGGCATGGGGTCTCTCCTAGTCCGAACTCGTTGCCACGAAAGTATGACACATGGGAGAGGCTTGAGGCTTGAGGCTTGGGGCGGAGGGCTCGGGGCTTGGGTGCTTACTCCTCCTGCGCCGGGGGCTCCATGCCGAGGCGCGCCATCAGGTTGTGCACGATCTTCGCCGTCAGGCCCCAGACCTGCCGACCGCCGATGTGGTAGATCCGGAACGAGCGCTCCCGTCCGTCGAGCAGCACCTTCCGCTCCTCGATGAGGCGCGGGTTGGCGAAGGCGAGGATGGGAACCGAGAAGACCTCCTCGATCTCCTCCGGACTGGGATCCGTCTCGATCGGCCACGGAATCGCCCCCACACAGGGTACGATCCGGTATCCGGACGGGGTTGTCACCTCGTCCAGCTCACCGACGCGCAGGATGCGGCTCGCCCCGATGCCGAGCTCCTCCGAGGTCTCTCGAAGCGCCGCCTCCCAGATCCCCTCTCCCAGTTCCCTTCCTCCGCCGGGGAAGGCGATCTGATTGCGATGATGAGGTAGATCCTCGGCGCGTCGAGTCAGTAGCGCCCACAGTTGGCCGGCGTCCACATAGAGCGGCACCAGCACCGCCGCCGGCCTGGCGTCGGAGGCCGGAAGGCGTCGCGGTGGCGGCGATGCCAGTCGTTCACGCAGTTGGACGATCCAACTGCGCGGCGGCTCCGGTGCGCTCATTTCGACGTACCCCTTTCGATCGCCAGACTGAATCGGAGGGGTTCCTGCTTCGCCTTGGGGAATCGCAGTTCGAGCGGATAGAGATATTGCGGCCCACGGGCCCACCACATCGGATGGCGATGCGCCGCCGGCGACAAGGCGATGCGAAAGCTGATCCCTCCAGAAGGTCTGAAGACCGTCGATTCGAGCTTTCCACCGGTGACGCTCAGGTCCGTCGGCGCATCGCGATCGAAGCTCAAGTCCACGGACTGGATCGGGTGTGCGTAGGCGATCACGATCTCGCCGCCTCGACGTCCGAGAATGCGGAAGCTGTGGTGCGCCGGATCCTCCCAGATGGTGCCGGTCGCGGCACGCACGTGGACTCCGGCGAAGGCGACGTAGTCGCCCCCTGGCAGGGACTGCTGGCTGGTCTCATACGGCAGCGAGCGCTGGCCCAGCGGCGAGACCTGACGGGAACGTCCGGCATCATCGACCGGATAGCCGGCCGGCGTCAGCCAGAGAGGCCAGAGGAGGAGCCCACCGAGAATTGCCGTCGCGAGAACAGGCAATCGAGCCGGAGATCGGGTCGGGAGAAACCACAACGCGCCGTAGAACGGCAACCAGTTGCCGTTCCCGACGCTTGCCGCCGCGCCCCCGAGCCGGAACGGGTCGAGCATCATGGCCGCGAAGAGAGCGAGCCCCGCGGACAGGGCGAGGGGCCAGCGACGCGTACCCGGAGCCCAGAGGGCCAGTCCGACCCCCAGAGGCAGAAAATACGGCAGCAGGCCGATGTGCCGACCCGCCACGAGGTAGAGCAGATTCCATCCGATCAAGTGCGGGTCGAGACGGTCTCGCCACGACATCCGCCGTATCACTCGCTGTTGCTGCGCCGCCTCGGGCCACCGAGTCCCGTCCAGCGGATAGCCGGTCTGCAGCGTGAAGTGCTCGGTCACTGCCGGCCAGGGTGACGATTCGAGTCCGGCTCCGCGTTGCAGTCCCGCGATCAACCCCAGCACGAGTCCCATGCCCACCGCCAATGCCCCCCAGCGTCGCCAGCGGCCGATCCCTGCGGCACGGGGTGCAACGGCGACCACCAGCAAGAGAAGGAGCGGGTGCAACGAGGCCGCGCCACCGACGACGAGTCCGATCACCAGCCAGCGGCCGACGCCGCCTCGATGTGCAGCGGAAGGCGCCTCCCCGTACACCTCCGGCATCGCCTGTGCGTCCTCCGAGGACGCCGGATGGCGTTCCGTCAGACCCACGGCCAGTACCGCCAGGCACAGACCCAGGAGCGCCGGAGTCAATCGGAAGACGGAGGCAAAGGCCACCGACGCAAATGCGGCCAACAGCAACCAGAGCAGGGCGTAACGGCCAAGATTCCGACGCAGGATCCGAGCGCTGAACCAGAGAGCCGCCCCGAAGAGCAGCGTCTGGAGCAAGAAGGCGCCGCGCGCCGATACGAGTCCGACCGCCGGCGCCAGCACCAGGGCATAGAGAGGGGGCACGGCGAGAATAGGTGCGCCGCCCCGGTTCCGGGCCACCTCCACCTCCTCGACCGGGCGCTGCCAGACCGCGCGATAGCGCTTCAGATCGGCGGCTTCCAGCCTCCTGTCGCCGTCGTGAATCAGGCTGGATGCAGCCAGCCAGCTCGTCTCCTCCTCTCGATACAGTCCGCGGCTGGTAACGGGATCGGACCACAGCGCGAGGAGGAGCAGACAACCCCAGGCCGCTGCCAGCAGAACTGCGGGCCAGCGTGGATCTGTCCCCGGGCGCGGCACCCCGCGGCGACTCACGGCGACCCCAACTCGCGCATCCAGATGGGTCCGTGAAGATCCCAGAAGGTGCTGTTCCCTGCGACGGAGGGCTCGATCAGCAGAGTATGGGCGCCTTCCGGACGACGAATCCGGGTGGTGAGCTCGACGCGCCCGCCCGGGGGCATGTCCTGCTGCACTCGCAGCCAGCGGCGACGTGACAGGTGGATGCGCTCCGCATCCAAGAACTCCACTCGCACGACCATTCCCCCGGGGCCAACGCGGGTCGGCAACCAATCCGCAAAGCTCTGATTCGTCAGGCAGATCGACAGCTCTCGTTCTTCGCCGACGCGCCATGGAAGCTCGACCCCCTCCACCTCGAGGGTGCCACCGAAGAAGGACCACGTCAGGCTCGTAGGACGACGCGGCGCGGGGGCCAGAGGGCCGGGTGGCGGCAGCTCACGCCACTCACTGCACGCCGCCAGGAGCTGGCGGGCCGCGGTCACCGGGTCGTGATTTTCCCGCACGTACTCTCGAGCCGCGGCCGCCATCGCGCGGCGACGCATCTCATCATTCAGGAGGTCGCCGGCGACCGCCGCGACGGCTTCGACCTCGTGGTCGCCCACCGGCACCTTGGCCGCGATTTCGTCCGGCAGCGCGCCGAACTGCGCGTACTCGGAAACCATCACGGCTCGTCCGGCGGCGAGAATACGCAGCATCGAAGCGGAGGTCTCTCCTGCCGTCGGGTAACGCAGGTTGATGCACAGATCGCAGGCTGAGATGGCGGCGTGGAATTCGTCGTAGGGCAAGAAGCCGGTGATGTGCACGCGGCTCTCCAGTCCGAGGTCGATGACCAACCGTTCGAGATCGAGGATCGGCGCTACTTCCCCGGCCACGATCAGATGGGCCCGGCTGAGCTCGCCCCTAGAGAGGGCACGGATCACTTCGGTCGTCCGTTTCATCGGAGTCTGAAAGCCCAACGAACCCAGCACCGGAGCCTCTTCCGGAATGCCCAGTCGACGACGAAATTCCAGTCCTTCCCGCTCGTCGACCCGTTCCGGAAGTGGCACGCCCATCGGAATCGCTCGTACGCGGATCTCCGGGTCCTCCTCACGAATCTGTTCGGCGGCCCACGCACTGTGCACCAGGATCCCGCGTTGCGACCGCAGCAGCCGACGATGCGCCGGAAGGGCGAACTGCGCCGCCTCCGAGTAGCCGCCCCACAACGCCGGACGCGCCGCCTCCCAACCGATCCATCCTTGCTCGGCGGTGAGGGCTCGTTGATAGGCCTCGAAGTCGTCGCCGCGGCCCATGGTCCGCGCTAGCAGGAGGTGGTGAAGCACGAGATCGTGCAGAGTGAGCACGCCGGGCCGAGCGGCGGCAAGGGTCAGGACCGCTTCGTGATGGAGGTTGTTCCCCATCTGATAGAGGGGCAAACGGCTCCCCTCACCGAGTCGCTCCGCGTCGACCGGATGCCAACGCTTCTCCAGCTCAGGCAAGATGAATTGTCCCGGCAGGCGTACGACTCGCACGTCCGCCATCGTCTCCAGGGCCGGGATCAAATCGGCGCTGTAGTCCGAGATCCCGGAGCGTACCGGGGGGAGCGGCGATACGAAGTCGATGGGAAGATCCTTGGCGTGGTCCGAACCAGGACGCGCAGGCTTGCCCGTACCCATCGTGGAATTATGGTTTGCCGATTTCACGACCCAGGGCGGGGGTTTCGCGTCGACTCCAGACTCGAGCCGTTCATGTCAGTTCGCACGACTCGGCTCGCTCTCGCTCATCTGATCCTTCAGCCACGCTTCGATGAACGGGTCGATCCAGCCATCCAGCACCCGATCTGCATCTCCCACCTCGGCGCCGGTGCGGTGATCCTTGACCATCCGATAGGGCTGGAGAACATAGCTCCGGATCTGATTGCCCCAGGCGATCTCCTTCTTCTCGCCGGCCCGCTCCGCCGCCTCTTCCTCACGTTTGCGGGTCTCCAGGTCGTAGAGACGAGCCCGCAGGATGCGCATTGCGGTGGCCCGATTCTTGTGCTGGCTGCGCTCATTCTGGCAGGAAACCACGATGCCACTCGGCATATGCGTGATGCGCACGGCGGATTCGGTCTTGTTGACGTGTTGGCCGCCGGCCCCCGACGAGCGGTACGTGTCGATCCTCAGATCCTTGTCGTCGATCTCGATATGGACATCTTCATCCACCTCCGGATACACCGAAACCGACGCGAACGAGGTGTGGCGACGACTCTGCGAGTCGAAGGGGCTGATTCGAACCAAACGATGGACCCCGGTCTCCCCTTTCAGATACCCATACGCGTGCGGGCCGCGAATCGCCAGCGTCGCGCTCTTGATGCCCGCCTCTTCACCTTCGAGGCGATCCAGGAGCTCTGTCTCGTAGCCGTTCTGCTCCGCCCAGCGCGCGTACATGCGGAGCAGCATCTCCGCCCAGTCCTGCGACTCCGTGCCGCCAGCCCCGGGGTTGATCGTGACCAGGGCGTCCTTGTCGTCGTCGGGACCGGAAAGCTTGAGCTGGAGCTCGAGCCGATCGAGGTCGCGCTGTAGGCGTTGCGCAAAGGACTCCGCGTCTTCAGCCCCTTCGCCTTCTTGCAGCAGCTCGCGCCAGGCCTCCAGGTCGTCGGCGTCACGCTCGAGCTGGTGCAGGCTCTCCAGCTTTCGCTCCAGGGCGCGGCGCTCCCGCATGACCGGGGCACTGGCTTGGGGATCGTCCCAGAATCCGGGCTTCCCCATGCGGCTATCGATGTCTTTGAGGCGCTCTTCGACCCCGGCAGGGTCAAAGATACCCCCTGAGATTCTCCAAGTGGCCGGCGAGCTCGTCCAGGTGCTGCTGTATTTCGGAAGGCGTCATCTTCGACTCCAAGCGGCCCAAAATATAGCAGAGACGGCGATCAGGAAGCTGACGACGGGGGTCAACCATGGAATGCGTACGAACAGGGTCCGATCCGAGCGACCGACCAGAGACCCCCGCAAGATGCCGCGCCGAAATACGCCGATCTCCTGTTCAATCGAGCCGTCTGGTCGGATCCAGGCCGAAACCCCGGTGATTGCGGCACGCAACACGGTCCGATGCGTTTCGGCGGCACGAAATCGCGCCGCCCGCAGGTGTTGCCAGGGCGCCGCAGTATCACCGTACCAGGCGTCATTGGTCACCGTGACCAGGGCGCTCGCTCCGGCTCGAACCAGGTCCGCGACCTCGTCGGGAAAGACGATCTCGAAACAGATCGCCGTGCCGAAAGCCTCTCCCTGCCAGCGCAGCAACTGAACTTGCTTGGCGGCGCTGAAACCGCCAGCATTGCGGGCGATCTGCCGCACCCAGGGCAACAGCCGGCCAAGCGGCACGTACTCGCCGAAAGGCACCAGGTGCCGCTTGTCATAGCGCTCGATGCCTCCGCTTTCTTTGACCAGGAGAGCCGAGTTGAAGTCCTTGCCGTCTCGTTCCGTGACGGTGTTGAAGAGTACGCTGCAACCCCTCCCGAGCAGCGTCGAAATATCGTGGCGTAGCAGGGGGCTGGTAGCGTAGCTGAATGGCCAGGCCGCGCTCTCCGGCCAGACGAGCAAGGCGCCGCGGCGATCACAAGCGATCGTCGAGAGGTCGATCACGTCGCGGTAGTCGCGCATCGCCTGCGCCTCGTCCCATACGACCATGTTTCGGACGTTGGGTTGCACGATCCGGATCGGCCGCGGCTCGGAGAGATCGGCCGTGACCCGTGGACCCGCCCAGCGCGCCGCCACGGCCAGCACGGCGAGGACGGCGAGGACGCCGGCCACGCCGTACGCGGGCCGGCGTCGCGCCCATGCCAGGGCGATCACCGTGTTCACCAGGACCAGCACGAAGGAGACGCCCCATGCTCCTATCCAGGCGGCGAGCGGCAGGGCTCCGGGAACCGCCGTCCAGGCATATGCGGCCAGGTTCCAAGGGAAGCCGGTCAAGGCCACGCCGCGCAGCCATTCGAGCCCGACCCAGAGTGCCGGTGCTCCGAGGACGAGGGCCCAGCCGCCGACCCGCCAGAGCCGAGAGCCGAGCCAGCCGAACGCCAGCGTGTATAGGGAGAGGTAGAGGGCGAGCAACAGGGTCGCCGACCAGGCTCCGAGCCAGGGAAGTTGTCCGTAGGTACGCAACGTCGGCGCAACCCACCAGATTGCGACCATCCAGTAGGCGAGGCCGAAGATCCAGCTCAATCGCTTCGCATCCCGGTGACGCAGGAAGAGGATCAACGGGACCAGCGCCAGCCACGCGGCCCAGGGAAGGGGGCGGCGCGCAAAGCACAACGCCCATACGACGCCGCCCGTGCTGGCCAGCGCCGACTCGATGATCCACCGACGCACGGCCGCTCCAGCCCGGCCCGCCGGCGATGTCATCCGCCCTGCGTGATCCAGGTATCGAGCCGATAGGACTTGCGGATCTTGGCGGCCGCCGCCTCTGCCGCATCCCGGCTCGTGAAGGGTCCGACCCGCACCCGGTTCATGGTGCGCCCTTCAACTACGACGGGAGACAAAAAGACGGGCAACTCACTCTTCCGGAGCTGCTCGAGCACGCGTTGCGCCTGAGCGTGATCATTCGACGAGAACACCTGGATGACGAAGTCGCCCGTCGTCGCCTCGGCGCCGCTTTGAGCAGTGCCCGTCGCCGCTGCAGCGGGCTGCTTGGGTTCGGAAGAAGGTGGCTGCGCCGCGGCAGAAGTACCGTTCGCCGCCTGCGGCTGGTTCTTGTTGACGTCCTGCAGCAACGTCGTATCCGACGAGCCGCTGGCGGTCGTCTCCTGTACCGGTTTCGGCTCCGGCTCCGCAGGCGGCGTGGCTTCGCCCTGTTCGTCCTTGGAGAAGAAGTTGAACTGATCGAGCGAAGCGGGATCCTTTCCCTGCCTCGTCGTCTCCTCGGGAGCCGTCTGCTCCTGTCGCGCGACCACGGCTTGTTCGGCCGCGCGTCCGCCGCGTCCCAGCCAAACGCCGGCGAAGAAGGCGACCAGCAGACAGCCGAGCAACACGGCGAATCCGATCACCATCTGGGTACCGCTCAGCGAGATCTCGTAGTAGCTGTGCTCGTTCCGCTCACTCACCGCAGAGGCTCCTCATTCCGGACATTCGATCACGACTCGTGACGAGATTGCATCATGGAGCCGAAAGACTTCATCAACTCGATAGGCAGCGGGAAGATGATGGTCGAGTTCTGCTCCGAGGCGATCTCAGTGAGAGTCTGAAGATAACGAAGTTGAAGCGTCACCGGATTCGTGCTCATCGCGTCGGCCGCCGCCGTGAGTTGCTTCGCGGCCTGGAACTCGCCTTCCGCATGAATGATCTTAGCGCGCTTCTCGCGCTCCGCCTCCGCCTGCCTCGCCATCGCGCGCTGCATTTCCTGCGGCAGGTCGACGTGCTTCACCTCCACCGCGGAGACCTTGATTCCCCAGGGGTCGGTGTGGGCGTCGATGATCTCTTGCAGCTTCTCGTTCAGCTTGTCCCGTTCCGAAAGCAGCTCATCCAGCTCTGCCTGTCCGAGCACCGATCGCAGCGTCGTCTGGGCGATCTGACTCGTTGCCACCAGGTAGTTCTCGATCTCGACGATCGCCTTCTGCGGATCCACGACACGAAAGTAGACCACCGCGTTGACCTTCACCGACACGTTGTCCCGAGTGATGACGTCTTGCGCCGGCACGTCGTGCACGATCGTTCGCAGCGACACCTTCACCATGCGCTCAATCGGCCAATAGATGAAGACGAAGCCGGGTCCCTTCGGCCGGCTGGTCAGCCGCCCGAGACGGAAGACGACGGCGCGTTCATACTCGTTGAGGATGTTGATCCAGCGGGAGATCGCGAACAAGATGAGAATGAGGAAGACGAAGGCGGGACCAAATAGACTCATGGCAAACTCCCCTCTCGGCTCAGGCTGTGATCTCCCACCGGTCGAACTTCGAGCACCATGCCGTCGGCGCGGGTCACGCGCACCCGCTCACCTGCAGCAACCGGCGTCTCTGAGACGGCATCCCACAGCTCGCCGTGCACGAAGACCTTACCGCGTGGCTCCAGGGCGGTTTTCGCGACTCCCGTCTCCTGCAGCAGCCCCTCCATGCCGGTTCGGACCGGCTTGCGAAAAGTGCGCATGACCAATGTCATCATCATCGTGACGATCAGCAACGCGAAGAGGGCCAAGGCGATGATAAGACTCATGCTCACCTGCATGACCGGATCGGGGCTCTTGAACAGCATCAGCGAGCCCAACACGAGGCTGACGATTCCCGCCAGAGCCAGCAATCCGTGGCTGATCACCTTGACCTCGGCGATGAAAAAGACCATCGCCAGGCCGATCAGGGCCACACCCGCATAGTTTACCGGCAGGTAGGAGAGTCCGAAAGCGGCCAGGATCAAACAGATCCCGCCGATCACACCGGGCAGCACGGCACCCGGGTGCGACAGTTCGAAGTAGAGGCCGAGGCCGCCGAGCACCATCAGAATGTACGCGATGTTCGGATGGGCCAGTGCGGAGAGGAAGCGCTGGCGTCCACTCATGTCCAGTTCCTCAACGCGTGCGTGGGCCAGGTGCAGTGTCACACTCTTGCCCTTTGAGCCGAGGCTCATGCCGTCGAGCCGATCCAGCAAAGACTCGAAGTTCGGGGCGATGACCTCGATCAAATTGGCCTGCAACGCCTCGCGCGCCGTGAAGGAGCGACTCTTGACCACCGCCTCTTCCGCCAGCGCTTCGTTGCGCCCGTTCCGCCCCGCCAACGAACGGATCGTGGCGGCGGCGTCCTGCTCGACCTTGGTGCCCATAACCCCCTTGATGTCCTCACCCGCGTCACCCACCGGATGCGCCGCTCCGGTGTTCGTGCCCGGCGCCATCACCGCGACGTCACTCGCCATGAGCAGGAAGAATCCAGCCGATGCGGCACGCGCACCCGATGGCGCGACGTAGACAGCGACCGGGGTCTGCGCCCCGAGCATGGCAGTGAAGATGTCGCGCGTCGAGGTCAGGAGGCCGCCCGGCGTATCGAGCTCGAGGACCGCCAGAGCGGCCCCTTCCCGGTCCGCGCGGCGCAGTCCGTCCTCGACATACTGCGCCACCACCGGCTGAATGATCGAGTCGACTTGCAGGCGCAGAACCAGCGGACGCGAGCCTGGTTCCTGTCCGCGGGCAGCGGGACTACAGACCGCCAACAACACTATGAGGAGGACGAAGGCTGGTTCTGGGCGCGGCAGAGCGCCGGCGCGGCGGGGCATGCTCACGTGGCCCGCAGTATATCCGAGCCTCCGCTCCCTTCGGCGTCGATCACCTCTCCCAACCTGCCTCACCGGCCCAGGCCGAGCACCACCGGCGGGAGACATCGGGTTTCGTCGCAGGCCTGAAAGGAGAGTTGGACGGCCGGCACAGTGCCCGCCTCGCACCGGATCTCCCCGCGAACAACGATTGCGCCTCGGTAGACCGCGGCACCCTCCTCCAAGGAGACCGGCTCGGGCCACCCGAGAGCGCGAATCTCGCAGCCCGGTGCGGCCCGAAGCTGCAGCGGCTGAAACTCTCTATTCGCCGTCATGGGCGCGTAGGCGTGCCACCCGGGGGCGATCTCGATCTCAACTCGGAATCCATGCCATCCGTCCGGCCTCTCGTCCTCGAACTCGAGGCGCGCCTTGACGTTCTCCAGCGCTTCGCGCCGTAAGTTCACGCTCGCCGTCGGCCTCGCCTCGGTCGCATCTTCGCGCCGTGGCGAGGAGAAGGTCTCCGACTCGAGCCCCTCGAGCCTTCGTGCCGCCAAGGCGAGGAGTCGAGCCGCCTCCGGCCGCTGGAGGACCGTCTCGGCGAACGCACACAGGGTGTCGCGCGCCGCGGCCAACCATCGGTGGTCTCCGGTGAGTTCGTAGAGCTCCAAGTCGTTCAAGGCCGCCTGTCCATTTCCCGACGGCAGCGCGCCGTCGAAGATCTCGCGACTGCGTGCGATGAGCTGCGTCGATTCGGCGGCGCTATAGAAGCCGCCACGACCATCACTCAAGCGGACTTCCTGTTCCTCCCGAAGCTGTTCGGCGGCTCGCAGCCAGCGCCCGTCCGGCTGGACGCGGGCCAGGGCTAGGAGACCGCCGATCAGAAACACGTAGTCGGAGAGCAAGCCGGGAACTGCCACTGTTTCGCGATGTGAGACGTGGTGCAGCGTCCCAGGGCGCCGCATCGTCTCCAAGATGAGGTCGGCCGTGGACGCAGCACGGCCGATCATCACCGCATCCTCGAGCGCGGCCCCCGCCACCGCCAGACCGCGGATGACGATGCCGTTCCAGTCGGTCAGTATCTTGTCGTCCGTGGCCGGCCGGGGCCGTTGTGAGCGCCGCTCGAGCAGTGCCAGGCGATGAGGCTCGAGCTCGCCTCGTAGCGCCTCGACGCTGGTGCGGCGGCGCCGCGCCAGCGCTTCCCAGGGTTCGGGAATGTGAAGCACGTAGCCGTCGCCGCCGAAGAAGGGCTCGGCCGCAACGCCGTAGAGCGGAGCGACGAATCCGAAATCCTCTTCTCCCAATGCCGCGCGCAGTTGCTCACGGGTCCAAACATAGAAGGCGCCTTCTCCGCCCTCGGTCTCGGCGTCCAAGGCGCTCCAATATCCACCCTGCGGAGCATGCAGCTCGGTCTCCAGAAACTCGGCGATGCGTCGACAGACTTCGGCCGCTTGACCGTCTCCGGAGATCCGGTGGTACTGCCCGTACACTTCAAGCAGGATCCCATTGTCGTAGAGCATCTTCTCGAAATGTGGCAGGCGCCACGCGCGGTCGGTGGAATATCGATGGAATCCGCCGGCGAGTTGGTCGAAGATGCCGCCGCGCGCCATCTGATCGAGGGTCATGCGGAGCATACGATCGGCCTCTGCCTCGCCTTCCTCCGCCGCGGCGAGCAAGAGCAGCAGATTGCCCGGCGAGGGAAACTTGGGCGCCGCTCCGAAGCCTCCGTGATCCGGGTCGAAAGCCCGCCGTAGTGCAGCCAACGATCGGCTCGCGGGCTCGGCCCCGGGAGCCGACTGCGCCGGCTGACCGCGATCCTCGAGATAGTGCCGAGCCGCGGCGACGACGCTGCGGGCCTGCTCCTCCACGTCGGGCCGCCGGTTCTTCCAAGCATCGGCCATGGCTTCGAGCACCTGCGCGAAAGACGGACGCCCTTGCCGGGGCTCCGGTGGAAAGTACGTGCCCGCGAAGTAGGGCTCGAGGCTCGGTGTGAGGAAGAGAGTGTTCGGCCATCCGCCCTGTCCGGCATAGGCCTGTGTCGCGGCCATGTAGATCTCATCCAGCTCGGGCCGCTCTTCTCGGTCGACCTTGATGTTGACGAAGTGCCGATTCAGAAAGGCCGCGATGCCGGGGTCGGAGAACGACTCCCGCTCCATCACGTGGCACCAGTAGCAGGTCGAGTATCCGATCGACAGGAAGATCGGGCGGTCCTCGTCGCGGGCCCGGCGCAACGCCGCGTCGCCCCATGGATACCAATCCACGGGGTTCTCCGCGTGCATGCGGAGATAGGGACTGAGCTCGTCGGCGAGGCGATTGGAATTGCGCGTGGTCTCGTCCATGAGTCGAAGCCGACGGAGTCAGGCGGCGGCTGGCGGCCGAGCCCGGCAGCGCTGACACGGCGAGGTCAAGAGGAGGTCAGCCGTCTTCGGAAGCGGCGGAGAGCCGCAGCTGGCGATCCTCCCACCACCCCGCCAGCACGATGACGCCATTCCAGAAGTTCCACCAAGTGATCGTGTACCAGTTCGGCCTCGCCATCACCAGCAGGTAGTTCATGATGCCGATCAGCAAAACCCAACCGACCATCCCGCGCCCCACCAGATCCGGAAGCCGGAGGTGGGACACCATGAGCAGTCCCATCGCAATGATCACCAGGCCGGCGACCTCCGGCGGCACTCGGTCTCCCATCATCACCAGTGCCATCACATAGCTTGCGCCGATGGGGATCGGCACGCCGATCGTGCGTCGCGACTTCTCGTGCTCGCTGACCACCAAGTTGAAGCGCGCGAGACGGAAGATTCCCGCCAACATGTAGAAGACGCTGATCGCCAGACCGAGCGGACCCAACGCGTGCAGCACCGAGCGTTGGGCGAGAAAGGCCGGGGCAACGCCAAAGCTGATCGCATCGGAGAAACTGTCCAGCTCCTGTCCGAGCTTGCTGGTCACTCTCAGCTTGCGGGCCAGCCGTCCGTCCATCGCGTCGAGGACGATCGACAGCAGCAGAAGGTAAACGGCGGTCCGGTATCGACCGTCCGCGGCCGCGATCATCGAGAAGAACCCGGTCACCACGTTCGCCGCGGTGAACGCCGCCGGAGCGAACATGCGTCGACTCCAACCGTACTGCTCAGTCATCGTGACTTCAGGTCGGCCATCCCGGGCGAAGCGTTGCCATCAGTTCAGTTCGCCGGTCGCGTTGACGTGGCGGGCGACCTCGCCCAGCACGAACAGGCTCCGGCTCGATTTGTCCAGCACGCCGCTGCCGTAGCCCTGACGCGTGATGAAGTCGAACGTCAGCTCGCGCATCTTGAGGTAGTCCGGTACGCGGTCCTTGCGATAGGTCCACTCCTCGCGGCGGCCCTGCTCCAGGTCGTTGCGCAATGTCCCGACGGACTCCGCGCCTCCCCTCGAGCGACTGCGCAGGGCCTCGATCGCCGACTCGTCCGAAGAAACGTTCGAAGTCGCCGCGACCGAGGGAGGTCCGAGCAAGGCGAGGACTGCGCCGCGATCACTGTTCCGTCCGGGCATCTCCTTGGTAGTCCACTGTTTGTCGGCATACCGGAGACGAGCATTGAACTCGTCGCGCAGCTCGTTCTTTGCGGTTTCGGGAGTCGGGTCCCGCTTCTTCCAGAACCCCTCGACGAAGGCCGCCCGCTCTTCCTCCGTCGTGGCCTGTTTCCAGGCCGCCGTCTCATCGTCGGTCATCAGGAAGCGCACTGCGCTCTCGGCCCAGTCCGCGCCCACCGTCGGAGGAGCGGCGACGTCACCCTCATTTTTCCTGAAGGCCTCGTAGGCGGCTTGAGACTCACTCCCGGGGGAGGTTGTCATTGCGCTGCGGGCGTCCTCGAAGGCATGCATCACCGGGCGTGGAAAGCTCCCTGCCTGCAACGCTGCCTGCGGATTGAGTCGCAGGTACTCACCGAACTCGGCTACCGCCTCATCATGTTGCTTCAACATGGCGAGATTCGCCGCGCGGAAAAAGTGAAGCGGCGCCTCCAGCTGCTTGCGATCGCGCTCGAATCCCGGCTGCTGACTGGCCTTGTCGAGCTCGTCGAAGGTGGCCAGGGACCGCTTGTACTGACCGGACTTGAACTGCTCCTGGCCCCGCCGGAAGAGGTCCGGCAAGGACGTGGCGGCCTGGGTCGGAGTCGGCAGCAGCGCGACGAGAGCGACCGCGGCGCCGGCGATGAGCACCAACAGCGAAGTCGCGAAAAGAGGTTGTGTCGAGTCTCTGCGAGTCATAACGGCAAAATCTTACACCGCCGAGCCACGCCGGACCGCTCCATGCTCTCTGAAGGGAGTCGCCTCAATGAAGCATGTGGCTCTGGTTGATGTGCTCGGCCACCTCCTGCAGAGCCTTGTACGCCCGCCCGGATGTCTCGAGCACCGCCTGGCCACGACGGACGAAGAAGGTGTAACGCAGCTCTTGCGTGCCCAGGTAGCCGGGCACGCTGTCCCCGGAATAGACCCACGTCACACGTTGCTGAGACTCGGCCGAGGAGCCGAATCGGGTTCCGGTGCCGGTGCTGTGCTGAGCTCGTTCATTCGCCAGCTCCTGATTGTGGACGCCGACCTGCTGCGTGTCGACCGAGTCCGGCGGGCCGAGCAGCACGAACACCAGGGCACGGTCGGTGTCACGCCCCGGCGTGTCGTCAGATCGCCACTGACCGTCGGCGAACCGCATGCGCGCATCGATCTCCTGTCGCAGTTCGTTGCTCGACGTCCCTGGCGTGGGGTCCCGCCGCAGCCAGAACTTCTCGACGAACGCCTGCCGGTCAGCGTCGGTTCCGAGGGACTTCCAGGCAGTCTTCTCCTCCTCTGTGAGCAGTTCGCGCACCGCACTGTCGCCCCACGATGCGTCGATCGTCGGGGCGCCTCCCCGGTCCGTACGGAGAAAGGACTGATAGGCCACCGCAAGGGACGCGCCGCCCTTCGCGAAGCTACGTCGGGCCTCCTCGAACGCCGCGAGCACCGGCCGTGGGTAGCTCCCCGCCTTCAACGCCGCCTGCGGGTTCAGGCGCAGGAACTCGAGAAACTCGTTCACCGCGTCGTCTCTCTTGCGCAGCATGGCTAGATCCGCGGCGCGAAAGAAGTGCAGCGGCGCCTCCAGCTGCCGGCGATCGCTCTCGTGCTGCGGCTGCCGGCTGATCTCGTCGATCTGGTCGAATAGCTGAAGCGACTTCTCGTAGTGGCCTGACTGGAAGGCGTCCCGGGCCTGCTGAAACATGCCCGGCAGGTTCTGCGCCGTCACCGCCACAGAGGTCAGCAGCGAGAATGCCAGCGAAAGCGCCAGTGGACGCATGCGCATCCCACGCCCGAAATTCCTCTTTGCAGCGCTCGATGATGTTGCCATGCACTCCTCCAAACTCGTCAGATCGCCCGCCGGCGTCGCTCTGTCGGGCGCTCTATCGGCGATCGTGTCGTTCTCCAAATACGACCCGTAGGCGAAGACGCTCCTCGCCACGCTCCACCACGGCCGTGACGTGCTGTCCGGGCTTCGCCTGCTGTAACACATACATCAGGTCATAGATGTCGCCGATCGGATGCCCGGCCAGCTCTACGATGATGTCGCCACGCTTCATCCCCGCCAGGTCTGCGGGCCCTCCCGGTCGCACGCCGGCCAGGAGCAAGCCCTTCTTCCCTTCGCCCGGCCCGCCATAGTCCGGAACGCTGCCCAGCGAAGCGCCGTACGAGCGGACGTCGCCCGGTGGCGCCGGTGCACTCGCCTGCTGATACGTGAGCCCTGTACCGCGTCGACCCAAGGACTGTGCCAGGGCAGCGGCGAGATGGGCGACCTGAGCGCCCCCCGCTGCATTGATCTTGTCGACGTCGTCGCTGGGACGATGGTAATCATCGTGCGTGCCAGAGAAGAGATGCAGCACCGGTACGCCGTCGGCGAAGAACGGCGTCTGATCGGAAGGCCCGTAGCCGTCCCCACCCAATGCGCAGCGCAAGTCGAGCCGATTGCACAGCGGCGAGACGATGGACGTCCATTCCGCGGCCGATTCGGCGCCCAGGACTTGCAGCCGGTCATCCCGCAGGCGACCCACCATGTCCATGTTGATCATCGCCGTAGCGCGCGACAGCTGGATCCCGGCCGGCGGATGCCGGGTGAACCAGCTGGAGCCGAGCACCCCCTCCTCTTCGCCGGAGAAGGCCACGAAGAGGACCCGGCCGGCAAGCTCGTCACGGTGCGCCTCCAGCCAACGAGCCGCTTCGAGCAGAGCCGCGGTTCCCGAGGCATTGTCATCGGCACCGTTGTGAATCGCGTGGCTGTCAGGCTCGAATGAGCCCGGACCTCCATACCCCAGGTGGTCGTAGTGAGCCCCGATCAGGACCAGCGTGTCGCCCGGGAGGGCGCCGTCCAACATGCCGATCACGTTCGCAGTTTCCGCACTGCGGCGTTCCAGCGCGGCACGCAGTTGCGTCGCATGCTTCCCGGTGATGAGCGCCTCCGCCGTGGCACGCTTGACGAAGAAGACCGGTAGGCCACTGTCTCCTCCCGTATCGACGCGGAGCGGAGGAAATGGCGCCTCTTCCGGCAACTCGCCCCCCGCCGCCGCTTCCGGAAGATCGCTGAACAGCACCGCCACAGCCCCGTGCTCACGCGCATTGATCGCTTTGCTGTGGAGGTCGCTGAAGCGTCGCCGCGCCGCATCGTCCGCGTAAGGGCCGTCTTCCGGCAGGAATCTTCGCACCAGCACGACCTTGCCCCGTACGTCGAGACCGGCGTAGTCGTCTACATGCAAGTCCGGGGCGGTCACGCCATAACCGGCGAAGACGATCGGTGCAGCGACCGTGCCCTCCGCCGAGAAGGCGGCGACCTGGAACGACTCGGGCGGGAGGGGCTGGCCGTCGACCTCCATGCCGGTCTCCGGCCTCTGCACGACCTCGACCGGCACCTCGAACGGCTGTCGGTAGCCACCCGAGCCGACGGGCTCGAGGCCGATCTGTCGGAACTGTTCGGCCAGCCACTCGGTGGCCTCGTCGAGGCCTCGCGTTCCAATGCCACGGCCCTCGCGCGCGTCATCCGCCAGCCAGGCGACGTCGGCCAGGAATCGATCGGCCGCGTCATTCGATTGTGGGGAGGGAGCCTCTCCCCAACGGGCCACATAGACGTCGGTCTCGCCCGGCGCGCCCTGATGGCGATTGGAAGAGAAGGCCAGCCAGTGGCCGTCCGGCGAGAACATGGGGAATCCGTCGAATCCCGGCGCCCACGTGATGCGCTCCAGGCCCGTGCCGTTGGCGTTGACCGCCCAGAGATCGAACTCCCGACCCTGCGGATCGCCGTAGTTCGACGAGAAGATCACGCGACGCCCGTCGGGAAAGAAATAGGGCGCGAAAGAGGCCGCACCGAGGTAGGTGATCTGCCTGGCGTTGGTGCCGTCGGCGTTGGCGATCCAGATCTCCAGCCGGCCGGGCCGCACGAGATGCCGCGCCAGCAACGACTCGTAGTCTTGCAGTTCGGATCCCGGCTGCGGTCGTGAGGCCCGCCACACGATCTGCTTGCAGTCGGGCGAGAAGAACGCTCCACCGTCGTAGCCCGGTGTGTGGGTCAAACGGCGGACGTCCGAACCGTCGGCTCGCATGCGATAGAGCTCCAGGTCGCCGTCGCGATCCGAGGTGAAGATGATGGAGCCGTCGAGCGGACAGACCGTGGCTTCCGCGTCATAGGCGTCGTTATCGGTCAACCGAGTCAAATCTGAACCATCCGGCGCGGCAGTGTAGATCTCATAACTCGGATAGACCGCCCACACATAGCCGTGGGTACGGTCCGGGGGCGGTGGGCAGTCGGCTCCGCGCGAGCGTGTCGACGAGAAGAGGACCCGCGAGGCGTCCGGGGTGAAGTAGGAGCAGGTCGTTCGGCCGCGACCGTCGGAGATCTGCCGCATCGCCTCCGGTCGCGCTACCGGCAGGCGGAAGATCTGGTCGCACTGCAGCCCGCCATGCGTCGACTGGAGGATGAGCTCCGTACCGTCCGGCGACCAGTACGCCTCCGCGTTCTCGCCATCGAAGGTGAGCTGTCTGAGGTCACTGAGATGCACCTCGCCCTGGTGGCGGAGGGTGCCGGTCGCCTGAGCATCCCCGGCGGTTGGCTGAGAACAAACGCAGACCAGCCAGACGACGACGGCAAGCCATCGGATGATTGAAAATCGAGACAATTCGCGAATCATGGCAGTGGTACGGAAACCGCGCCTTCCCTGGGGCACGCCTCCGCTCGATCGGAACCAAATATACACTTCCCTATGCTACATTTTGGCGCGCACCCGGCGGGTGCACGATCACCCGAAGAGACTCGATTGATGGACATCTACCCGGACATTCTCGCCACTCTCGGCGATACGCCGCTAGTCCGGCTCTCCCGCTACTCGCCAGCCGGGGCGCCACTGGCCGCGAAACTGGAGTCCTTCAACCCCGGGGGCTCGGTGAAAGACCGCATCGGAATCGCCATGATCGAAACGGCCGAGCGCGAAGGCAAGCTCCGGCCCGGCATGACGATCGTCGAACCGACATCCGGCAATACGGGCCTCGGACTCTGCATCGCCGCGACCCTCAAGGGCTACAAGATGGTCTGCACCGCGTCGGACAAGATCACGCGCGAGAAGATCGCCCTGTTGAAGGCCTACGGCGCCGAAGTCATCGTCTGCCCCACCGACGTACCTGCGGAGGACTCACGGTCCTATTATAAAGTCGCAGAACGGATCCGAGACGAGCGGGACGCCTACCTGCCCTATCAGTACTACAATCAGGCCAACCCGCAGGCCCATTACGACACCACCGGACCAGAGATCTGGCGGCAGACAGACGGTACGGTGACCCATTGGGTCGCGGGCATCGGTACCGGCGGTACGATCAGCGGCGCCGGCAAGTATCTCAAGGAACAGAACCCGAAAATTCGCGTCATCGGGGTCGACCCGATCGGCAGCGTCTATCAATACGCCCATGAACATGGCGGCAAGCTCCCGCCAGCCGACCAGATTCACCAGTACCTCATCGATGGGATCGGCGAAGACCTGCTGCCGGCCAGCTGCTGGCTCGAGGTCATCGACGAGGTCGTCAAGGTGAACGACGAGACGGCGTATGGCGCGGTCTTCGAACTGGCGCGCAAAGAGGCGATCTTCACGGGCTCGTCAGGCGGAGCGGCGGTCGCCGCCGCACGCCAAGTCGCCAGCGAGCTGCCGGAAGATGCCCTCGTCGTGACGCTACTGCCCGATTCCGGAGAACGGTACCTGTCGAAGCTCAACCAGGAATGGTTGGCGGAGAAAGGGCTGGCCACGGTCACCGAGCCATCCCGCTGACACCAAGATCCAGGACCCAGGCACCCCGCTCTTCAGGGTAGAGTTCCTGCATGCGCAAATGGCTCATCCGCGGCGCCGTGGTTGCCGGACTCGTCGTCATCTGGCTCATACTTCGCGCCACAGTGTTCGCGCCCGCCAAGCTGAAGGTCCGAGTCGCAAAGGTCGAACGCGGCACGGTGGAGGAAACGGTCAGCAACACCAGGGCGGGGACGGTCAAGGCCCGCCGGCGTGCGGCGCTCTCCCCCGAGATCGGGGGCCGAGTCACCGCGATTCCGCATCGCAAGGGCGCCCGCGTGGAACGAGGCGATCTCTTGCTGCAATTGGACGATTCGACGCAACGTGCACAGCTCGTCCTGGCGGAGAGGGATCGTGACAGCGCCAAGGCGGAGCGCGATCGCGCCTGCCTGGCCGCGGACCGAGCAGCCCGGGAGGAGTCTCGCCTCGAGCATCTGGCCCAGGAGCAGATCGTCTCGACCGACGCGCTCGACCAGGCGACCAGCAACCGCCAGACGGCCGACGCGGCGTGCCGCGCCGCCCGCGCCAACGTCGAGCGTGCCGGGGCCAGCGTCCGGGTTGCCCAGACGACCCTCAGCAAGATGCGACTGCTCGCTCCCTTCGCCGGGATAGTGGCCGAAGTACGGGCCGAAGTGGGTGAATGGGTGACGCCGTCACCACCCGCGATGATGGTCCCGGCGGCCCTCGACCTGATCGATCCGACTTCGATCTACATCTCCGCGCCGATGGACGAGGTCGATTCGGCGCGCATTCACAAGGGTCAGCCGGCTCGGGTGACGGTGGACTCATTCCGGGGTCAGCACTTTGCCGGCACGGTCACCGAGGTCTCACCCTACGTCCTCGACGTGGAGGAACAGAACCGCACGGTCGAGATCGAGGTCGAGCTCAACGACTCGAAGGTCGCGAACCGTCTGCTGCCGGGAACCTCCGCCGACGTCGAAGTGATCCTGCAGGTGCGCGACAACGTGCTACGCATCCCGACAGGCGCCTTGATCGAGGGCAACAGGGTGCTCGTCCTCGCCGACGGCACCCTGCACGACCGCCATGTCGAGATCGGCGTGCGGAACTGGGACTTCACCGAGATCACCGGCGGACTCGAAGCAGGCGAGCAGGTCGTCACCTCGCTAGACAAGGAGGAGGTCAAGGCGGGCGCCGAGGCGGTTGCGGAACAAGGCGAGACCGCGCGCCACGAGTCGAGCCAGGCGCCGTGATCGAGCTCAAAGACCTGTCACGCACGTTCTATCTCGGCGAGACCCCGGTGTACGCTCTGGCCGGCGTCAGCGAGACCATCTCGACCGGCGAACACGTGGCGATCATGGGTCCGTCGGGTTCCGGCAAGTCCACTCTGCTGCACATCCTGGGCTGTCTCGATCGGCCCACGGCCGGCGAGTATTGGCTCGACGGCCAGGCCGTGGCCCAACTCTCCGATGCGGAGCTGACCCGCATCAGGCGGCACAAGATCGGCTTCGTCTTTCAGTTCTTTCACCTCATCGGTCGCCTCACCGCGGCCGAGAACGTCGAGCTGCCGATGATCTTCGCGGGGGTCGAAGCCGGCGAGCGGCGACGGCGCGTACTCGAGGCCCTGCGCCGGGTCGGACTCGAACATCGCATGCGGCATCGTCCGGAAGAGCTGTCAGGTGGCGAGCGCCAGCGGGTC
>Ga0307436_1000286_pt1 | contig 23290 bp, 21 predicted proteins | sample SalMarWE160440MG_FD_202513 | JGI IMG/M metagenome (GOLD analysis project Ga0307436, IMG submission 202513) | Salt marsh sediment microbial communities from the Plum Island Ecosystem LTER, Massachusetts, United States - WE1604-40 | ecosystem: Environmental > Aquatic > Marine > Intertidal zone >...
GGGTCATTGCGGAGGCTCGCTGATAGCCTACGAAATGGCGCAGCAACTCGCCGCCGCCGGTGAATCAATTCCTGGCCTGGTCTTGATTGATCCCCCCGCAGCTCCGCAGCTTGCACCATTCCTGTTCAAATCCGGCGATGCGCTGCAGCAAGCACAGATACCTTGGAGACAGCGCACGACCGAGGTCCAAGCGAACTTCGAGGCGGGCGGCTACATTGCAAACGACTGGCGGCGCCAGCTCCTGAAGACGTCCCTGCATGCCGCCGTGGCGACCTATGCGCCGGAGCCATACGCTGGTCCGACGCTCGTGCTGCACACATCCCTTCGCGCGAAAGGACTGCTCAATCGAGTGCGGGGATTCCCGACGCTGCTCGGTAACGGTACATACGTGGAGATCGAATCCCGGCACATGAACATGTTCGAGCAGCATATGCCCGAGATAGCCGCAACGGTCGCCGAATTCGTTAATCGCGTCGCGCCCTTACCTCGACCCGAGCAAGCGAGTGAGGCCGGCTAGCGTCTCTGGTCAGGGACATGTTCATCGGTTGCTTTGGTTGAGGCAGGCGGGCCAGGACACGCGCGGTGAATCTCTATTCGCGGATCGCCTACCTGGCGCAGTGTCAGCCCTCGAAGTCTGCGATCGAGACCAACGCTGCAACGCTGAACTACGCGGAGCTTGACAGTCTTGCCAGACGCATTGCCGCGTTGCTGCGTTCCTGCGGCGCCGGCCGCGGCGACGTCATCGGCCTGCGATTGAAAGACACGCCGGCACACCTCGCCTCTTTTCTCGCCGTCATGCGCATCGGCGCGACGCTCCTGCCCCTCGATTTTCGTACAACTCGCTCCGAGTTCGACAGGGTGGTTGCTCAGTTCACGCCGAAGCTGATCCTGAACGACGATCAGCCGGCGCTCGATTGGTCGCCCGCCATCATCGACCTCAGCCGCAGCCATGGAATCGACCCTGATCGCGAGCCGGTGGACGACGCTCCCGGCGGCGTCTTCGCCTTCAATCTGACCTCGGGTACGACCGGCCAGCCGAAGGCGATCGTCACCACCCACGAGCAAACGTTTGCCCGCTGCACGGCGCGTGCTCTGGAGGGGCTTTTCCTGCGAAGCGATCGGTATTTGACGACGCTTCCCCTGGCCTACAATGCTGGTCGCGAGCACGCCCTTAATCCGCTGCTGCTTGGCGCCACGCTCTTCATGTTCCCTTCCCTGTTCGATCCGCGCGAGTTGATCGAGACGGTCAACGCCCGCAACGTTACCGCCTTCAATCTGTCGCCAAACATGAGCCGCGCCGTGCTCGCTCTGAAGAGCCCCGAAGGCCGTTTGCTGATGCCAAACGTGCGCACCATGGTTTCCACGACCGGCAAATTGGATCCCGGGGAACGAGCGGCGCTGCGCAAATACGTGGTCCCGGCAGTGATCGACTACTATGGCAGTACCGGAACGGGACCGATCGCCGTTATGACCGCGGAAACCGACGCAGCTGAACCGACGGCCGCAGGGCGTTGTGTCATCGGTATCGAGGCACAAATCGTCGATGCGGACGGCAATCAGCTGCCCACCGGAGAAATCGGCAGAATCCGGGTCCGCGGCCCCGCCGTTACGACCTCCGTGGCCGGAGCGTCCGACCAGTCTGACGAAGCATTTCGCGACGGCTGGTACTATCCCGGCGATATCGGTCGCATCGCGGCGAACGGCATTCTTCACCTGGCCGGGCGCTCCGCCGACCTCATCAAGCGCGGCGGCCTGATGGTGCACGCCCAAGAGATCGAACAGGTGTTGCGCCGGCACCCCGATGTTGTCGACGCCGCCGTGGTAGGAGCGCCTTCGCCCAGCCTCGGTCAGGAAGTCGTCGCCTTCATCGAAGTGCGACGACCGCTCGAACCTAAGGAGATCACCCGCTTCTGCCGGGGCCAATTGGCGGGTTACAAGATTCCCGCCCGCATCGAGACTGTTGATTCCCTGCCGCGCAATTCCGCCGGCAAGGTGGTGAAAACGAATCTGGTCAAATCGAGCTAGGACCCGTGGCTGCCGCTGGCACCCGTCTCCGCGCCGAACGTTCCGTGGCGCGGAAAGCCCGGCGGCGGCAAGCGGCCGGCCTGAGCGCGGGTGCCAATCCACTCCTTGAGCTCGCTGAGCGGCCGATTGAAAGCACGACCAGAGGAATCGTACCAGGTGAGCCCCTCGGCCTTGGAGAAAACGCGCGCGTCGGCGATGCCGCCATCCTTGTAGCGCTGAAGGCGCACCCCCTTGCCGCGGACCATCTCCGGCATCTGGCCCAGCGGGAAGATCAGCAACTTGCGGTTTTGACCGAGCACGGCAACCGTGTCGCCAGCGGCGGGTACGCACACCCGCATTTCCTCCGGCGCCGAAACCGTCAGCACCTGCCTACCCTTGCGGGTGGTGGCGAGCACCTCGGCCTCCGGCACCACGAAGCCACGCCCATCGGTCGAGGCGACGAGCAGCTTGCGGGCGGCATCATGCACAAAGACGGCAACCACGTCGTCGGCGGCATCCATGTCGACCATTAGCTTGATTGGCTCGCCGTGGCCGCGTCCGCCCGGCAGCTTGCCAGCGGTGAGGGTATAGAAGCGACCGCCCGTCGCCGCCACTACGATTTTGTCGGTAGTCTCGCAGCGAAGCGCCGCCTTAAGCCGGTCGTCGCCCTTGAAGGCGAGCCCGCGGACATCGATGTCGTGGCCCTTGAGTGCCCTGATCCAGCCCTTGTCGGAGACAACGACAGTGATCGGCTCGCGCTCGATCATGGCCGCTTGCATGTCCTCGACGCCGTGCTGCGGCGCCTCGCCGAAGCCAGTGCGGCGCTTGCCGAGCGCGGTCTTTGGCCCGAACGCCTGCCTGATCGCCGTGATCTCATCGGCCACCGCGGCCCATTGCTTGTCGGTCGATTTGACCAGTGCTTTCAGCGTCTTGTCTTCCTTGACCAGGGCATCCCGCTCGGCCCTGATCTCCATCTCCTCGAGCTTGCGCAACGAACGCAAGCGCATGTTGAGGATGGCGTCGGTCTGAACCTCGGTGAGCGAGAATGTCATCATCAGCACCGGCTTCGGCTCGTCCTCGCGGCGAATAATGCGGATCACCTTGTCGAGGTTGAGGTAGGCGACGAGATAGCCGTCGAGCACCTCGAGACGATGGCGGATCTGCTCAAGTCGATAGTTGGTGCGCCGAACCAGCACCTCGCGCCGGTGGGCCAGCCACTCGTTGATAACCTCGCCGAGCCCCATCACCCGCGGTACCAGCCCCCGCGACAGGACGTTCATATTGAGCGGGACGCGTGCTTCGAGGTCGGTCAGCCGAAACAGCGACTCCATCAGCAGGGTTGCGTCGACGGCACGGCTTTTCGGTTCGATGACGATTCGGATGTCCTCGGCCGACTCATCGCGCACATCGGCGACCAGCGGCAGCTTCTTCGCCTCCATCAGCTCCGCGATCTTCTCGATCAGTCGCGCCTTTTGGACCTGATACGGGATCTCGGTGACCACGATGACGTAAGTGCCGCGCCCTTGGTCCTCCTGGCGCCAGCGCGCCCGCACGCGGAAGGAACCGCGGCCGGTGCGGTACGCCTCGGCGATCGTGGTCCTGTCGTCAACGATGATTCCGCCGGTCGGCAGGTCCGGTCCGGGGACCATGTCCACCAGCTTGTCAATGCGGGCATTGGGATGCTTGATCAGGTGCAGCGCCGCGTCACACAGTTCGGCGGCATTGTGCGGCGGGATGGCGGTCGCCATACCAACCGCGATGCCGGACGAGCCGTTGGCGAGCAGGTTGGGAAACGCCCCCGCCAGCACCACCGGCTCGCGACCGGTGTCGTCGTAGGTGGGGCGAAAGTCGACCGCGTTCTCGTCGATGCCATCGAGCAGGAGACGCGCCACCTCGGTCAGACGCGATTCGGTGTAGCGCATGGCGGCCGGGTTATCGCCATCGATGTTGCCGAAATTGCCCTGGCCCTCGATCAACGGATAGCGGACGGCAAAATCCTGAGCGAGACGGACGAGCGCGTCGTAGATCGCCTGATCACCGTGAGGGTGGAAATTGCCCATGACGTCGCCCACGATCTTGGCCGATTTCTTGAAAGCGCTGCCAGGATCGAGGCGAAGCTGGCGCATCCCGTAAAGGATGCGGCGATGGACCGGCTTGAGCCCGTCGCGCACGTCGGGCAGCGCCCGGTTCATGATGGTCGACAGCGCGTAGGCGAGATAGCGCTCTTCGAGCGCCCGGCGGAGATCGACCGGCTCGATCTCGCCGCCCGGTGGAATCAGATGTTTGGCCATGATCGCGGCTTAGGCTGAAACCTCTTGCGATTCAAGCTCTTGTGGCGATGAAACGAGCGCGATGAAGCGCGCCCGTGCCGCCGGCGGAGCAATCCCGCGCGGCTGGAAGACGTGACGGTCGAGGAAATAGCCGGTGAGACGGAAGGCGGCGGCAACATCGTCACACGAAGGCGGCGGCGTCGACGGCGGTGCGGTCAAGAAGGCGGGCAGCGGCAGCAACCTGTCGCGCCAGCCTTCGCCAGCCGAGCGACTGACCGCCCGCCCGCTCTTCGGCGAGACGTAGGCAAGATCGTCGTTCGCACCGGTTGCCGCGCAACTGTCGAGATCGAGGCCGAAGCCGAGGTCTTCCAGAAGCTTTAATTCGAAGCGGACGATCAGCGATCCTGCGGTGAGCGGATCATCAAGCAGGTCGACGATCGCCACCACGCCCTCGTAGAGCTGCGGATGGGGATCGCGCTCGGGCAGAAGACGCAACAGGCCGGCGAGCAGCTGAATGCCGTAGAGACCGCTGGCGCTATCGATCAGCCGTGCCGCCCGCTGCACGGTCGGCTCCACCGTGTAGTGACCGAGGTGGTCGTGAAGCCGTGCCCGCCAGGTGACCGTAACCGAATTCCCCGGCTGCAGGACCGGCTGCCAGCGGCGCGAGCGCCCGCCGCGCACCAAGCCGAGATGGCGACCATGGGCGCGCGTCATCAGCTCGACGATCAGACTGGTCTCGCCGTGCCGGCGGGTGCCGATGATGATGCCTTCGTCGCTCCACTGCATGGCGGGAATCTATCGCGGAACCGTCACCTGCCCTACCCCTTCGGATACTCGATTCCCATCGCCCGGTAGCGCTCGGGATCATCGGCCCATTTCTCGCGCACCTTGACGAACAAGAAGAGATGCACCGGCTTCTCGGTCACCTCGGCGATCTCGCCGCGGGCCGCCATGGAGATCGCCTTGATGGCGGCCCCACCCTTGCCGATGACGATCTTCTTCTGGCTGTGGCGGGCGACATAGATCGTCTGCTCGACGCGCACCGAGCCGTCGTTCTGCACCTTCCACAGGTCGGTTTCGACAGTCGCCTGATAAGGCAGCTCCTGATGCAACCGCTCGAACAACTTCTCCCGCGTTATCTCGGCCGCGAGATTTCTCACGGGCACATCCGAGACCTCGTCCTCGGGGTAGAGCCACGGGCCGGCCGGCACCGCCTCGGCAAGATAGGCGAGCAGATCGTCGAGCCCGTCGCCGGTCTTGGCCGAGATCATGAAAGTTCGGGCAAAGTCGGCGGCGCCATTGGCTTCGTCGGCAAGGCCGAGCAGCGTAGTCCGTTTGACCAGGTCGATCTTGTTGAGCAGCAAGACCTTCGGCAAGTGGATTCGGGCGAGACCTGCCAACAGCGTTTGCACCTCGTCGACAAGACCCGTCGCCGCGTCGACGAGCGCCGCAACCAGATCGGCCTCGCGCGCACCGCCCCACGCGGTCTCGACCATCCCCCGGTCGAGACGCCGTTTCGGCGTAAAGATGCCGGGGGTATCGACCAGTACGACCTGGGCGATGCCGACCATGGCGATGCCACGCACGATCGAGCGTGTCGTTTGCACCTTGTGGCTGACGATGGAGACCTTGGTGCCGACCAGCCGGTTGATCAGCGTCGACTTACCGGCGTTGGGTGCCCCGATCATCGCCACAAAACCGCAACGGGTCGGCGCGACCACCTCGCTCACCCGGCCTCCTGCCACACCCCTTCACGGACGAGCACGGCGGCGGCCGCGGCCTGCTCGGCCTCACGCCGGGCGCCACCGGCGCCCCGCCCCGGCGCTACGTTGTCGATGTGCACCTCGACCTCGAAGCGCGGCTCGTGATCTGGGCCGGTCTTGTCGACAATCGTGTAGGAGGGAATGCCGAAGCCCTTGCTCTGTGACCATTCCTGCAACGCCGTCTTGGCGTCCCGCGTGGGGGTGCGCCGACTCAGCATGCGGTCTCGCCAGTTGTCACGCACGAAGCGTGCCGCTGACCCAAGGCCACCGTCGAGATAGATGGCGCCGATCACCGCCTCGCACACATCGCCGAGGATGGTCGACTTCTCGCGTCCCCCTGACTGAACCTCGCCACCGCCGAGCAGGATGGCCGAGCCGAGGTCCAGGGCAACGGCCGTGTCGGCACAGGCCTGGTTGCGGACCAGGTGACTGAAGCGGGCGGCAATGTCGCCCTCGCTGGCATCCGGAAAGGCCTCCATGAGCATCTCGGCGACCACCAGGCCAAGCACACGATCGCCGAGGAATTCCAAGCGCTCGTAGGTGTTCATCGGCAGTCCCCGGCCGCCGGCGACAGCGCTGGCATGGGTCAGAGCCCGCTTCAGTAATTCAGGGGCGTTGAACCGGTACCCCAGCCGCCGCTCAAGCCCGGCGAGCGCGACGTCACCGGCCGCCTTCATAGAAGCTTGAACAGCCGGTTCCAGCGCACGATCCACGGCCACTTCCACACCGCCAGCGCACTCTGGCCCTGGTCGACCGAGAAGAAGATGATCTCGGCCTTGCCAACCAGGTTCTCGAAGGGAACATAGCCCACGCCGCCGGCGGTCGGCGGCACGCGGCTGTCGGTGGAATTATCGCGGTTGTCGCCCATCATGAAGTAGTGGCCGGGAGGCACCTCGAATACCTCGGTATTGTCCTCAAGCCCGTTGGGCGTGAGGTCGAGAGTATCGTAGCTCACCCCGTCGGGCAGGGTCTCGCGGTAGCGCGGCACCTTCGTCGTATTGCCGAACGCATCCGTCGAGACGAAGTCGGAGATCCGTTCGCGCTTGACCGCCGTTCCGTTGATGTACAGCACGCCGTTGATCATCTGGATGCGATCGCCGGGCAGCCCGATCACACGCTTGATGTAATCGGTCGTGTCGTCGCGCGGCAGCTTGAAGACGACAACGTCGCCGCGCTTGGGCGGCGCTGACCAGATACGGCCATCGAACAGATGCAGCCCGAAAGGAAGCGAAAAACGCGAGTAGCCGTAGGCGAATTTCGACACGAACAGGTAGTCGCCAATGAGCAGGGTGTCTTCCATCGACCCCGACGGAATGTTGAACGGCTGGTAGAGGAACGTGCGCACGACGAGCGCCAGGATCAAAGCCTGCACGATGACCTTGACGGCTTCGCCGAGGCCGCTCTTCGCCTGCTTCTCCGTTGCCACGCTCATGCTCTCTGCCCGACATTGCGATGCTGGCTCGTAATAACGGCTCGCCGCCAACGGCGCAACGCCGCTGCGGTTGACCGCCGGCCCCGCTTACGGCCCGGCCGACGGCACCGCCTCAATGATGACCAGCGCCTGGGCGAAGGGGAAATCGTCGGTGATGGTGACGTGAATCGCCGGTCGGTGGCCGGGCGGCGTCAGTTTCGCCAGCCTTGCCGCCGCTCCCCCGGTCAACGCCATGGTCGGCTTGCCGGAGGGGAGATTGACCACCCCCATGTCGCGCCAGAAAATGCCGTCCCGGATGCCGGTGCCGAGCGCTTTCGAGCAGGCCTCCTTGGCGGCAAAGCGCTTGGCATAGGATGCCGCGCGCAGCCGTCGACCGTCGGATTTGCGCATCTCGATGTCGGTGAACACCCGCAGGGTGAAGCGTTCGCCGTGGCGCTCCAGCACCTTCTCGACACGGCGTATGTCGACCGTGTCGTTGCCTATGCCAATGATCATGCCAGCAGCGCCTCGGCCCGCGCGATGTCCATCAGCCGACGCATGGTGCGCACGCTCTCGGCCAGCCCCACGAAGATCGCCTCGCCGACCAGGAAATGGCCGATGTTGAGTTCGCTCACCTCGCCTATCGCCGCAATCGGCTTGACCGTGTCGTAGGAGAGGCCGTGGCCGGCATGAATCTCGAGGCCGAGGCTCTTGCCGTAACGGGCCGCCTCGACCAGCCGGGCATGCTCGCGGACGAAAGCCTCACGGCCGGAGTGCCATGCTTCGCAATAGGTGCCGGTGTGGAGCTCGACCACCGGCGCGCCGAGCGTTCGTGCCGCGTCGAGCTGACGTCGTTCCGCTTCGATGAACAGGGACACCCGGATGCCGGCGGCGGTGAGCGCCGCGACGATCGGTCTCAGACGGTCTGCTTGCCCGGCGGCATCGATGCCGCCTTCGGTGGTGCGTTCCTCGCGACGCTCAGGCACGATGCAGGCGGCGTGCGGACGATGCCGCAGCGCAACCACCAACATTTCCTCCGTCGCCGCCATTTCCAGGTTGAGCGGCAGGGCGATCGTCTGACCCAGACGCTCGATGTCGCGGTCACCGATGTGGCGCCGGTCCTCACGCAGGTGCGCAGTGATGCCATCGGCGCCGGCCGCCGCGGCGATGGTAGCAGCGCGCAACGGATCAGGATGATCGCCGCCACGGGCGTTGCGGATGGTGGCCACGTGATCGATGTTGACGCCGAGACGGAGATGATGCGCCGTATTCATGTCTGCTCACTCTGCTTCGGCTGGTGTCGACCGGTTCCTGCCGGAATTCTCGCGCCGGCGCTCGGCCAGCCGCTCGCGCCGCAGCTCCTGGAACCCCCGCACCGAGTAGAACACCACCGCGTAAACCGCCGCCGCTACGGTCAGCCCGAGCGGGACGGCACCGACCACCATCGGCCGGACGATGGGAAGGATCGCCTGGATCGATCTGCCGGCGAGATGGTGCGGCAGCTCGGTCGGCTGGACGACATGGGCACTGGCGCCAAGAATGGCGTTGCCGAGCGCGTAGGTCGAAGCCCAGATGAACGGGAAGGTCAAAGGGTTGCCGAATGCGGTGCCCAACGCCGCCGCCAGCATGTTGCCTCCGATCAGGAAGGCAATGAGAAAGCCAATCAGGAAGTGAAGGCCGACGAATGGCGTGAACGAAGCGAACGCGCCGGCCGCCACGCCTGCCGCGATCGCGTGCGGCGAGGCTGACAGGCGCAACACTCGTTTGGCGAAGTAGCGCACAGAGCGCGACCATGATCGTCGCGGCCACGCTGCCACCCGCAAGCGCGCAAAAAGATTAAGAGGCACGCGGCGACGGAAGAGCATGGCGTTGGCTCAGGCCAGGCCGCGACTGCCCGGCTTCACCGCCGGGATGCGGGCCATTTCAGCGGGGACGGCATCAGCCGGGTAGGCCGGCACCTTGTAGCGCGCAAGCGTGATCAGCGGCACCCCGACGTCGCTCTCGCCGCCGGAGCGGTCGATCAGGCAAGCTGCGGCGACTACATCGGCGCCGAGGCGAACAACCGCATCGATGGTCTCGCGGATCGACTGACCGGTGGTGACAACGTCCTCGACCACCAACACCCGGGCGTGCGGCTTGATGTCGAAGCGGCGCAGACGCAATTCGCCTTCCTCGCGCTCCAGCCAGACCGCCGGCACGCCGAGCTGCCGCGCCGTCTCATAGCCCGGAACGATGCCACCGACGGCCGGCGACGCGATCAGGTCGATCGGGCCGGTCTCCGCCCGGCGAATGCGCGCGGCAAGCGCCTGGCAGATCTTCTCGGTCAGCGGCGGGTACATGAATACCCGCGCCTTCTGGATGAACACCGGGCTGCGCAGGCCGGAACTCAAGATGAAGTGACCCTCGAGGATTGCCCCCGCTTGGCGGAACACGTCGATGACTTCCGCCTCGGTCATGGCCCCGCTCATGCGCCGACCCGCCATACGCTGCCCACTACCGAACGGGCGCGCAGCTGGGTGATCAGACGGTTGAGGTGCCTCACGTTGGCGACCTCGACGTCGATCACGATCACCGAGAAGTCGGGCGCCGACCGGGTGATGGCGATGTTCGAGATGTTGCCGTGGTTGTCGGCGATCACTTGGGCGACCTGGACCAGAGTTCCCGGCTCATTGAGCGCAGTCACCTCGATACGCGTCGAAAAACGCTGCGGCTGACCTTCATCGACGTCCCAGCGGACGTCGAGCCAGCGTTCCGGTTCGTCGTCAAACGCCTTCAACGCCGGCGACTGGATCGGATAGATGGTGATGCCCTCGCCCGGCGTCATGATGCCGACGATGCGCTCGCCGGGCAACGCTCCTCCCTCGGCAAAGCGCACCGCCATCTCGCCGTCGATGCCGCGAATGGGAATCGCCTGCGTCGGCTCCAGGTGTGCCGCACGGCGTGACAACCCCGGGATCCTGAACTTCATGCCGGCCGCCCGCTTCAGTCCGAACCAGCCTTCCTCACCGGCCGGCCTGACACGCGACGGACGCTCGTCCCGGTGATCCGGATAGACCGCCCTGACCACGTTGACCGCCGGGATTTCCCCCCGGCCGACCGCAGCGAGCGCGTCCTCGACATTGTTCTGTGCGAGCTTCGGCACGGCGGCGCCCACCAGTTCTTCCGAGAACGGTCGCCCCGCCCGGGCAAAGGCCCGCTGCAGGATGTGGCGGCCGAGACCGGCGAATTGCTTGCGTACCGCCGTCCGCGTCGCCCGCCGGATCGCCGAGCGCGCCTTGCCGGTGACCACCATCGACTCCCACGCCGCCGCCGGTACCTGCGCCTGCGAGCAGACGACCTCAACCTCGTCGCCATTCTGCAGTTCGGTCATCAACGGCATCGGCCGGCCGTTGATCTTGGCGCCGACACAGGTGTCGCCGATATCGGTGTGCACGGCGTAGGCAAAATCGATCGGCGTCGCGCCGCGCGGCAACGCGATCAGGCGGCCCTTGGGCGTGAAGCAGAACACCTGGTCCTGGAACAGCTCCAGCTTGGTATGCTCAAGGAATTCCTCCGGAGTGTCGCCTTCCGCGAGCATCTCGATGGTGCGCCGGAGCCATTCATAGGCGCGGATCTCCTCGGTCGTATGGGGCACTGCTGCCGCACCGTTGCCGCGGGCGGTGCCGTTGCCGCGGCCGTTCGCCTTTCGCCGGCCCTCCGCCACCACCCCATCCTTGTAGAGGACATGGGCAGCGATGCCGAACTCGGCTATGCGGTGCATTTCGGCCGTCCGAATCTGGAGCTCGACCCGCTGGCTGCCGGGCCCTACCACGGTGGTGTGCAGCGAGCGATAATCATTCTGCTTGGGGGTCGATATGTAGTCCTTGAAGCGCCCCGGCACTGATGGCCAGGTGGTGTGAACGACGCCCACCGCAGCGTAGCACGCCGCCACATCGCCGACGATCACCCGGAAGCCGAGGATGTCGGACAGCTGCTCGAAGCTCACCGCCTTGCGCTCCATCTTGCCGAAGATCGAGTAAGGTCGCTTCTCACGGCCCTTGACCTCGGCGTCGATACCGGCAGCGCGCAGTCGTTCGGTCAACGCGCGCTCGATGCTTTCAATCAGACGCCGGTTGCGCGTGCGCAACTCCGCAAGCCGCCGCGCGATCGTCGCGTACGCTTCCGCATTGACCGTGGCGAAAGCCAGCTCCTCGAGCTCCTCGCGCATATCGTGCATGCCCATGCGGCCGGCGAGCGGTGCATATATTTCCAGTGTCTCCTCGGCGATGCGTCCGCGGGCCTCCTCCGGCATGTGCTGCAGTGTGCGCATGTTGTGCAAACGGTCAGCGAGCTTGACCAGCAGCACGCGGATATCGGCGGAAATGGCCAGCAACAGCTTGCGCAGGTTTTCCGCCTGCTCGGCCTTTTTCGAGACGAGGTCGAGCTTCCTGATCTTGGTCAGACCTTCGACCAGGCGGCCGATGTCCTCGCCGAACAACTGGTCGATCTCGCCACGGGTGGCGTCGGTATCTTCGATGGTGTCGTGGAGCAGCGCCACCGCGATGGTGGCGTCGTCGAGCCTGAGATCGGTCAGGATCGCGGCGACCTCAAGCGGGTGCGAGAAGTAGGGGTCGCCGTTGGCACGCTGCTGCGAGCCGTGCTTCTGCATGGCGTACACGTAGGCCTTGTTGAGCAGGTTCTCGTCCGCGTTAGGATTGTAACGCGTGACCCGCTCGACCAGCTCGTATTGACGCATCATGGCGCAGGCATCCGACGGCTCCCGCCCCCGCCGTGACAGGCGAACCCCGTCTCCCGGTACCCTTTATAGTACCGTAAAGTATAGCCTAAGTTTATGCGTGGCGCGCGATGCAGCCGGCCGAAGAACTCAAAATTCCTCGGTACGGTCGGGGGGAACCATGCTTTCCAGCCCGCGCAGCAATTCTTCCTCCGACATCCGGTCGAAGGTGACCGCCGAGTCGTCGCCGGCGACCGCTGTGTCGGCGTCGGCCGTCGCGATCATCGGCACGGGCTCGGCCTCCGGCTCGTCCACCTCGACATATTTTTGCAGAGAGTGGATGAGGTCCTCCTTAAGATCTTCGGGGGCGATCGTCTGATCAGCGATCTCGCGCAACGCCACCACCGGGTTCTTGTCGTTGTCGCGCTCGACCGTCAGCGGCGCACCGCTCGAAATCATCCGTGCCCGATGGCTCGCAAGCAGCACCAGCTCGAAACGGTTGTCGACCTTGTCCACACAATCTTCGACGGTCACGCGTGCCATGCGGCGGCTCCTTTCGTAATATCGCGGCGCATATAGGCCGCCAACCGGCCAAAAGCAAGGCATTCCTGGCCGGAAGCTGGCCCGCTCCCGATTGCTGTCACAGCAGCGAACACTTGTGCTAGGCTGTCGGACAATGTTGTTTCTGATGAGCCGCCCGATCGTCGGCCAAGTCCCGTGACAAATCTATTGAACCGCTTCTTTGCCAATACCATTCACCTTTAGCGACCCGAGAGCCGACTACGATCCGGCAGACACAGGGGTCGTCAGCCAAGAAGGCCCATTCCAGCTAGCAGCCAGCGAGGACATGGTCCGTCACGGGCCGCGCACCAACCGCCACATGGATCAGCAAATGTTCGACCCCCGCGAAAAGATCGCCCTGTTCATAGACGGAGCCAACCTTTACGCCGCCTCGAAGTCGCTCGGTTTCGATATCGATTACAAGCGGCTGTTGCAGGAATTTCAATCAAAGGGCTATCTGCTCAGGGCCTATTACTATACGGCGCTGGCCGAGGAGCAAGAATATTCGTCGATAAGGCCGCTGATCGACTGGCTCGACTACAACGGCTACACCGTGGTCACCAAGCCTACCAAAGAATTCGTCGATGCTTCTGGCCGTCGCAAGGTCAAAGGCAACATGGACATCGAACTGGCCGTGCACGCCATGGAAATGGCCCAGCACGTCGACCATTTCGTACTCTTCTCCGGCGACGGCGACTTCCGTTGTCTGGTGGAGGCGGTTCAGCGCATGGGCCGCAAGGTGAGCGTCGTATCGACCCTGGCCACCCAGCCGCCGATGATCGCGGACGAACTGCGCCGGCAAGCCGACCATTTCATCGAACTCGCCACCCTCCAATCGACCGTTGGGCGCAACCCGGCCGAACGGGCGCAACGCCAGGCCGAACGCGCCCAAGCGAGCACTTTCGAGGAAGAGTTCGAGGAAGACGAGGCGTTCTGACCGGCGTGGCGGCACGCCGGGTGGACGTGCGCGAGCCGGCTGCCGATTGCAGTCTGTGCCCACGGCTGCAGGCATATCGTGAGCGCTGGCGGGCAGCCGAACCGGGTTGGCACAATGCGCCGGTATCGACGTTCGGGCCGCTCGACGCGCGTCTGCTGGTGGTCGGCCTTGCGCCCGGCCTGCGCGGCGCCAATCGCACCGGCCGGCCGTTCACCGGGGACTACGCCGGCGATCTGCTCTACCGAACGATGATCGCGTTCGGTTTTGCGCGCGGCGCCTACCAGGCGCGTCCCGACGACGGTCTCATCCTCATCGACGCCGCCGTCACCAATGCGGTCCGCTGCGTGCCGCCCGACAACAAACCGACGCCGACCGAGATCAGGACGTGCCGGACATTCCTCGCCGCGACCATCGCTGCGATGTCCAACCTCGCCGCGCTTCTCGCACTTGGCCGGATCGCCCACGACAGCCTCGTCGCGGCGCTCGGCCTCAAGCCCAGCACCGCGCCCTTCACGCACGGAGCCGCTCACCAAGCGCAATCCGGCCTCATCGTTTTCGACAGCTACCACTGCTCCCGCTACAACACCAACACCGGCGTGCTCACTGAGGACATGTTCCGGGCCGTCTTTGCCGACATCCGGCGCACGCTGACGTCGTAACGACGAATGCCGTCAGGTATTCAGCCCGATTTCACCGAGCAGATCATCGAGCCTACCTGTCCGCTAAAGGCCCCAGACGCGACGATCGGGTGACGCCTCGATCTTGTGCTGCAACCGATGCTCGTCTCAGCCGCCCGAGGCCGCGCCACCGAAGATCTCTTCGAGCTTGGCCCGCATGACCGCGGCGTCGGCCTCGATGCCGGTCCAGTAGGCGATACCTATCACGGCCTGATTGACCAGCATCCCGAGGCCGCCGACCGTGACGCAGCCCCGCTTCTCCGCCTCTCGGATCAACAGCGTGCGCGGCGGGTTGGCGACCACGTCGGCAACCACCATGCCTGGCGCCAGCGTTGCAAGGTCGACATCAGGTCGCCGATCAACGTCAGGAAACAGCCCGATCGAAGTGGCATTGACGACGATCTCGGTACCGGAGGGCACGGCGAAGCGATGATCCCACACAACCAGATCCGCCTCGGCCTGCGTCCGTTCGTTGAGCAGGGCAACCAGCCCTTCGCCGTACTCGCGACCTCGGTTGACGACCGTGATCGTGCGCACGCCGGCAAGCGCCAGCTCGACGGCGACGGCGCGCGCGGCGCCGCCGGCCCCGAAGATCACCACTGTCTTGCCGGCCGGATCAACCACCTGCCATAGCGATTTGAGAAACCCCTTGCCGTCGGTGTTCTCGCCGATGAAGCGGTCGCCGCGGCGCACCGCACAGTTCACCGCTCCCATGATCTGCGCCGACTCGCCGAGGCCGGCGAGATGCTCGATCACCGCCACCTTATGGGGCAGCGAGCAGTTGAACCCGACCCAGCCCATCGCCAACGCGCCTGCGACGGCGTCACCGAGCCTCTCCGGCGGAACTTCACAGTTGATGTACCGGGCATCGAGGCCGTGATGATGATAGGCCGCCTCGACGATGGCCACCGTCGGGTTGTCGGCAGCCCCGGTCGAAAAAGAGCCGGTCAGAATGCTCAGGAAATTCAATTGATTAGCCAAGCCTACCCCTTATCCCGCATCAGCCGCGCCTTCTCCCGCTGCCAGCTCCGCTTCTTTTCGGCCTCACGCTTGTCGTGCAGCTTCTTGCCGCGGGCGACAGCGAGCTCGACCTTGGCGCGGCCGCGGTCATTGAAATAGATCTTGAGAGGCACGATGGTCATCCCCTCGCGGTTGACCGCGCCGATCAGCCGGTTGATCTCCCGCTTGTGCAGGAGCAGCTTGCGCGCTCGCCGGGTGGCATGCTGGAAGCGGTTGGCCTGCGTGTATTCGGGGATGTAGGCGTTGTAGAGCCACAGTTCGCCGTGGCGCTCGCCAGCGTAGGCGTCGGCGATGTTGGCCTGTCCGTTGCGCAGCGCCTTGACCTCGGTGCCCACCAGCGCAATGCCCGCCTCGTAGGTCTGCTCAATGGTGTAGTTGAAGCGGGCTCGCCGGTTGACGGCCGCTGTCCGGCCCGCCGGCCTTTCCATCTTCGCCGCCATCGCCTCAGTTGATCAGACCGGCATGCACCATGGCCGCGCGAATTTCGACACGCGTCGGTTCCGACACCTTGACCAGAGGCAGACGGACTTCCTCACTCATCCTGCCGGCCATCGCCAGGGCGAATTTGACACCGGTCGGATTCGGCTCGATGAACAACGCCCGGTGGAGCGGCATCAACCGGTCCTGGTAGCCCAGTGCCTTGGCGAAATCACCGGCAAGGCACGCCGCCTGAAATTCGGCCAGGAGCTTGGGAGCGACGTTCGAGGTCACCGAGATACAGCCATGGCCGCCGTGGGCCATAAACGCAAGCGCCGTGGCGTCCTCTCCCGAGAGCTGGTTGAACTGCGGCCCCATGGCATGACGCTGCAAGCTGACCCGCTCAATCTTGGCGGTGGCGTCCTTGACGCCGCAAATGTTCGCCAACTCGAACAGCCGCGCCATGGTCTCCACCGACATGTCGATCACCGAGCGCGGGGGGATGTTGTAGATGATGATCGGGATGCTGATCGCGTCGTTGACCGCCTTGAAGTGCTGGTAGAGGCCTTCCTGGTTCGGCTTGTTATAGTACGGCGTCACCACGAGGACGCCGTCGGCACCGGCCTTCTCGGCGAAGCGGGCAAGATCGATTGCCTCAGTGGTGTTGTTGGAGCCAGCACCCGCGATCACCGGCACGCGGCCGCCGGCAACCTCGATGCAGACCTGGATAACCCGCTTGTGCTCGGCGTGAGTGAGCGTCGGGCTCTCGCCGGTCGTGCCGACCGGTACCAGCCCGTTCGTCCCCTCGTTGATCTGCCACTCGACAAAGGTGCGAAAGGCATCTTCATCGAATTGGCCGTCGCGAAAGGGCGTTGCCAACGCGGTAAACGAACCCCGGAACATCTCAGCGCCTTCCTGGCGGCCGAATTGTCGTCAAATTCGGCTGTTTTGCTCGCAGGCGACCATAATCCGGGCCTGCCGACCGGGCAACACGCTTCCCCCGCGTCAAACAATCCTTCATCATGGGCCACTAGTTACGTTCAGGAGATGACCGGTCGGGGCGTCCGGGAGGCGGCGTGCGCCTGGCAGGGACGAAAAGGACTGACGGACCAGTGACGATGGGGCGTGCCGGAGCTCGACGCCGGCGCTGGGGAAAGCGCTATTGGCCGTGGCCCGTCGTCGTCGCCGCCACCGTTATTTGGCTCTCGCCGCTGGCTGCGCTGGCGGGGGCCGATGTGCCCACTCCCGTGCCGAGCCCCAATGATGCCGTGCCGACGCCAAGGCTCAGTCCCAGCAGTCAACCCGGCGATCCGATAGGGTCTATCAGCACCGACGACGACTCGCGCGAGGCGGCAGCGCACGAAGACAGCGATCTGCCTGAGGCAGATCCTGCCACGGCGATGCCGGGCGTGCCGACGCCGATGCCAAGCCCCGGCTCCAGCGATCCCCTCGCCTCCGCCGGGCTCGAGCTCGCGATCCAGCTTCTCGCCAACGGCGACCCCGCTGCCGCCACGGTCGCTGCATACGCCCTGCCCAACCGTGTCGACATCAAGATTGTCGACTGGCTGGTTGCGACCAGCGGCGCCAAGCAAGTAGCGTCGGCACGCATCGCCGAGGTCAAGAAAGAGCTGCCCGACTGGCCGGGCCAAGGGTTACTGCGCCTCCGCTTCGAACAGGCCCTGGTTCGCGAACAGCCGCCTGCAGACGAGGTGATCCGCGACCTCGCAGGCAGCAAGCCGATTTCCGACGCCGCTGCCCTGCTGCTCGCTCACGCCTTTATGGACGTTGGCCGCAAGGCCGATGCCGCCAACCTCGTCCGGGACATGTGGCGGACGGAAGATCTTTCCGCCTCCACCGAAAGCGAGATTCTCGCGGACTTCTCCGACGTGCTCACCGCCGCCGATCACAAGGCGCGCATGGACCGACTGCTCTATGAAGGACATGCGTCCGACGCGTTTGCCGCCGCCGAGCACCTCGACAAGAACCAGCAGGCGCTCGCCAAGGCAGTGGCCGCGGTGATCAAGCGTCAATCGATGGGGCCCAAGGCCCTCGAACGGCTGCCGACCGCCGTTAGGCATGATCCGCTCGCCATCTACTCACGCATTCGGACGCTGCGCCGTGCCGACAAGATCAAGGAAGCCGCCGCCCTCCTGAAGGCGGCGCCGCGTGATCCTGAGGCACTTGTCGATCCCGACGCCTGGTGGGTCGAGCGGCGTCTGGTCTCGCGCGCCCTGATCGACGACGGCAATCCCAAGCTGGCCTACCAGATCGCCGCCAACCACTCCGCCGAGTCACCTACGCTGCGCGCCGAGGCAGAGTTCCACGCCGGCTGGTACGCTCTGGAGTTCCTTCACGAACCGGCCGTTGCCGAGAAACACTTCGCGGCGATCGCGGCCATCTCGTCGCGTCCGCTCAGCCTGTCGCGGGCCGAATACTGGCTCGGCCGTGCCGCGGCGGACGCCGGCGACAGCCAAGCGGCCCGTGACCATTTCCAGCGTGCCGCCACGTATCAGACCACCTTCTACGGTCAGCTCGCCGCTACGCGCCTTGGCGATCGGCGGCTCATTTTGTCGCAGCCGCCACCGGCCGATGCCGCCACCCGCGAGCGCTTTGCCAGTCGCGAGATGGTGCAAGTCATTCAGCACCTGACCGCCGTGGGCGACACCGATCAGATCGACCTGTTCTACCGCAGGCTCGCCGACACGCTGACCGATCCGGCTGAAATAGGCTTGCTTGCCGCCATGGCTGAAAAGAACGGCGAGCACCAGATAGCGCTTCGGATCGGCGTCGTCGCCGAATCGCGCGGTTTGCCGGTCGATTCCCTGGCCTTTCCGATTGCGGGAATCCCCACCTCTGTGAATACGCACGGTGTCGAACGGCCAGTAGTGTTCGCCGTCGCCCGCCAGGAGAGCAATTTCAATCCGGAGGCGGTCAGCAGTGCCGGCGCCCGCGGCCTCCTCCAGTTGATGCCGGCAACCGCGCAGACGGCCGCCAAGCTCGCCGGCGTCAGCTATTCGAAAACCCGCCTGACCTCTGATCCCGGTTACAATGCCTCCCTCGGCGCCGCCCATCTCAGCAACCTCGTCGACGACTTCCGCGGCTCCTACGTTATGACCTTCGCCGCCTACAATGCCGGCGCCAGTCGCGTCACCGATTGGGTGAAGCGTTACGGCGACCCCCGCGATCCGAAGGTCGACGTCGTCGACTGGATCGAGCGGATTCCGTTCACCGAGACGCGCAACTACGTCGAGCGGATCATGGAGAATCTGCAGGTCTACCGCGCCCGCCTGCAATCGCCAGCACTCACCATCGAAGCGGACCTGAAACGCGGCACGCCTTGACGCCTTGGCGCCGACAGGTGATATCGGCGCCCTATGTCCAGGAAGACCACGGCCATCGCAACCGAGCGCGATGACGATCCGCCGGCCGCACCGCCCCCGCGCGACATGACCTATGTCGGCACTGACGGCCTGACCCTGTTCGCCCGCGATTACGGCGATCGCCTGTCGCCGTGGCTACCGGTGGTCTGCCTCGCCGGTCTCACGCGCAACAGCCGCGATTTTCATGAACTCGCCGTCTTCCTGGCTGGCCATCATCAGCGCCCGCGCCGCGTCGTCGCCTTCGATTACCGCGGTCGCGGCCGTTCCCAGTGGGACAACGACGCCCGCCACTACAACCCGCTCACGGAGCTGAACGACGTCCTCGACGGCATGGCACGCCTTGGCATTGCGCGGGCGGCTGTCGTCGGCACGTCGCGCGGCGGCATCATCGGCATGTTGATGGGCGTCGCGCGTCCGCAGTCGATTGCAGCGCTGGTACTCAACGACATCGGCCCGGCCATCGAGGCGCGCGGCCTCGCCCGCATAAAGAGCTACGTCGGCGGCACCCCGATTCCCGACGACTGGGCCGATGCTGCGCGCATTCAGCGTCGTCTGCACGGCGGCCAGTTCACCGCCATGGACGAGACCGATTGGGAGGTCTTCGCGCGGTTGACCTATCGCGACGACGATGGTCGCCCGGTCAGCGACTACGACCCGGCCCTCGCCCACACGCTGCGCGGGATCGAGCTCGACCAGCCGGTGCCGACGATGTGGGACGAGTTCCGCGCCCTGCAGGCGATCCCGATTCTGGTATTGCGCGGAGAGAACTCGGACTTGCTGTCACCGGAAACCGTCGCCGCGATGAGGGCCGCGCACCCCCGCCTCGACGATCTGGTGATTGCCGACGAAGGCCACGCGCCGCTGCTGCGCCCCGGCGCCCTGTTCAATCGCATCGCCGCTTTCATCGCAGACGCCGAAGGCGCCGGTCCGCCTGACGACGCCGTCATTCCACGCCACGAGGTGGCCTATGACCTCGACGGGCCGACGTCGGCCGGCGACTAAGCGTCGTCGTCGTGGTGCTCGGCCTTGCGCGATTCTTGCTGGCGCCGCCGTGCTCGCCGTCGCTCCGCCGATTTGGTGAAGCCGGTGTCGCCGCCGCTCGCCAGCACGATAGCCTGGCCAACCCAGTCATCCCGCTCGATCCGCTCGGGAAAGGCAAGCTGTTGAGAAACCCAGAGGATCTCCGCCGGCGTCCATGACGCGATCTGTCCGAAATGATAGATGCCGAGGGCGTTCAGCCGCATCTCGTTGCGCTCACCGATCCCCCTGATTCTCTGCAGGTTGTCGGGCACGCCGTTACGCGGTTCGGCCAAGCTCACCGGCCGTTTCGCCACGACCGCACCGGGCGTCACCGTGGGCATCACCGTCGCTTCACCGGCCGTTTTCGCTTCACCGCCAGCAGAGCCGGCAACCGCCGCCACTGCCGGTTCCCGCTCCTTCCCCGCGATGTTGTCATGGTCCATCTCGTCAACGGCGCCCTCGTCCCAGACAGCAGGTATCCCCTGGTCATCCGACAACGGGCGGTGGTCGACATCGCCGGAAGCCGGCCGCGGCCGGCTCACCGGGGGAGCGACGATTCGGCGACGGCGCGGCCGCCAAACCGGTTCGACGCCGAACCGGTCCTTGACGCGGTCGAGTGCGTCGCCGAACGCATCGGCGATCACTCCCTGGACGGTGGCGTAGCGGCTGCGCGCGATGAGTTCGTAGGCGAGCGCGCCCATGGCGCAGCCGACCAAGAACGCCGCCAACATCACCAGCCACACCTCGAAGAGATGCCAGATCACGGCTCGTCGGGCCCACGCTCCAGCCATGCGGTCACGACGTCGGCATTGCGCGGATCCTGGTACCACCAACCCACCGCGGCGCCGACGAGCAGCGTCACCAGCATGAACGGCCAATAGGCGGCAATCACGTAGAGCATCTAGCCACCTTCCGATACGGCAACGGTGAACTCAATCCGCCGATTGGCGGCCTTGCCGGCCGGCGTGCTGTTGTCGGCGATCGGCGCCGATTCGCCATAGCCGACGGCGGTGAGCCGCTCGCGCCTGATGCCGGCGCCGACCAGAAACTCGACGATCGCATCAGCGCGCGCCTGGGTGCGGTCGCGATTGCGGGCGGCCGATCCTTCCGAATCGCTGTGCGCCCCCACTTCGATGCTGGCGTCGGGACACCGCGCCATCGCCGCCGAAATTCGATCGAGGACGCCGTAGCTGTCGGTGGCGATGTCGGCCTTGCTGCCAGCGAATTCGATCGTGCCCACCCGCAGCACCGCCTGCAACAACTCACCGCAGCGCTTCGGGGCAACCGGCTGTCCGGGCTGGCCGGCGATAACGGTGTCCGAGCTCAACTGGAACCCATCCGGCAGCACGCCGCGCAACGTGTCGGCGATCTCGTCGACCGCCGCCGGGTCAAATGCCGTACCACTGATCGTCACCGTCTGATCGACGATCTCGACCCTTCCGCCGGCGAGCCGGCTGAGGGCGCGCAGCGCCGCAGTCGCCGCCTCGGCGAAGCCGGCCGGGGCGCCGCTGGCAAATACCAGGTTGTCGGTGATGTCGATCTTGCCGAAATCGCGCGCGGCGGTTGCCGCAATCGCCCGGCGGCGATCGTCGTTCTGAACGTCGCCGCTCAGCACAAGGCCTCCGTTGCGGCGTTCCGCAACGAACCGATAGCGCGACACGTGCGGCGCCACCACATCCGCCTTGCTCAACGTGAGGCTCGCCGGCAGCGTGCCGGCATTGGCCGCCATGATGGCGGTGTACCCGTCCGCGTCTGCCGCCTCCCCCTCGATGGAATAGGTCTTGTCGCCGAGCGCCACCGAACCGTTCTTGAGCTTGGCGAGTTGCGTCATGGCAAACTTGACCGCGCCGATCCAGTCCATGCGTGGCTCGCCAGCCGCGATACGCACCCGATTGTCGATGGTCGCTCCAGGGAAAAGTGTGCGCGCAAGCGCCGCCAGTTCGCTACGACGATCGGCCGACGGCACGTAACCGCTGAACACGACCTTGTCGTCGGCGATCGCGCCCTGCCATCCGTACGGGGACACCGTGGCCGGTTTGACGTCGGCGTCGACGACGCGCATTCCCGGCGGCAGCGACTCGGTCAGGCTTGCAAGCAGCGCCTCATAGTCGTCAACGCTCTTGGCCACCCCGGCAACGTCAAGCGTCAAGCCATCGAGAGTGACGCCGCCGCTCCTCAGCCGCTCGAGCGCGGCCACCGCGAACGTGGCGGCCTCGGCGAACCCCGGCGGCTCGCCCGAAGCGACCGCCACCCGATCGACCACCGCGAGACCGGGCAGCGCCGTCTTGATACTGGTGAGGAGCGTGTTGCGCACCAGATCGTTGGGGACGAAGCCGGCCAGGGTCACGGTCTTGCCGTCGAAGCTGGCCGACCACACGAACGGATCGGCGCGCGCCGGCAGGATGTCGACCGGACCGAGGTTGACGGCGGCGGGCACTTCTTTCGCCAGGGCGGTGCGCGCCTCGGCGAATTGCGCGGCCGACGCGGCGGTGCCCGACACGGCAAGCGTCGCGTCCGTCAGCGTGACCATGCCCGTCGCCAGTCCGGCGAGCCGGGTGAGCGCGAAGGTTGCCGCCGCATTGAATGACAGGGGTGCGCCCCGGGCAAGCGTCATGCCGTCGACGATCTCGGCCTTCGGCATGGCCCGGCGGGCGGCGGCGAGCACCGCCGCCCGCGCTCCCGCCGAGGGCACCGACCCCACCAAGCTCACCGCATGCCCGTCACGTCGCGCCGACCAGACGTAGGGCTTCGCCACCGGCAGCAGCCGACTGATGTCGGCGACGGCGCGAACTCCGCTCACCGCCGCCGCCGAGCGCTCCGCGAGCTGCCGCGATTCCGGCGAGGGAGCGATGCCGCCTATCGTTACGTTGCGGGCCGAGACGCTGACCGATGCCCAATTCTGCCCATCGGTCGCCAATCGCGCCGTCACCCGCCGGGCAAGGTCGCGCTCGATCGCGCCGTGCTCGAGGAGGACAGCGACCAGCGCGACCACGATAGTGACGAGCAGACCCGGGCGAATCCATCTGCGCCAATTCATGCCGCTCGAACTTCCCGACATCGGGGCGACCGCGGCAGCGCCGGCCGCGGCCCCACGAGGCATATCACCGATAGCCCAC
>Ga0307436_1000288_pt1 | contig 23183 bp, 18 predicted proteins | sample SalMarWE160440MG_FD_202513 | JGI IMG/M metagenome (GOLD analysis project Ga0307436, IMG submission 202513) | Salt marsh sediment microbial communities from the Plum Island Ecosystem LTER, Massachusetts, United States - WE1604-40 | ecosystem: Environmental > Aquatic > Marine > Intertidal zone >...
GCTGCCTTGACATGCTGACGCAGGAGGTCGGGCCCGGCGTGCCGACCGACAAGATCGACCGGCTGGTATTCGAATACGCGATGGATCACGGCGCACTGCCGGCAACGCTGATGTACCGCGGCTACAAAAAGTCGACCTGCACCTCGCTCAACCACGTGGTCTGCCACGGCATTCCCGGCGACAAGCCGCTGAAGGAGGGCGACATCGTCAATATCGACGTGACGCTGATCCTCAATGGCTGGCACGGCGACAGTAGCCGCATGTTTCCCATCGGCGCGATTCCGCGCCGCGCCGAACGGCTGATCGAAGTCACCCACGAGGCGATGATGCGCGGCATCGGTGTCATCCGGCCGGGCGCAACCACCGGCGACATCGGCCATGCGATTCAGACCTATGTCGAAGCCCAGCACATGAGCGTGGTGCGTGACTTCTGTGGCCACGGCCTCGGTCGCCTGTTCCACGACGAGCCCAATATCGTGCACGTCGGCCGTCCGGGCGAAGGCATCATGCTCCGGCCGGGCATGTTCTTCACGGTCGAGCCGATGATCAATATCGGCCGCCCGCACGTGAAAGTGCTGTCCGACGGCTGGACCGCCGTGACGCGCGACCGCTCGCTGTCGGCCCAGTTCGAGCACACCGTGGGCGTCACCGAGGACGGCGTCGAGGTGTTCACCTTCTCGCCGGCCGGCCTCGACAAGCCGCCCTATAAGCGCTGACACCGCCGCCTGCGACCGGTAGCGCGACCGACACGGGGGTAGCATGCGCGCCGCCTGGATTGCCTTCGCGATCGCATCGACGTTCTTCCTGTTCGAATTCGTCACCCGCATCGAGCCGGGTCTCGCCACCGACGCCATCGCGCATTTCTATCGCCTGACCGACGCCGACCTCGGCACACTGGCGAGCCTGTTCTTTTGGGTCTACGCGCCGATGCAGATTGCGGTCGGCGTACTGCTCGACCGCTATGGCGCCCGCCGCTTCGTCCTGCTCGGCTGCTTCGCCTGCGCCGGCGGCATGCTGATCTTCGCCGCAACCGACAGTGTCATCGTCGGCGGGTTCGGCCGCGGACTGACCGGCTTCGGCGCCGCCTTCGCCTTCGTAGCCGCGCTGTGGCTGATCAATCACTGGTTCGCGCCCGAGCGCTTCGCGCTGCTTTCGGGCGCCGTCAATGCGGTCGGCATGCTGGGCGCCGCGATCGGCGCGGTGGCGCTCTCCGACCTCATCACGTTCGCCGGATGGCGCTTCATGTTCCTCGGCACCGGCGCGGCCGGCATGGCGATCTTCCTCGTCGCGTTGTTGTTCCTGCGTGAGCCGCCCTCGCCCGCCGCCACCGCCACCACAGCGCCGGCCGAGCACATCCGCCAAAGCCTCGCCGGCGTACTCGGCCATCCGCGCAGCTGGGTCATCGCCATCGTCAGCTTGCTCTACTACATGCCGGTCAACGTCTATGCCGGCCTGTGGGGCACGACCGAGCTGATGAAGGACCATCATCTGGCGCGCGTATCGGCGGAGACGGCGGTGTCGATGATCTTCTGGGGTACCGCAGCCGGCAGCGTGGCCGGCGGCTGGCTGTCGGATGCCCTCGGCCACCGCAAATATCTCGTCTTCTTCGGCGCCGTGCTGACCGGGCTCGCCTATGCCGGCGTGCTCTATCTGCCGGGCTCCGAACTGACGGTTGGCGCGCTGCTGTTCGTGGCCGGCTTCTTCGGCGGCCTCGAGATCCTCTGCTTTGCCATGGGCAAGGAAGGCCTGCCCAACCGGCTGGCCGGCACCGCAGTCGCCTTCGTCAACATGGTCGGCATTGCCGGTGCGCTCGTGTTCCAGCCGCTGGTCGGTTATCTCGCCGACATCACCGGCGGCGATTTTCACGCCGCGCTCACCAGCGTGCCGATCTGCGCCGGCCTCGCCGCGCTGCTGGTGCTGACGCTGCCGGAATATCGCCATCCTGAGCACCGCCCCGGCGCGCGCAATCCCCAGGACGCCGCCAAGGCCGCGGTGGCGGCCGGATAAGACTTCCCTCGTCGATTCCGCCCGACTGAACTACAATCGCGCCAACCGAGCGCGAGGGTGGGCGCGTTCCTCATGGCGACAAAGGACCAAGAAAGCGCGCGCAAGCCCGGCCTCTCCGAAGCGGGGCCGCATTATCACGGCCACCGCGAGCGGCTGCGCGCCCGCTTCCGCGAGGCCGGGTCTGAGGCGGTGAGCGACTACGAGCTGCTCGAGCTGGTGCTGTTCCGCGCCATCCCCCAGCGCGATATCAAGCCGCTCGCCAAGGAACTGATCGCCAAATTCGGCTCCTTCGCCGAAGTGGTGGCGGCGCCGGCGGCCCGGCTGCGCGAGGTCAAGGGCCTCGGCGATGCCGCGATCACCGAGCTTAAGGTCGTGCATGCGGCGGCCAGCCGGCTGGCGCGCGGGCAGGTGCAGAAGCGCCCGGTGCTGTCATCGTGGTCGAACGTGCTGGACTATTGCCGCACCGCCATGGCCTTCGCCGACAAGGAACAGTTCCGCGTGCTGTTCCTCGACAAGCGCAACCAGCTGATCGCCGACGAATTGCAGCAGACCGGCACCGTCGATCACACGCCGGTCTACCCGCGCGAAGTAGTCAAGCGCGCGCTCGAATTGTCGGCCACCGCGCTCATCCTGGTGCACAACCATCCGTCGGGCGATCCCACGCCGTCGCGCGCCGACATCCAGATGACGCAATCGATCGTCGAGATTGCCAAGCCGCTCGGCATTTCCGTGCACGACCACATCATCGTCGGCAAGGAAGGCCACGCCAGCTTCAAGGGGCTGCGGTTGATTTGAGTTCCCTCGTGTCCCGGGCGCAGCGCAACGCGTAAGTGTTGCGTTGCAGACCCGGGACCCGGCTTTCTCGCGAGTCACCGAACCGGGGTCCCGGATCAGCGGTGCACCGCTCCGCTTCGCTACGCGCTGCACCGCATCCGGGACACGACGCTCTTATTGCCGCACCAGTGTGATCTGTTCGGCAATATTCGACAGTTGGCGCCAGTTGCCGTCGATCTCCTCGAAGCGCCAGGGCTCTCCATTCGACGGCACCAGCAAGAGCTCGCCGCGATCCAGGCGCCATTGCGTGAAATTGAGTTTCGCAAGGCTGGCGTCACAGTCTGGCTGCGCCGTCACCGAGAGGCCGTCGCTCGCCAGCGTGAGCACGCAGATCGGCGCGCCGTCGCCGCGCATCACCGCCCAGTTGCCGGCGACGTCGTCCGGCGGCTTCGCCTTGGGAGCCGCCGCGGCGGCGGCCGAGCTCTGCAGGAACAGCACGCCCAGCCCGGGCGTCGGCGCTTCGAAGATGCCGTCCTCCACTTCGCTGAACTCGATCAGCGCTTCGCCCTGGGCGTCGAGCAGATAGAGCAGATCGTCCTGCGGATATTTCCAGGCGACGATCCGGCGCACCAGCGGGTACAGTTTGCCGCAATTCGCGTCGAACGTGACCTTGAGACCGCGCCCGGAACGATCGCCGCTGAAGGTGGCGGTGCAGATCTTGTCGCGTTCGGCGTTGGAGAATTCCCACTTGCCGATCATCGCTTTGGCGGAATCGCCGAGCGCCGCGTTGGTCTGCGCCTGGGCGGCGCCGCCGATGAGGACCGCAACAGCTGCGATGAGGATGCGGCGCGCCATGTCGAACCTGTAGGAGCCGGCAACTTTATCCTATCACGAACGCTTGGGCGGATAGGGCGTTTCCGGCACCGGCGTGAGCGGCGGCTTGCCGGAGGCCCAAGCCAGGATGTTATCGACCACCAGCTGATCCATGGCCGCCCGCGTCACCTCGGTCGAGGAGCCGAGATGGGGGAACAGCACGATGTGATCCATCGCCAGCAGTTCCTTCGGCACGTGCGGCTCGTTGGCGAACACGTCGAGGCCGGCGGAATAGATGGTATGGTTCTTGAGCGCCTTGATCAGCGCCGGCTCGTCCACCACCGAGCCGCGCGCCATGTTGATGAGGATGCCGTTCGGCCCCAGCGCCTTGAGCACCTCGGCATTGATCATGTTGTGCGTCGCCGGCCCGCCCGGCACGATCACCATCAGCGTGTCGACGGCGCGCGCCATGTCGAGGAGCTTGGGATAATATTTGTAGTTTACGCCGGCTTGCGGGTTGCGCGAGTGATAGACCACCGGCACGCCGAAGGCATCCAGCCGGCGCGCGATCGCCTTGCCGATGCGGCCCATGCCGACCATGCCGACGGTGCGGTTGCGCAAGGTCGCCTTGGTGAGCGGGTACTGCGCTTGCAGCCATTTGCCGGCGCGCACGTAGCGTTCGGCTTGCGGGAATTCGCGCACCGTGCACAGCAAGAGCCCGAGCGCGGTGTCGGCCACCTCCTCGTTCAGCACCTCGGGCGTGTTGGTGACGATGATGCCGTGCGCGCCCGCCCATTTGGCGTCGACGTGGTCGTAGCCGACGCCGAAGGTCGAGACCTGCTCGAGCTTGGGAAAGCGCTGCATGAAGTCGGCGCTGATAGGCTCGTTGGTGTAGGTGACCGCGATCGCGCCGATTTTGTCGGCAATCGATTTGATAAAAGCGTCTCTGTCCTTGGCGTCGATCAGCTTGTGCAGATTAACCTTGGACGCCAGCCCCTCCATGATGACCGACTTCTCTTTTCCGACCAGCAATACATCACGCTTTTCGCCAGCCATCATTGAATCTCCTTTATACTTTTTATGCTTTGCGCATGATCTTATCCGAAAACCGGTGCCTACTTTTCGGGATCATGCGCTACACGAGGAAGGTGACCGGCTTTTCGACCAGGGCCTTGAACGCCGCCAGTAATTGCGCGCCGAGCGTGCCGTCGACCACGCGATGATCGCAGGACAAGGTGACCGTCATCTGACTGATGAATCTCACGCCGCCATCTTCGGTTTCGATCGGGGCGCGGCGGGAGGCACCCACCGCCAGCAGGGTCGCGTGCGGCGGATTGATGACGGCCGCGAACTCGCGCACGCCGTACATGCCGAGATTGGAGATGGCGCTCGACCCTCCCTGGTATTCGTTGGGCTTGAGCTTCTTTAAGCGCGCGCGCGCGGCCAGATCGCGCATCTCCGCCGAAATGACGGTGAGCAATTTGGCTTCGGCGTTGCGCACGACCGGCGTGATCAACCCGCCATCGAGTGCCACCGCCACGCCGATGTCGGAATGCACAAAACGCAGGATGCGGTCTCCCGCCCACACGGCATTGGCGGCGGGCACGCGTTGCAACGCCGCGGCCCAGGCCTTGATGAGAAAATCGTTGAGCGAGAACCTGATGGCCGGCTGTCCATCCTTGTCGACGGGCGCGGCGGCATTCGCCTCCTCGCGCATGGCGATGAGCCGGCCGATATCGATGTCGGCGGTGAGATAGAAATGCGGGATGGTCTGCTTGGCCTCGACCAGCCGCGTGGCGATCGTACGCCGCATGCTGTCGAGCGGCACTTCCTCATAGGCGATGCCCTCGTAGAGCGCCTTTACTTGCGCGGCGCCGGCGCCGCGCGCGATTGCGGGCGCGGCAGCGGCCGGCGCTACCTTTTCGACGTCGGCGGCGACGATGCGGCCACGCGGGCCGGAGCCGGTGACACGCGACAAATCGATGCCGCGCTCGCCGGCCAGCCGCCGCGCCAGCGGCGTGACCGCGATACCGCCCGGCAGCTTGGCGGGGCCGAAATTGCGTTCCGGTGTGCGGACTTCGCGGAAGGGCTCCATCTGCGGATAAGCAAAGGACGCGGTCTCAACCCGCTCGTCCCCGCGCAAGCGGGGGCCCAGTTCTTTTTGGCCCTGGATCCCCGCTTTCGCGCGGGTGAGCGGAGGAGAGGGCTCAGCCTCCTTCGCGGGAGCACTTGGCGGTGCGCCGACCCCTGCAATCACCGCCACCACGGCCCCCACCTTGGCCGTCTCGCCCACTTGAAAACGGATTTCGCTCAGCGTGCCGCCGACCGTCGAAGGCACCTCCATCGAGGTCTTGTCGGTCTCGATCTCGAACAGATTGTCGCCCGGCCTGACCGCGTCGCCGGCCGCCTTGAACCATTTGACGATCTTGCCCTCGACGACGGTTTCGCCGAGCTGCGGCATCAGGACGTCCACGCGCTCAATTCCTTCCTTGTCATCACCGGGCCGCGGCGAAGGCGCGTGACCCGGTGATCCCGATATTCATGGTACGACCCTGCCGCCCTAAGCGGGATTGCCGGGACTTCAGGCGCGAAGACGGCGCTTTGCGCCTTTTGCCCGGCCAAGACGGCAGCAAGCGCCTTACCAGCTCACCGACACGTATTGCGTCTCGAGAAATTCCTTCATGCCTTCCTGAGCGCCCTCGCGGCCGAGGCCGGATTGCTTGACGCCGCCGAACGGTGCCGCCGGGTCCGACACGAGGCCGCGATTTAAGCCGATCATGCCGTAATCGAGCTTCTCGGAGACGCGCATGCCGCGCGTCAAATCCTTGGTGTAGAGATAGGCCACCAGGCCGTATTCGGTGTCGTTGGCGCGCTTGATGACTTCGTCCTCGGTTTTGAAGGACTGCAGCGAGGCCACCGGGCCGAAGATTTCCTCGTTCAGCATCTTCGCGTCGTTCGACACATTGGTGAGCACGGTCGCCGGATAGAAGAAGCCGGGGCCGTCCGGCAGCTTGCCGCCGGTCAGCACCTTGGCGCCCTTCTTGACCGCGTCGTCGACCAGATCGATCACCTTGTCGCGGCCGTCCTTGTTGACCAGCGGCCCGAGATTGACGCCCTCGTCGAGGCCGTTGCCCATCTTCAGCCCGCCCATCTTGGCGGTCAGCTTCTTGGCAAATTCGTCGTGCACCTTCTCGTGCACATAGAAGCGGTTGGCCGCGGTGCAGGCCTCGCCCATGTTGCGCATCTTGGCGACCATGGCGCCCTCGATCGCGGCGTCGATGTCGGCGTCGTCGAACACGATGAACGGCGCATTGCCGCCGAGTTCCATCGACGGCTTGAGCACGTTGTCGGCCGCCTCGTGCAGCAGCTTGCGCCCGACTTCGGTGGAGCCGGTGAAGGAGACCACGCGCACGCGGCGGTCATGCAGCATGGCGGAAACGACCTTGCCGGACGAGCGCGACGGGATGACGTTGACCACGCCGGCCGGCACACCGGCCTCCTCCAGCGCCGGCATCAGCGCCAGCATGGTCAACGGCGTGTCGGAGGCAGGCTTCAAGACCACCGGGCAGCCGGCGGCCAGCGCCGGGCCGATCTTGCGCGTCGCCATGGCGGCGGGGAAATTCCACGGCGTCACCAGCACGGCAATGCCGGCCGGCTTGTGATGCGCAACAATGCGGGCGCCGGAGGCCGGCGCCATCGAGATGCTGCCGAGATTGCGCACGGCTTCCTCGGCGTACCAGCGGAAGAATTCGGCGGCGTAGGCCACCTCGCCGCGCGAATCCGGCAGCGCCTTGCCGTTCTCCAGCGTGATGAGTTTGGCGAAGCGTTCGGCGTCGCGCATGATCAGCTCGTAGCACTTGCGCAGGATCTCGCCGCGCTCGCGCGGCTTGCGGCCGGCCCAGCCCGCGAAGGCGCCTTGCGCGACATCGAGCGCCGCCATGGCGTCATCGACCGTGGCGCTTGCCACCGAGGCGATCTTGCGCTCGGTCGCCGGATCGATCACGTCGAAACGGCCGTTGTCGGAAGCCTTGCGCCATTTGCCGCCGATCCACAGGTCGGTCGGGACATTGGCGAGAAGATTGTCGTACATGGCGATAATCCTTTACTCTCGATTGTCATGGCCGGGCCTGTCCCGGCCATCTCGCTTAGGGAGGCGCAGTGCCGTCCTAAGCGGGGTCACCGGGACAAGCCCGGTGACGACAGAAATTAACTGTTCAACGACCGCCTTACCGTCTCCGCGATGCGCTGCGGCGTCGGCAGCACGATGTCTTCCAGATAATCGGCGGCCGGCAGCGGAATATGCGGCGTGGTGATGCGCACCGGCGGGCCGTCGAGATCGTAGAAGGCCTCGTCGGCCGCGATCGACATGATCTCGGCGCCCCAGCCGCACAGCCGCGGGTTCTCCTCGACCGTGAACAGCCGGTGCGTGCGCGCGACGGAACCCAGGATCGTTTGCGTATCGAGCGGCACCAGCGAGCGCACATCGACAACTTCACAGTCGATCCCGTGTTCCGATTTCAGCGTCTCGGCCGCCTCCAGCGCGCGCGGCACCATCAGCGCCAGCGCCAGGATGGTAGCATCCTTGCCGGGCTTAACGATCTTGGCGGTGCCGAGTTGATCGACGATCTCGCCGTCCGGCACCTCGCCCTTGCTGGCATAAAGCGACTTGTGCTCGAAGAAGATCACCGGGTCGGGATCGCGCACCGACGCCGCCAGCAGGCCGATGACGTCGGTGGGCGAGGACGGCGCCACCACCTTGAGCCCCGGGATCATCATGCACCAGTTCTCGACGCTCTGGGAATGCTGCGCGCCGAAATGCACGCCGGCGCCGTTGCCGGTGCGCACCACCAGCGGGCATTTGACTTGGCCGTTCGACATGTAACGGCTCTTGGAAAACTCGTTGGCGATATAGTCGAAGCACACCGCGAAGAAGTCCGAGAACATGATCTCGGCGATCGGTTTCAAGCCGGTCATCGCCGCGCCCATGGCCGCGCCCAGGATCGCCTGCTCGGAGATCGGCGTGTCGCGCACCCGCAACGGCCCGAACATCTCGTATAGCCCGACGGTCGCCTTGAACACGCCGCCGGGTTTGGCCACGTCCTCGCCGAGAAACACCACGTCGGGATCGCGTTCCATTTCCTGCGCGATGCCGCGGATGACCGCGTCGCGGTAGGTCAGTTCCGCCATGCCCAGCCTCCATCGGCATAGACATCGCTGGTGAGGATATCGGCCGGCGGCGGCGGCGCGGCCTTGCAGACCTCGGTCGCGTCATCGACCATCTTGCGCACCTCGGCGTCGATATCGGCCATGGTCTTTTCGCTGACGCCGAACTGCAGCAGCCGCTCGCGGTAGATCTTGATCGGGTCGCGCTGCTTCCAGCGCTCCAACTCGCCCTCCGGGCGATACTTGGCCGGGTCGGCGCGCGAGTGGCCGCTGTGGCGGTAGGTGAGGCATTCGATCAGCGACGGCCCGCCGCCGGCGCGCGCCTTTTGGTACGCGGCCTGGGCGGTGCGGTAGACCACGTCGGCGTCGTTGCCGTCGATGACGATGCGCTCGAGTCCGTAAGAGGAGGCGCGGTCGGCGGCCGGGTTGGGCACCGCGGTCACGTCGGCGATCGGCGTGTATTCCATGTAGAGATTGTTCTCGCAGACGAAGATCACCGGCAGCTTCCACACGGAAGCGAAATTGAGCGCCTCGTGGAAGGCGCCGATATTGGTGGTGCCGTCGCCGAAGAAGCAGACCGAGACATCCTTGTCGCCCTTGTATTGCGCGCGCCAGGCCGCGCCGCAGGCGATGGGAAGATGCGCGCCGATGATGGCGTAGGAGCCCATCACGCCGTGGTCGACCGAGGTTAAGTGCATCGAGCCGCCCTTGCCGCGCATCAGCCCGTTGTCGCGCTGCATCAGCTCGCCCAGCACCTTCTCCACGGAAACGCCGCGCGCCAGCGTGTGGGCGTGGCCGCGATAAGTGCAGAACGAGAGATCGCCTTTCTGCATGGCGCCGGCGAAGCCGGCCGCCACCGCCTCCTGGCCGAGCGAGAGATGGCTGGTGCCCTTGACCAGGTTCTGCAGGAACAGGTCGAAAGCCCGCTGCTCGGCTTCGCGGATCACCACCTGCGTCCGGTACATCGCCAGGCGCTTATCCTCGCCGATGTCATCGTTCAAACCGGAGCCGGCGGTGCCCGGCGCCCGGTCCTTGACCTTTGCCATGAATGATCCTCGAAAGCTGAAAAGTCTTCGTCTGCGCGTGATCTTGTCCGAAAACCGGTTCCCACTTTTCGGGATCACGCGCCGGCGGAACTTAGCGCCGATGTGCGCGGCCTCGCAACTCTCCTATTCGAGTGGGCCCTCAACCACCCCTTCGCTGGTGGCGGACTGACCCCGCTGGCGCTCCCGGTAAAGCAGATAAAGGCCTGAGCCGATGACCATGGCCGCGCCGGCAAGCGTCCAGCCGGTGGGCACGTGATCGAATACCAGGTAGCCCAGGATCACCACCCAGATCAGCTGCGTATAGACGAAGGGCGAAAGCACCGAGGCCGGCGCCAGCTTGTGGCCGGCGATCAGGCAAAAATGCCCGGTGCTGCCCAGCGCGCCGGTCCCCAGCAGCATCAGGGCGATGACCCAGCTCGACGGCGTGTGCCAGACGAAAGGGATGACCGGCAGCATCACCAGTGCGCCGATGCAGTTGGCGTAGAACAGCGAGGTCTGGTTGGAATCGGTCCGCGACACGATGCGCGTGATCACCGCGTAGAGCCCGTAGCAGATAGTCGCCGCCAGCGAGAACACGGCGGCCGGATGCATGCCGCCGAAGCCGGGCCGCGTGATCAGCAGCACGCCGCCGAAACCGAAGACGATCGCCAACCAGCGCCGCAAGCCGATCCATTCGCCCAGCATCGGGCCCGACGCGATGGCGACGATGAACGGGAAGGTGAAAATGATCGACAGCGCCTCGTCAAGTTGCAGCCAGCGCAACGCCAGGAAATTCAGAATGGTGGAGGCAACCAGCAGCAGCGAGCGGACGATCTGCAGGTTCAACCGGCCGGTACGCAGCAGGCCGGGCTGCGTCAGCGGATTGGACACGATCAGCGTCAGCAGGAAGGCGCTGGTGTAGCGCGCCCAGGCGATCTCCAGCGTGTCCATCCGGGTATTGAGATATTTCGCGGTGGTGTCGAGGCAGGCGAACAGCGCCACCGCCCCGCACATCAGGGCAATGCCGGTCAGCCGCTGGCGGCGCTGCTGGGCGAACTCGTTCATGGGACGGGCCACGCTTGTCTCCGTAGCGGAGCCGCCATTTCCTGGCGAGAGCGAATTCCAACCGGCTGGATTGCCGGGAGGCCTGTTGAAACCGTCGGGAATTTGGTCTAGCAATGTTGGGTGGGGCCAACGGCGGTCGCCCCGCTCCCTTGAAGGCTCGCGGGCCCAAGCACCGTCTCCTTCGTTTACGGAGGGGGCCTATGCTTGGCTTCAGCTATTCGATCTCACCCAAGGATCTCTGGAACGCGATTGCGACGCCCGATGCGCCGCTGATTGTCGACGTGCGCCGGCAAGAGGTGTACGCACATTCGCCTCAACTCTTGCCGGGTGCCATCTGGCGCGATGCCGGCAAGACCGTGCAATGGTTGGGCGAATTCGACCACACCCGGCCGATCGTCGTCGCCTGCAAGGCCGGGCACGAGATGAGCCAGATGGCGGTCGCGCAATTGCGCGCCGAGGGCTTCCATGCGCGCGTGCTTGACGGCGGCTACGAGGGCTGGGCGGACGCCGGACTTTCCTTCGTCGCCAAACCCGAACTCGACCGCATCGCGCTCAAACGGCCGAGCCTGTGGGTCACAAGGCGGCGGCCGAAGCTCGACCGCGTCGCCTGCCCCTGGCTGATCCAGCGCTTCCTCGATCCACAAGCGCGCATCCTGTTCGTCGATCCCGCCGAAGTAACGAATGTCGCCCGCGAAGCCGGCGCCGTTCCGTTCGACATCAAGGACGTCGAATTGAGCCATGAGGGCGAACGTTGCACCTTCGACACCATGCTCAAACTCTTCGGCCTCGAGAGCGAGCCGTCGCTGGCGCGGCTCGCCTTGATCGTGCGCGGCGCCGACACCGCCCGCCCCGATCTCGCGGCCGAAGCCGCCGGCCTGCACGCGGTGGCAATCGGCCTGTCGGCGCTCGCCGGCGACGACGATCATGGCCTCTTGCAACGCGGCTTCATGATCTATGATGCGCTGTTCGCATGGCTGCGCTTTGCCGCCGACGAACGGCACAACTGGCCTGCGAAAGCCGCGTGACATGGACGAGCAGCCTCGGCCGAGTTTCAGCGAAGCGCTCAAGGTCTGGTTCAAGGTCGGCTGCCTGTCGTTCGGCGGGCCGGCCGGCCAGATCGCGTTGATGCACCGGGTCGTGGTCGACGAGAAGAAATGGCTGGACGAGCCGCGCTTCCTGCACGCGCTCAATTTCTGCATGCTGCTGCCGGGCCCGGAAGCGACCGAGCTCGCCACTTACGCCGGCTGGCTGCTGCACGGCGTGCGCGGCGGGCTGGTGGCTGGCCTCTTGTTCGTGGTGCCCGGCGCTTTCGTGATGCTGGGGCTGAGCCTGCTCTACGTCTACGGCCGCGGGCTCGGCCCCGTCGACGGCGCGCTGTTCGGCATCAAGGCCGCGGTGCTGGTGATCGTGGTCGAGGCGCTGCTTCGGATCGGCCGGCGCGCGCTCAAGAGTCAATTGTTGATCGCGCTGGCAGCATCGGGCTTCATCGGCATCTTCTTTTTCGCGCTGCCGTTTCCGCTCATCGTGGTGGCCGCCGCGCTCATTGGATTTCTGGTGGCGCAACGCGCGCCTGAACAACTTGTGCTTTCCAGTACTCCCGAGACCGCCGTGCCGCCGCGCAAGGGACGTTGGACGCAGTTCGCCATCTCACTGGCCATCGGTCTCGTATTATGGTGGGCGCCGGTCGCGCTCGCCGCCATGTTGCTCGGCGCGGGCCACGCGCTCGTGGCGGTCGGCCTGTTCTTTTCCAAGCTCGCGGTGGTGACGTTCGGTGGTGCCTATGCGGTGCTGGCCTACATGGCACAGCAGGCGGTGGAGACCCATGGCTGGCTGAGCGCGCCGGAAATGGTGGACGGCCTTGGCCTTGCCGAAACCACGCCGGGACCGCTGATCCTGGTGACGCAATTCGTCGGCTTCATTGCCGCCTTCCGCGAGGCCGCGCCGTTTTCACCCCTGGCCGCCGGCCTCATCGGCGCGGCGATGACGACCTGGGTGACGTTCGTGCCGTCGATGCTGTGGATCTTCGCCGGCGCGCCCTTCCTCGAGGAGCTGCGCGGGAATAAGCGGCTGGCCGGCGCGCTGGCGGCGATCACCGCCGCGGTGGTCGGCGTCATCTTGAACCTTTCGGTCTGGTTCGCGCTGCATGTGCTGTTCGGCCATGTGCAGGAACAGCATTTCGGCCCGCTGCGCTGGTACGCATTCGACCCCAACGCGCTCGACACCCATGCGGCCGTGCTCGCCGCAACCGCGGCAGTGCTGGTGTTTCGCTTTCACCGCGGGCTGATCGAAGTCGTCGTCGTGATGGCGCTGCTGGGGGTGCTCACGCGTTTCTACGGCTAAAGCTCGCGCTTCACGGCGCTCTCATGCCAGCGCCGCAGCGCGAGATGGGAGAGCGCCGACAGCGCGAAGAAGATGGCAACGCCAGCCAGAGCTAACAGCAGCAGCGCCGCGAACATGCGCGGGATGTTGAGCCGGTAGCCGGATTCGGCGATACGGTAGGCGAGCCCGGAGCCGGCGCCGGCGGAGCCGGCGGCGATCTCCGCCACCACCGCGCCGATCAGTGACAGCCCGCCGGCGATGCGCAGGCCCGCCAGCATCTGCGGCAGCGCCGCCGGCAGTTTCAGGTTCCACAACAGCTGCCAGCGCGAGGCCTTGTAGAGCGCAAACAGCGCGATGAGATTGTGGTCGACCGAGCTCAAGCCCAGCGTGGTGTTGGCCAGCACCGGAAAGAACGCCACGATCCAGGCGCAGGCCAGCACCGCCAGCGGCTGCGGCAGATAGATCAGCAAGAGCGGCGCGATCGCCACGATCGGCGTCACCTGCAGGATGACGGCGTACGGATAGAGCGAGTATTCGATCAGCCGCGACTGGCTGAACAAAATGGCGAGCCCGATGCCGCCGATCGCCGCCAGCAGGAAGCCTTCGAAGGTGGTGAAAAGCGTCACCAGCAGCGAGTGCCATAACAGGGCGCCGTCCGAGATAAGCGTTAAGAAAACCAGGCCGGGCGCCGGCAGCACGTAAGGCGGGATGCCAAAGCCATCGACCACCGCCTGCCACAGCGACAATACGATGGCGAGCACAAAGACCGGCAAGGCGATGCGAAGCGCGCGCTCGTTCATGCCGCCGCCTCCCCCATCGCCTGCGACAGCGCCTGCGAGACCGTCCGGCAATAGCCCGCGTATTCGGCCGAGGTGCGAAAGGCATCGTCGCGCGGATAAGGCGCGTCGATCGATAGGTCCGCGAACACGCGGCCCGGGCGCGGGGTCATCACCACAATGCGCTGCGACAGGTAGACCGACTCGAACACCGAATGGGTAACGAAGATCACCGTACGGGCGAGCTCCTGCCACAGCGTCAGCAGGTCGTTATTGAGCTTGAAGCGGGTGATCTCGTCGAGTGCGGCGAATGGCTCATCCATCAGCAGCAGGTGCGGCTCGGTCACCAGCGCGCGCGCGATCGAGGCGCGCATCTTCATGCCGCCCGACAGTTCGCGCGGATATGCGTCGGCGAAGTCGGCAAGCCCCACGCGCGCAAGCGTCTGCGCCACCGCGGCGCGCGATTGCGTTTCATCGGCATGCGCGAGCTTGAGCGGCAGCCGCACATTGCTAGCAACATCCGCCCAGGGCATCAGGGTCGGCTCTTGGAACACGAAGCCGATGCGGGCGCTTTGCCCGCTCTCCAGCCAATCCACCGCGCCTTCGGAGGCGACGCTCAAGCCGGCGACGATGCGCAGCGCGGTCGACTTGCCACAGCCAGAAGGGCCAAGCAGCGAGACGAACTCGCCGTCGCACACTTCGAGATCGAGACCGCGCAGCGCAACCGTGCCGCTCTCGAACGTCTTGCCGACGTTGCGGAGGGAGACGATGGGTTGTCGTGGACTCAAGGCAATCTCTCACCTGTCATCGCCGGGCTGGTCCCGGCGATCTCGATTCACAAGGCACCGGTCTCACTAGATTTATCACGGGACACACTGCCTTCCTAAGCGGGATGGCCGGGACAAGCCCGGCCATGACAAGCAAAGAGCGCGTGCCAGGCCGCAACATCACTTCGGCCGTAAGTCGACGCCGACGCCCTTGTTGACGAATTGCAGCGTGAAGGCGCGCTTGTAATCGATGCCGGCCTTGACCACGCCGGCGCGCACCATCTTGTCGAAGAAACTCTTCATGCGCGCATCGCTCATGGCGCCGATGCCGAGCTTCAACGCGTCGCCGGAATCGACGATGCCGTATTCCTTCATCTTGGCGATGGAATAGGCCAAGAGCGCATCGGTCATCTCCGGGTTCTGCTGCTTGATCAGCGCATTGCCGGGCCGACTGTCGCCGTAGATGTAATGGTACCAGCCGATGGCCGAGGCATCGACGAAGCGCTGCACCAGATCCGGCTTCTTTTCCACCAGCTCGCGGCGGGTCTCGATCAGCGTCGAATAACTGTTGAAACCCTGATCGGCGAGCAGAAACACTTTCGGCTTGAAATGCGCTTGGCTCTCGATCGCGAACGGCTCGGAGGTGACGTAGCCCTGCATGGCCGAATGTTTGTCGGCAAGGAACGGCTGCGGATTGAAGGTGTAGGGCTTCACCTTGGCTTCGCTGAAACCGAAGTCGGCCTTCAACCACTGGAAATAACTGGCCATGCCTTCCTTGGAAACGAACAGCGTCAGCTTCTTCAGGTCTTCGAATTGATCGACGGTGCCCGGATGCGCGATCAGCACCTGCGGGTCCTTCTGGAAGCTCGCCGCCACCACGATGGTGGGAATATCGTGCGCCACCGCGTCGAAGCTTTGCAGCGAATTGGCGCTCATGAAGAAGTCGAGCTTGCCCACGGGCAGCAGGATGCGGTTGTTCACGTTCGGCCCGCCGGGCACGATGGTCACGTCCAGGCCATATTTCCGGTAGGTGCCGTCGGCGAGCGCCTGGTAGAAGCCGCCGTGCTCGGCCTCCGCCACCCAATTGGTGCCGAAGCGGACCTTGTCGAGCTGCTGCGCCTGCGCAGACGCCAGCGCGGCGACAAATCCCAGCAAAATCACGGCAATTCTTGTCATTGGCTCACTTTTTCATTGCCGGGCCAGCCCCGACAAGCCGCTGGCACATGCTTGAACCTTTATCGCCATGGCTGCGACCCACGCATAGGCGGCTGGACCCGGCCGTCCACCGCTCGGTCGGCGCCGGCCCCTTGTTCACCCTGCGCCGATCTGACTGACCCGCCCGGCGAGTCCCCCGTCCGGGCGGGTCGTTTTGTTCGGCGGCCGTGCGGTGCGTCCCGATCACGGCTGAAGCTCGGCGCTCGCTCGGCACGGCGTGCTTGGCGCGGCTTGCGTCTTTCATTCAGGGAAAACTTTCGCCCGCGCGCATGATGGTCAGCGCCAGCACCTGCGCGCGCGGCACTATCGAAGCAAGCTCGACATATTCGTCAGGGCTGTGGGCACGGTCGCCGATCGGGCCCACCGCGCAGATGGTCGGCGCGCCGGCGGCGGCGGAAAATCCGGCGTCCGAGCAGCCGCCGGTGAAAATCCCGGTGACGGTCAGGCCGAGCGAGCGCGCGCAGGCGGCGTAGGTTTCAAACAAGCGCTCGCTGTCCGTCGTCGGGACCAGCGGCAGGAATTCGGCATAGGCCTCGCAACTGGCGCTGGTGCCGGGAACGGTCGAATGCGTCATGACGGCCTCTATCGCGGCCAGCATGCGGTCACGGTCGGCCGGATCGACATAGCGCAGGTCGACTTCTCCGCCTGCCGACGGCGCGACCGTGTTCACCGTCTGCCCGCCCTCCACCACGCCGACATTGACGGTTATCCCCTTGGCTAGATCGGTCAGCGCGTGCAGCGCGACGATCTTGTGCGCCATTTCGCCGATGGCGCTGGCGCCCTGTTCGAAATTGACGCCGGAATGGGCGGCTTTGCCGCTGATGGTAAAACGCAGAAAAATGCCTGCCTTGCGCCCTGTCACAATGGCATTGGGCGGCCGGCCGGGTTCGCTGTTCAAGACGAAGCGCGCGCGCCGCGCTTCCGTCTCGATGACCGCGCGCGACGACGGCGATCCAATCTCCTCGTCGGCCGTGATCAGCATGACCAGTGGCGCCGGGGCGCCGCCGAATTGCTGAAACGCGGCGGCGACAAAGCAGTTCATTACCAGGCCCGCCTTCATGTCGGCGGCGCCGGGCCCATAGCCGCGCCCGCCCTCCGCGCGGAAGGGCCGGCGCCCGGCCTCGCCGTCGGGAAACACCGTATCGCGGTGACCCATGAGCAGAATGTTGCGGTCACCGCGCCTTCCCACATCGGCGCGGATGGCATTGCCGAAACGATCGTTCGCGATGACCTCGTAGCCAATCTCGTGCCGGTTGAGAAAACGGCAGATCGCCGCGCCGACGCGATCGACGCCTGCCTTGTTGTGGGACCCGCTGTCGATATTCACGAGCTCTTCGAGCAAGGCGCGCATGGCTTCGTCCTGCGCGACGAGCCAATCGAGTATCCTGCGTTCACCCGGCGCGATGTCGGCTTTACCGTTCATGCGTTCGCCAATCTTTGTCCGGCCTCGCGCGCGGCCTCTTCCATCGTGGCGAAGATCGCACCCGCATCGGCGAGCTTATCGACGAGGTCCTCCAGCGCCAGCATGCGGTAGCCGCGCCCGATCACATAAGGGTGCATGGTGTAGGTGAGCACGCCCCAGTCGACGGTCTTCTTCATGTAGTGGAATTCATCGAGCCAGCTTTGCATGACCGCGCGCGCCGGCTGCAGGCCGGGCAGCACGGTTGTCGGCGTGCGGACGAATTCGAAATGGGGATAGTCGTCGAGCGACCAGCTGATCGGCATCTCGATGAGCGCGGTCTGCTCGCCGAAGCGGAACGGCTCGCCTAGTCTTGCCGCGTCGCCGCGGCGCGCGCGGTAGGGCAGATAGTCCGATCCCATCAGGCTCGAATCGTAAAGGAAGCCGTGCGCCAGCAGGAGATCGATCGTGTACGCGCTCAGGTCCCACGAGGGCGAGCGGTAGCCGCGCGCCTTACGTCCGCTCAGGCGCACAATGGCCTCGTTGGCGCGCACCAGATCGGCTCCTTCCTGTTCGCGGGTCTGCGTTGCCGGCGGCACGTGCGCCCAGCTGTGGTGCGCGACCTCGTGGCCCGCCTCGACCACCGATTCGCATTCCCGCGGCCAGCTCTCGATGGTAAAGCCGGGAATGAACCAGGTCGCCTTGATCCCGCGGCTCTTGAGGAAGGCTAGAATGCGCCGCGACGCCATGGCGCCGAACTCGCCGCGCGACAAGGGCGTCGGCGTAATCATGTCGCGGGCGATGAAACCGGATTGGGTGTCGAAATCGAAGGTGAGGCAAACGATGTGGCGAGGCATGACGGTCGACCTGCATGGCCACGCCCGTGAGATCGGCGGCGCCGGCGCCGGAGCATGCTAGAAAGGCGCGAAGGGGGTCAAGGATTTGGCGGTCAAAGACGTCGGAATCATCGTCAACGGCGCGACCGGGCGCATCGCCTCGACGCAGCACTTGGCGAACGCGCTGGTGCCGATCCGCGCCGAAGGCGGGCTGCCGGCCGGCCCCGATCGCATCATGCCGCGCCTGCTGCTGCTCGGCCGCGACGCCGGCCGCCTCGCCGAAGTCGCGCAACGTTTTGGCATCGATGGCTGGAGCACCGATCTCGATGACGCGCTGGCCAGGCCGGGCTACGCCGTCTTCTTCGACGCGGCGGCGACGCGGCAGCGGCTCGCCACGCTGAGCAAGGCGATCGCGGCCGGCAAGCACATCTATACCGAGAAGCCGGCGGCGCCCTCGGTCGCTGAGGGACTGGAATTGTTGCGCGCCGCCGAAGCGCGCGGCGTCAATCACGGCGCGGTCGAGGACAAGATTTACCTGCCGGGATTGCAGAAACTCTCGTCGCTCGCCGCGACTGGCTTTTTCGACCGCATCACCGGCTTCAAGCTCGACTTCGGCTGGTGGGTGTTCGACGGTGCCGAGCGCGAAAGCCAGCGGCCGAGTTGGAATTATCGGCGCAGCGGCGGCGGCGGGCTCACTCTGGATATGTATCCGCATTGGCGCTACGTGATCGAAGGCATGCTCGGGCCAATCCGGCGCGTGCTGACGGCGACCGCGACCGCCGTTCCCGAACGCCTCGACGAGGGCGGCAAGCCCTATCGCGTTGACGTCGACGATACCTCGCTCACGCTCGCGGAACTCGCAAACGGCGCGGTCGGCGCCATCATCTGCTCCTGGGCGACGCGCGTGCGTCGCGACGACCTTCTGACCTTGCAGATCGACGGCACCGGCGGATCGGCCGTTGCCGGGCTGCACCGCTGCTGGATGCAGAGCGCCGCCGCAACGCCGACCGTGCGCCACTTCAACCCGAGCCTCGACATTGGCGCCGACTACCGCGCCGATTGGAAAGAGGTCGAAGGCCACGCCGCCTATACCAATCCCTACCGGGTCGGCTGGGAGAAATTCCTGCGCCATATCGCGACCGGCGCGCCGTTTGCCAGCGACCTGTCCGCCGGCATCCGCGACGTGCAGCTGGCGGAGGCCTGCTACCGCAGCGTGGCGGAGCGAACTTGGATCGCGCTGAAGGACGTGACGGCGTAGTCCCGAGACCTCAGGATGACCGAGAGAGGCTGTCGTCCACCGCCTCCAGGCTCATCGCCAGCAAGCGCGCGACATGCAGCGCGGCGCGCCCCGCGCCGTCATGGATCTGATGCCGGCAGGAGGTGCCGTCGGCCACGATCAGCGCGTCGGCGGGCGCCTTGCGCACCGCCGGCAACAAAGAGAGCTCGGCCATCTTTTCCGACACGTCGATGGTGGCCTTGTCATAGCCGAAGCTGCCCGCCATGCCGCAGCAGCTCGACTCCACCGTGCCGACTTCGAGACCGGGGATCATTCTGAGCACGCTTTCGACCGCGCCCATGCCGTCGAACGCCTTCTGATGACAATGGCCGTGCAACAGGGCCTTACGGTTAAGCGGCTGAAGCGGCAGCGCGAGCCGGTCTTGCGCCTGCTCGCGGGCGAGGAATTCCTCCAGCAGTAGCGCGTTGTTCGAGAGCGCGTCGACCGTCTCGCTCTTGAGCAGGGCGGGCAGCTCGTCACGGAAGGTGTAAAGGCAGCTCGGCTCCAGCCCGATCACCGGCATGCCGCGCGCCAGGTAAGGCGCCAGCGCCGTGAGCGTGCGCTCCATCTCGGCGCGCGCTTTTGCGACCTGCCCCACCGCCAGGAAGGTGCGGCCGCAGCACAAGGGACGCTCGTCCTCGTCCGCCGGCAACAGCGCGTGCACGCGATAGCCGCCGGCCACCAGCACGCGCAGGCCGGCGTCGAGATTCTCGCGCTCGAAATAGCGGTTGAACGTGTCGGCGAACAGCACGACGTCGCGCGTTCCGTCGCCGGCGGTGGCCGCGTTATAGGCCCAGTCGGAGCGGTCGCGGTAAATATCGGCGCGCCATTTCGGCAGGCTGCGCCGCGCCGAAAAACCGGCGAACAGCTCGGAGGCCCGGCGCAGGAACACGCTGCGGTCGCGCCCGTTGAACGCCCACCGCCAGCGCACCGCGTAAGGCGCGTAGCGCGGCAGCCAGCCGACCAGGCGGTCGTGCAGTGACAGACCGTGCTTGGCGGCGCGGGCGGCCTGCACCTCGAGCTTCATGCGCGCCATGTCGACGCCGGTCGGACATTCGCGCCGGCAAGCCTTGCAGGAGACGCAGAGCTTGAGTGTCTCGGCCATCTCGTCGGCGGCGAGCGCGTCCGGGCCGAGCTGGCCGGTCAACGCCAGCCGCAGCGTATTGGCGCGCCCGCGCGTCACGTCGCGCTCGTCGCGGGTGACGCGGTAGCTCGGGCACATGGCGCCGCCGGCGAGCTTGCGGCAGGCGCCGTTGTTATTGCACATCTCGATGGCGCCCTGGAACCCATTGCCGGCGCCCGGATAGGCCGACCAGTCGAGCTGGGTTTCGAGCGGCTCGCCGCGATAGTCAGGTCCATAGCGGAACAGGCTGCGGTCATCGAACTTGGGCGGCCGCACCACCTTGCCGGGATTGAAGAGGCCGTCGGGATCGAAGCGGTCCTTCACCTGTTCGAAGGCGCGCGCCAACGCTGAGCCGAACATCGCCTCGTTGAATTCCGAGCGCACCAGCCCGTCGCCGTGTTCGCCGGAATGCGAGCCCTTGTATTCGCGCACCATGGCGAAGGCCTCCGAGGCGATCTCGCGCATGACATGCACGTCTTTTTCCTGACGCAGATTGAGGATCGGCCGCACGTGCAGGCAGCCGGCGCCGGCATGCGCATACCAGGTGCCGCGGGTGCCGTGCTTCTCGAAAATCTGCGTCAGCCGGCCGGTGTAGTCGGCGAGATGCGCGAGCGGCACCGCGCAGTCCTCGACGAAGGAGACCGGTTTGCCCTCCTGCTTCATCGACATCATGATGTTGAGGCCGGAGGTGCGCACGTCGGCGATGGCGTTTTGCAGCTCCGGGCTGAGCACCTCGACCACGCCGCCCCATTGCGCGCCGGCCTGATCCCAGCCGAAGCCGAGATCGCCCATCAGCTCCTTGAGGTTGCCGAGGTTGTGCACGTTGTCTTCCTGATCCTCGTCGCCGAATTCGACGACCAGGATCGCCTCCGGCGTGCCGCGCACGAATTTTTCCAGGATCGGCTGAAAAATCGGAATCGCGCGCGCGAGCTCGATCATGGTGCGGTCCATCAGCTCGACCGCGATCGGGTTGAGGCGCACGATGTGCTGGGCCGAATTCATCGCCTCGCGGAAGCTGCCGAAGTGGCAGACGCCGACCGCGCGGCGCGGAAGCAGCGGCGACAAAGCGAGTTCGATGCGGGTGGAGAAGGCGAGCGTGCCTTCGGAGCCGACCAGCACATGGGCGAGATTGATGTTGTTGCGGCCGCGGATCAGCGCGTCGAGATTGTAGCCGCCGACCCGGCGCTGCACTTTCGGAAAGCGCGCTTCGATCTTGTCGGCCTCGCGCGCGCCGATGGCGAGCAGGTCCTTGGCGAGCGGCCGCAACGGCGCCGGCACGTCGTTGATATTGCCGCCCAGCGGTCCGAAATGCGCGCGCGAACCGTCGGCCAGCAGCGCGTCGATCGCGACCACGTTGTCGCGCATGGTGCCGTAGCGCATGGAGCGGCCGCCGCAGGCATTGTTGCCAGCCATGCCGCCGATGGTGGCGCGCGAGGCGGTCGAGATATCGACCGGGAACCAGAGCCCGTGTGGCTTGAGCTGCCGGTTGAGCTCGTCGAGCACGATGCCGGGCTGCACCGTGCAGCGGGCGCGCTTGACGTCGAGATCGAGGATGCGGGTCAAATATTTCGAGCAGTCCACTACCAGCGATTGCCCGACCGTCTGCCCGGCCTGCGAGGTGCCGCCGCCGCGGGCCAGCACGCTGACGCCGTCGGCGCGGGCAAGGGCAATCGCCCGCTCGGCCTCCTCCACGGTGCGCGGCGTCACCACGCCGACCGGCGTGATCTGGTAATGCGAGGCGTCGGTGGCATAGCGCCCGCGGGTGAAGCGGTCGAAATGCACTTCCCCGCTCAACTCGGCTTTCAGCCGCCGTTCCAGGCCGGGCATGACTAGCGCCACGGCATTCTTCCTTTTTGGCCCCCGACCTGCCTATGCGTAAGGGCTAGTTTGCCTTGCGGAAAACCGCTTGACCGCAATGTCGCATTCATAGTTCAACGCAGCAAGCACCGCTCCCTGGCCGGAACGGTCCGCGGTAAACCGCGAGAATTCCTTGAAAAACGCCGTTTAGGAGTGGACTGCCAATGGCTAAGAATTCTTCGCGCCCGGTCGGGCGCCATTTTCTGCACATTCCGGGGCCGACCCCGCTGCCCGACCGCGTGTTGCGGGCGATGGATACCCCTCTCATCGACCATCGCGGCCCGGAATTCGCGAAGCTGACCAAGAAGTGCCTGGAAGGCATCAAGACCATCTTCAAGACCACCAACCCGGTGATCATCTACACCGCCACCGGCACCGGCGCCTGGGAAGCCGCCCTCGTCAACACGCTGTCGCCCGGCGACAAGGTGCTGATGGTGGAGACCGGCCAGTTCGCCACGCTGTGGAAGGTGATGGCCGAAAAGATCGGCCTCAAGCCCGAATTCATCACCACCGACTGGCGCACCGGCGTCGACGCCGCCGCGGTGGAAGCCCGCCTGCGCGAGGACAAGGCCAAGGAGATCAAGGCGGTCTGCTTCCTGCACAACGAGACCTCGACCGGCTGCCTGTCGCCGGTGAACGAGGTGCGCAAGGCGATCGACAAGGCCGGCCACCCGGCGCTGTTGATGGTCGACACCATCTCCTCGCTCGCCTCCACCGACTACCGGCACGACGAATGGGGCGTCGACGTCACCGTCGGCGGCGCGCAGA
>Ga0307436_1000289_pt1 | contig 23055 bp, 14 predicted proteins | sample SalMarWE160440MG_FD_202513 | JGI IMG/M metagenome (GOLD analysis project Ga0307436, IMG submission 202513) | Salt marsh sediment microbial communities from the Plum Island Ecosystem LTER, Massachusetts, United States - WE1604-40 | ecosystem: Environmental > Aquatic > Marine > Intertidal zone >...
CTCGGCATTGGGATGTTTGTTTTCTTGACGCTCATTTTCGTAGGGCTGATATCAGAAGACTAAATATGAGAACGCCAGGCTAACAAGGCGGAATAGCCTTCATTGCCGCGCGGCTCCTTCTTGTCCTGGTCGATCTTCCCCAAAAACATGCCGAGCGTGATGGGAAAGACAAAGCTCCTATGAAGACTATGAAGAATAGAAGGGCTCTCATGGTACGTGATCCCCTCCTCCAGAGGTATGGAACGAACCCAGAGGGGATGGCCGGGCGTTACACCGGCAGCTATCTTGACCGACGCAACGGCTGGCGCACCGTGGCGATCCTGGCTGACATCGGCCAAGCTTCACTCGTCGAACGCATCCCCATCGCAAGAATAAGGGCCTGAGCCGGGGCAAGGAAGAGATGCCGAGCACTTTGATTACGGGAGCCAATCGCGGGCTCGGATTCGAGTTCGCGCGGCAGTACGCGGCCGAGGGTTGGCAGGTCTACGCGACGTGTCGCGATCCAAACTCGGCTTCGGACTTACGCCGACTCGCTAAAGCGAGCGGCCACAACTTGCAAATCATGGCCTTAGACGTCACCGACCTCGCCAGCATCAAGGCGGCTGCTACAGCGCTGGAGGGCCAAGCCATTGACCTCCTTCTTAACAATGCCGGCGTCGGCGGTCCCCGGCGTCAGACGATCGGAAACATCGATTACGAGGCCTGGGCGCACGTGCTCGATGTGAACACCTTGGGACCCCTGCGGGTTTCAGAGGCATTTGTTGAGAACGTCGCACGAAGCGAACGAAAACTCATCGTCACCCTTACCAGCGGCATGGGTTCGATTGCCGACAATACCTCCGGCGGCGCTTTTGCCTATCGCAGCTCGAAGGCAGCTGTGAACATGGTGACGCGCAGCCTCGCAATCGATCTCGCCCCACGCGGCATTACCTGCGTTGTCATCAATCCGGGCTGGGTTCAGACCGACATGGGCGGGCCACATGGAACCCAAACCCCGGCCGAGAGTGTGGCTAAGCTGCGACACTTGATTGACAGCCTAGAGCCTGCCCACTCCGGCAAGTTCTTCAATCATGACGGTCGCGAGTATGCCTGGTAGTCATACCTCTAACGTTCGGCTTTGGGTCCGAAATCGGACATGCTCAGCGCGGAAGGTGATGTCCGCTTCGTGCCAAGACCGTACCTCGGGATTCGAACCGAGCGTACCCCGGCAATGCACACTTTCAACCGGACCGGTCAGATCAATCCTCGCTGGCGGGCTCCAGCAGCAAGGTGCCGAGAGGCGGCAAAGTGAGGTTGAGCGAATGGGGACGCCCGTGCCAGCTGATGTCGCTCGCCTCCACGGCGCCGCCATTGCCCATACCTGAGCCACCGTAATCCTTGGAATCGGTGTTGATGCGCTCGACCCACCGGCCACCGCGCGGCACGCCGACGCGATAATTCTCGCGCGGCACCGGCGTGAAATTGCACACGACCAGCACCGGTGCGTCCCCCTCGCGGCCCCAACGCAAGAACGAGATCACGCTCGCCTCGTTATCGGATGCATCGACCCATTCAAAGCCGCGGCCCTCGGCATCGAACACATGAAGCGCGGGCGTCGTCCGGTAGAGGCGGTTGAGATCCTTGATCAGCGCCTGCACGCCGCGGTGCATGGCATCGTCGAGCAGGTGCCAATCGAGACTGTGATCATGGCTCCATTCCGCCTCCTGCGCGAACTCGCCGCCCATGAACAGCAGCTTCTTGCCGGGATGGCCCCACATGAAGCCGTAATAGGCGCGCAAGTTCGCAAATTTCCGCCAACGGTCACCGGGCATCTTGCCGATCAGCGAGCCTTTGCCGTGCACCACCTCGTCGTGGCTGAGCGGCAGCACGAAGTTCTCCGAGAAGGCATAGAGCAGGCCGAAGGTCAGCTTGTCGTGATGATAGCGGCGGTGGATAGGGTCTTCTTGCATGTAGCTCAGCGTGTCGTGCATCCAGCCCATGTTCCATTTGAAGCCGAAGCCGAGACCACCCAGATAAGTCGGGCGCGACACGCCGGGCCACGCCGTAGATTCCTCGGCGACGGTCGTGGTGCCGGGGCGTTCGGAGAACACGAGCTCGTTGAGCCGCTTTATAAAGGCGATGGCGTCGAGGTTCTCGTTGCCGCCGTATTTGTTAGGAATCCACTCGCCGGGCTCGCGGCTATAATCGAGATAGAGCATCGAGGCGACCGCATCGACGCGTAAGCCGTCAATGCCGAAGCGCTCGAGCCAGAACAGCGCGTTGGCAAGCAGGAAATTCAGCACCTCGCGCCGCCCGTAATTGTAGATCAGCGTGTTCCAGTCCTTGTGGAAGCCGAGCCGCGGATCCTCGTGCTCGTAAAGGGCCGTGCCGTCGAAGCGGCTAAGGCCATGCACATCGGTCGGGAAGTGGGCCGACACCCAATCGACGAGGACTCCGATCCCGGACTCGTGGCATCGGGAGACGAAGCCTGCGAACTCTTCCGGCGTCCCGAAGCGCGAGGTCGGCGCGTAAAGTCCGATCGGCTGATACCCCCACGAGCCGTCGAATGGAAACTCGCTCACGGGCATCAGCTCGATATGGGTGAAGCCCATGTCGCGCACATAACGAATGAGCCGCTCGGCGAGCTCGGTGTAGCTCAGGAACCGGTTGTTGTCCCCCCGCATCCATGAGCCCAGGTGCACCTCGTAGATCGTGATCGGGGCATCGAATTTCTGGAGCCGCTCGCGCTCGGATTGCCACGAGCCGATCGGCGTGGGGCGCCGGGGCAGGCCATGCACGACGGAAGCGGTGGCCGGCGGCCGCTCCTGCTGGAAGGCGAACGGGTCGGCCTTTAGCGGTAGAAGCTCCTTCCGCGGCCCGAGCAACTCATATTTATACAGCTCGCCTGGGCCCAAGCCCGGGATGAAGATCTCCCAAATGCCGGCCTCCATGCGCTTGCGCATGACATGGCGCCGGCCGTCCCAGTCGTTGAACGGGCCGACCACGCTGATCCGCGACGCATTCGGCGCCCACACCGCGAAGCTGATGCCGTCCACGCCCTCATGGGTGATGGCGTGCGCGCCCATCTTCTCGTAGAGGCGCAGATGATTTCCCTCGGCGAACAGGTGCAGGTCGAGCTCGCCGAGAATAGGTCCGAAGCGATAGGGATCGTCAATATCGACGGTCGTGCCGTCATGCGTGACGCGCAAACGGTAGTCCTTCGGGAAATCGCCAGGCACTTCGCCACCGAAGAACCCGGCGCGATGCAGCCTCTCCAATGCAAAGACATCGCCGCTCTTGGGTTCGATCACGGATACTGCCGACGCACCTGGCAGAAAGGCGCGCACCGACGGGCCGGCCCGGTCCTGGTGCAGACCGAGGATCGAAAAAGGGTCGCCGTGCTCGCCGCGCACGATCGCCTCAAGTCCTGTTTGGCTCGGGCCCCAATCGTTTCCACGTTTCTCGGCAGGAAGCGTCATGACGTTCCTCTCATGCTTGGCTCAAGAGGCGGATCGCACCATTAATGGGGATGCCAACCCAGGCCGGTCGATTACCCGCCTCATAGCTGATCTCATAAAGGACCTTCTCCATTAGAAACAGGTCGAGGCGGGCCAAGGTTTCCTCTATTGGGCTGAGCCAATGGTCACAAGCCGCTAGCGTCTCGGCATAGATCTCGAGAAACAACGCCTGCGCGGCATCGCGCCAACCAAAGGCGATACTTTCTATAGTCTCCCGCTGGCCGAGCCCGCGTTCCAGCGACCGTTGCAGGGCCGTCCCTGCCGCATAATCGAACGAGCGTAGCATGCCGGCAACGTCGCGAACTGGGTCGGCCTTGGCGCGGCGGTCTTTGAGCGACCGCAACGGTTCGCCCTCGAAATCGATGACGTAGATATCGTTGTGCGCTACGAGGACCTGGCCCAGATGATAGTCTCCGTGGTGACGCATCTTGAAGCCGGACGGCTTTATCTTGCCGAAGCGCTCGATGCGGCGGGTGATGTCGCGCTGGCGTTTTAGCAAGGTGTCGATCCCAGCGACCGTCTCGTCGTCGCCGCTCAGGGCGCGCCGCGCCTGTTTCAGCGCGGCGAAGGATCGTTTGGACTGCCCCAAGACGTGGCGCGTCCAGCGCCGCATATCGGCCTCTTTCACGGACTCGGCGCGGAACGCCTTGTTGCGTGTCTTCGAAGCGAAAGCGCAATGCATCTCCGCCGTTCGTTGTCCAAGCGCGCGCACGAGGTCGAGAGAAAAGTCAAAGCGCGGCTCAGCCGTCTCCCCATCGGGCGCTGGCGGCGCGATTTCTTGCTCTTCGAGCTGGCGGTCTAACGCACCAAGGAGAACATCCCAGCCATTGCCTTGGTTAGTGAGGAACCTGAACGCCACTGCGATGGACGCCGCGTCGCCGGAGTTCGGCCGATGCTCGACGGAGCCGAGGAAGGGAGGGGTGTTCTCGAAGCCGGCCTCGGTCAGGAACCGGCTCACCTCTATCTCCGGCTGGATACCGGTTTGCAGGCGGCGATAGAGCTTGAGCACGACCTCGTCGCCAAGCACGACCGAGACGTTGCTCTGCTCGGTGGTCGGCCTTCGGGACTCTCCAATTTCTGGCAATTCGAGCGCCTTGAGGCGGTCCGTAGCTTCGTAGTGCACGCTGTCGTCGCCGTCCTCCTCAATGTTCGCAGTTTGAAGTCGGCGCAGCAACGAATGGGCGAATTCAGGCTCGGCCGCCGCATCAACCAAGGCCCCAAGACTGGGCCCACGCCTGATCTTGGCAAGCGTATTGGCAAGCTGCGGCGACCCCGGCTTGAGGTAGCTTTCCTCCCAGGTGAATGACAACGGCAGGAAGTAAAGCTGGCTCTCGCCGCCGGCGAGCTTCATGTCAACGGCGGCGAGAAGGTACGCGCCGCCTTCGGCACCGGAGATCTCCGTCCACGGCTCCAGCGATACACTTTCGATATGTCTGTCTTTGGCGGCGAACCAGCGTTGGTTAGCGAGATAGGCCGGGAGCACGTTGCGCTGGAACTTCCGCGCCGGGACGCCTTCCGTGACCGTGCGCCAGCCTTGCGTCAGCACCAAGGTCATAAAGTCGGGAAGTGCCTCTGGCGCGGGCTGGTGCCACGCCGGCGCCTCGGTCTCCTCGGCAAGCACGAACCAGAAGTAGCCATACGCGGGAAGCGTGAGCAGATAAGGCAGCTCGCCGATAGGCGGAAAGGCAGCGCGCCCGGTCATCTCGACGGGCACGCGCCCCTTGAAGTCGCCAAGGTCGAGCTCCACGGCCTGCGCGGCACGGGACAGGTTGAACAGACACAGGATCGTCTCGTCCTCATGCTCGCGGAGATAGGCGAGAATCTTCCGATTGCGCGGGTAGAGGAACGACATGGTGCCGCGCCCAAACGCGGCGGACGACTTCCGCACGGCAATCATGCGCCGCATCCAGTTCAGAATCGACGATGTGTCCTTCTGCTGGCGCTCGACGTTGATGGCCTCGTAGCCATAGATCGGATCCATGATCGGGGGCAGAAAGAGATATTGCGGATCGGCGCGCGAGAAACCCCCATTACGGTCGGCAGACCACTGCATAGGCGTGCGCACGCCGTCACGGTCGCCGAGAAAGTAGTTGTCCCCCATGCCGAGCTCGTCGCCGTAATAGATGATCGGTGCGCCGGGCATCGAGAACAGCAGTCCGTTCAACAGCTCGATCTTGCGGCGGTCGTTTTCGAGCAGAGGGGCGAGCCGCCGACGGATACCGAGATTGATTCGGGACCGCTGATCGGCTGCATAAGTCTGCCACAGATAGTCGCGTTCCGAGGCCGTGACCATCTCCAGAGTCAACTCGTCGTGGTTCCGTAGAAAGATCGCCCATTGGCAGTCCTCGGGAATGTCTGGTGTCTGGGCGATGATGTCAGTGATAGGGTGCCGATCCTCCTGCGCCAGCGCCATGTAAATACGCGGCATCAGTGGGAAGTGGAACGCCATGTGGCATTCATCACCCGAGCCGAAATAGGGCAAGGCGTCCTCAGGCCACTGATTAGCTTCGGCGAGCAACAGCCGGTCCGGGTAGTGCGTGTCGACCTCGGCGCGAATCTTCTTCAGCACCTCATGGGTTTCGGGCAAGTTCTCGTTGTTGGTGCCATCCCGTTCCACAAGATAGGGCACCGCGTCTAGCCTAAGTCCGTCGACCCCGGTATCCAGCCAGAAGTGCATGACTTTGAGCACTTCCTCCAGGACCCGCGGGTTGTCGAAATTCAAGTCTGGCTGGTGAGAATAGAACCGGTGCCAGAAAAAGGCTTCGGCAACGGGATCCCAGGTCCAGTTCGACGTCTCCGTGTCGAGGAAGATGATGCGCGTGCCGGCATATTTCTGGTCGGTGTCGCTCCACACATAATAATTGCGCCATGCCGAGCCGGGCTTTGCCGCGCGTGCGCGCTGAAACCAGGGATGCTGGTCCGAGGTGTGGTTGATGACGAGCTCGGTGATGACGCGAATGTCGCGCTTATGCGCCTCGGCGACGAAGCGGCGGAAATCGCGCATCTTGCCGAAGGCCGGATTTATGGCACGATAGTCGGCGATGTCGTAGCCGTCATCGCGCAACGGCGACGGATAAAACGGCAACAGCCAGATGGCGGTAACGCCGAGGTCGTGGATATAGTCGAGACGGTTGATGAGTCCAGCGAAGTCGCCAATGCCATCATTGTTGGCGTCTTGGAACGCCTTGATGTGCAGCTGATAGATGATGGCGTCCTTGTACCAATGAGGATCGGACCGATCGATCATGAGGCTCCTTCAGACGTTTCACGTTAGGCTGAGCCGGGCGGAACCAAACGCCAAATAGCGTAAGGCTGTTGTGCGGGGTCGAGCCAGACATGCTGCACCTTGCCGTTCCAGGTAAAGCGTTTGTCGTCGACGAGGTCGACGGCCTCAATAGAAGCCGAGTCCGGCAATCCAAACTCCCACAGAGGGACTTCAAAATTGGCGCCTTGCGCGTTGTGAGGATCAAGATTGACGGCGACGATCACCAAATTGTCGCGCGCCGCGTTCATCTTGTAATACGCGATGATGTTGTCGTTCCAGGCATTGAGGAAGGTGAGATTAGTAAAGTGCCAGAGAGCCGGATTGTTCCGCCGCACCTCATTGATCAGGCGTACGTCGTCTTTGATGTTGCCGGGCCGGTCCCAATCCCAGGCTTTGATCTCGTATTTCTCCGAGTTGAGATACTCCTCCTTGCCGGGGATCGGCGTCGCTTCGCATAGTTCGAACCCATTGTAGATCCCGTAGAGCGGGCTCAACGTCGCGGCAAGGACGAGGCGCGCCTTGAAGCCGGCCGGTCCGCTCGTCTGAAGCGGCACCGGGTTGATGTCCGGCGTGTTGACGAAGAAGTTGGGGCGCATGTACTCGGCGCATTCCATCTTGGTGAGCTCCGTCAAATAGTCGGTTAGCTCACTCTTGGTGTTGCGCCAGGTGAAGTAGGAGTAGGACTGGGTGAAGCCGATTTTGGCCAAGCGTCTCATCATCTTAGGCCGGGTGAAGGCCTCGGCGAGGAACACCGCTTCTGGATGCGCCGCCTGAATGTCGGCAATCATCCATTCCCAGAAGGGCACCGGCTTCGTGTGTGGATTGTCGACGCGGAAGATCGTGACGCCTTTCTCGATCCAGAAGCGCACCACATCGCGCAGCGCAAGCCACAGCGACGGCAGCGCATCGCGATAGAAGTGGACGTTGACGATATCCTCATATTTCTTCGGCGGATTTTCGGCAAACTTTATCGTGCCGTCCGGGCGCCAGTCGAACCACTCAGGATGCTCCTTGATCCAAGGATGATCCGGCGAGCATTGGATGGCAAAGTCGAGAGCGACCTCGAGCCCGTGCGTGCGGGCCGCCGCGATCAGACGTGCGAAATCATCGAAGTCGCCAAGCTTCTCGTGGATTGCATCGTGGCCGCCATTCTCGGCGCCAATCGCATAGGGGCTGCCTGGATCGTCAGGCCGCGCCCTCAGGTTGTTGTTGCGGCCTTTGCGGTTGGTTTTTCCGATGGGGTGAATCGGTGGGAAGTAGAGCACGTCGAAGCCGAGGCCTCGGACATAAGGAAGTCGCGCGATCACGTCGTCGAACGTGCCGTGGCGAAGCGGGTCGCCCGCTTGCGAGCGCGGCATCAGCTCATACCAGGCCGCACAGGCCGCGATCGGCCGGTCGACGGTGACTTCGAGCGCGCGACCATAGCGGGAGAGATTGGTGCGCAAGCGGTCGCGCCGCATCAGCGAGGCAGTCTCCGCGCTCTCCAGAATGCCAAGCAGCACGCCCTCGTCCTTGATGGACTCGAGCTTCCGCAGCAAAGCCTGCAGGGCCTCCCCCACATCGCCTTTCGCCGCCTTCGCGTAGCGTGCAACGAGCTCGCGTCCCTCCACGAGCTCAAGCGAGATCGGTTGGCCGGCGTCGTGCTTCTTGGCCACGTCCTGACGCCAGGTTGCGAACAGATCCCGCCACGCAAAGATGGTATAAGTCCAGCGGCCGATCTCGGTGAGAGTGAAGCTGCCCGCCCAGCGGTCATTGTCGACGAAGGTCATCGGAGCTTCCGACCAATCCTTCGAGTCCGGCGCGCGATAAGCGATGACCGCATCGATCGCCTCATGGCCATCGCAGAAGATGTCGGCTTCGACTTGAAACGTATCGCCGGCCACCCGCTTCACCGGAAAGCGCCCGCCGTCCAGCTCCGGAGCCACCCGCTCGATAACCACCCGATTGGCCGCCAGGCTCTCGAGGTGCTCCTTGGAGTCTCTCGGGGAGAAAGGCTTACCTTCCGGCTCCGGCGCCGTGAACAGGAGCCGCGACTCATAGGGCGCAAGATCGACCAGCGCCGCGGGCTTCTTTTTGCCTGGCTCCAGGAGACGTGCCGTGCCAGCCGCCATGGCGAGCTCCGAGAGCGGCGGGATGGCGAGCTCGTGGGGACTGGAGTTGACCAGGAGACACGCGGCTTCGCCGGGGGCACATTCCGACTTGCGCACAAGCGCCGTTGGCAGTGTGCCTGGCGCAGAGGCAAGCCGCAGTTCACCTTCGCCGTGCAGGACCGGCATCGCGGCTTTAAGCTCATTGACGCGCTTGATCTCGTAGCTCAAATCAAACGACGCTTGTGCTTGGGCGAAGTCCCAATCGTATTCACGGGCCGCGGCAACCTCGAAATTCACCTGGCTCGCGAGCTCGTACCCCATGGGGCAGATCACGCCCGAGGAGGCCATTGCGGCGACTAGGTAACGACTGCCATAGATCGCCTCGTAGTGCGCAGGGTCGGTATGGGTTAGACGATGCGCGAGGCGCATCCCGCCCAAAGGCTCTGGGCTCGACAGCGTAGGCACCAAGGACGCGAGCTCCTGCTGTTGACGCAGGAACCAGCCCTCGCGGAGATCCCACCAAGCCGCGCTGTTGATCAGATAGTCGAAACCTGCTTGGGCCAGGACCAATACTTCTTCCCAAGGTCGGCCAAGCGTGTTTGCGACAAAGAGCGGTTTCGATTTTCCCGCTCGAACCTTGGCGAGCGTGGAGCGCCACCGGCTGAACCTCTCTGCGACCGGTGAGACGAGAAATCCTGAAACGCCTGCCTTAGCCCAAGCTTTGTAATCCGCTGCTTCAGCACTCGGCGCTTGAAGCATGATCTGGAGGCCCGCTCGATGCGCCTCGCCAACAAGTGCCGCGAAGGTACTCGGGTCCCATTGACCAGCTTGGGGGACGTAGCAGACCCAATCGAAGCCGAGCGAGGCGATACGGGAGAAGTGCTTCGCGCAATGGTCGGCCGGGCCCGAAAGCGACGCATAGAGAATGTAAATGCGTGGGTCTGAGGCGGCGTCGCCCTTTGTGTGGCCGGTTGCTTTCTCTTTGACTTCGAAATTCAAGAAACACCAAAAAAGATGTGAAGTCGCTGATATCGACAATCTCCACCCCGCATCGAGAGTGTAGCGCGCCTCTGAGCGAAACAAAACCCGTGCCACCAAAGCCTGCAGGGCGCCCCTTGAACACGAAGCGATTGGCCGGATATGCGATTCCGACTGGTCTCTCTAGGCAGGACCGCCACCAATCAGTGGCACAGTTCCGCGCTTCTTCTTGTTGAGTGTCTGTTGACGGTTTGATGAGAGCGAGAAAAGCCACGACTGGGTGGCTGTGCTGGGAGGCTGCGGCGAACGCGTCTCTGCCGGTCAAATTCCCTGATCTCTGGGAAAAATACAGGGAATTTAGCCGAATCGGGCCGTCGAGTGGCGCTGGACGCCAGCATCCGCAAGGGATTGAGAGTGGAAATCCCCTACTAGGCGGAACAGGGAAAGATCGGATGCGAACAGGGAAAGTTGTCTGGGTAACAGGGAGCACCCTCGCCTCTCAGTGAATGCCCGCATAGCAAGCCTAGCAGCAGGCCCAAGTCATCGCGTTTCCCTCAAGTCGTAAAGCACCCCCGGCGACGAGGTGTACTCGCGACGGTCTTAGCAGACGCGGTTTTTTGCCACCGCGCAGGTCTGCTTCTTGCTCAAGAGCAGAATTCGTCAAGGCAGCGCCGAACTAGTCAATGGCAAGCTTGAGCATGTTCCTTGAGGCGCGCCATTGAGCAAGAAAAGGCCCCAAATAAGAAGAAGGCCCCGCCGACCAGAGCGGGACCCCAGGGATATTGCGACAACTTAGACAGGCGGGCTTAGCAGCAACCCGCGCGGGTACCCATACCACTTTGGGCCCAAGAGGCAAAGAGAAGCCCGCCGAGCCATGAGGCTGGGCGTCACGCCTCCCTCCAAGCCGAGATGAAGTTAGGATGGCTTTGTCGGAGGGCAGCCAATGATGCAGGGAATGCATCTATTTGGCTGAGAAGCATTCACTAGATACATAGCGATTGCAGTCCTAGATTGCTCTCAGGCGCGAGGCAACCGCGCAGAGGGACGATCAGGGGGCACTGGAATGCATGCCGCGAGAACAGGTTCGTGCCGGTTTCGGATATTGGCGGCGGCGGTCGTTGTAGTTGGCTTGATGATCTTGCTGATGCCGGCGCAAGCCTGGGCGCAGTTCTACGTGAACCAGCCTGAGGTCGAGAAAGGCGAAATCGAGCTCGAAGAGCATGGAGCGATCTTTAGCAGTCCCGGCGAGGACGAACGCCTCCGCCAGAGCCATGAGCTCGAAACCTACTACGGCCTCACCGGTAGATGGCTGCTGATCACGGAAGGATTCTTTGAACAGCCGATTGGGGAGAATCTCGAGGCAACTGAATTCGAGATCGGTGGCCAGTACGAGTTCATCAAGCGCGAAGGTGATGGCTTCGACGCTGCGTTTCGCACGATCTACGCGGCGACGAAAGATGAGGCGGATGAACTCTTGTTTGGTCCCATCGTGAAGTACGTGTATGGCCACGACAGCACCACGCTCAACACCTACTTTATCGGCCAGCTTGGCGACCAAGCCGAGATCGACAGTCTGGAGTTCAAGTACAAATGGCAATTGAAGCACGAGCTCACTCACCGTGTCGCATTCGGGGTCGAAGCGTTCGGTAAAATCGAGGATCTCTCCAACCCCGGATCATTCAACGATCAGCTCCATCGTGCCGGGCCCGTGATCTATCTGAACTTCGGCCAGGAGGCTGAGGATGCGCAGATAGGGGAGCACGAATACGAAGAGACCGCAGAAGAGACCGCATATGTGCAGAGAGCCGAGGCACCGGAATTGAAGCTGGCGGGGGGCGTCCTGTTCGGGCTGAGCGATGCCACCTCCGACGTGACTTTCAAGTTCGATGCGGAACTTGAGTTCTAAGAAAGCCCAGCCGTGCGCATTCCGACCAGGTCGAGCAGTGGTTCGGTTGCCCTAGGCTTCCGAGGCGTGCATCAGCTCAACGACCACGCAATCGCCGTTATTAATTAGACCGGCGTTCTCGCCATAGCCCGTGGTCCCCCGAGCAGACCACACGACGGAAGAAACGGGCGTTGGGACAGAAATCCGGCAGTGATGGCAAGCCTTGGGGCAAATCCAGCCAGTTTCGACACTCACTTTCGTGTAAGCAGTCACGACACCTGGTCCGCGCATTAACGAAAGCCTGTCCGTGATCCAATCGAACAGCCGTGAGCACGTCGACTCCGAGCGTCTCCATCATGTGATCCATCAGCTCTTGCCGATGGCGCACTTGATTGAACATTGGCCATCGTGCTGTAGCGTGCATTTATTACTCACCTCCTTTCGGGAAACTCCTTTTAGCACCAAATGATGTTCCTCGCTTTGATGCCGATCAATCCGGAGCCGAGGTGTATAACCACGGGGTGAGCATTACTCCGCCTAGAGTGAGAGACTGCAGTGCTGTCAATGAATTTGGGGAGCCACGATTTGGCAGCCGGTAAAGGCGGTATCGGCGGCATCATTCAGCCGCTCCTGCATAACGGTGCGCGTCCCATGGCCAAGCATGACACGAAGCGGAAGTCGGCTGCTGACGCTCAGTATGTTCCGCTAAATGTCAGAGCCTGACGTAAAGCTGCCCAGTGGATATGTCCGCCAAGTGCCAACACCGGAACCTTTTGTCTCCGTGTCCGCTAAGGTCAGAAGCGGACGTGAGGTTGGGCGGCCGACATGTCAGCTTGGTGCCAAAAGCGGACATTGACATCAGTTTGCCGACTGGCTGTGAGGCCTTTGGGTCCGACGGTCGACGAGTGAAAGAACATGGGCAAAGGACGCTAAAGCGCCTTTCTTACGGCGCGTGCGCAGGTCCAATCTGAGGAGCTGCCACTGGCTTGGCCATGCCGAAAAAGATCGTTATGCCCTGACCGCCGCAACGGGTCGAAAGTGCCTCGTCTGGAAACTTTGCGAAACAGATCTCATAGTCCTGCCAGTTATTCATCGTCCAGACGTCCCCTGCCGGACTAATGGCGATATCGGTCAACATCTGCATGCCGCCGCCCACATAACCTCCGGGGGGCGAAATCGGATCGCCGGTCTTGAAGCCAGGTGGGCAGTTTTCGGTTCGCACACCGCAAAGCTCTGTGATCGGGCTGTTCGGCGAGACGAAGTTTGAAATCCAGACATTATCGTTGCCGTCGACGGCCGCGGCCCACGGACCGGGCAAGTGGTTCCCGGTGAAGGGTGAGCCGGGAAACGCGGTGCCGTCCGGCCGCAGCAGGGAGACGCTGCCATTATGATGCTTACTCATGTCCCGCGTCATTATTTCTTCGGGGCTCTTTAACCCGGTTTCATAGGCGGCGACCATTTTTGCCATCGTGACCGCGCCAGCTGCCGAATTGCCCAGCCGGTTCGTCACCCACACGTTGCCTTGGCTGTCGATGGCTAGCCCTGCACCGCTCCAACCGGTCTTGAACGTCTCGGCCTTACTCGGGTCACTGGCCGGAAACCGTGTCACGTGGTCACCGATGCCGTTGGTCACCCAGATCCGATCCTGCTGGTCGATGGCCAGGAAAAACGGCCCATCCAACGACTTGCAGGGCTCCACCGTCTCGCCTTCGCACACGATCCGGCCATTGCTGAAATCCCCCTTGGGGAAGTGCACTAGCTGGTTCTTCGAGATGCCCAGCGCCCAGACGTCGCCGCTGGGAGCGACAATGATGCCCTGCATTTGCCCCAACCGGCCGTCGAACGTAATGCCTTCAGGCCCCGTCAAGGGCTTGCCGTTCTTGTCGAAGACCGCAATGGACTTACCGCCATAATTGGTGAACCAGGCATTGTCCTTGGCGTCGATGGCCACTCCGAAGGTGCCACCTTCCATCCCGCCGCCGGTGAAACCCGTTATCCTCGGCGAGAGTGGGCGTCCGTTGGACGCGAACTTTGCAGCGTTACCCTGCCACAACGAGGCCTGCGCCTGCCATCCGACCGAGAAATTGCTCCCGGACCAGAGATTGCCCTCGCTGTCGAACATGCCCTTGCCGCCGGCGCGCAAACCCCCGCCGGTAAATTTCAGCGGCAACACCCAGGCGCTCGGCGCAAAGTTGAGATAAGGCATGTAGGGCACCGCGCGCAGGTTCTTGCCTTCCGGGATCGGATAGAATGCATCGAGAAGCGCAAAGAGCCGCTTGGGCTCGTACCACGGCGCGCGGGCGATCGACTGCGCCGCGATCAGCGTGTCGGTTGGCGCCTGCTTGTCCGGGCCGGTCGCGGCGGCAAACAGCTTGCCGCATGCATCGGCTGTTACCCGATTGACGCAGCCAGCAAGGATGTCGGCCAGTGTGGCGAAGTTCGCCATTGTCGGCGTCTGGCCGCTATTGAGAGGGCCCTGGATGGCCTCGCCCCAGTCGCCGGAGCCAAGGTCGACGAAGTTCGGCACGTTGCCAGCCGCGATGCGCAGGCCAAGCTTGTGCCCCTTTATCGCTGTGCCATCGATGAACTGCGCATGTGTCCACACTGATGCGACGGTCGTCATCTCATTGATCACCACACTGGCCGGGGGCTCGTTGCCAAGCACGGTTATCAGCGCAATCGCCGGATTGTCGCCGCCACCGTCCGCAGCAGTTTGACCGCCCTGGGCAATCAGATAGAGCGAACGCTCTGCGCCGTGGGAGTCCGGAATTGAAATCGTGAACCGGCCATCATTGTTAGTCTTGGTCTGTGCTAGGTTCCTAGGCTCTTTGGAGCTTGCGGCCCACAGCGTCACTGTCGAACTGATTATCGGGCTGCCACCGCTCAGAACTCGGCCTTCTAGTTGATTGAGAGCCGGACGCTTCTGGGCAGAAGCAGGGCCGGCGGCGATCAACCAGCCACACAAGATTGCCATAACAATTTCGAAGAAATTGCAGTTCATGGTGCCATTCCTTTGCGTCTTGGTCCGATCTACGCCATCTGAACCGAGCCCCGCCGCATCGTTGTTTATGAAACTAAGGCGAACCTCGTCCGACACTTAGCAGCAAACAGAACAAGTGCCATGTCCGCTTCGGGTCATCAGCGGACATTCCGAGCACCAGCACCAATGTCCGCCAAGCGCCAGAAGCAGACATAAGCAGCCTCATGCGTTGACGTCTGCCCTAGGCTCAAAGCCGACTGCTACAAGACCGCCAGAAGAAGCAAACTTAAATTTTTAGGACCTAACGCCCTTATGCACTCGTCGCCCCGAAGAGCACTTGGAAACAGTACGCCAGCGCTGATCACGAAGACGAACCAGAACACAGCATAGAGTGCCTGTCGCGCGGTCGCTGATGATCTTTCGCGCCATGAGGATCGTGGGGATACAAGTCCCAACAGACCCAAGCAGGAAGGTAAGTGCAGGACCGGGGCCGAGATCGCGTGCGATAAGTGCATAGGTAATCGGCACCTCCTCGCCCTCGCAGACGTATAGTGGGATGCTGACAATTGCCGCCAACAGGTAGGGTGGCTACACCAGAGCTACCTCCGAGATAGCGAGGGACGGCATCCTCAGGCAGTGCGCCGACAACACGCGAGCGATCAGCATACCAAGCAAGAAATAGGGGGTGATTGAGCGGAGAATCGCCCAGAGGCTCGGCCAGAACTCCGCCCGTGCGCCGCCAGGGTTGGCAGCCTTTCTGCTCATCCTTTGGATCTTCAGGCGCCAGTCGTGATCTTGAGCGGTCTCTCCCCTCCATCGTTGCGGCGCAGCTTTAGTTTTGGCACCGCCTTCTTGCTTTGCGCAGGTACTCGAGAAACTCGGGGCTCGAATTGTCATGAAACAGGTTGGCATATTGCGGCGAATCGACATCCGGTATGTAGACCATGTCGTGTCGCCGACCGTGCACGCTTTGAGAGGAGAGAGTTCCAACTCGACATAGCAGCGAACACCCTTGGCCTGCTCGCGCATGCTCGCGTTCACAATATCCCAGGCGTTTCAGGCATGTTGTTTCCAGTTATAGTATGTTCCCCTTGCGCTCCTTTCGCGTCACGAGGCGATCAAATGACATGACGCAGAAAGACGATGATGAAGGTAGAGCTGAGGCGAAAGTCTTTGTCATCTCCGCGATCGCGTTACCAGCGGCTACGGCTAATGCAGCCTTTTGGTATGGCGTGTTTGGGCAAATCTTTTTCACTTATCTGTTTTACGTTTGGATCGCGGCCACCGCGGCATTGCTTGCCAGTCTATTCATTCCACTCGAGACGCCACTGCTAAAGTTGCCGTGGGGAGGACGCTTTATTTTGGCGTTGCCCACGGTTTGGCTTTTGCTGGACATTTTCGAGGCGTACAGGCCGAACGCTCCCGGCGCATGGGCGCTCTGGATGGTAACTCTCGCGAGCGCTTTCCTGACGTTTCCCTACTTACTCCATGTTGCCATTGTCACGGTCGTGCCTGACATCGACCGATTGAATACAAAGCTACGTGTCGCCCTTCTTGTTATTGTTCTGGTTATGGCAACTTCCGGTTTTATGCTGGGAAGGAATCACTTCCTCTTTCTGACCTGCGATAATTTCAAGGTTGGCGGGCATGACATACCAGCCAACTGTCGCAAGGCTGAAACAGGCTATTGACTTTGCTTTCTGGGCGCATTTCCGCATTGACCACCGCTGGATAGTCACCGACGACACGCCGAGCTGCCGTGCAGCCTCTCCAGCGGAGACCAATTTCGCCGTCATTCAAAACTCCGCAGCATCGTGGGCAGCACTGCTTCGTCAGCGTAAGCCCACTCCGCCCTGTACTGAACATCGAGGAAGAAGCACCATAGAGGGTTGTCCTCACGTCAGCGGCGCCTCCTGCGCATGTTGTACATTCGCTGACGCGCGCGGCGCTCGTCAGCTCGCCGTGCACCCACCCCGACGCCCACGATACCACCAACAATGGCGCCCACTTGTGCCCGACCAAAATTGCGAGCAGGCTCTTCTCTCGCGGCTGACCTAATTTGGGATCCGGCTATGTTAGAAGATCCACTCTTTTGGGTGTTTGTTTTGCCAGGCCTATTGCTCGGCCTCTATGCGCAATCGCGCATCAAAATGAACATAGCCAGGTATTCTCAGGTTGAGACGCAAGGACAGATCACCGGTGCTGAGGTCGCGAGGCGCCTCCTCGATGCACAAGGCCTTCAGAACGTGAGGATCGAATCTACTCCTGGGATGTTGAGCGATCACTATGATCCTCGCGCCAAGGTCTTGCGTCTAAGCGAGCAAGTGTACTACGCGCCAAGTGTAGCAGCCGCAGGCATTGCTGCTCATGAGACAGGGCACGCTTTGCAGGATGCCGAAGACTACCTCCCCATGGAGGCGCGGACCTATATCGTCCCAATCGTGCAGCTCGCCTCGCAAATCGCCCCCTGGCTGTTTGTTTCAGGTCTCATGCTGCAACTCAACACGCTCACTTGGATCGGCGTGATAATGTTTGGGTCGTCTTTCTTTTTTGCCCTCCTCACCCTCCCAGTAGAGCTCAACGCGAGCGCGCGGGCCAAAGAATTGCTGGTGAGTCACGGCATTATCCAGGGCGGGGAGCAGATCGTCGGAGTTGAGAAGGTCCTAGGGGCAGCGGCTTGGACCTATGTCGCCGCGGCCGTGTCTGCGGTCGGCGTGTGGCTGTTCTATGTGTTCGCTCTGCTCTTCCGGGGACGCAAGGCTGCCGCTGCTCGGTGATGGGCACGCTTTTGACCTCGCCGACCGCGACACCATTCCTAGCGGCTCCGGGACTGCTCGACCGAACATTCCGGCGGAATGCGATGGCGCATTTTCCGCCTTCACGGCTGATAATCCATTGGGAAATATAGGATTGCTGGATAATTGCGGTCTGCCCAGCCTTCGTGACCGCACACGTCGCAACGATGCTTCCAACTAGTTTCGTTTGTTGTGAAGCCTTCCTGAGTAGAGATCATTTCGCCCTCGCATCCGTTTTTGGGGCATTTCCAATGCCGCCGAACTGGCCGTACCGGCTCGTCGCGGAATGAAAATTCTGTCCAATCCTTGCCCCACATTTCCCTTTTGCTCACGGCGTCTCTCCTCGGACTGTCCAAGGGGGAACAATACAATGTTTCGGTTCACACCACCCTGTCTGCCTTTAAAACCCTCTGCCGGACCATAGGAATGCGTAAATGCCTCGGTCGGCCAGCATTCCTCCACATCCCGAGACCTCCGGTACGTCTGCTTCCTAAAGTCTAGAGGTAGCGACAGTGATGTCTGCTATTGGCAAAGCGGACATGCCGCTTGAGGCGCACTTTGGTCTGGTTAGTGCCAGTAGCGGACATCGACCTGTCTAGAGAGATTCTGTCGCTTATCCCTTCGCTCTCTTGATGTCCGGCAACACCCATGATTGGTCGAAGTAAGCTTCTGTTCGGCGAGTAGAAGCGGAAATAGGCAAACCAGGCTTTGCCCGCTACCCTAGGGATCCAATTGGCCTCCTTTCCCTCAGGTGCATCTGGGCCGATATAGATGTCGACTGAGCCATCGTCGTTCTTAATGAGGTCCATGCGCGAGGACTTGTCGGCAATTTGTTGCTTTTCGCAATGAGGGCGCGGGTCGCGACGTCATAAACCGTCACAGACCAGAAGGCGGCAGCAGGCGCATGCGCAGGCACGTGCAGAACGTAATTGTTCGCGCCAAAAAGCTGACATTCGGTCGATCGGCGAGAAGGTCCGCTAAGTGCCAAGAGCAGACATTATCTGGCAGCGTTGCGCTTAACGCTTTGAATATTCGCCTGTGATATTGAACTAGGCATGAGCTAGTGCTGGCACCGTTACGTTGAAATTGAGGACGCAGGATCCCAAATCCATCGATTAGGAGGTCCCGCCGTGAAACGGTTTGTGCTTTTTTTGTTCCTCGTAGGCGCGACCGTCTATCTGCTCACTCCCCCGCGGACATCGCCGGAGGGATCAACAGAAGCTGTCTCAACTGCCGAAATGGAGGCCGATGCACAAGTCAGCGGACCGCTGAGGTCTTCATGGGGCTCTAGCCTCCAGTCTTTGAGGCAAAAAACAGACATTGAATGGGTGAGCGATCAACATCCTGTTCCGCCTGAAGCCACTAGCTCCGCACCAAGACGATATACGGACAAGCAAGAGTCGCGGCCAACGCGTAGTGCCCCACCTTCGGTTCTGGCGGATCAAAAATCGGCTCCGACCAAAGACGACGCCAAACGAGAAGCAGTTGAGTGGGTCAGGATGACCCGAGCCGTAAGATTACGCAGCAAGGCGTCTGTATCTTCCCCCGGGTTTCGGCTTTACCCCGCGGGCTCGAAAGCCCAGGTTGTGGGACGGGAGAATGGGTGGGTCCAGCTACTGAACCCGACGACCCAGGAGCGGGGCTGGGTCTATCATCGTTATCTCGCCTCAATCGATGGCCCCAGTGCAACGCAACCTGTGGCGGCCAGCAAGCCGCCGCGGGTCAAAGTCGCTTCGCCAATATCACGCAAGCCAACTCGCGCCGCCAAACCCGCGGTCCGCATATCAGACACCATCAAGATGACGAAGGCGCAAAAACGGCGTGATCGAAGGGCTCGGCGAGTCGAGCGGCGTCTTCGCAAAGCACAACGAGCGTGGTCGCTTGGTCCAGCACGGTGAGTAGCACACATCCGCGATAGGGTGACGTGCTAGGCTGCAAGATGCAGCAAGCCAGAGGAATTGCGAATGGAATTCGCTACTAGGCGGAACAGGGATAGATCAGATGCGAACAGGGAATGTTCTCTGAGGAACAGGGACCACCCTCGCCTCTTAAGGAGCACCCCCCTAATCGGCAACGAAGACTCTAGCCTCGTCATCAAAGGTCCCGGCCCATCGCGGGTCAAGGCGTAGGGCTCGATGTCCTTTATACGCCCGGGCATACGGACGAGTCGTATAGTTCCTCATGGCGGATCGCGCATAGGCCTTCGAAAACCGGAACGGTGAGCGGCCACTATGCCTCCGAATTCCAGCCGCGAGGAAACAATGAATATGAAAGGCTCAAGAGCTAATCCTGGCCCGCAGATACCAAGACCGGCCCATCCCCAGCGGCGCCGCGAACCGCTGCCCTGGTCTCAACCAAAACCGAAAGAGGACGATCCCGAAGCGTTGCGGCGCGTCCGGGCGATCCTAAAGACTCCTGGCTATCGCCTGGCGGATGAAGATACGGACTTCCTTCATCGTGACGACGTGCGCGGCGTACGCCTCCAGCTTGACTACCTCAAAGCCCAACTGCTCCTTTCAAAACATCATATTCAGCACACCATCGTCGTGTTCGGCAGCACGCGAATCTGCGAACCCGCTGCGGCGCGTCGCAAGGTCGAAGCACTTCGCGGCGCTCTGGCGGCCGACCCTGGCAACGCAGAACTGGCGCGTCGGCTAGCAATTGCAGAACGTATCGTCGCCAAGAGCAGTTATTACGACGTGGCCCGCGAATTTGGACGCTTGGTCAGCGAAGCCAACAACCATTATCACCCTGGTCGCGCTGTCGTCATGACCGGCGGCGGTCCGGGGATCATGGAAGCTGCCAACCGTGGCGCGTTTGACGTCGGCGCCAAAAACATCGGCCTTAACGTCAGCCTGCCGCATGTACAATATCCAAACCCGTACGTCACAGCGGACCTGTGTTTCAACTTTCATTATTTTACTATGCGCAAGCTACATTTTCTCCTTAGAGCCAAGGCCCTGGTCGCCTTCCCGGGAGGCTATGGCACCTTCGACGAGCTGTTCGAAGTTCTCACCCTTATTCAGACCCGAAAAATCAAGCCAATTCCCGTCGTGCTCGTGGGTGAGAACTACTGGCGCGGAGCATTCGATGTAGATTTTCTGATCAACGAAGGCGTCATTGACATCGAGGATGGTGAACTGTTCTGGTTTGCCGAGACGGCAGAAGAGATTTTGGAGGGGATCCTGCACTGGCATCGCACCGCCGGCGAACCCCTTCACCCACAGCCTAATGCCATATAGTTTTTAAGGCTGTTTCGCCCCCTTTAAAGCGCGCCCTTCCCTCTCTCACCTAACCCCGCGAAGGTGATTATGGTGAAACTGTCCTTTCATGGCGCCGATCGCGGCGTCACTGGGTCATGTCATCTAATCGAGTGCGCCGGCCGCCGCATCTTGGTCGACTGCGGCTTGTACCAGGGGAGCCGCGAGCTCGATGAAGAAAACGCCGAGTCCTTCGGCTTTGACCCCGCCACCATTGACTACGCGCTGCTGACCCATGCCCATCTCGACCATTGCGGACGGTTGCCGCTGCTCGTTAAGAGAGGATTTCGCGGCGAGATCATCACCACGGCCGCCTCTCGCGAGTTGAGCCGGCTGGTACTGCTGGACGCCGCCCATTTGCAGGAGGAGGACGTTGGCCATCGATCGCGCAAGGCTGCGCGGCACGGGGATCGGCATGCGAAGCGCGCGCCGCTCTATTCGGTCCACGACGCTTTGAACACATTCGATTTTTTCGGCCGCAATGCGGCCTACGGAAAGCCACTCGATCTTGCCGGCGGCATTCGCGCCACCTTTATCGATGCTGGCCATATCCTCGGCTCTGCCAGCGTGTTCCTTGAGCTGCAAGAACGGGGACATCATTGCGGCGTGCTGTTCTCCGGCGACCTCGGCAACGCGGGACGCCCGTTGCTGCGCGCGCCCGCGACGCCGCCTCAGAGCGAGGTGGTGGTGATGGAAACAACCTACGGCGACCGGCTGCACAAGGCGCTGGAGCCATCGGTCGAAGAGCTTTACGAAGCGGTTGCCGATACCTTCAGGCGCGGCGGCAACGTAATCATCCCCACGTTCGCTTTGGAGCGCGCACAGGAGCTGCTTTATTATCTGCGCCGGGGCGTTGACCAGGGCCGGCTCACACCCTCGATTCAGGTGTTTCTCGATTCGCCCATGGCGATTTCAGCCACGGAGATTTTCAAGCGTCATCCGGAGTGCTACGAACCAAAAACTGCCGAGCTGTTCCGCGAAGGACGAGATCCCTTTCACCTGCCGGGATTACATTTTGTACGCGACAGGGCCGAATCGATTGCGCTGAACAACATCAGGGGCGGCGCGGTCATCATGGCCGGTTCGGGCATGTGTACGGGAGGGCGTGCGCGCCATCACCTCAAACATAACCTTTGGCGCGAGGAAGCGACCGTCATATTCGTCGGTTTCGCGGCAAAGGGCACCCTCGCCCGCCAGATCATCGATGGCGCCAAGGCCGTGGTGATCTTTGGCGAACAGATTTCGGTACGAGCGCGCATCTACACCATCAATGGATTCTCAGCGCATGCCGACCAGGCTGAGCTACTCGCGTGGCACAATCAAACACAGGCAAGTCGTACATTTCTTGTGCACGGCGAGGAAAATGCCATGCACCAGTTTGCGGCAAAGCTCAGCGGCACGCATGTCGAGATGCCGACGCTCGGTCAGGCATTTGAGTTGTAAGCGAAGACGCCTATCCAGCACCGCCTACAAGAAGTGTTTGCCGCTGGTGAGGTAGTCTGCCCTAGACCTAAACGAATCCAAGAACTATTTCGACAGTGGGACGCTCAAACTGAAATCGACGAGGTCACATGAAGGACTGCGTTTTCTGCAAGATCGTCGCTGGAGAGATGCCCGCGGTTAGAATCTATGAGGATGACGACTTCATCGCCTTCCTCGACCAGCATCCTCGATCTCCTGGGCACGCGCAAGTTATTCCAAAACAGCATTATCGATGGGTCTGGGACGTGCCAAACGCGGGGGCTTATTTCGAGGTGGTTAAGAAGATCGCGCTGGCGCAGCGCCAAGCATTCGACACCGACTGGGTGTTGTCCCAGATAATTGGCGACGAAATCCCGCACGCGCACATCTGGGTTTTCCCGAGCAACGAGGCTGGGGGCGACAGGGAGGATCTTGAGGGGAACGCAAAGAAGGTTCGCGCAGCGCTCAGAAGGCACTAAAGAAATGATTGCAAGGTCTCAGCGTTTATCCACGCCAAATGGGGACATACATGGGACACAAGCTCGAAAATATTCTTGAAACCGTGGGCAACACACCGATTGTCAGGATCGGCAAGCTGGCCCCTCTTGGGGTGAACCTCTTCGCGAAAATTGAGGCATTCAATCCCTTGGGCTCAGTGAAGGATCGGCTGGCTCTTGGGGTGATCGAGGAGGCGGAGCGAACGGGAACGCTCAAGCCAGGCCAGACGGTCATCGAGGCGACGAGCGGCAATACGGGGATCGGCCTTGCTATGGTGTGCGCGCAAAAGGGCTACCCGCTGGTGGTGACGATGGCGGAGACCTTCAGCATCGAGCGAAGGAAGCTG
>Ga0307436_1000291_pt1 | contig 23031 bp, 15 predicted proteins | sample SalMarWE160440MG_FD_202513 | JGI IMG/M metagenome (GOLD analysis project Ga0307436, IMG submission 202513) | Salt marsh sediment microbial communities from the Plum Island Ecosystem LTER, Massachusetts, United States - WE1604-40 | ecosystem: Environmental > Aquatic > Marine > Intertidal zone >...
ACACCTTCGTGCTCGACGCCGATCCCCGCCCTGGCGATGCCACCCGTGTCAGCCTGCCGCACCCGGAGATCTTTTCGGCCGTGACGCCGGGCGAGCATCTCCTGCTCAACGACGGGCGTGTGCGGGTCGAGGTGATCGAGGCCGACGATGAGCGCATCACCACCCGGGTGGTCTTCGGCGGCGTGCTTTCGGCGCGCAAGGGCGTCAACCTGCCCGACACGGTGGTTCCTCTTGCCGCCCTCACCGACAAGGACCGCGCCGATCTGGAAGAGGCCTGCCAGGCCGAGGTCGACTGGATCGCCTTGTCCTTCGTGCAGCGCCCCGAGGACGTGGCCGAGGCGCGCAGGCTCATTCGCGGGCGCACCGGCATCATGGTGAAGGTGGAAAAGCCCGCCGCTCTGCAATGCATGCCGGAAATTCTCGACTTGTGCGATTCGATCATGGTCGCCCGCGGCGATCTCGGCGTGGAGTTGCCGATCGAGGCGGTGCCCGGCTGGCAGAAGCGCCTGACGCGTTCGGCCAGAATGGCCGGCAAGCCGGTGGTGGTGGCCACCCAGATGCTCGAATCCATGGTCGAGCAGCCGGTCCCCACCCGCGCCGAGGTCTCCGATGTCGCCACCGCCGTCTATGAAGGCGCCGATGCCATCATGCTGTCGGCCGAATCGGCGGCCGGCAAATGGCCGGAAAAGGCGGTACAGATGATGGAGTCCATCGCCAAGTCGGTGGAGCACGACCCCATCTACCACAGCTTCGCCCAGGCCCAGCGCGTCGAGCCGGAATCCACCACCGCAGATACCATCGCCAGTGCAGCGCGCCAGACCGCCGAGACTCTCAACGTGGCGGCCATTGTCTGCTACACCGGCTCCGGCTCGACCGGCCTCAGGGTGGCGCGTGAGCGCCCCGAGGCGCCCATCATCGCCATTTCGCCCAGCATCCGCACGGGTCGGCGCCTGGCCGTTTGCTGGGGGCTGCACGTGACGGTGACCGAGGATGCCACTGATCTCGACGACATGGTATTCCGCGCCTGTCGCGTGGCAGTGACGGAAGGCTTTGCCAAGCTGGGTCAGCGGGTGGTGATCACCGCCGGTGTGCCGCTGGGCACGCCCGGCAAGACCAATATGATGCGCATCGCGGCGATCCGCGAAATATTCCTCAAGGAAATCTGATACCGAGAGCCCACCGAGCCGACCCTTCCGCTCCAATTTGTCCGTCATGCCAGCGAAAGCTGGCATCCATTGCCGCATCCATACGTGCAAACGCCAATGGATTCCTGCTTTCGCAGGAATGACGATGGGGATAAGTGGGCCCGGTATTAGGCCAAAGGGACTCTACTGCGTGGCGTGCAGGGTATCGTCCGTCGTCTGCTCGGCCGTTTCCATGAGCTGGTCGCGCCCGTACACGTCATTATAAAACTTGATGTTGCCTTCGGCGTCCGGCCAGGCGGTGAAGTAGGTCAGATAGACCGGCACCTTCTGCGTCAGGTTGACATCATGGTTCTGGCCGCTGTCGACGGCCGAGGCCACCTCCTGGCTCGACCAGCCCAGCAGCAATTCGGCGAAACGGCGCGGATCCTGTACCCTGACGCAGCCATGGCTGTAGGCCCGCGACGGCTTGGCGAACAGCGGCTTGGACGGGGTGTCGTGCATGTAGATGGAATGCTTGTTGGGGAAAAGGAATTTTATCCGGCCCAATGCATTGTCATTGCCCGGCGGCTGACGCACGTTGAGCGGCACCTTGTCGGTGAACTGCCACCAGTCGACCGAGGCGGAGCTGATGCGGTTGCCTTGGAGGTCGGTTACTTCGAACCCCTGTTGGTCGAGATAGCTCGGGTCCTGGCGCAGGTGCGGCAGCATCTCGTGGATGATGATGGACTGCGGCACGCCCCAGTAGGGGTTGAAGACCACGGTCTCGATCTTGTCGTCGAACTCCGTCGTCTGGTGGTCAGGCTTGCCGACGATCACCTCGGTCTGCCAGATCTGTCGCCCGCTATCCACCATATAGAGCTCGAAGGCGGCCTGGTTGACTAGCACGTAGCGAGAGCCGAGATGGCGCGGCAGCCAGCGCAGGCGCTCCATCGCCATGCGGATTTTCGCCTTCTGCATCGCCTTGGAGTTCTGCTCGAGATCCGCATTGAGGGCCGACACGGTGCGATCGCCGATGATCCCGTCGGCCTTGAGGCCGGCCCCGGTCTGGAACGACAATACGGCTTTCTTCAATGCATCGTCGTAGACGATGTTCTCGGCCGGAACGGCGCTGTCCTGGACGAGCGGAACGGGACTGTTCTGGGCGACGACTTGGGTGGGCCTGATGCCGTCGCTGGTGGTCAGCGTCACCGTCACGCGGGTTCCGTCCATACCGGCGCTGTCGGCATTGGAGATAGATGAGGTCTCGATCGGGTCGGCGGTCGGGTCGGCGGCGGCCTGCACCTGGTCGGGGGGAGCGGCCAGAAGGCCCAGATCGATGAGCCGGGCGCGAATGGCAGGGATGCGATCGTCACTGTCGCCCGGGTGGATCACCGGTCCTGTCGCCACCGGCGTGATGATCTTTTCCTTGATATGCTCTTTGAGCAACGGCTTGAGCGCTGCCTTGAGCGCCGCATAGGCCGGAAGCGTGGGCTCCAGCCCGGTGAGATAGGCGGCCGGGCTTTCGGCATCCGCCAGCGCCTTGAGCGCCACGGTCGGATCGATCACCGGCGGGTTGACATCCTCATAGCCGCTCAGCCGATCGGGCACGATGCGTCCGCCCGAGGCCTGCATGGCATAGCGCAGGGCCATGGCCGTGAGGCCGAGCTCGGCATCCGAAAGTCCGGTGATCTGGTCCGCGGCCGGCCTCAGGCTGCCGTCGAAGCCGGTCATGGCGGGGGGGAGAAAATCGCTCGGCTCGAGCCCGTCCTCATCGGCACGGGCGAGCAAATCGAGCAGCTCATGCGCCTTGGGCGTCAGGCCCTGAGGTGTCGCCCACACGGGCGAAAAGTCGCGCTTCTTGTAAAAATCGACGATTGCCGCGCTTTGTGCCTTGGTGACGCGGACACCTGTGTCCATGCTCTGCAGGTGCTCGAACACGGCCTCCGCCAGGGGCCCCTGGATGCCGTTCGAGGCAGTCTCCGGCAGAACCGGCTGCACCCCTTTGCGCCTGACGGCGGAAAACACCGGCAATTCCTTGCCCACCGGCCGCTTCAGGTCCGCGCCCCCCAGCGCCACCAGCGGATCGGCATAATAGGTGTAGATCGGCACATTCGAGCCGGTATCGACCTGCGGGTCGATGTTGAGGTTGGGATCGTGACGGTTCAGGTTACCGAAGAAGAAGTTGAAGAAACCGCCGGCATTGTAGGAGTTGTTGCCCGGATTGGCCATGAACTGCGGTTGCTGCTGACTGCTGGGCCCGAACAGCGTGGTATTGCTACGGCCATAGTAATGCGGCTGATTGTTGGCCCGATCGGCCGAGGCCGGGCCGACGGCAAACAGGGCAAGGGCAAGTCCGGCCACCGAAAGGGATTTCAACGCAGGACGCATGTTGTCACCTTCTTTCGCAGTGTCGGCAACCTAAAGGCTGCCACCGGCTGCTGCAACGGGCGAAGAGCAGTGAGAGTTTCACTTTCAGGTTATGTGTTACATTTTCGCCTCAAGCCCCAGATCGCGCATCTTGCGATAGAGCGTTGAGCGGCCGATGCCGAGCTTGCGGGCCACTTCCGACATTTGGCCCCGGTAGCGGTGAAGTGCAAGCCTGATCATGTCGGCTTCCACCTCCTCCAGCCGACGAACATGCCCGCCTTCGGAGACGACGGGAATGCCCAGCGCCGCCCCGTCGCTGACGATGCCGGGCAAATGCGGTGCGCCGTTGCCGATCACCGCCGCTGCGCCGGTGGCGCCTGCCGCCTTGCGTTCTGGCTGCGGAGCCGGCGGCACCTTGACCTCGTAGCCCTCGACCAGCGCCGCAATCTGCGGGAAATCCTCCACCGCCAGCCTGTCGCGGTCGCACAGGACGATGGCACGGAACACCGTGTTCTCGAGCTGGCGCACATTGCCGGGCCAGCCATAGGCCTGCAGCATGGCCAGCGCATCTGCCTCTATACCCTTGATCTTGCGGCCTTCCTCGGCCGAGAACCGGGTGACGAAATGATCGACCAGCGCGGGAATGTCATCGATGCGCTCACGCAAGGGCGGCACCAGGACAGGATAGACATTGAGTCGGTAATACAGGTCCTCGCGGAACTGTCCGCCCTTGACCATGTCGATCATGTTGCGGTTGGTGGCCGAAATCAGGCGGATATTGACCCTGACCGGCCGGCGCGAGCCCACGGGATCGACCTCGCCCTCCTGCAGGGCGCGCAACAGTTTGACCTGCATGTCGAGCGGCAATTCGGCCACTTCGTCGAGAAAAAGCGTACCGCCGTCGGCTTCCTGGAACTTGCCGATATGCTTGCCGGTCGCACCGGTGAACGAGCCCTTTTCGTGCCCGAACAGGATGCTTTCCACCAGGTTCTCAGGCAGCGCGCCGCAGTTCACGGCGACGAACGGCCGGCCTGCCCGCTCGCTCTCGCCCATGATGGCGCGCGCCACCATCTCCTTGCCGACGCCCGATTCACCCTCGATGAGGACGGGAATGTTGGACTGCGCCGCCCGCCGGCCGAGGCGCAGCACATTGGCCATGGCGCTACTCGAGGCGATGAGGTTGTCGAAGGTGAGTTGGCCCCCCACCTTGGCGTTGAGACGTTTGACCTCGGCGGTGAGTGCATTGACCTTGAGCAGATTCTCGATCGAGACTTTCAGCCGCTCGGCGTTGACCGGCTTGACCACGAAGTCATCCGCGCCGGCGCGCATCGCCTTGACCACGGTCTCGATGGAGCCCTGGGCCGTCTCCACGATGACGGGCACCTGGTTGGGCGAGCCTGCCATGCGTTCGAGGAACTCCATGCCATCCATGCCCGGCATGATCAAATCGAGGATGACAAGGTCGATCTTGCGCCCACCCGGATTGGCGAGGATATCGATGCCGGTCGAACCGCAGTCGGCAGTGACGACATCGCAGCCGAAGCGCTTGACCATTTCCTCGAGGACGCGGCGCTGCGCCGGCTCGTCTTCGACGATGAGAATTCGTGGCGTCATGTTTCCTATATGCCTTCAATTGCGTCCCGGGCCGCCCCCAAGCGCCTTGACGCGACCACGGTTTCGGCCATGCTGACGCCCCGCTCCCGGACACGCTTGGTCAATGTCGCACCCAAGCGTAAAGACCCGATTAATGCGTCACCATATTGATACACCTCGTTATGCAAGACTTCGGAGACACCATGACCTCAGCCAAAGGCCAAGGCAGCGCCGCAAAGGCGGAAAAACTGGGCAATCTGCCGCAATGGAATCTTACTGACCTTTATCCAGGCCCCGACTCGGAAGCCTTCGCCGCAGACGTGGACCGCGCCCGCAGCGAGGCGGCCGCCTTTGCCGAGGCCTGGAAGGGCAAGCTCGCCGGGCTGGCCGCCGAGCCCGGCGGTGGAGCGAAGCTCGGCGAGGCGGTGAAGGCATATGAAAGCTTGAGCGATCTCATCGGCCGCATCGCCTCTTTTGCCATCCTCCATTATGTCGGCGACACGGCCGATCCGCCACGGCAGAAATTCTACGGCGACATGCAAGGGGTGCTCACCGACATCTCGACCGTGCTCTTGTTCTTCGAGCTGCAACTCAACCGCATCGACGACGCCGTCCTGGAGACCGCCCTCGCCGACCCGCTGCTTGCCCATTATGAGCCCTGGATCACCGATCTCAGGCGCCAGCGCCCGCATCAGCTCGAAGACCGCATCGAGCAGCTTTTCCACGAAAAATCGCTCACCGGCGCCGGCGCCTGGAACCGTCTGTTCGACGAGACCATGACGGCCCTGCGCTTCGATGTCTTCGGTCAAAGCCTGAGCCTCGAGCCGACGCTCAACCTGCTAATGGACCCCGATGAATCGAAGCGTCGCACTGCCGCCGATGCTTTGGCGAAGACCCTCGGTGAGAACCTGCGCACCTTCACCCTCATCACCAACGTGCTGGCCAAGGACAAGGAGATCTCCGACCGCTGGCACAAGTTCTCCGACGTGGCCGCCTCCCGCCATCTCGCCAACCGGGTGGAGCCTGAGGTAGTGGCGGCGCTGGTGACGGCGGTCGAAGAGGCCTATCCGCGCCTTTCCCATCGCTATTACGCCATGAAGGCGCGCTGGCTCGGCATGGAGAGGCTCCCCCACTGGGACCGCAATGCGCCCTTGCCCGACGAGGACACCCGAATCGTGCCGTGGGCGGAAGCACGCACCACGGTCCTCGATGCCTATAACGGCTTTGCGCCTGAGATGGCCGACATCGCCCGCCGCTTCTTCGAGGGGCGCTGGATCGACGCACCGGTGAGGCCCGGCAAGGCCCCCGGCGCGTTCGCCCATCCGACCGTGCCGTCGGCCCACCCGTATGTGCTGCTCAACTACCAGGGCAAGACGCGCGACGTGATGACGCTTGCGCACGAGCTCGGTCACGGCGTGCATCAGGTCCTGGCCGCCGGCCAGGGCGCCTTGATGGCCGACACACCGCTGACCCTGGCCGAGACGGCATCGGTGTTCGGCGAGATGCTCACCTTCCAGTCGATCGTCAAGGCAACGAGCGATCCGCATCGCCGCCGCGCTCTGCTCGCTTCCAAGGTCGAGGACATGCTCAACACGGTGGTGCGCCAGATCGCCTTCTATATTTTTGAGCGCAAGGTGCATGAGGAACGCCGCCAGGGCGAACTCACCGCCGCCCGTCTGGGCGAGATCTGGATGCAGGTGCAGACACAAAGCCTCGGCCCCTCCATCGAGCTGAAGGAGGGCTATGAGACCTTCTGGGCCTACATCCCCCACTTCATCCATGCCCCCTTCTACGTCTATGCCTATGCCTTCGGCGACTGCCTGGTGAATTCGCTCTATGCCCGGTATCGCGAGGCCGAATCAGGCTTTGCCGAGAAATATTTCGAGATGCTGAAGGCCGGCGGCTCGAAACATCACAAGGAGCTCCTCGCTCCCTTCGGCCTCGATGCCAGCAACCCTGCCTTCTGGCACAAGGGCCTCGGGCTGATTGAGAGCCTGATCGACGAGATCGAGGCCGCGGAGAAGGCCGTTTGACCGACAAACCGCCCGAGAAACCCCGCGACAGGGAGGCAAGCACGCTCGCCGGCCGGGTCGGGCGCTATGCCCGGGTTGGCACCGGTGTCGGTACCGCGGCCGCGCGCATGGCGGCAGGCCGCGTGTTCAGCGGCAACGCCGACCGCGCCTCTGAAGCCCGCCTCCTGCGTGAGACGCTGGGCAGTCTCAAGGGCCCGCTGATGAAGGTGGCCCAGCTCCTCGCCACCATCCCCGATGCCCTGCCGGCCGAATATGCCGCCGAGCTCGCCACGCTGCAGAGCCATGCCCCGCCGATGGGCTGGCCCTTCGTCAGGCGCCGCATGGCAGCCGAACTCGGCCCCGACTGGCAGAAGAAATTCGCCTCCTTCGAGCATGAGGCCGCCCATGCCGCCTCGCTCGGCCAGGTGCACCGGGCGCGCGCCCATGACGACGAGGAGCTCGCCTGCAAGCTGCAATATCCCGACATGCAGTCGGCAGTCGAGGCCGACCTCAGGCAGCTCAAACTCGCCTTCGCCATCCACCGGCGGATGAGCCCCGCCATTGATACCGCCGAGATCGCCGAGGAGATCGGTGCGCGCCTCCGCGAGGAGCTGGATTACGAGCGCGAGGCGCACCACATGGCGCTTTATGCCGACATTCTCTCCGGCTATCCGACCATCCGCGTTCCCGGCGTGCGCAAGGAACTGTCGACCCGGCGCCTCCTCACCATGTCATGGCTCGACGGCCTTCGCCTGCTCGACTTCAAGGAGGCCGATGTCGAAATCCGCAACCTGCTTGCCACCCACATGTTCGATGCCTGGTGGCGCCCGTTCTGCGGCCACGGCGTGATCCACGGCGATCCGCATCTCGGTAACTACACCGCGTGGTTGGACGACAAGGGCGTGCCCAAGGGCCTCAACCTACTCGATTACGGCTGCATCCGCATCTTCCCGCCCTCCTTCGTGAAGGGCGTTGTGGATCTGTATGAGGGCCTGCGCAACGATGACCGCGACCGGGTGGTGTCGGCGTATGAGACCTGGGGCTTCCGCGGCCTCTCCAACGAGCTCATCGATATCCTCAACATCTGGGCGCGCTTCATCTACGGCCCGCTGATGGAAGACCGTGTACGGGTGCTCGCCGATGGCGTGGGGGCCGCTGAATATGGCCGCCGGCAGGCCTTTGCCGTGCATCAGGCGCTGAAGGAAAAGGGCCCGGTCAGGGTGCCGCGCGAGTTCGTGTTCATGGACCGCGCCGCCGTCGGCCTCGGCGCCGTGTTCATCCACTTGCGCGCCGAGCTCAACTTTTTCCGTTTGTTCCACGCCGCCCTTGAAGGCTTTTCCGCCGAACGAGTAGCCGAGCGCCAGTCCGCCGCGCTCACCCGCGCGGGGCTCTAATAAATGCTATCGTCATTCCCGCGAAAGCGGGAATCTAATGGCGTTCCGGATTGTTGAGGGGACAATGGATTCCCGCCTTCGCGGGAATGACGCAAAACAATAATGAGCGGCACCGGTTGGCGGCCGGCAATCACGCCTCGGCTTTGTCCACCAGCAGCGTCGCGCCGCTGACGCCCTTGACCTCGACCCGCGCACCCTTGGGCAGGTCGGGGCCTTCGATGCGCCACAGGTTGTCGTCGATGCGCAGCCGCCCGTTGCCGTTCTCGATCGGCTCATCCAGCACATATCGCTTGCCGACATAGCCATACATGCGCCGGTTGAGATGCGGCTGGTCGCTGCGGTCGAGATGGCGCTTCTTCAGCCAAGGCCGCGCGAATACCACCAGCACCACCGACAGGACGGCGAACAGCGCCACCTCGCGCTGCCACGACAGGTGGATCACCAGATCGACGATGCCGACGCAAACGGCCGACAGCCCCAGCCACACGAAAAACACGCCGCTGACCAGAAGCTCCACGATCAGCAGCACGCCCGCGATGATGAACCAGAACCAGATGCCGAAGAAATCGATGGTTTCCTGCATGCCGCAATCCTATGAACTGCGCGGCTGCCCTGTCGGCGGCACCATGCCGGCGCTGCGCCGCGGCGCCGGAACTGGCGGGCGCACACCGCCGCCCTCCCCACCGTCGCCGCCGAACGCCTCGCGCGCAATCTCGGCGACGCCCCCGATGGCGCCGATCACCGAAGAGGCATCGAGCGGCAGCATCAGCACCTTCTGGTTAGGCGCTGATGCCAGCGATTCGAGCGCCTTCACATAGTTGTTGGCGACGAAATAGTTGATCGCCTGCACATTGCCGCCGGCAATCGCCGCGGAAACCACCTGCGTTGCCTTGGCTTCGGCCTCGGCCGAGCGCTCGCGTGCCTCGGCGTCGCGGAAGGCGGCTTCCTTGCGACCTTCGGCTTCCAGCACCTTGGACTGCTTTTCGCCCTCGGCCTTGAGGATGGCCGACTGGCGCGCCCCCTCGGCGGTGAGGACCTGGGCACGCTTGTCGCGCTCGGCCTTCATCTGCCGGGCCATGGAATCGACCAGGTCGCGCGGCGGGTTGATGTCCTTGATCTCGATGCGCACCATCTTGATCCCCCACGGATTGGTCGCGTGATCCACCACCGACATGAGACTGTGATTTATCTGGTCGCGCTGCGACAGGAGGTTGTCGAGATCCATCGAGCCCATCATCGTGCGGATATTGGTCATGGTGAGATTGAGGATGGCGTTCTCCAACCCCGAGACCTCGTAGGCCGCCTTGGCCGCGTCGATCACCTGGAAGAAGGCGATGCCGTCCACCTCCACCATGGCGTTGTCACGGGTGATCACCTCCTGGCTCGGCACCTCCAGCACCCGTTCCATCATGTTCATCTTGGAACCGACGCGGTCGATGAAGGGAAAGATGAGCCCAAGTCCGGGGGAAAGGGTGCGGGTGTACTTGCCGAAGCGCTCGATGGTGTAGTTGTAGCCCTGCGGCACCATGCGGATACCCTGGAAGATGGCCAGGATCACCAGGGCAAGAAGGACGATGACGAAGATGCTGACGCCTTGGAACATGACCGGAACCTCCCATCGAAAGGGCACGAAGGATCAAGGTACTTGAAGCGTGCTGCGCGATAGTGTCGCGCTGAGCAGGATTCGGCAAGCGTGTTTCAGCCCTTCATGCCCAGCCCATCAGCTCACGCCGGATGATGCTCTCCAGCATGGCGATGGAGTCCTCGCTGTCGTTGAGACAGGGCACCACGGAGAATTTTTCGCCGCCGTTCTCGCGAAAGGCCTCGCCCACCCCCAGCGCGATTTCCTCCAGCGTCTCGACGCAGTCGGCCGCAAAGCCGGGTGTGATGATCAACAGCTCCCGAACGCCCTTCCCGGCCAACGCCTCCACCGTCTGATCGGTATAGGGTTTCAGCCATTCCGCCCGGCCGAAGCGCGACTGGAACGAGACGACAAAGCGGTCTTCGGGCCAATCGAGCGCCTCGCGCAGCAGCCGCGCCGTCTTCTGGCAATGGCAGTGATAGGGATCGCCTTTCTCGAAATATTCCTCCGGCAGGCCGTGGAACGAGGCCAGAAGCGTGTGCGGTCGCCAGCCAAGCCCCTTCAAATGCGCCCGGACGCTGTCGGCTAGGGCCTCGATATAGACGGGATCGTCGTGATAGGGCGGGACGGTGCGCAAGGCCGGCTGCCAGCGCATGGCTTTGAGCGCATCGAAAGCCTTGTCGTTCACCGTGGCGGTGGTGGCGGCGGAATATTGCGGATAGAGCGGAAACAGCAGGATGCGCTCGCAGCCTTCGGCCTTCAGCCGCTCGATGCCCTCCCCGATCGACGGCCTGCCGTAGCGCATGGCCCAGTCGACCATCACCGCACCGCCCAGGTGCTCTTGCAGCTTGTCGGCCTGCGAGCGGGTGACGGTCCTCAGCGGTGACTCGCCCCGTTCGCGGTTCCAGATCTGGTCGTAGGCGTGGCCGCTTTTTTTGGGCCGCGTGGTGAGCACGATGACATTGAGGATGAACCACCAAAGCACACGATTGACCTCGATCACCCGCCGATCGGACAAAAACTCCTTCAGATAACGCCGCATCGACCAGTAGTCGGTGGCCTCAGGTGTGCCGAGATTGACGATGAGGACGCCGACGCGCCCGAAGGTCACCGCGGGGTGATCGGCGGGCAAGGAAGCTGACGGCGGTACGACACTCTCGGGCACAAGAATCTCCAAAAAAGCGGCTCAGGGCGGCTTGCGGCCTTCCGGCCGCGCCACCGCACCTCAATAGGCGCGTTCGTCCGCGATGACCTTGCCGTCGTTGGGCAGCGTCCCCGGCGCCACGATCTCCACCTTGCCGCGCAACTTCAAGATCGTCTGCACGCTGTGGCCCACCGCCTCGGCGAGCCCTTCGCCGGCTTCATCGCACTCGGCCATGAGCGTCATGGTATCCTGCTCGTTGGCGCGATCCACCACCAGCCTGAGGCGCTTGAGCTCGGGATGGCGCTTGCCGACCTCGGCCACTTGCGAGGGATGCACGAACATGCCCTTGACCTTGGTGGTCTGGTCGGCGCGGCCGAGCCAACCCCTGATGCGCATGTTGGTGCGCCCGCACGGCGATTGGCCCGGCAACACCGCCGAGAGATCACCGGTCGCTAAACGGAACATCGGATAGACCGGGTTGAAGGTGGTGACGACAACCTCACCCACCTCGCCGTCGGCCACCGGCTCGCCGGTACCCGGGCGCACGATCTCGAGGATCAGCCCTTCGTCCACGATCATGCCTTCGAGGGCTTCGGACTCATAGGCAATGACACCCGCCTCGGCGGTGGCATAGCATTGCAGCACGTTCACCCCCCGCTCGCGGTATTCGGCCCTGAGCGAGGCAAACAACGCACCGCCGGAAACCAGCGCCTTGGTGATCGATGAGACGTCCTTGCCGGCATCTGCCGCCTTGTCCTGCAACACCTTGAGGAAGTCCGGAGTACCTGTATAGGCAACCGGCCTCAGATGCGCGATGGCCTCGATTTGCTGCTCGGTGTTGCCGACGCCGCCGGGCACCACGGCACAGCCGAGCGCGCGGGCCCCGTGATCGAGGATGAAGCCGCCCGGCGTCAGATGATAGGCAAAGGCGTTGTGCACCAGATCGCCAGGGCGGAAGCCGGCGGCGAACAGGCTGCGCGCACCGCGCCACGGGTCCGCTTCGCCGCCCATCGGCTCGAAGATCGGTCCCGGCGACATGAACACCCGGCCCATGTCCCTGGCCTCGCCGATCTGAAATCCGCCGAACGGCGGCGCTTCGGCCTGCAGCGCCTTGAGCGCCGACTTGCGCAGCACCGGCAATTGCGCCAGCGCCTTGCGATCACTGATGTCGCCCGCCGTGACACCCTCGAGATGCTTCTTCCAGCCCGGCGCCTCAGCCAGGGCGCGGTCCAGACTGCGCCCAAGGAGCGTCATGAGCCCGACTTCGCGCTGCTCGGTCGGACGGGTCTCAAGGGCATCGAAATGCGTGCTCATGACTTGTTAACCACCTCTCACGGTTGGCGATGACAGGTTAACCCCACAGCGAGCCGGAGCCTTTAGGGTTGCCGCTGCGCAAACCGGCATCAACGGTTCCCAGATTAAGGTTCGCAGGGATGGAAGCAAGAGGCGCGCAACAGGCAGAGCCAGGCGTCCCCAACTCAGCCGTCGATCTCGCCTTCGCCGATCTGGCGGCGTTGCCCGATACCGACGCCGCCGATGAATACCACGCTGCGCCGCTGCTCGACCTGAGCAGGCGAATGCCTTTCGTCGTGTCCATCAACGTCCTCGCCGCTGCGCTATTTGTCTGGCTTGGATGGCAGCAACTACCGAATGGTCCGCTCGTGTGGTGGCTCGGCGCGCTCACCATCGTCTGCGGCTGGATAGCCTGCTCGGCCCGATCAATCACGCTCGGCAATCTCGAGCGCAGTGTCTCGAGGATGCGGGACCAGGTGATCGTTTGCGCTGCAGTGGTAAGTGCTGTGTGGGCGTCATGCCCGGCCTTGTTCCTCGCCGACGCCTCGCAAGACTTTCGCATCGTCATCGTTGCACTCACCATGGGCATATCGGGGCTGGGCGCCACCCTTCTTGCGCGCCTGCCATGGGCGGCGTTGACGTTTTCCTCGCTGCTGACATCTGCACTGGCCTTGAGCCTGATGCCGCTGTCGGGGCGATCGGCTCTCATCGTCATAGGCTATGGCGTGTCCCTTGCCCTCGTGGTGGTGCTCAGCTACCGGCGCGAATCGAACTATGCCCGCCAGATCATCGAAACCCGCCGCCAGGCCGAGATCATCGCGCTGTTGCTGCGCGAATTCGAGGCCGGCTCCAGCGACTGGATCTGGGAAACCGGACCTGACGGCCGGCTGACCTATGTTTCCGACCGCATGGCACAACTGACTGGCCGCGGCCGTGAACGGCTGGTCGGCGCCACGCTCTTGCAGGCCGCCGGTCGGGCCCGTCGCGCCGGCACGTGGCGGCAGATTGCCCAGCTCATGGCCGGCCACGAGACTCTGCACGAGACGCTGGTGCCGGTCAGCGGCCGCAGCAACTCCATGTGGTGGCAGCTCACCGCGCGGCCTTTGCTCGGCGCTGATGGCAGTTTTCGCGGCTATCGCGGGGTCGGCAAGGACGTGACTGCGCGCCGCCACAACGAGATCAACGTGTTCAAGGCCAAGGAGGCCGCCGAGCGCGAAAGCAAGACCAAGTCGGAATTCCTCGCGGTAATGAGCCACGAGTTGCGCACCCCCCTCAATGCCATCGTCGGCTTCTCGCAAATCCTCGCCGAACAAAAGGAAGGCCCGCACGCCAGTCCCAACTATGCCGAATACGCCCGCGCCATTCACCAGAGCGGCTGCCACCTCACCTCGCTGATCAACGACATCCTCGAGATTACCCGCTTCGAGCGCGGCAGCATTTCACTGGTCGAGCAGGAGCTTGACCTTGTCGAGCTGATCGATGTGTGCCTCAGAATGTGCCGCCAGAGCGCCGCCGACAGTCAGGTGACGCTGGTGCAGAAGTACGCTTTCTCGCAACTCGAGCTCAGGGGCGATCTGACGCGGCTGCGCCAGATTCTCATCAACCTGGTGACCAATGCGATAAAATTTTCGCCGAACGGCAGCAATGTCAGCGTAGCGCTGGAGCGTCTGCCCGATGGACGCATCGCCTGCGCCGTCACCGACAATGGCATCGGAATCGACCCGACCAAACTGGAGCGCATTTTCGAGCCCTTCGCCCAGGTCGACGGCGGCATTTCGCGCCGCTTCGGCGGGCTCGGCCTCGGGCTTGCCATCGCCCGGCGCCTTGCACGCCTGCACGGCGGCGACATCATCATCGCATCGCGCCCCAATGCCGGCACGGTCGCTCGCCTCGTCCTGCCTGCCTCGCGCGTCCTGTCAGCGACGGCCAGTTCCTCCACGGACGAGGCGGCAGCCTGAGCAGGTTCACGCCAGCCAGCGCTTGCGCCGTTTGTATGCCTTCACATCGCGGAACGACTTGCGCTCGGGGCCGGTGACGCCGAGATAGAATTCCTTGACGTCCTCATTGTCGCGCAGGGCCTTCGCCTCGCCGTCGAGCACCACCCGGCCGTTTTCCAGGATATAGCCGTACTTGGCGTATTTGAGCGCGATATTGGTGTTCTGCTCGGCCAGCAGGAAGCTCACCTCCTCGGCCTCGTTGAGGCGCTTGACGATCTCGAAGATCTCCTCCACCAGCTGCGGCGCCAGGCCCATCGACGGCTCATCGAGCAGGATCATGGTCGGGCGCGACATCAGCGCCCGGCCGATGGCGCACATCTGCTGCTCGCCGCCCGAGGTATAGCCGGCGATGCTGGAGCGGCGCTCCTTCAGGCGGGGGAAGTAGCCGTAGACCATCTCCATGTCGTCGGCGATCGCCTTGGCGCCGTCCTTGCGGGTGAAGGCGCCGGTCAGGAGGTTTTCTTCCACCGTCAGGTGACCAAAGCAATGCCGTCCCTCCATCACCTGGATGCAGCCGCGCCGCACCAGCTCGTTGGGCGACAGCCGGTCGACCCGCTCGCCCTTGAACTCGATCGACCCCTTGGTGACTTCGCCGCGCTCGGCTCGGAGCAGGTTGGACACGGCCTTGAGCGTCGTGGTCTTGCCGGCGCCGTTGGCGCCCAGCAGCGCTGTGATGCCGCCGGCCGGCACGTCCAGCGACACCCCCTTCAACACCAGGATCACGTGGTTGTAGATGACCTCGATGTTGTTGACCGCGAGGATAGTGCTGACCGCATTCATGCCTGGAGGATCCGGCTGGCTGATGAAGGTGAATTTACGGGAGCGGCCCTGATCGGACCGCTCCCGATTCTCGCTGCGAGGATTACTTGCAGGTCTGGGTCTTCCAGTCCGGCTTGTCCTTCACATAGGCGTCAGCGGCGGCTTCCAGCATCGGCCACACCACGTCGTACATGGGCTTGACGCTGGCGACGCGCTTCCAGCCGGAGCCGGTCCACTGCTGGATGAAGATCGGGTTGTCCCCGCCGTCGTGATGCTTGCAGGTCACATGCTCGGGGATGGTGAAGTCCTTGAGCCCGATCTCGGTGAGCCGGTCCTGAGTCAGATCGAGGTTCTCCATGCCGAGACGCATGTCGGTCGCATCGATGACCTTCTTGCCCGTCATCTTCTGCGCGGTGCGGATGGCCTCGGCCACCACCACCGCGTTCATGACGCCGCGGTCATAGAAGTTCGCGTCGGTCGTCGAGATGTCCTTGAGCTGGCTCTTGCCGGCATCGATCACGTACTTCTTGATGTCCTGCAAGGCAGGCCAGTCGAAGCCGGTACCGTGGAAGTTGGTCGACTTGTAGCCGGTGGCGGCTTCACCGCTGCCGGAGACGTCAGAGTTGGCGCCTGACCACCACACGCCGATGAACTTCGACATATCGAAGCCGGAGTTGACGGCTTCCTTGACGGCGGTCGGGTTCATGGCGCCCCAGCCCCACATGATCATGTAGTCTGGGTTGTCGCGCTGCACGTTCAGCCACACCGACGACTGGTTCTGCATCTCCTTGCCGGCGACCGGATAGAGGAACAGGTCGAACCCGTACTTGTCCTTGAACTGCTGCAAGAGCGGGATCGGCTCCTTGCCGTAACCGACATCGAGATAGATGTAGCCGATCTTCTTGCCCTTCAGCTTGTCGAGGCCGCCTTCCTGCTCGGAGATGTATCTGATCACCGCCGAGGCCTGGCTCCAGTAGGTGGCGGGCACGTTGAATATCCACGGGAACTTTTCGCCCACCGCGGCCGCCGACAGGCCATAGCCCATGGACAGGACTGGGATATGGTCGACCGAGGCCTTGGGGATCAGCTGTAGCGTGATGCCGGTCGAGTAGGGATTGTAGATGAGCGCGCCCTTGCCCTTGGTGCCCTCATAGCACTCGACACCTTTTTCGGCGTTGTAGCCCGTCTCGCATTCCTCGACATCGAGCTTGACGCCGCCGATGCCGCCGTCGCGCTCGTTCAGCATGGTGAAATAGTCATGCATGCCATTGGCGATCGGAATGCCCGAATTGGCGAACGGGCCGGTGCGATAGGTGAGCAGCGGGATGTAGAGGCTGTCGGCCGCCATTGCGGCGGACATCATGGTGGGTACCGCCACCGCGGCAGCCATGACACCGCCGAGAAGCAAGGTCTTCAGTTTCATCTGGGTTTTCCTCCCTGGTTCAGAATTATCCTCGGCGCATGCCGGAGGATGGCAAAACGCACGCACCGCAAAGCGCGCGTTCATTCCTGTTATGTCGTTGTCCTCGCTCATTTCAGCATCTCAATAGGGAAATGGCCAGACCCTGAGCTTTTGCTTGCCGATCTGCCAAAGCCGGGCAAAGCCGTGCGGCTCGAGGATGAGAAAGCCGATGATGAGGGCACCCACGACCATTTGCGAGATCTGCTCGACCTTGGCCGACTCGATCGTCAGCCCGAACAGGTCGGGCACGTCGCGCAAGAGCACCGGCAGGCACCAGATGAAGGCAGCCCCCATATAGGAACCGATGAGGCTGCCGAGGCCGCCGATGATCACCATGAACAGCACCCGGAACGACACGTTGATGTCGTAGGCGGTGGGTTCGGCCGCGCCGAGAAAGAAGAACACCCACATGGCCCCGGCGACGCCGCAGTAGAAGCTCGACACCGCAAAGGCCAGGAGCTTGGTGTTGAGCATCTTGATGCCCATGAGCTCGGCGGCGATGTCCATGTCGCGCACCATCATCCAGCTCCGCCCAACGCGTCCGCGGATGAGATTTGAGGCGAACCACGTCATGGCAACGACGATGGCGAGGCAGACGTAATAGCGCGCAAACGGCGTTGCCGCCGGTCCGGTGATGTTGACGCCGAGGATTTCGCGGGTCGGCACCTCGATGGCGCCGGAGATATTGTAGTTGTAGAGCCACTGGATGCGGATGAAGCACCATTCGAGGAAGAACTGCGCCGCCAGCGTCGCCACCGCCAGGTAAAAGCCCTTGATGCGCAGGGAAGGCAAGCCGAAGATCACCCCGACCGCCGCCGCGAAGAACCCCGAAAAGAGGATGTGCACGACGATGTTCACCTCGGGGAAAATGCTGGTGAGCTTGTAGCAGGCATAGCCCCCCACCCCCATGAAGGCGCCGGTGCCGAGCGAGAGCTGCCCGGCATAGCCGGTGAGGATATTGAGGCCGATCGTTGCCAGTGTGAAGATCAGGAACGGGATCATGATCGAGGCGAGGAAGTCGTCGTTTGCCACGAAGGGAATGAGGAGGGCGATGGCGGCGATGACCGCCAGGCCGACGCGGTCCTGCGCGATCGGGAAGATCGCCTCGTCAGCCGCATAGCTCGTCTTGAACTGCCCGACTTCGCGGTAGAGCATCGCCTAGACCCTCTCGATGATTTTTTCGCCGAACAGGCCCTGCGGCCGGAACAGCAGGAAGGCGAGAGCGATGAAATAGGCGAGCCAGGCATCGATGCCGCCACCCAGCAGCCTGCCCCAGTAGAGTTCGCCCAGTTTCTCCCCGACGCCGATGATGAGGCCGCCGACGATGGCACCGGGTATCGAGGTGAGCCCGCCCAGGATGAGCACCGGCAGGGCTTTCAACGCAACGATCTGCAGCGCGAACGAGACATCCGATTTCGCCGACCACATGATGCCCGTCACCAGCGCCACCAGGCCGGCGGCGAACCACACGATCACCCAGATCTGGTTGAGAGAGATGCCGACCGAGAGCGCCGCCTGGTGGTCGTCGGCGACCGCCCTCAGGGCGCGGCCGATGCGGGTCTTGTTGAAGAAGATGGCAAGCCCCGTCACCATGATGACAGCGATGATCGCCGCGACGACGTCGAGCTTCTGCACGATCAGCACCTTGTGCATGAGGTGAAAGCGGTAAATGCCGTGCGGCAGGCCAAGGTCGCTGGTGATCATCTGCTTGGGATCGCCGCCGAAAACGAACTCGCCGAACCCGACCAGGAAATAGGTGAGCCCGATGGTCGCCATGAACAGGATGATGTCGGGCTGGTTGACCAGCGGGCGCAGCACCAGCCGCTCGACCCCGAGTGCCAGCGCGTACATCACCGCAATGGTGAGGATGAGCGCCACATAGGCCGGCAGGCCCAGCGCATGCAGGCCGACGAGCGTCAGGGCGGCGAACACCACCATGATGCCTTGTGCGAAGTTGAACACGCTAGAGGCCTTGAAGATGAGCACGAAGCCCAGCGCGATGAGGGCATAGAGCATGCCGGCGACCAGTCCTTCCCACATGACCTTGAGGAAGAAGACCGGGTTGGCGCCCATCTGCACGAAGGGGTCGACGAAGATCGCGTAGAGGATATCCATGCACCGCCCCTAATGCGCCACGCCCAGATAGGCGTCGATCACGTCCTGGTTCGACTTGACCTCGTCGGGCGTGCCGTCGGCGATCTTCTCGCCGTGGTCGAGCACCACCACCCGGTTGGACAGGTCCATCACCACGCCCATGTCGTGCTCGATGAGGGCGATGGTGGTGCCGAACTGCTCGTTCACGTCGATGACGAAGCGCGACATGTCCTCTTTTTCCTCAAGGTTCATGCCGGCCATTGGCTCGTCCAGCAGCAACAGGTCCGGTTCCGCCGCCAGCGCCCGGCCGAGCTCCACCCGTTTCTGCAGGCCATAGGGCAGCTGCCCCACCGGGGTCTTGCGAATGTGCTGGATCTCGAGGAAGTCGATGATCTCCTCCACCTTCCCACGGTGCGCGATCTCCTCGTCGCGGGCAGGGCCGAAATAGAGGAGTTGCCAGAAAAAATTCTTGTTCATCTTCAGGTTGCGGCCCGACATGATGTTGTCGAGTGTCGTCATGCCGGCGAACAGTGCGATGTTCTGGAAGGTTCGCGAGATGCCCTGGGCGGCGGCGTCATGCGGCTTCATGTCGGCGCGCTTCACGCCCTTGAAAGTGATGGTACCTACCTGCGGGTGGTAGAAGCCGTTGATGCAGTTGAGCATCGAGGTCTTGCCGGCGCCGTTGGGCCCGATGATGGCGCGGATTTCGCCCTTGCGGATATCGAAGCTCACATTCCTGATCGCCTGCACGCCACCGAAGGCCAGCGAGACATTGTCGACCTCGAGCAGCACCTCAGGTTGCGAGGCCGCCTTCACGGCTGCGCTGTCAGCAGGCATGTTCACTCCGCCGCCTCCTTGAAGGCCGGCTCGCGCCCGACGGTCTTCACGTCGCGGATTTCCACATCGCCTTCGATGACGCCCTTGCGCCCATCCTCGAAGGTGACTTCGGTACGGATGTGCTGGCGCGTCTTCTTGGGATCGTAGAGCGCATCGATGAGTACGGCGTAGCGCTCATTGATCAATGCGCGGCGCACTTTTGCGGTGCGGGTGATCTCGCCGTCGTCGGGATCGAGCTCCTTGTGCAAGATGAGGAAGCGGTGGATCTGGGCGCCCGCCACGCGTTCCTCGCGCGCAAGCTCGCGGTTCACTTCCTCCACGTGCTTTTCGATCATCTCGTAGACCTGCGGATTGCCGGCCAGTTCCTGATAGCTGGCATAGACCACATTGTTGCGCTCGGCCCAGGCGCCCACGGCCGAGAGATCGATGTTGATGAAGCAGGTGACGAAGTCGCGCTTGTCGCCGAAGGCCACCGCCTCGCGGATGTTGGGATAGAATTTGAGCTTGTTCTCGATGTATTTGGGCGGGAACAGGGTGCCATCGTTGAGATGCCCCACGTCCTTGGCCCGGTCGATGATCTTCAGCTGGCCACTTTCGTCGAAGAAGCCGGCATCGCCCGAATGCACCCAGCCGTCGGGAGTCTTAGCCGCGGCGGTCGCTTCCGGGTTCTTGTAGTATTCCTTGAACACGCCGGGCGAGCGGTACATCACCTCGCCGCTGTCGGCGATTTTCACTTCGACCCCTTCGATGGGCCGCCCGACGGTGTCGGCGAAGATTTCCGCATCGGGCTGGTTGGTGATGTAGACCGAGGCTTCGGTCTGCCCGTAGAGCTGCTTGAGATTCATGCCGATGGAGCGGAAGAAGCGGAAGACCTCAGGCCCGATCGCCTCGCCGGCGGTATAGGAGACGCGAATCTTGCTGATGCCGAAGCGATTTTTGAGCGGAGCGTAAACCAGGACGTCGCCGAGCCAGTAGAGCAGCCGGTCCTTCGCGGAAACCGGTTCTCCATCGAGGATCCTTTCACCCACCCGCTTGGCCACGCCAAGGAAGTAATCGAACATCGCCTTCTTCAGGCGGCCGGCATCCTCCATGCGCACCATGGTCTGGGTAATGAGGCTCTCGTAAGGGCGCGGCGGCGCAAAGGCGTAGGTGGTGCCAATCTCGCGCCGGTCCTCCACTATCGTCTCACGATTCTCGGGACAGTTTATGCAATAGCCCGCCGCAAACGACTGGGCATAAGACAGAACATGGTCGCCCACCCACGCCATGGGCAGATAGGCGATCACCTCATCGTTCTCATCGAGCTTATCGAACCGGTTGCCCGCTTCTGCCGCCCACATCACCGAGCCCATGGTGAGGACGACGCCCTTGGGCCGACCGGTGGTGCCGGAGGTATAGAGCATGATGGCGGTATCGGCAGGGCCACCCTTGGCGATCTCGCCCAGCCACCAGTCCTCGCCTTCGCGCGAAAAACGTTCCGCACCCAGCTTTTGCACCGCATCGAACGACATGAGCCCGCCGATGCGGTAGTTCTTCAAGCCCCGCGGCTCATGATAGATAATGTGGGAGATGCCCTTGTAGGTCTCGCCGATCTCCAGGAGCTTGTCGACCTGCTCCTGGTTCTCCACCACCGCGAACGTCACCTCGGCGTGGGCGAGCACATAGCCCATCTCCTCGGCCACCGCGTCCTGGTAGACGGGCACCGGGATGGCGCCCAGCGACTGGGCCGCGCATATGGCCCAGTAGAGCCGCGGCCGGTTGTCGCCGACGATCGTCATCTTGTCGCCGCGCCTGAGGCCGAGTTCAGCCAGCCCAAGGGCGAAATTGCGCACCTCGCCCCGCATCTCCTTCCACGTCCATGCCTGCCAGATGCCGAGATCCTTCTCGCGCATGGCCGGCCGCTCGGCGAACCTCTCGGCGTTGCGCAACAGCAGTTTGGGGAAGGTGTCTTCCTGGTGGGCCTCGGCCCCTCCCGTCACCACGTCGGGCGTCCTCCAGCTCCCTCGGCGATCCGCCGGCGCATTATCTTCTCGGGGCGCTCGACAGAACCTCACCCGTTGCCGCGCCGCCACGGCAGCGAGACAACGCCAGTCTCGTGTCCGCCGCATCTTGTTGTGCGGCCCAGACGCCGAAACCATAAAGCCTAAGTCGCAGTGAGGGAAGGCACTTTAAGGTGAGCGATCGATGTTGCCGCCGGGGCCGGCCTATTCCGCCGCGAGCGATACGGGAGCGCGTTTCTTGCCGGCCTTGTAGGCCTCCATCAGGCCCTTCGCGCGCGCTTCGGCCTGAGCCAGATTGCGCTCCTTGACGTGCCCGAAACCGCGGATGGTGAGCGGAACCTCGGCGATCTCCGCCGCCAGGCCGCGATTGCCCGCCCCCAGCCCCTTGAGCACCTCCTCGATCGTTGCCCGGTAGCTGGCAATGAGGGCACGCTCGGCCCGCCGCTCGGCCGTCATCCCGAAGGGATCGAGGCGGGTGCCGCGCAGGCGCTTGAACTTCGCCAACAGGGCAAAGGCACTCATCATCCAAGGCCCATACGCCTTCTTGCGCAGTTCTCCGGTCTCGGGATCGCGGGCCGCGATGAGCGGCGGCGCAAGATGGAAATTGAGGCGGAAGTCACCGGTGAATTTCTGCCGCAAGGCGCGCTCGAAGCTGCCATTGGTATAGAGCCGTGCCACCTCGTATTCGTCCTTGTAGGACATGAGCTTGAACAGCGACCTAGCCACGGTGCGGGCGAGATCGTCCTTGCCCGGCGCCCTTTCGCTTTCCGCCTTGCGCACCCTGTCGACGAACAGGCGATAACTCTGGGCCCAATCGGCGTTCTGATAGCCTTCGAGGAAGCGGGCGCGCCGCTCGATCATCTCATCGAGGCTTTCGCGCACCGGCGGTGCTTCAGCGCTGCGTCCGATGACGGCCTCGACGGCTTTGAGGTCATGCGCGGCCCTGCGCCCCCACGCGAAGGCCTGCCGGTTCATCTTCACCGCCACGCCGTTGATCTCGATGGCGCGCTCGATGGCCTCGGCCGAAAGCGGGATCAGCCCGCGTTGCCAGGCATAGCCGAGGGTGAACAGGTTGGCGGCGATGGAATCGCCCAGCAGCGCCGTCGCCAGCCGCGTCGCATTGATGAAGTCGGCGGCATCGGGCATGGCGCGCGCCGCGATCTGCACCCGCATGGCTTCTCCGGGCAGACGGAAGTCGGCATCGCGGGTGAACTGGGCCGGCATCACCTCGTGATCGTTGACGACCGCATGGGTGCGCTCGCGAGAGGCCGTGGACAGCACCCGCTCGGACGCCGTGGTGACGAGGTCGCAGCCGAGGACGAGATCGGCCCCGCCCGCCGCGATGCGGATGGCGGCGATGTCGGAAGGCGTGC